>ERZ827101.1731-NODE-1731-length-23223-cov-12.858037_pt1 | contig 23223 bp, 23 predicted proteins | sample MGYA00519869_ERZ827101 | MGnify/ENA primary metagenome ERZ827101 (study PRJEB31778, sample SAMEA3449256) | human gut metagenome | biome: human gut; feature: human-associated habitat; material: faeces | place: United Kingdom | collected 2010/2012 ...
TAGGAAAGGCAAAATTTTTTACACTTCTATTACTTCTTTATCACACATAAGCAAAAGCCTCGGGGGTGTTTTTACTTTATTCTCTTATTCCGCGTCCTCCGTCGCCTTGTCGTAGCCGAGGATGATATAAAGATACGTCGTGCCGTAGGTGTTCAGCTGGGCGTACGCGCCGCCGGTGTTGTAGGAATACCACGAAACGGAATCGTCCGCCCACGTCAGGTAGAGCAGCGAGTCCATGGTGGACTTGTCCGCGGCGTTGGTGCCCTTGTCGTTCGGGCGGACAAAAACGCTGGGGTTGGCGATGCTGTTGTTGCCGGAAATGACGCGCTGCACCAGCACGAGCACCGGATAAAACGGGCTTGCGAGCGTGGTGGGCGCGGCCTGCCCGACATTGCCGTCGCCGACGTACGAGCCGAACGCCACGCGGCAGTTGTGACCGGCGGCGCCGAGGTTTTTGGCGAGCGCCGACACGGTCTGCGCGTCGGCCTTGCCGCTTTGCAGCGCCTGCGCCGCGTCGGCGTTGGCCTTGAGCGCCGCGTCGATGCCGTCGAACGCGTCGTTGAACGGCTTCATTCGGATCGGGTCGGTCTCGACCCATTGCGGGAGGTTGTAGTTTGCGGTCTTATCCATCGTCCCGCCCCCTTTCAGCGTCCGCGCATGACGGCGAGCACGCTCACCGCCTCGTCGACGCTCGAAAAGCGATAGACGCGCTCGTCTGCCTCGCGCTGCGCCTTTTCGATCGGGTTTTCGAATTTCATCTGCGCCAAGTGCTCGCATTTTTCGATCTGGGTCCGGGGTCGTTCATAGGTGTTGTTGTACATGTTTTTCCTCCTCATTTTGTGCAGCCCGCGCATTTGCGCGGACCGTTTACAGCTATAAAGCTGTAAAGCGGTTTTTGGGACGAACCGGTGCAACGGAGGGAAAATTTTTCCGCCTTGACAACGCGGGAAAGCGGGGTATAATGGAGGTAGAAAAGGGCGCTGTTGTCATAACGGTTAGCCCTCAAAGCTGGTTAAAACAATACTATGTTAACCGCTCGGTGGCCGCCGGGCGGTTAACACGCTTTTGGGGCTATGTAGGTCATTACCACGAGGACAATGACGAGACACAGAAGAAAACGCAGAGCATTTTCTCTTCCCATCCGCATCACCCCCTTTCGCAAGGGAGTGGCTAACCGCCGTTTACAACAGCGCCTACCTTTATTTTACGGTTTTTGCCGCATTTTGTCAATCTTTGCCGCCCGTTGGGCGGTTTTTTGCATTTTTCAGAGGGTTTCGAGCGTCAGCAGCGCGTCGAGCAGCGGCCACGCCTGCGCGAGCTCCCGCCCCGCCTGCCAGAAGCCGATGCCCTGCAAGCCCTTTTCCGCCGCGAGGGCGATCTTCGCGCGCAGCGAGCGCGCGTCCTCGAACCAGACGACGTGCTCGCGCCGCGTTTTGTCGAAATAGTGGTAGCAGGGCGCTTGCGCGGTTTCGTCAAACTCAATTTCCGCCCCCACCAGCCGCGCCCGCATGATCGCGGCTTGCGACGAGAGCGTCTCTGCCCGCGTCCGGCCTTTTTCGTAGGGCAGCGGCCAGTCGTAGGCGTACAGCGGCGCGCCGAGGAAGATGTTCTCCCCCGCCGTGACCGAGAGCGCGTAATCGAGCACCGCGCGCACCTGCGGCAGCGGCGCGATGGCCTGCGGCTCGCCGTAGGTGTAGCCCCATTCGTATGAATGAGCGTTGTTAGCACACACTTGATTGTTCTGTTTCCTGTGTATTGCTTAGTATTGTTTCGGCCATGGCGATCAACTGTGACCGCTGGCTTGAAAATTTGAAATAAATGTCGATATGGGTGGCGTCTGTAAATTCCACACGGTCGATCAGGTGATTGACCGTCTCACGGTCTAAGCGCTCAATGTTGCCGTATTTGCGGAAAAACGCAACAAATTCATCGTCCTGCCGCCGTGCTTCTTTCAATTCGGACAGGCTGTTTTCCAGCTTTTCCAGATAGCCCCGCTGTTCTTGGATGCGCGCATTGTAGCGTTCCCGGAACTGGGTGTATTCGTTTTCATCAATCAGACCGCGCTGCAAATCGTCATAGAGCCGGAAACAGGAATCTTTCATCCGCTTGATCTCCTGCTCCGCCTTATTCATAGCGATGATATACTCGTTTTGCGGACGCCGACCGGATTTTTCAGCACGCAGGGTATCTATGACCGCCTTTGCGTCCACCAATTCTTGTATCTGGGACTGAATGGCCTCTAAAATGACTTCCTCCAAGAAGGACTCCCGAACCGATGGACATTGACAGCTTTCCGGGGAATAGGCTCTGGTGGGACAGCGGTAGCGGGCAACGCCGTGAGACACATTCCGGTTCATGCGGCGGCCGCAATAAGCACAGCGTACATAGCCAGAAAGCAGGTATGCAGCATCCTTTTGCGGCGAAACCCGTGTATGCCGTGCAAAGCGGTCATGCACGATGCAGAATACTTCATCCGATATGATTGGCTCATGAGTTCCCTCAATGACCGTCCACTCGTTTTCATCCGCCTGCACCATCTTTTTTGTCCGGTAGGATGCGCTTTTGAATTTTCCCTGTACCAGATTGCCGATATACACTTCGTCCCGCAGCATGGTGTTGACCGAGGTGATCGACCACAGGTTGCTCTTGACACCGCCGCTGGAATGACTGCGAAAGCCTTTGCAGCCCTTGCTGGTCTTATAGGCAGACGGGGGCGGTATCTTCAGGGCATTCAGCTTCTTGGTGATGCCGCAGGCGGACATTCCGCCTGCGTACCAGTTGAAAATCATCTGAACAACCTCGGCGGCCTCCGGGTCAACAACGAGTCTGTGATTGTCCTCCGGGTTTTTCATGTAGCCGTAGGGCGCGTAATTTCCGAGAAATTCGCCCCGCTCCCGCTTCATGGCAAAGGTGCATTTGATCTTAATGGATAGCTGGCGAATGTAGTCATCGTTCATGATATTGGAAAGAGACACGATGGCGCTGCTGTATCCATTGGGGTCTTTGTAGCTGTCAATGCCGTTCAGGATAGAAATGACACGGACACCCATCTGCGGGAAGTATTCCTCCATCAGACGCCCAAGCTCCGGGTAATTTCGCCCCAAGCGGGAATTATCCTTGAAGATGATGCAGTTGATCTTCCTATCTTCGATCCATTCAATCATCCGCCGATAGGCTGGGCGGTCAAAGCTGCCGCCAGCATATCCGTCATCTGAGAAGTGGGTAACGGACGCAATTTTCTCGCCCTGCCCCTCCATGCGCCTGATCTGATTTTCAATGATAGCTGTCTGGTTGCTGATGGAATTGCTTTCTTCCTTGTCACCGTCCTCTTTGCTGATGCGCTCGTAAGCGCCAAGGTTCCATTCTATTTCTGCTGCTTTGGTATCTTCTTTTTTGTTTCGCACAAAGGTCATACTGCTCCTTCCTGCCGAAACCCCTTTTTTGCGAAACAATATCTGCTGTTATTATTGTAGCAGATATTGAAAAAAGCCTCAAATTTTCGCAAAATCGCTGGTGTGGGCGAAAAGAATTGCAGTCAGACATTCATGGAGAGAACGACCATCACAGTCATAATGAAGTGTGACCGTGCAGCCGTTTTGCAGTGTTATCCTCTGTTGGTCTTTCACTTGTTCTGACATGGCTATCACCTCGTTTCTTAATATATTCGTAGGGTTGAGCAAAACGCGAGTTTTGTAAAGTCGAGTCACAATATATAGGCTTCAAGAAAGTCGGATGGCACTATTTATTGTATAGTCTCATGAGAAAATCGAAGTTTTGCTCATCCCTAAATATATTCGAGGTGACGCCGTACATGATAGTGTCAGAACAAGATAGCGAAACCTCCCTAAATCGACGAAAACCGCGCCCTCCTGCGGACGCGGCCTGGATATGGATTGATTTGTTGATAGGAATGTTTCAGGAGCATTGGACGGTGTTGGCACACCTTACACGGGAATTTCACCCCCTGCGGTTCTCACAGGTTGCCCCCTTTGCCTGCGACGGCCCACATCGTCGAAATGGACTGCGCCAGTGAGTTTCCGCCTGCGGCGAAAACTCACTTACTCCGTCATTTCTCCTCTTCCCACAAAATCAACGATTTTGTGGAAACCCTACAAGATGCTTCAACGCTCGGACTGAGGCTGGACAATCGTATCTCCCCGATATACGGGTCATCGCCCCAGACCAGCCACGGTCTGTTTGTGCGCGGAAGGCTGCTCCCCCTATACCTCCTTTCTCAAGTTGGGATCGTGGCCTGCTCAATCCCGCACGGCTTTCCTTTCGGGCGCATATCGGATGTATCCAATGTACCTATTCAATTTTCAAGCTGTTGCCAGCCCGCACGGATGCACCGTTTCCGATACATTCGTGCCGAATGGCGAGTGTCGAAATGTGTCTCAAATTGAGCCGCATTTCCCGCAGAGAGCAAAAGAGAAAGGCGGCTGAACGCCGCCTTTCCTTGTCGATCAGGTTCTCAGATATGCGGCCATCATGTCAATAAATTGGGAGTTGGTGGGTGCTTGCTTTAGTTCAGCCCCGGCGATCAAATTCAAGAGGTTGTGGTTCGAAACTGCCCAGCAACTTTGAACCAGTGTACGAAGATTGCGTTCCACGCAGTTTGGGGTTGTGCTGAAATGCTTTGCCGTTTGTACATAGAGCCGCTTGGTAAGCAACACTATATTTTTTGGCTGTTTTTGGACTTGCTCGATCATGTAAACCGCATAGTAAAAGCCAGTCAGCTTTCCGGTGACGCCCAAAAGCCGCAGAAGCCGTTCTGCATTGAGTGGCTTATCCTGACCGGGGTATGGTGTCATATAAATCAAAGGCATAGATGTTCCTCCTATGTGAAATGAAGTTCAGAGGGGGAGTCCATGGCGGCCCGCGTGGGTACGCGGCGGTTCATTTGGAATGCTTTGATTTCCTTTGCGGCTGTGTGTTTTCCTGTAATTCAATCATACACGATAATGTCCTTTTTGTGTCATAGTTTTCATCTACAATGCCCGGCGCGGAATGACTGATTTGTGCGGATAACCGCCGATTTGTGCCGATGTGCTATCTCTGCATTTATAAAAATCGCCTCGCCGGATCAATGACCAGCGAGGTGACTAAGAATGTCTTGTTGCTTAAATGGCAGCAGCTAACGAAGAAATAACAGGAGCAATATCCGCATTGATACAGATCGCCTGCCGCTCGATCCCCTGCGGACACACCGCCTGCCCTTGATTGATACAGGCGTAGATTGCGTTCGGATTCTTCGCCGTCATCTGCCAGAAGGGGTACTTGATGATAACGGGGGTGTTATAGCCAACGCCCAACTCCAGAAAGAGGATTTTTTGCCCTGCGTGGGTTCGGAGAAAATTCTCATACCGTTCTGCTGCTCTGTGCCAGCCCTCATCCTCTACGAAGGTATCATCGCTGCGGAGATTCATGGTCAAAGGCTTGCCGCAGTGGGGGCAGACAGGGAGCAGCTCTGTCGGGACTTTCATATCCTCCTGCCGCTTGACCATTTCACGAATCGCGGCTTCGTTATCAAAGGTTTCCTGACAGCACGGCTCACTGCACTGGAACAGGCCATAATCGCCCTGCGTATAGAACAGCCGCTTTTTATCAAAGTCAGCCTTCTGAAAGCAGTGGTCAACATTCGTGGTGATGACAAAATAATCCTTGTCCTGCACCAGCTTCAAAAGGTCATCGTAGACCGGTTTGGGAGCATCCATATAGCGGTTGATGTAGATGTATCGGCTCCAATACGCCCAATGCTCCTCCGGCGTGGCAAACGGGAAAAAGCCGCCGCTGTACATATCTTGGATACCGTACTTTGCCGCAAAGTCGGAAAAGTATTTTTCAAACCGTTCGCCGGTGTAGGTGAAGCCCGCCGCCGTGGACAGTCCGGCTCCGGCTCCGATCACCACGGCATCACAATCCTGTAATGCTGCTTTCAGCCGTTCAATCGGCTCAGAGCAGCTTTTCGTAGATGGCTTTGTCCAAATCTTTGAAAACATTGAAGATCACCTTCTTGACACTGGTTTGCTTTTTGAGAAATTCTTTGACCGTCCGGACTGCAATCTCTGCTGCTAAGTCGTTGGGAAAATGAAATTCTCCCGTGGAAATGCAGCAGAATGCCACGCTTTCTAAGCCATTCTCTGCCGCCAACTCCAGACAGGAGCGATAGCAGGAAGCCAACAGCTCTTTGTCCTCTCTGGTTACTATACCGCTGATGATCGGACCGACCGTATGCAGCACATAGCGGCAGGGTAGATTAAACGCCGGGGTGATTTTCGCCTGTCCGGTGGGTTCGGGATAGCCCTGATGTTCCATCAATTCCGCACAGGCAAGGCGCAGCTCCACACCTGCAAAGGTGTGAATGGCGTTGTCAATGCAGCGATGGTTGGGAATATAGCAGCCGGTCATGCCGGAGTTTGCCGCGTTGACGATGGCATCGCACTTGAGCGTCGTAATATCGCCCTGCCAGAGATACAGCCCCGGCTGAATGGGTGTCAGGTCGGCAATATCCGTGATACCCTTTGCGGCGGTTTCGCCTTGCAGGTATGCGTCCTGTGTTTGCAGGAAGTCCGCGCCAACACTCTGAGGTGCGCGAATATTCATCAACCCCCGCAAAAGCTGACGCTGGCTCTCCGGCTCTGCCGGAATAGCAATATCCCGATATTCCGGGCGTTCCTGTAAAAGCGACCGGATGAGAAACTGCCTTTTTTCGCTCTGGTTCATGGTCAAAACCTCTTTTCGATAACCTGCTTAGGGCAAATTTCCGCACATCGCCCGCAGTGTAAGCAATGGTGCTGGTCAATCACCACCGACTTCTTTGTGATGTCGATACACTTCTGCGGACAGACGGAATAGCACAGCTTGCAGCCGATGCAGCCTTCGCCCACATAGTAACCCGGTACTTCCTGTGCTACTTTGCCGATGGCAAAGCTGTCCCGGACGATGTGCGCCGGGTCGCTGATGTCAAAATACTCGCCGTCCGCTTCGTACAGGCAAAACACCTCTAACGCACTGCGGGTATCGCCGGGATAGATGGACTGCATATAGGCGTTTTTCTCAAAAATCTCATCCAGCTTCTCACTGCCGATGTTTTTGATTTTCCCGCACAGGGAGATCGAGAGCTTGTCCTTGGTGGCGGACAGGGCGATATAGCCTTGCTCCATGAGCTGGGCATAGAACGCCTTGCCCTTAGCAGTAAGGAAATATATGCCCTGCTCATCATAGAGCATCATGTCAATCACACGGGTCTGGGGATGCCCGTCTGCGCCGATGGTGGCAATGGTGGTGGAGTGGATATTTTCCACCAGTAATTCCAAATAATCTTGTTTCATCATAACATTAACGCCCTTTCAGGATCGGTGTGAGCCGTTTATAGGTCAGCATGGTAAAGCCGCCGATGACAAGCCCTTTCAGAATGTTGAAGGGCAAGGCATTGAACAGCACAATGTCCAGCTTTGTGTGGATGAAAGGCAGGAACGCACTGAAAGAGGCGATCAGCTGATCCAGCGGCATGAAGGTTTCAAACAGGGGCAACAGTATGAAGTAGTTCGCCAGTGCTGCGGCAATGCCCATCACAAAACTGGCAGCAACACAGGCAAGCAGTGCCGTTTTCTTGGTTTTGCGGTGTTTATAAATAACCCCGGCAGCGACTACATAAGAAGCACCCACCAGGAAGTTGGCGATCTCTCCGATGCCTCCGGTGGAGGTGGTCAGAAGCTGCAAGGTATTTTTGACAAGTTCAATAAGCAGACCGGAAATCGGTCCGAAGGCAAATGCGCCGATGAGTGCCGGAAAGTCCGACAGGTCCATCCTTGCAAAGGACGGAGACAGCGGCACGGGAAACTCTACAAAGGCAAGGACATACGCCATTGCGGAAAGCAGTGCGGTCATGGTGATGGTGCGGATATTGAGGGCGGCAGCTCTTTTCGGCTGCTGCATGGTAACAGTGCGGTTCATAATGCTCCTATCTTGAGGATATGCTTGGATTTGAAGCAGCCCCACAGGACGGGTTTTCCTGCGGGGCTGCTTCCTCATATCTTCTTTCATCCGGACTATACCGTCGGTTACGGAATCTCACCGTATCGGGCGCTTTTGCGCTTCGCAGACTTTACTGCCGGTCAGGAATTTCACCTTACCCCGAAGATGTCGAATTGAGAGTTTCTTAGAACTCGTAGGGAGGATTGCCGGAGAAGTCAGCGATAACGCCGTGGACATTATCCAGATAGAACACCTCAAAGATGGGGTTGGTAGCCTCTCCGTACTGACCCTTCACGATGGGGTTCTGGATGCACATTTCCTTGGCAGCCATGTTGTTCTCGAACACAGCCTTGCCGTGCAGACGGATCCATGCGTATTCCGGGCTGGAAACGGAGATCTCCACCTCCGGGTTCTCCTGCATATCCTTGTAGACGTCCTTGGTGTTGTTGGTGCAGAACCACAGCTTGCCGTCCAGTTCGCCGGCGAACATGAAGGGGCGGCACTTTGCCTTGCCGTCACGACCGACGGTGGCAAGATACTGCACAGGGTTGGCATTCAGAAATTCTACGACTTTGTTCATGATAAGTACCTCCGTAATTTGTTTTTTCTCTTGATGCTTTGATTGTAATGCGATTTGTACGACTTGTGAAGTACGCACAATATTGTGGTATGGTTACCTCCGGGTAACAATTAGAACTTGCCGTTCTGATTCTGCCAGGTGGACTGGTCTGCGATGGTCTCCATCACATCCCAATGCTCGGCGATCTTGCCATTCTCCACGCGCCACAGGTCATAGTAGCTGGTGGGTGTACCGCCGAAGGTACCCTCGCTGACGGCAAGGACGAAGTTACCCTCCGCCAGAACCATGTGGACTTCATCGTACACCATGGAAATGCCCTGCTCTGCCAGAGCGCCCAGTGCGGCATTCAGACCGGACACACCATCGGCAATACCGCTGTTGTGCTGGATGTAATTGTCGCCGTCAAAATAGTCCGGAGTCTTGTCCAGATTGTTGCCCTGCATGACATCGTAGAGGAAATTCTTGACCAGCTCGCGGTTTTCCTCGGTCTTGTCCAGATCCGAGACCTCCATCGTGCCGTCCGTCTGGGTGTGACCGGAGGGATTCGGCTCAGCCAGCGCCGCCAGATTGTCCCAATGCTCGGCGATCTTGCCGTCCTCATCGAAACGGAAGATGTCAAAGGCGACCTGCTCACCGGCACCGGCAAAATTGTAAATTGTCTGCATGAACACCTTGTCGCCGTCCTCAAAAGCACGGATGTTGTTCACAGTGGTTTTTACATCGGCGGATGCAAGATATTCCACGGAGCCGATGAAGGCGTCCGCACCGGTGCCATATGCCAGATTGTGCTGGATGTAGCCATCCGCCAACAGGCTGTGGGCGGTGTCCGTATCGCCGGTGGCAAAGGTGTTGATGAGCGCCAGTGCCTTTTCGGTCTGGCTCTGCTCCTGCTGGACAGGTGCAGTCTGCTGGGTGTTTTCAGCGGGGGTTTGGGTAGCAGTGTCCTTTGAGCCGCAGCCGGTGAGAGCCGTGCCGAGCATGGCAAGAGCCGTCGTGAGAGAAAGAATTTTTTTCATTTTGAGTGACCTCCTTGGTGATTGGGCTTGCTTTCGTTTGCCTCTGGCGTTATAGTAATACCGTAGCTCTGATTCGTAAAGTAAGCACAATATTGTGCCGTAGTTACCAAACAGAAACTAATGGGTAGTTACCAGAAAGAAACGATTGCGCCGTTACTGAATTTTCCGGCAATATGGCGCTTGAAAAAACTTTTATGGAGGGTTTCAAATATGAGCGAAATGACCGCGAAAGCCGATCTTCCCGCCTGCCCTGTGGAGACCACGCTGACCCTCATCGGGGACAAGTGGAAGGTGCTGATCCTGCGTGACCTGATGCCGGGAACAAAGCGGTTCGGGGAGCTGAAAAAGTCCGTTGGCAATGTGTCCCAAAAGGTCTTGACCGCCCAGCTCCGGGCGATGGAGGAGAGCGGACTGGTAAACCGCAAGGTCTACGCCGAGGTGCCGCCAAGAGTGGAATATTCTCTGACGGAACTCGGTAAAAGCCTAAAGCCCATTCTGGACTCCATGTGGGCATGGGGTGAGGGGTATAAAAAACAATGTGCAGTTGAAAAATAGCAAATATAGGAACTCTAAAGTTATTTTATCATGTCTCAGAAATGCGTCTCAATTCGAGACACATTTCGACAGCAGGCATTTCAAGACAACCATCACACGGCAAACAAGCGCACTCTGAAAAGTACAGAATCCCGCTTGATATGCTACGCTTTCTAATATGATAAAAGCCGCTGACAAGCGGCTTTTAGGGTATTCTCCCCTTGATTACCTGACGATCCGGCGGTCAGTCCGGTCAAGGCTCGGCCAGTGAACGCACTGGCCGACTCGCGCACGATTGCTCTTGCAATCGTGCGGCCTTGACAGGGATGGGCGGCGGATCATACTCCCCACAGGGGGGAATACCTGCGTCATCAGGACTTTCTGATATGGCGCTGCGGCTGCGATTTCTTATCTGATGAAATGTGTCTCGAATTGAGACACATTTCGACACGGGGATTGGGGTCTTAGGGGCTGTGCCCCTAACCAGTGGAATTTTGATGTCAAAATTCCATGCTGGCTGTGACAGCGCCGCGAAGCGCCGCTGTCTCTGTTGTCGACGGCTGTCGCTCGGTGCAGTAGGTTTCTTATATGGCGGAACACTTTGAAATGGGCAGTCTGCGCCTGTGCTGGTAGGTGTTGCATGTTATCGCAGACGGTATTTATTCCATTTTCTTGCTTACAATTTTCTGTGTTCTCTGCTCCGCATCCATCTATCCTATCTTCTGGTGCATCTGATTTGGATGGATTGATAGATGGATCAGTATAGATTAAATCAGTCTGATTTTCCTCAGTATAATTAGACTCGGTTTTTCCGAGGTCAAGACTTCCGAAAATCGGAAGTCTTGAAGTCTGGTTTTCGGAAGTCTGGGCGTCCGAATTTCCGAAGTCCTGACTTCCGTTCTCTTTGAGAGTGGACGAGACTTTGCGGCTGCTGCATTTCTTAACATAGATTTTCGTGGGTAAGCCTTGGCCCTGTCGCACACGGTCGATCAGGTCGCAGCCCTGATCCAGTTCCGCTAACAGCTTGATGGCCTTATCCTGTCCGCAGTTCAAATTCCGCTGAATTTCCCGTAGTGTGTAGTAGATGTAAACGAGGCCATTTTCATCGTACCAGCCGTTTTGCTCGGACAGCCCCATACGGTCTAGCAGCAGACCGTACAGGAGTTTCGCGTCCGTGGAAATATGCTTGAAGCGTTTTCCAGTAATCAACTGGCGGGGAATACGGAAAAAGGAAAATTGATTGCTCTCGTCACCGTAGTAATAGTCTGAAAAAGTGGTATGCAGCATTGTGTACCTCCTAAAAAACAGCCGGAGGGCGCAGTAAACCTACTGCGCCCTCCGGCTTGTCCATTATATTTTCAAATAGAAAACCGTCAAAAACTTGACAGTATTTTTTCTTTTAGCAGATATTGTTTCGCAAAATTCCTTGATTTTCAATGGCTTTCGGCTTGTGTGCTACTGTTCCCCATTCGTAGGTCATCAGGAACACGGCATTCGCGGCTTTTGATAGCAGCGCGTAGTCGTGCGCCTCGTACAATAGGCCGCGCTGCTGCGCGCTCGTCTTCGGCGCGAGTGCGGCGACGACGGGCTTTCCCTCCGCGTTCAGCGCCTCGCGCAGACGGCAGACGAACGCGGCGTAGTCCTCACGCAGCTCCGGCGGGACGTACTCGAAGTCGACGTCGAGGCCGTAGTATCCCTTTTTCGCCATCGTCTGCAAAATCTCGGCAAGGAGCGCGCTCTGCGCGCGGTCGTTTTGCAGGAGCGCCGCGGCGTTTTCGCTCGAAAAATTTCCCTCCGGCGTCAGCGTCGAGAGGTGCATGAGCGATTTTGCGCCATAGCGCGCCGCACGTTCGAGCAGGCGCGCGTCGTCGAGCGGCACAAGGACTCCCGCGGGCGTGATGCCGTAGGTGAACGGCGTCAGATACGGCAGGTACGGCAGGACCGAGTCGAGCAGCTCGCCGCCGATGTAGGGGTAGGCGTAGGCGTTCACGCCGAGCGTACCGAGCGGCGCTTCGTCTGCGTAGTCGATGGCAAGCACGTCGCCCTCGCGCAGAAGCTCGCGTCCGTGGAGGAAAAAGTTCCGCCGCAGGAGCGTCCTGACGCTCAAATCATAGTCCCGCGCGATGGACGAAAGCGTCTCCCCCGCACGCACGGTGTGCAGTGTCTTCGGCGTCCGCACGACGAGCGCCTGGCCGATCACAAGCGGCGTACTCAGCGCAAGGCCGTTGTCCGCCGCGACGAACGCGGGCAGGGCGTCGTGCATCGCGGCGATGGAAGAAAGCGTGTCGCCGCGCTTTACAACATGAATGTGCATGGTCGATCACCTCGCACCATTCTATGCCGGATTTTTCGCGCTTACCCCAGCGCGACGTCCAGTATCATCATCAGAAGGAAGCCCACGAGGAAGCCGCACGTCCCCCGCCGTCCGCCCGCGCGCGGCAGCAGCTCCTCCGCCACGACGTAGAGCATCGCCCCGGCGGCAAAGCTGAGTAACCACGGCATCAGCGCGTGCACTCCCGCCGCCGCGAGCACGACGAGCGCGCCGAACAGCGGCTCCACCGCGCCGGAGAGCACGCCGGTCCAGAAGGCGCGCCGTTTCGACTTGCCCACCTGGTACACCGGCAGCGCCACCGCCGCGCCCTCGGGAAAGTTCTGCACGCCGATGCCGAGCGCCAGCGCGAACGCGCCGGCAAGGCTCTCCCCGTCCGCCGCGAGCGCGAACGCGAGGCCAACGGCCATGCCCTCGGGGATGTTGTGCAACGTGATGGCCGAGAGGAGCAGGAAATCGCTGTGCACCTCTCCCCCGCCGCGCCGCCGCACGAGCTCGTCGAGCAGGAAGAGCGTCAGCGCGCCGAGCACAATGCCCGCCGCGGCGGGCAGAAACGGCGGCAGGCGGCCCTCTGCCTCCGTCTGTTCGATAGCGGGCAGGATGAGGCTCCACACGCTCGCCGCCATCATCACGCCCGCGGCAAAGCCCAGCAGCGCGCCCTGCGCGCGCTCGCACACCTTGCGGGCAAAAAAGAACACCGTCGCGGCGCCCAGCGCCGTCATCAGAAACGTGAAGGACGTGCCGAGCAGAGCCAGCATCAGTGGTCGAAGCATATCCGTTCATCGCCTTTACGGTTTGTCAGGCGGAAAAGCGCCTGTATGCCAGTATAGACGGCAGGAATGAAAAACGTGAAAAAGGGCGCGGAGAATTTCTCCGCGCCCTTTTGGAGCAATATTGACTTACTGCATCAGCTGCGCGACCATGTCGGTGTACGCGCTGGGATCTTCGAGCGGCAGGCCCGCGATGAGGTTTGCCTGATCGTAGAGGATTTTGGCATACAGCGCCGCCTTGTCGCGGTCCGTTGCCAGCGCGGCGGCCATCGCCTTGACCGCCGGATGCTCGACGTTCAGCTCGAGGATGCGCTCGGCCTTGATGGGTTCGGGCATCTGGAAGTTCTTGAAATACTTCTCCATCTCGAAGCTGAAGCCCTCGCCCGCCGTCAGGCAGACGGGATGGGTCTTTAGGCGGTGCGAGACTCTGGCCTCTTTGATCTTGTCGCCGAGCGTCTCCTTGACGAACTGCATAAGCTCCGCGCTTTCGCTGTCGTCCTTTTGCTCATCCTCGCTGCCAAGCTCGAGGTCGCCGTCCACGATGGAGCGGAACGGCTTTTCGTCGTAGTTCATCAATGCCTGCAAGACGAATTCGTCCGTCTCGCCGGTCAGGTATAGGACCTCGTAGTCCTTGTCCTTCAAAAGCTCGGTCTGCGGCAGCTTGTCCACGGCAGCGATGCTCTCGCCCGCGGCGTAGTAGATGCACTTCTGGCCTTCCTTCATGCGCTCGACGTACTCTTTGAGCGTCGTGAGCTTCTTCTGCGTGGAGGAATAGAACATCATCAGGTCCTTGAGCGAATCCTTGCGGCTCTCGCCGCCGTCACTCACGATGCCGTAGCCGATCTGGCGGCCGAAGTTCTCATAGAACTTCTCGTAGCCCTCGCGGTCTTCCTTGAGGAACTTTTCAAGGTCGGCGCGGACCTTCTTTTCGAGGTTCTGGCCGATGACCTTGAGCTGGCGGTCGTGCTGTAAAAGCTCGCGGGAGATGTTCAGGCTTAGATCCGGCGAATCGACCACGCCGCGCACAAAGCGCAGATAGTCAGGCAGCAGCGAGTCGCACTTGTCCATGATGAGAACGCCCGCAGAGTAGAGCTGTAATCCCTTTTCATATCCTTCCGTGTAGAAGTTGAACGGGCGCGAAGACGGCACGAACAGCAGCGCCTTATAGGTCACGCTGCCCTCGGCCGAGACGGTGATCGTGCGCTGTGGCCTGTCGAATTCGTGCGTCAGCTCGGAATAGAACTTGTTGTACTCTTCGTCCGTGACGTCACTCTTCTTGCGCTGCCAGAGCGGCACCATGGAGTTGACGGTCTTCATCTCCTCGACGGTCTCGTACTCGGGCTTCTCCGGGTCGCTGCCCTCTTTGACCTTCTGCTCGGGCATCATCATGCGGATGGGGTAGCGGATGTAGTCGGAGTACTTCTTCACGAGCGCGTGCAGGCGGTAGGATTCCAAGTACTCGCTGTACTTCTCCTCGTCCGTGTCGGGCTTGATGTGCATGATGACGTCGGTGCCGACGGCTTCCTTGTCGCACTCGGTGATCGTGTAGCCGTCCGCACCGGAGGACTGCCACTCATAGGCCTGCTCCGAACCGTACTTCTTCGTGCGGACGGTGATGCTGTCCGCGACCATGAACGCGGAGTAGAAGCCCACGCCGAACTGGCCAATGATGTCGATATCGGCGTCCTTCTTGTCCTTTTCCTCGGTCTCCTGGCGGAACTTGTAGGAGCCAGACGACGCGATGACGCCGAGGTTGTTTTCAAGCTCTTCGCGGCTCATGCCGATGCCGTTATCCGAGACCGTCAACGTGCGGTTCTCCTTGTCGACCGACACAGTGATGGCAAAATCGCTGCGGTTCATGCCGACCTTGTCATCCGTCAGCGCGACGTAACAGAGCTTGTCGATGGCGTCGCTGGCGTTGGAAATAATCTCGCGCAGGAAGATCTCCTTGTGCGTGTAAATCGAGTTGATCATCAGATCGAGCAAACGCTTCGATTCTGCTTTAAACTGTTTTTTAGCCATAAAAGCATCCCTCTCTGAATTGTATTTGAACCTAAGTATAGCAGGAAATTCCTGATATTTGTTACCGTTCCGTTAACTTTTAGCACTCGTCCACATCAAGTGCTAAAACGTGATGGTTACCTTTTATATATAAAAGGTACTATCGGTTTCGCACCGGTGCGAAGCGCTTCGCGGCACTTGTGCCGCGGGGGAGGCAGCGCCGTAGGCGCTGCACATTGATCCCTGCACCGTGCAGGGACGCGATTAAGGGGGATATTCTCTTTCCACGGAAAGAGAATATCCCCCTTTGACCCCCAAGAGAAAGGGATTCTCATTGCGAGCGAGCAGCTCGAAGAAGTGCGATGCTTGCCGATTGCACTGCCCATAGCGCGGCGTTGCCGCGTTTAGTTCTGCTACACGATTTGACTTGCTCCTACTATCCGCTGCCGCTCTGCCAGTCTTGTGGCAGTGCGGCCTAATCACCGTCTACCGGTGCACCCATCAATGCGGCGAGCGCAGCAATGCCGCATTCGGCAGGCAGTCTGCCGCCGAGCAAACGTCACTCGCGCCTCATGATAGTAAGGCGCGGTTGCAAGACATAACGATTTGCAGAAGATTCATGGCGAAGCCATGTACACCGCACCCACACTGCGCAGCGTGTGCAGTTATTCGAGCTACAAACTGCCAATGTCGGGGGTCGAGGGGAGACTCCCCTCGTCCTTTCTCTTGGGGGTGAAAGGGGGATATTCTCTTTCCGAGAAAGAGAATATCCCCCTTTCCCGCGTCCCCACACGGTGTGGGGCCAGAAGCAGCGCTGCCGCGCTGCACCCCCTGCGCCCTACGGGCGCAAAAAGAAACAGCCCTCGCGGGCTGCTTTCCTCCCGCGGCCGGGGCGCGAAAGTTGTCCAAATTGTCAATATGGGATACTTATCCCCATTTCCCCTCTTTTTTCTTTGGATAATATGCGGTATTGACTTCTGGCGTTTTAGAGGCTAAAATAAGCCCATCAAACATGAGGGATACATGAAAGGATTTAATGCTATGTTCCGTTTTGCTTATGCAAATCAGAATAACGCCGCCGCTTCTGCCATGTGCGCAGAGGCCGCTTCCTCCTGCACCTCTCAGTCCTCCCGCTTCAACTGCATCGCTCTGGGCGCCATTATTATGGCGTCCATTATTATTTCCCGCCTGATTAGCATTATCGGCATTTCCCTGCTGGTACTGGTACTTCTGGTCGTCCTGATGGGCGTTCCCGGGATGAAACGCGATTGCTGAGCGAGTAAAAAACGCGATACAGCAAAGCGGTTCCGCCGGGAATGGCGGAACCGCTTTTTTGTATGATAAATTTGTTCATTATTTAATCAAAGGAGATTTGAAACGATGAAAAAGAAGTTCATGTGCATGCTCATGGCTGCGGCCATGACGCTCTCGATGGCCGCCTGCGGCTCCAAGAGCGATGACACCAACACCGATGCCAACACCGACGGCACCGATAGCGCTGAGGTCCAGACCTTCAAACTCGGCACCTCCGGCCCGCTGACCGGTGACGCCGCGATCTACGGCATGGCCGTCGTTCAGGGTGCCGAGCTGGCCGTCAATGAAATCAACGCCAGCGACAGCAAGATCAAGTTCGAGTTCCAGAAGCAGGACGATGAGGCCGACGGCGAAAAGGCTGTCAACGCCTACAACACCATGATGGACAACGGCATGCAGGTCCTCGTCGGCCCCACCACCACTGGCGCTTCCATCGCGGTTGCCGATGCCTGCTACAATGACCGCACCTTTATGCTGACCCCGTCCGCTTCCTCCACCGACGTCACCGCAGGCAAGGACAATGTCTTCCAGGTCTGCTTCACCGACCCCAACCAGGGCGTTGGCGCTGCCGACTACATGGCTGAAAACTTCGCTGGTGCCAAAGTCGCCATCATCTACCGTAACGACGACGCTTACTCCCAGGGCATCCGCGACACCTTCGTGAAGGAAGCCACCGATAAGGGCGCTTTCGAGGTCGTCTATCAGGGCACTTTCACCAACGATACCGCTTCCGACTTCTCCGTCCAGCTGGCCGGTGCGCAGAATGCCGGTGCTGACCTCGTCTTCCTCCCCATCTACTATCAGCCCGCTTCCATCATCTTCTCCCAGGCTAAGGCCATGGGCTATGCTCCCACCTTCTTCGGCGTGGACGGCATGGATGGCATCCTGACCATGCCCGGCTTCGACGCTTCCCTTGCTGAGGGTCTGATACTCATGACCCCGTTCTCCGCCACCGATGAAGCCAACCAGGCGTTCGTTGACGCTTACACTGCCGCTTATGGCACCGAGCCCAACCAGTTCGCCGCTGACGCTTACGACGGCGTGTACATCGTGAAGGCCGCTCTCGAGGCCGCCGGCTGCACCGCCGATATGAGCAACGAGGAGATCTGCGACGCGCTCGTCAGCGCCATGACCTCCCTCAAGTTCACCGGTCTCACCGGTACCGACATGACCTGGAATGCCGAGGGTCAGGTCTCCAAGGCTCCGACCGCTTACGTCGTCAAGGACGGCCAGTACGTCAAGGGCTAAATTCCGAAAGCGCAAAAAGCTGCGACCTTTCTCAAAGGCGGGCTGCCGGGAGCGAAAGCTCCCGGCGGCCTATGCCCTGTTTCTATGGCGGAAACGAAGGCAGGTGTTTTCCCGCCTCTGCCCTTGTTTCTGCCACAGACGAACCATAATTCCGAAAGAGAAAAGAGAGGTGCCATCCTAATGGAATTTTTATCCTATCTCATCAGCGGCATCAGCCTCGGCAGTGTGCACGCCATCATCGCCCTCGGCTATACGATGGTTTACGGCATTGCCAAGATGCTGAACTTTGCCCACGGCGACATCATCATGATCGGCGGCTACGTATCGTTCTGCGCGATGTTCTATCTGGGACTGCCTAACATCGTGGCGGTGCTGCTGGCCGTCATCGTCTGCACGGTGCTTGGCGTCGTCATCGAGCGGCTTGCCTATAAGCCCCTGCGCTCGGCGCCCAGCCTCGCGGTCCTGATCACCGCCATCGGCGTGAGCTATTTCCTCCAGAACTCCGCGCTTCTCATCTGGAAGGCAGCCGCGCGTGTCTATCCCCCGGTGGTTGAGGGTTCGATGCAGCTGTTCGGCGGCAAGCTGACCGTCTCCTATGTGTCTCTTCTTACGATCGCGGCCTGTGTCGTCATCATGATCGGCCTCACCACGTTCGTCAACAAGAGCAAGATGGGCAAGGCCATGCGTGCCTGCTCGGAGGATAAGGCGGCGGCCCAGCTCATGGGCATCAACGTCAACGCCACCATTTCCGCAACGTTCGCCATCGGCTCGGCGCTCGCAGCCATCGCTGGCGTGCTGCTCTGCTCGTTCAATACGTCGCTCATGCCGACGACCGGCTCCATGCCCGGCATCAAGGCCTTCACCGCGGCGGTGTTCGGCGGCATCGGCTCCATCCCCGGCGCGTTCCTCGGCGGCCTGCTCCTCGGCATCATCGAGGCCATGGCCAAGGCGTACATCTCGACGAACCTTGCCAACTCCATCGTGTTCGCCGTGCTGATCGTCGTGCTGCTCGTCAAGCCTGCCGGACTTCTCGGCAAGTCCGTGACGGAGAAAGTGTGAGGTGGCCGGAATGACACAGAAAATGAACAAATTCAACTCTCTCAAGAAGACCACAAAGGTCGACTTTGCGACCTATCTCGGCGTGATCGTCGTCTTCATCATCACGACGGTCCTGCAAAACAACGGCTCGCTCAAGCGCTCCGCCATCGGTCTGCTCGTCCCCATCTGCTGCTACATGTCCATGGCCGTGTCGCTGAACCTGACGGTCGGTATCCTCGGTGAGCTGAGCCTCGGCCACGCGGGCTTTATGAGCGTCGGCGCGTTCTCCGGCATCGTCGCCTCGCAGAGCCTCATGGGCGCGATCCCGAACGCTCCGGTGCGTCTCGCCATCTCGATGGTCGTCGGCGCGATCTTCGCCGCCATCGTCGGCCTTCTCATCGGCACGCCGGTGCTCCGCCTGCAGGGCGACTACCTCGCCATCGTCACGCTGGCCTTCGGCGAGATCATCAAGGAGCTTATCAACTGCCTCATCATCGGCTACGATGAAAACGGCCTGCACTTCATCTTCAACCCCGCCGGCAACAAGACGGTCGACGACCTCGGCCTGAGTGCCTCTGGCACCGCCATCATCAAGGGTGCGCAGGGCGCGACCGGCACCGCCACGATCGCAACGTTCACCGCGGGCTTCATCCTCGTGATGATCACGCTGATCGTCGTGCTGAACCTGACGCGCTCGCGCGCGGGCCGCGCGATCATGGCCATCCGTGATAACCGCATCGCCGCGCAGGCCATCGGCCTGAACCTGACGAAGTACAAGCTCATGGCGTTCGTCACCTCCGCCGCCCTTGCGGGCGCGGCAGGCGCGCTCTACGGCCTGAACTACTCTTCCCTTCAGGCGACGAAGTTCAACTTTAACCTCTCGATCCTCGTGCTGGTGTTCGTGGTGCTCGGTGGGCTTGGCAATATCTGGGGCTCGCTCATCGCCGCCGCGGCGCTGACGATCCTGCCCGAGGCGCTGCGTCAGTTTGCCGACTTCCGTATGCTCATCTACGCGATCGTGCTGATCTTCGTCATGCTCGCGACCAACAATCCGCAGGCCAAGGCGTTCTTCCAGAAACTTCTGCCCCATCGCCGCGCCAGTGCTGAAAAGGAGGATTGACCATGACACAGAAAGAAAAAGCCAAGCTCGTTCCCGTCTCCCGTGAACCGGCGCTGCTCACCGAGCGTGACGCGGACAAATCCCCCGTGCTCGAGTGCATCGACCTCGGCATCACGTTCGGCGGTCTGAAAGCGGTCGACAACTTCAATGTGACCATCGGTCGCACCGAGATCACCGGCCTCATCGGCCCGAACGGTGCCGGTAAGACGACGGTCTTCAACCTGCTCACCAAGGTCTATCAGCCCACCCACGGCACGATTCTCTTAAACGGCAAAGACATCCATGACCTCAACACCGCGCAGGTCAACCGCGCTGGCATCGCACGTACGTTCCAGAACATCCGCCTGTTCGGCGAGCTGAGCGTGGAAGAAAACATCACCGTCGCGATGGACACGCAGATGCACTACACGATGCCCGAGGGCATTTTCCGCCTGCCCCGCTTCTGGAAGGAAGAGCGCATCGTTCACGAGCGCGCGATGGAGCTTCTGTCCATCTTCCACATGGAGGATCTTGCCAAGGCCAAGGCAAGCTCGCTCCCCTACGGCGCACAGCGCCGCCTGGAAATTCTCCGCGCGCTGGCGACGAACCCGAGTCTGCTGCTTCTTGACGAGCCCGCCGCCGGCATGAACCCGAGCGAGACGGCTGAGCTGATGGAAAACATCCGCTCCATCCGCGATACGTTCAAGATCGCGGTGCTGCTCATCGAGCACGACATGAACCTCGTCATGAACATCTGCGAGGGCATTGCCGTTTTGAACTTCGGCCACGTCATCGCCAAGGGCACACCCGAAGACATTCAGAACAATCCCGAGGTCATTGAAGCCTACCTCGGCAAGCAGAAGGAGGCCTAACGATGGGACAGATCTTACAGGTGAACGATCTTCACGTTTACTACGGCAGCATCCACGCCGTCAAGGGCGTTTCCTTCGAGGTCAACGAGGGTGAGGTCGTCACGCTGATCGGTGCGAACGGCGCAGGTAAGTCGACCGTTCTGAACACGGTCTCCGGCCTTCTGCATCCCAAGCACGGCAGCGTTGTTTTTGAAGGCAAGGACTTAAAGGGCGTCCCCGCGCACAAGATCGTCGAGCACGGTCTTGCGCAGGTCCCCGAAGGCCGCCACGTCTTTTTGCAGATGACGGTCGAGGATAACCTCGAAATGGGCGCTTACACCCAGCCGAACTCCACCATTGAAGCGGGCATTGCGGACGTCTACGAGCGCTTCCCGCGCCTCAAAGAGCGCCGCAAGCAGATCGCCGGTACGCTCTCCGGCGGCGAGCAGCAGATGCTCGCCATGGGCAGAGCGCTCATGTCGAAGCCGAAGCTCCTGATGCTCGACGAGCCGTCTATGGGCCTTGCCCCGATCCTGGTCGAGCAGATCTTCGGCATCATCCGCGAGCTGCACGCCGCGGGCACGACGATCCTGCTCGTCGAGCAGAACGCGCAGGCCGCGCTCTCCGTCGCCGACCGCGCGTACGTGCTTGAAACGGGCCGCATCACGCTCTCCGGCACCGGCAAGGAGCTCATGGCGAGCGACGCCGTCCGCAAGGCCTACCTCGGCGGTTAAATCTCCCTCAAATGTAAAGAGTCATCCGAAAGGATGGCTCTTTTTTTGTGCAGTTTCGCCGCCGTGCAAAATTTCCGCCCAACCTACTGCACATTTGCCAAAGATATGGTATAATAAAAACAGATTAACCCCGAACCCTTGATTTTTCAGGGGTTCGGGGTTTTCTTGTTACTACCGTGTTAATAGTTCAGTGTTCAGCGGCCTATAATGTTCACCACTTTGAACGGCCCCTATTGACATTTCAAGGGCTTTGAATTATACTGAACATAGAACGAGGGTGCTACCGGCAAACGGTTAGCCCCCTACGAGATGTTTGAAGTAATCGCCGATCTGTGAGAGGGTGCGGCGATTACTTCTTTTTATTGGCCTGCATGAACAGGGCAATAATGCCAACGATTAAAATACCTGTCTGGATCAGATCAGAATATGTAACCATTTGACAGCCCCCCTTTCTATGAAGATCAGGGGGCAAGAAGCGCCCCTGATCTGGTCAGGGGAACTAACCGCTTGCCGTTTATCGGTAGCACCATCAAAAGAATACCATAGGATTTGACAAAATTCAAGGGCTTACTGAATTAGTTCAACCGTTGCTTTTAATTCATCCAAGGTCTTGTGATTGTAGACCCGGTTTCCCGTGTCCTTGGACACATGGCCCATGAGAAGATCAATACACTTCCGGTTTGCCCCGGCGCTGTCCAGTTGGGTTTCAAAGGTGTGGCGGCATTCGTGCGGGGTGTGGTTCATCTTCAGAGCCTTCATAATGTCCGCCCAAAATACCCGGTATTGGGTTTGGGAACAGACCCTTCCATTGTAGCTAATTAGGCGGGGGCCACCTTCCGCAAGGCGGGATTCCACCAAGGGCCTGATTTTGGAATGGATAGGAACCACCCGATCCTTCCCCGCCTTGGTTTTGGTTCCGCCCTTCATCGTCCCGGCCTGAAGGTTTATATCTTCCGGCTTCAAGTTCAGAAGTTCGCTGATCCGCCACCCGGAATAAAGCAGGATCAGAACCGTGTCAACCCAAGGTTCTTTCTGATGTTCCCAAACCTTCTTGATTTCTTCCTTGCTGAAGGGAAGGCGGGTGGTTGGTGGGATAGGATCAGAAGTCAGCAAGTCAGAATAGCAACGGGTGATAATGTCCATTTCAAGGGCAAACCTGTCAAGATGGCCCCAAAGGTTCTTAATTGCCGCCTGTGTACTGTACCCCTTCCCGCAACCGTCAATGGTTTCTTGCATTTGGTATGACCGGATTTGTTTATAGGGCTTTTCCCATAACGCTGAACAATGCTTGAACGCTGAACACAAAGATGAACGGTTGGATTCTCCCAGCTTCGGAGCCTTCTTTTCTTTCCAAAGTTCAAACAGTTCCTTCATGGTGATCTTGGCCCGGTCAACATCCCAAGGATCACGGTTATATTCAGCCAATAGCAAATTCCCGGCTTCACGGGTTTCTGTGTAACCCACAATATCATAGATGGGATGGCCCTTGTTATTCCAGCCAATCACTTTTTTCACAATGAATGGGCGGCGGCGATTGCCTGACAGCTTCGCCACAGTCCCATACCCATTGGGATTCCGCATTATATCACCTGTCCTTTCAGGAAAATGGGTATGGCAAAGCCAAACCCGATGTGATATAATGTCCAATGGGGATTGAAACATTAACTTCAAACGGGTTTTGTTTCGCCTGACCGCTTCCGGTGTGCAAGACCGGGGGCGGTCATTTTTTTTT
>ERZ827101.1739-NODE-1739-length-23123-cov-2.683848_pt1 | contig 23123 bp, 14 predicted proteins | sample MGYA00519869_ERZ827101 | MGnify/ENA primary metagenome ERZ827101 (study PRJEB31778, sample SAMEA3449256) | human gut metagenome | biome: human gut; feature: human-associated habitat; material: faeces | place: United Kingdom | collected 2010/2012 ...
CCCGCCGATCCCTACAAGCTGGACGATTTCGAGGGCTACGCCAACAGCGCCTCGCTCGGCTATAACAGCTTGTGGGCGGACAACAGCGGCGGCGGATGCACCGCGAAGCTCACCCTCGAAACCGGCACGGGCAACGTGCATGACGGGACTTCGATGAAGGTCGAGGCCAGCGATACGGGCTGGATGACCATTACCCGCAACGGTGTCACGATCCCGGCAGACGCCACCTCTATGACCTTCTGGGCCAGGGCCGAGGCCGAGACGAGCCTCAAGCTGGAATTCCGCCTGAATAACAACGACTACAAATACGCTCCCGCCGCTCCCATCGCGGTCGGGACCGAAGGCGCGCTGTACACGGTGTATTTTGAAGATTGCAGCTATCTGCCCGGCAGCGGCGGGGCGGATAAAGGCTGGATCTTTAATGAAAAGTGCCTGGTCAACGCCATCAACTTCATGCGGGACGGCTATGACGCCCTGACTCTCTATATCGACGACATCTCCTTCGGCAAGGAGGCGAAGCCGGTCGATCCGAACGACCCGGTCCTCAAGCTCCAGGCCGCCATTGAGGAACTGCCCATGGCCGACAAGCTGACGGTTTCGGATATCGCCAGGATTGAAGCCCTGTATGAGGACTACAGCGCCCTTTCGGCCGGGGACAAAAAACGGGTGGCCAACCGGGATCTCCTGCTCGACGCGAAGGACCTGGCCGATACATGGACGGACATTCTCGGTGACGACCTGGACACGGTCCTGAAGCTCGGCGAGGATATCGCGGCCCTTCCCGCCGCCGTGACGGCGGCCGATAAAGAGGCCGTCGAAGCCCTTTGGAAGACCTATGCGGCGCTGAACGCCGAACAGCAGGCACTGGTTCCCGGGAGGGAGGCGCTGGAAGCGGCGCATGAGGCTCTGAGCGGCAGCCCCCAGACCGGTGCGGCCCTGCCGGCCGGCGCTGGTGTGCTGGCTCTGCTCTCGGCCGCAGCCTTCCTGGCTCTCCGGAAAAAGAAGGCGTAACGCGAGCCTTTCGAACCTCCGGGCCGGATCTTCCGGCCCGGAGGCTTGTGGGGCCGTGGCGGATTCACCGCCGGCCCCGGGTGCTTGCCACGGTGTAAAAGGCCCCGCCGCAGGGCCTTTTACACGGAGGCAGGACATGGCGGGCAAACCGGTCGGCTTTTCCGATGTCGGCCCGGAATTCCTGAGACTGGACAGTGGACTTTCCGTTAACAGAAAGGCGTGTTGGCATGATGCAATCCTGGATCCGAAGACTGACGGGGATCGCCGCGGCCTGCGTATCGACGCTTTGCACGATCCCGCTTTGTGCGGCCGCGCCTGCGGCCGGTTCGGACGGCGTGCAGGCGGCCGATCTTCTGGCCCTGAACGACGCGCCCGATTATATGAGTTATCTGGCGGCCCACGCCGGCGCCTCCCGTCCGTCCGGGCGGATCGTCCTGACTTCGGCGCAGGTCAGCGGGGAAGAGGGGAGCCGCCGGGTGACCGGGTATCTGGATGCCCGGCAGGAGGCCGTCCTGACCGAGGAGGGCGGATATGTCGAATACACTTTTGATGTGGAAGAGGCCGGGTTTTACACCATCACGGCGAAATTCTGCGTTCCGGAAGGGCGGCATACGGCGGCAGAGCGGGATATCCTCGTCAACGGCGAGCTCCCTTACGCCGAGGCGGCGGCCGTGACCTTCAAACGCCGCTGGGTCAACAGCGGCAGCATCCGGCAGGACACCCGCGGCAACGATATCCGCCCCATACAGGAAGAAGAGGAGGGCTGGCAGTGCCGCACCCTCACCGATCCGTTGGGATACCATGCGGCGCCGCTGACCTTTTACTTTGAACAGGGGAGGAACACCCTGCGTTTTGACGCGGTACGGGAGCCCCTGATTCTCGAGGCGCTGATCCTCGAGGCGCCGCAGGAGCTGCCGTCCTATGCGGAGCTTGCAGCTACTTACGAAAGCAAGGGTTATGCCGATGGGACACAGACGCCCATCACGCTGCAGGGAGAGGACGCGGATATCAAATCGGATCAGACCCTGGCCCCCGCGAGCGACCGTTCCTCTCCCGCGACCGTGCCGAGCAGCCCGTCTAAAATACGGCTGAACACCATCGGTGGGGAGAGCTTTGCCCAGACGGGACAGTTTATAACCTGGAAATTCGAGGTGACACAGGCCGGTTTATATACGTTCGCGTTCAAATGGCGCCAGAATATCCAGCGGGGCCTGACCTCGGTGCGGCGGGTTATCCTGGATAACGAGGTCCCCTGTGCGGAGCTGAACCAGGTGGAATTCCCCTATGGCGGCGGCTGGAACCTCGATACCCTGGGAGACGGCACGTCCGATTACCGCTTCTTTCTGGATGAGGGCTGGCATGAGATCACGCTCGAGGTCACCTTGGGCGACATGGGCAAGGTGGTCCGCCTAGCACAGCATAGCATGGAAGAGCTCAACCGCATCTACCGGCGGATTCTGATGATTACCGGCAGCACACCTGACATCAATCGGGATTATCATTTTGAAAAACTGATTGCGGGCGATCTTGAAGCGCTGGCGGAACAGGCGGCGGCGCTGGAATCGATCTGCGACGAGGTGGAAGCCATCACCGGCTCCCGCGGCGCCAATGTGGCGTCGGTGACGGCCCTGGCCCGCCAATGCCTCCGCTTCAGCAATAAGCCTGAGGATATCGCCAAAGGGTTCTCGGTGTTCAAAACCAATTTGGGCGCGCTCGGCACCTGGATCATGAGCATCGCGTCCCAGCCCCTGGAAATCGATTACCTGATCGTCCAGCCTGCCGGAACGCCTCTCCCCCGGGCGGACGCCTCCTTCCTCCAATCGGTTTGGCACGAGCTGCAGATGTTCGCCTATTCCTTTGTGGAGGATTACAATTCGGTGGCGGATACCGCCGCCGTGGACAACTACCGCAACGAAACCCCTTTGCGGATCTGGATCACCAACGGACGGGATCAGGCGCAGATCATCAAAGGCATCCTCGACGATACCTTTACCCCCCTCACCGGGATCCGCACCAAAATCGAGCTTGTGCAGGATACCGCGATGCTGCCGGCCACCGTCGCGGGGAGAGGACCGGACATCGTGCTGAGCACTTATGACGGCACGCCGGTCAATTACGCCCTGAGAGGGGCGGTGGCGGATCTCTCGAAATTGCCGGGATTCGAAGAGATCATCGGCCGGTTCTATGAGGATGCGATCACCCCCTATCGGTACAACGGAGGCGTTTACGCCCTGCCGGTCACCCGGACCCTTCCGGTGATGTTTTACCGCAAGGATATCTTGCGGGACCTGGAGCTGGAGATCCCCGAAACCTGGGACGACGTCATCCAGATGGTGTCGGTGCTGGCGCAGAACAACATGACGTTCACACTGCCGGTGTCGACACCGACCACGCCCGGGACCGGAACGGGATCGTTCTACATGTTCCTGTTCCAGCACGGCGGCCAGATTTACAGGGAGGACGGGATTGCCTCGGGGCTGGATTCCGATGTGGCGTCCATCGCTTTCAAGGAATGGACGAATTATTACATCAACTACGAGTTCCCGAAAACCTATGATTTTGTCAACCGCTTCCGCCTGGGTGAAACGCCGATCGGCATCGCGGATCTCAGCGCGTACAACAACCTGATGGTGTCGGCCCCCGAGATCAAGGGCCTGTGGGATTTTACCGTTGTGCCCGGAACCAGGCAGGAGGACGGCACGGTCGACCATTCGGTAGCCTCCACAGGCACGGCCTGTATGCTCTTCACCTCCTGTACCCAGCCGGATCTGGCATGGGAGGTGCTCGACTGGTGGACGTCCGCCGAGACCCAGACCCGGTTCGGGTCGGAAATGGAAAGCCTGCTCGGCGCTTCCGCGCGGTATGCCACAGCCAACCGGGAGGCGTTCTCCCAGCTCGCCTGGAGCGTGGAGGAGTATAAGACCATCGAAGCGCAGCGTGCCTGGGCGCAGGGAGTCCCGGAGGTGCCGGGCGGCTATTTCACCTCCCGTCATATCGACAACGCCTTCCGCCGCGTGACCTACTATTGGGAGGATCCCAAGGACACCCTGACCGATTACGTCTATACCATCAACCAGGAAATCACCGGCAAACGGAAGGAATTCGGCCTGCCGTATGTCGAACAGGAGAGGGGAGGCAAAGCATCGTGACCAAAACCATTCCCCTGCGGGCGGCCCCGCGGAAGAACGGCCTGCTCCGCCGCAAAGGACGGGAAATCGCGAAAAACTGGGACGCCTATTTGTTCGCCGCCCCGTTTTTCCTGATCTTCATCGTATTCACCGTGCTGCCGGTGGCCATCTCGATCGGCCTGAGCTTCACCTATTACAATATCCTGCAGGCACCGAGCTTTGTCGGGCTGCAAAATTACTTCAACCTCTTCCTGAACGACGATACCTTCCTCACCGCGATCAAAAACACCCTCCTGATCGCGGTCATCACCGGGCCCATTGGGTATCTGGCCTCCTTTTTGTTTGCTTGGTTCATTAACGAGCTCAACCCCAAGCTGCGGGCGTTCATGATCGTCGTGTTCTATGCGCCCTCTATCTCGGGCAACGTTTATATGGTCTGGTCCATCCTCTTTTCCGGGGATACATACGGCTACATCAACTCGTTTTTGCTCAATATGGGGATCATCCACAAGCCGGTGGAATGGCTCACCGATCCGAACACCATGCTGCCGGTCGTCATCATCGTGATGCTGTGGATGAGCCTGGGCTCCGGGTTCCTCGCGTTCGTCGCCGGCTTGCAGACGGTGGACAAATCCATGTACGAGGCGGGGTATGTCGAAGGGGTCAAAAACCGGTGGCAGGAGCTGTGGCATATCACCCTCCCCTCCATGAAGCCGCAGCTTCTTTTCGGCGCCGTCATGTCCATCACCGCGGCGTTCTCCGCCGGAGACGTCACCAGCGCGCTGTGCGGTTTCCCCTCGACGGATTACGCGGCTCATACCATGATCAACCATCTCAATGATTACGGCAATATCCGGTTCGAAATGGGGTACGCCTGCGCGATCGCCACCCTGCTCTTCTTTTTGATGATCGGATGCAATCAGCTCATACAGCGGCTGCTGCGCAAGGTGGGGACCTGATGCGGATCCCCCGCGGACAGCCCGTCTTGACGGCTTGCCGCCGGCGGAGAAAGCTTGTGCCCCCCGGTCTCCGGCTTTGATGAAAGGAATGGTCATCCTATGGCAGCCAAAACCATCTCTCTCAGAACCCGGCGGAACAGCCGCCTGCACGGGCGCTCTCGGGCCGGAAATCTTCTCAATTTCCTGTTTCTGGCCCTGATCGGCGTGTTTATGGCGCTGCCCATGGTATATGCGGTCAGCAGCGCTTTCAAGCCCCTCGACGAGCTGTTCCTGTTTCCGCCCCGGTTTCTCGTCCGCCGGCCCACCCTCGACAATTTCAGCGACCTGTTCCGGCTGATGTCCACCTCCTGGGTTCCCTTCACCCGGTACATGTTCAACACCGTCATGCTCGCCGTGCTGGCGACGGCAGGAAACGTGGTGATCTGCTCCATGGCGGCCTATATGCTGGAAAAACGGAAATTTCCAGGCTCCGGGCTGATGTATCAGACGGTGGTGCTGGCCCTGATGTTCTCAGGCGCGGTCACCGCCATTCCGAACTATCTGATTATGGCGCGGCTGAACTGGATCGACAACTATCTCTCGCTGATCGTCCCCGCCTTTGCCACCCCCATCGGCCTATTCCTCATGAAGCAGTTCATGGGCATCGTCCACGACAGCCTGATCGAATCGGCCAAGCTGGATGGGGCGAGCGAATGGCAGATTTTCTGGAGGATCGTCATGCCCATCGTCCGCCCCGCCTGGCAGACCCTTATCATCTTCTCCTTCCAGTCCACCTGGAATATGACCGGCGGCACTTTTATTTTCAGCGAGGGGCTGAAAACCCTGCCCTCCGCGCTCAGCCAGGTGCTGCAGGGCGGGATTGCCCGCACCGGCGTCAGCTGCGCGGTGGCGCTGCTGATCATGATCATTCCGATCGTGGTGTTCATCGGGTCGGAAAGCAAGGTGCTGGAGACCATGGGCACCTCCGGCATCAAAGAATAGGAAAGGGGGGAGTGCGTTGAGTCGGAAATACCTGCGTTTCGCGGTGGTGCTCGCCCTGTTGCTGGGCCTGTCCCTGCCGGTGGCAGCCGAAGCCCCTTTCTATGATTACACCTATGACGAATGGGGGGATCCGGTAGGGGCGCCGCGCGCCTACGACCTGTTTCAGGTGGCGGACGCCGCGGTGATCGGCACGGCGCTCAAGGGCCCGAGCGACCTGTGCGTCAGCGGGGACGAGATCTATATCGCGGATACCGGCAACAACCGGATCGTGGTGTTGGACTCCGGGTTTCGTAGGGTCCGGGAGTGGAACGGGACCGACAGCCCGGACGGTCGGCTGGATTTTGCGGCCCCGGAGGGGGTGTTCGTCGCCGAAGACGGCCGGGTGTTGATTGCGGATACCGGGAACGGGCGATTGGTCGTCACCGACCGGGAGGGCCGTTTTTTGGACGTATACGGCGCGCCCGTCACCGATATCCTGCCGGAGGACTTCCAATACCGTCCCATTAAGGTCGCCGCCGACAAGGCGGGCCGCCTCTTTGTCGTATCCCAGAGCTTCAACATGGGCCTTCTGCAATTCGACCGGGAGGGCCGGTTTATCCAGACCCTCGGGGCGGCCAAAGTCCAGGTGACGGCGTTCGACCTGCTGTGGCGCCTCATCTCCACGAAGGAGCAGCAGGAACGGATGCAGCAGTTCGTGCCGACGGAATATAACAACCTCGCTGTGGACGAGGACGGATTTGTTTACGCGACGACGTCGATCTATGAGGAATACAATATCGAGGCCTACGGCTTGACCGCGGTGCGGAAGCTCAACGCGTCGGGCAACGACATCCTCCGCTATTCCATGCCGCTCGGAGAGCTCGCCTATACGGTGAGGGGGCAATTCGCCGGCCCGTCCCGGATCGTGGACGTGTATGCCGGTGAGAACGGAATGTTCAGCATCCTCGACGCCAACCGCGGCCGGGTGTTCACCTATGACAACACGGGGATGCTGCTCTACATCTTCGGGACCTATGGGGACATGGGCGGGGCGCTGAAGAATCCGCGGGCCATCGACAAGTCGGGGGATCTCTTCCTAGTGCTGGACGGGTCGAAAAACACGGTGACGGCGTATTCGCCCACCGCCTACGCGCGCAGTTTCGACCGGGCAACCGCCTACCACTATCAAGACGAGTATGAGCTGGAGGCGCAGGAATGGAGGACTATCCTGTCTCTGAACGGCAACTCCAACATCGCGTATACCGGCCTCGGAAAGGCCGCGTTCCGGACCGGCCGCTATGAAGAGGCGATGGAATATTTCCACAAGGCGGGTGACCGCGCCAACTATTCCAAAGCCTTCCAGTACCGGCGGCGGGAAATCATTGCGGACGGCTTCATGTGGGCGGTTCCGGTTTTCCTGGCCGTCCTGGCCCTGCTCGTCGTCGGCGTCAAGCTCAAGCGACGATATTGTCCGGCCCGCGTGGATCCCCAGTCCTTCCGCGGCAAGCTCGCTTTTGGCCGGTATGTTGCCTTCCACCCGATGGATGGGTTCTGGGATCTCAAGCGGGAAAATCGCGGCAGCCTGCGGGTGGCCTTGCTCTTTACCGGCCTGCTCTGTGTGGTGATGGTCGCGCAGCGGCAGCTGACCGGCTTCCTATTCAACACCGCCAATATCAAGGAGCTGAACCTTCTTATCGAAATCTCCAAAGTCCTGCTGCCCTTCGGCCTGTGGTGCATCTCCAACTGGTGCGTCACCTCCCTGATGCAGGGGGAGGGGAAATTGCGGGATATCGCCACCATGACCGGCTACGCGCTCCTTCCCATGCTGGTGCTGAACACGGTGGGGATCGTGCTGTCCAACCTGATGACCAGCAAAGAGGGCGATTTCTATTTCTTCTGCGTGGCGCTGGGGGCCCTCTGGAGCCTTGGGCTGATCCTGCTGGGCCACCAGCAGATCCACGACTATACCCTGGGGCGCTCCCTGTTCGTCACCTTTCTGACCGTGGTGGTCATGGCGGTCGTGGTATTTCTCGCCATCCTGCTTATCGTGCTGCTCCAGCAGATGATCGGGTTCGGAAGCGACCTGCTGAATGAAATCTTTTACCGGGTATAAGGAGGGAAAGAGCAGATGACGACCAAACGCTTATCCCTTTCTATCCTCGCCGCGTCGCTGGCGTGTGTGATGCTTCTGGGCGGTTGCGGCCTTTCTTCGGCCATTGTGGAGGGGCTCAGCGAAGAGCATTTCATTTATGCTGGCACCACCCCACACGATCCGGAATCTCGGGAGTTCCGCGAGGTTCTTTCCCGGGACGGCCTTACCCTGTATGTCAACGACAAGACCGCCGAGATCGCCGTGCGGGATACCGCCGGGGTGATGTGGTATTCCAATCCGCAGGAACGGGCCGCCGATCCCGTGGCATCCGAAGAAAACAAGGATAATATGTCCGCGCAGGCCCGGATCGTCTACAGCGACAGTACCGGCAACGTCCGGTCAATGAATACCTATACCGACGCGGTCTCCCGAGGACAGTTCCGGATCACGGCCGAGGGGGATACCCTGGCTGTGCGGTATACTCTCGGCGCGGTGGAGGAAAAGAAGCTCGTCCCCATCGTCGTGGAACAGGAGCGGTTCGAGACCCTCATTCTGAACCGCCTCACCGACACGCAGAAAAAGACTCTCGAACGGTATTACATGCTGGTGGACCTCGACAACATGCAAGACCAGAATTACCGCCGGGAGCTGGAGGTCAAATATCCCGCGGCCAAAAAAGGGCCGGTTTGGGTGCTGCGGAACAATCCGCCCGCCCCGAATATCGAGGATAAAATCCACGAGATCGTCGTAATGACCGGATATACCCGGGAGGACCTGGAGGCAGACAACGCGGCCAATCAGGTGGCGGACTCCGGCCCCGACATGGTGTTCAACCTCGTCATCCGCTACACCATAGAGGACGGCCGGCTGCTCGTGACCCTGCCGGCCGACGAGCTGGAGATGCCGACGGACTATCTGATCGAGCGGGTGTGCCTGCTGGAGCATTTCGGGGCGGCCCTAAAAGGCTCCGACGGGTACCTCCTGCTTCCGGACGGCTCCGGCTCGCTGCTCTACTTCGACAACGGCAAAGACACCCTCGCCGCATACTCGGTGCCGGTCTATGGACGGGATAAAGCCCTATATATGGAGGAGAATCCCTATAACGCGGACGGGGTCAATCTGCCGGTGTTCGGCCTGAAAAATGGGGCATCCGCGTTTCTTGCGGTGATTGAGAAAGGGGATGCGCTTGCCAACGTGGGTGCCCGGTCCTCGGGCTCTACGACCAGCTACAATACCGTGTACGCCGAATTCCGGGTCCGGGAAAAGGCGGTGCAGACCATCGGCGGCACTGACAACGTCCAGAACATCTATCAGCAGGAACGGTATAAGGGTGCGTTTTCCGTCAGCTACCGGTTCCTGTCCGGCGAGGATGCAGGGTATGTCGGCATGGCCAAAGCCTACCGCGCCACCCTGTTCGACGGGCAGAGTGCGCCGATACGGGAAAAACGCCCGCTGTATCTGGAGCTGATCGGGGCCATCGATGTGACCGAAAATGTGGCCGGGATCCCGGTTGGGAAAACACGGGCCCTCACCAGCTTTGAGGAGGCCGCCGCCATTCTGGAAGAGCTTGGTGCGTCGGGGGCGGATCTGTCCTCCGCGGTGGTGCGGTACAGCGGCCTGTGGAACGGCGGCATGCGGCAGGGATACGCCGACCGGCTGCATGTTGTGGGAGCGCTTGGCGGTCCGGAGGGGTTTGCCTCCCTGCGCGATACCGCCGCGGCCATGGGTGCCGCACTGTATCCGGATATCGATCTTCAATACGTCTACCGCAATTCCCCCTTCGATTCGTATAACGTCAGGCGGGACACCGCCCGTTTTCTCATTCGCACGACAGCGGCGGTTTATCCCTACAATCCGGCCACTTTTGCGCTGGACACGCAGGCCAGGCCGCGGTATCTCATCAGCCCCCGCCGTTACGGCTCCCTGTTCGCCTCGTTCGGAAGCGCGTATGCCGCGTTTTCGTGCACGGGAGTGTCCCTGCGCAGCGTGGGACGGGATCTGGCGGCGGATTATCGGGAGGGTCAGGTCGTCGACCGGCAGACCGCTCTGGACGGCCTGACTGAAGCCCTGGACGGCCTTGACGCCTATTCCCTCCTGGTGGAAAACGGCAACGCCTACACCCTGCCGCGTTCCTCCCATGTCGTGGAACTGCCGATGGATTCCTGCGGATACGATGCCACCGACGAAAGCGTCCCGTTTTTACAGCTAGTCGTCAGCGGCTGTCTGAACTACGCGGGAAAACCCGTCAACCTGACGGCGGGCAGCCGCCGCAGCTTCCTGAGGGCTGTCGAGACAGGCGCGGGGCTGTCCTACACGGTGACGGCCGCCGGCAGCGACAAGGTGCGGGACACGGACTATACCCGCTATTTCGCCTGCGCGTGGGCGGATGTCAAGCCGTCTTTGCTCGAAACGTTGGACGAGGCGGCGCCGGCCGCGCCGACGGCCGGATTGGAAATGACCGGCCATGTGAAGCTCGCGGACGGGGTCTATCAGACGACCTTCTCGAACGGGATGCGCGTCGTGGTCAACTATATGGGGCAGCCCTATACCGGACCGGGTGTCCATGTGGAAGCCGAAAACTATGCGGTTCTGTAAGGGACGGACGCCGGCCGGCCTGCGCCCCCGATGCCGCAACATTTGCTGCCTGCTAAAGAAAGGGAAGGGATCTGCCTGTGGCTAAACAAGCAACCAAGCGCCGCAACCGGTCGCTTGAAGTCAAGCAGCGCCGGATGGGGTACGTGTTCGTGGCGCCGCTGATTGTCGGGATGCTGGCGTTCGTGGCGTTCCCGGTAATCCAGTCGCTCTTCTTCAGCTTCAGCAAGCTGAACGTCGTGGCGTCGGGCTATCGGCTGGATTTCCTGGGGATCGAGAATTACCGCTATATCTTCGCCGTGGATCCGGATTTCCGTACGATGGTGCTCGGTTCCCTGCGGGATATGCTGATCAACGTGCCGGTGGTCATCCTGTTCAGCTTTTTTGTCGCGAGCCTGCTCAACCAGAAGTTCCATGGACGAAGCCTGGTCCGGGCGATCCTGTTCCTGCCCGTCATCATTGCGTCGGGTGTGGTGGAGAGCGTGGACAAGGCGGACGCGTTCAGCTCCCTGCTCTCCTCGGGGGCGCAGACGGCGGGGGCGTCCGCGGTGGGCGAACAGCTCTCGGAAAAGCTCATCGTGTACTTACAGCAGCTCAATATCAGCCCGCAAATCACGAATTTCATCATCGACACCGTCTCGCGGGTATACGATATCGCGATCATGTCCGCCGTACCCATCATCATTTTCCTCGCCGGGCTGCAGTCGGTCTCGCCGTCCCTGTTTGAGGCCAGTTACATCGAAGGAGCCACCAAGTGGGAGGTCTTCTGGAAAATCAGCCTGCCCATGGTGAGCCCACTGATTTTGGTATCGGTGATCTACTGCATCATCGATTCCTTCACCAACGTCTCCAATCCCGTCATCAGCCGCATCCATTCCTCTGCGTACGATTCCCTCAATTTCGGGCTGAGTTCAGCCATGGCATGGAGCTATATGCTGATTATCCTAGCCGTGCTGGGGATCGTGTACAAGCTGGTGAGCCGGTTCATCTTCTATCACGAATGAGAAAGGAGCACCGATTTATGGAAGCGATGGCCAGAAAAGGGCGGCTTCCCGCCGAGCGGCGGCAGGCGGCGGCCCGGAGGGCCGGCCTGGCTGCCTGGAGCATTGTCCGGGGTATTCTGCTCGCGGGCATCTGCTTCGTCGTCCTGTTCCCCCTGTTTTCCAAAGTCTCCCGCTCCTTCATGGCGGTAGAAGATCTCTACAACCTGACCGTGCGGTACATTCCCGCCCATTTCACTCTGCAGAACTACCAGCTGATGTGGGCGTGGATGGATATGCCGAAAACCCTCTTCACCACCCTGGGGATTTCCTTGCTTGTGGCGTTTTGTCAGACGGCGGCGGCCACCTGGGTGGGCTACGGGTTCGCCCGGTTCAAATTCCGGGGCCGGAATGCGCTGTTTATCGGGTTGATCGTGTGTATGGTCGTTCCGCCCGATCTGATGCTGATGCCGCTTTACCTGATTTTCCAGGGCCTGCACATGATCGACACCCCCCTGCCGTTCGTCCTGATGGGACTGACCTGCACGGGGCTGAAAAACGGGTTGTACGTTTTCCTGCTGCGGCAGTATTTCCTGGGGATGCCGAAGGAGCTCGAGGAGGCCGCCTATGTGGACGGCGCCGGACCGCTCAAAGCCTTCGCCACCATCATGCTGCCGGGCGCGGTGCCGATGATGGTGACGGTGTTCCTGTTTTCCTGCGTGTGGCAGTGGCTGGACAGCCTGTATTCCTCGGTGTTTTTCCAGGAGATCAAGACCATGACCTCGGCCCTGACCGGGCTCGGCCACGTCAACGATATGACGGGCATGGGGGTTTCCGACCCGATGGCGATCACCCTGATCAAGTACGCCGGCATCGTCCTGCTCATCCTGCCCATGGTCGTGCTGTATCTGTTCTGCCAGCGGTATTTTGTGGAGAGCATCGAACGGAGCGGACTGGTCGGATAAAAAGAGGAAAAGAGGGGATCTGATGGCTCAAAAAGAGATGCGGATCGACAAACCGTATCTGAATCTGCCGGTCCGGCCGGACGCGCCCATCGCCTGGGTGAACTGGGAACGGCCGGACGGCGGCCTGCTTTATGAGCTCTACGCCGAGCTGGATTTTGATGACCCGGCCTATTATGTACCCTGCCATGTCGAACGCTGGATGGGGGAAACCCTCCGGCTTCGGATCGATGCTGTTTCCGAGGAACGGTTGGAGGCGCTCGTCTGTGAGGATAAGCCGCGCACCTGGACGAAACGGCCGGACGACGGCCGGCCGCGGGTGCATTTTACCCCATTCCGCGGCGTCATGGGGGATCCCAACGGCCTGTTCGCCCTGGACGGCGCGTATCACGCGTTTTACCAGCACAATCCGTACGGTACCCAGTGCGGAGATTGGACCGAAACCTGCAATTTCGGCTGGTCGCCCGCGGTGAGCACCGATCTCTGCCGCTGGCGTGGCGGGCCTCCTTTTATGATTCCCGACGAAAACGGGCCCGCTTTTTCCGGAACGGCTTTCGTAGACGAGGAAAACGCTTCCGGGCTTGGCGATGGAACAAAGCCCCCGGTGCTTCTCTATTATACTGCGGCGGGCGGACAGTCCCGCCGCACGAAGGGCGGCGCGGCCACCCAGCGCCTGATGGTGTCTATCGATGGCGGCGAGCATTTCCATCCCTACGCGCACAACCCCATCCTGCCCAATTTCTGCCGTGGGAATCGGGATCCCAAAGTGTTCCGGCACCGGGATAGCGGCCGGTACATCCTGGTCATCTATTCGGGTGAAAAGTACCTCTATTATGTATGCGCTTCGACGGATCTGCTCCATTGGGAGCGGCTCCCGGATTTCCAGTGGTCGGACTGGGAGTGCCCCGATGTCATGGAAGTCCCTGTGGAAGGGGAGGACCGGACACAGCTGGTGTTCTGGTCGGCCAGGGGATATTGGGCGCCGGTGGATTTCGACGGGGAACGCTTTACGCAGCTCGCCCCCGCCCGGCCTTTCGATGAGGGACATCAGATCCAGTGCGGACAGAGCTTTGCCGGTATGAAAGGGCGGTGCGTCCAGCTGCACCGTTTCAATGTTGGGTTGTCGGGCGCGCCCTGGTACGGAGCCTATACCCTGCCGTATGAGCTGACATTGGCGGCGGGGCCGGACGGTTCCTACGCTTTGAAGGCGGCTTTCGCCGCCGAGGTGGCCTCCCTCGAGGCCCCGGCGGACATTCAGCGGGATATCGTGCTGCACAACGGCGCGATTACCCTGCCGGCTGCCTCGCCTTGCCGGATCCGGATCGACACCGAGCTCGAAAAGGGCGGCACCCTGCGGCTGCGCTTCGGCGGTTTCGAGGCTGTGCTGTCCCACGGCGAGCTCTCCTGCGGGGAGCATCGGGTGACGGTGGGGACGGACGGCCGTTATCGGCTGGATATCGTCTGGGACGGCCCTCTCGCCGAAATCATCGAAGGAGGATCCGGCCGACTGCTTCCGGCGGTGTCCTGTGAAACAGGGCGGGATACGCTGGAGCTGTCCGGGAGCGGCGCCTGCATCCTTACGCAAAGCCTGGCCGCACTGTCCCTGTAGGGTGCGAATCGGGATACAAAAAAGAGGGGAAAATCGGATGATTTCCCCTCTTTTTTTGTGCGTTTTCCGCCTGAAACAGCGGCTATTTGGCTATTTTCTGGTACTGTCTGAGCAGGCCTAGATACTCCTGGCGGTATCCGCCCGGGTCGTGCCCGATATGATCGGCAGCCAGGGAGAGGACGCTTTCGGGCGTGGCGCTGCCGGTATATTCCGACCCGCGCAGCAGATGCCCGAACGCAGCGACCGAGCAGGCAAAGCTGAAATCGGTACTGGCCGGCGTATCGATGCCGGAGTCGAGGGTGTCTTTGGTCACGAGGCGGCTTTCCGTCCCGCCCGGATCCTTGTACCGGATATGCACCTCAAACGGGTTCCCGGTTTTGGCCGGGTCGCGGAGCTCGATTTCGAACAACGCCACCACGTCGGTTCCGGCGCCGATTTCGCCCGCGTCCTTCCGGTCATCATCGAAGTCCTGGTTGTCCAGAAGCCGGTTTTCATATCCGATCAGGCGATAGCTTCCCACCATTTCGGGGTCAAAGACCACCTGGGCCTTCACATCGTCTGCCACGGTAAACAGGTTTCCGCCCAGCTCCTCCACCAGCACCTTTTTAGCGGTCTGGACGGTGTCGATGTAGGCGTAGTTGCCGTTGCCGTTTTTGGAGAGGGTCTCCATGATGTCGTCCCGGATATTGCCGGTGCCGAAGCCCAGGATGCTCAGATACACCCCGCTGTCCCGTTTTTCGCCGATGAAGGCGGCTAGGTCGTCCGTCTTGCTGATGCCGACGTTGAAATCGCCGTCGGTGGCCAGGATCACCCGGTTGTTGCCGTCTTCCCTGAAGTTTTTAGCCGCCAGGGAATAGGCGGTCTGGATGCCGTCCGCCCCGGCGGTGGACCCCGAGGCGGTCAGGTTGTAGATGGCGTCGAGGATCGCGGCTTTATCGGCGCCGCTGGCGCTGTCCAGCACGACCGCGGAGCTGCCGGCGTAGGTGACGATGGAGACCCGGTCTTTTTAGGTGAGGGTTTCCACGAGCAGGCTGAACGCGGTTTTCAAGAGCGGCAGCTTGTCGTAGGAATCCATGGAACCCGAGGTGTCGATCAGGAAGGTGAGGTTGCAGGGGGGCAGGCGGCTCTGATCGATCTCAGGGGTTTTCACCCGGATAAACGCCATCTGCCGGTCGGTATGCAGAGGGGAGGGGCCGATTTCGGTGTAGACGGCGAAGGGAGCGCCGTCGTCGGGCTCCAGCGGTTCCTCATAGCGGAAATAGTTCAGGAGTTCTTCGGTCCGCACGGCGTCTTTTGGGGGAAGCTGGCCGTTGTTCAGGTACCGGGCTACATTGCCGTAGGATGCGGTGTCCACCTTGAGGGAGAAGGTGACGGTGGACGCGGCCGCGGCGGAGGTCTCGGCGTTTTCACGAATCGGCAGATAGGTCTCGCCGCCCGGGGCCTCCATGGGGTACGCCTCCTCCGGCTTCGCGCCCCCCGTAGTATCCAGAAATTTTCCGGCGCTGGAGCAGCCGCATAGCAGCAGCGCTCCGGCCGCCAGGAGCGCGAGTCCTGTGCATCGTTGTTTTTTCATGTTTCGTGCCTCCTCATAATCACAGATCAGGGCCTTTCATGAAGAAGAACCCGGGAGGGCGGAAAAATATGACAACTATTTCAAAATTTCTTTTCCAATGGCGAGCAGATGGTCAAGCTCGTACCGGCAGGTCAGGGTATAGCCTATGCCGTCCTTCTGCAGCAGCAGGAGCTGATAGTCGGGGGTTTGGCGGGTATAGACCGTCTGGCCGCCGAGGCTCCGTTCGGCAAGGCCATCTCCCGCCGGCGGTCCTTCCGCCGGCTCCATGACCAGGATGACGTCGTCGGCCAGGCTGTCCTTGAGATAGCAGATGGTTTTCGCCTCATCCTGTTCCGCCGACATCAGCACCAGGCGGGCCGGCAGGGTGAAAGGGAGGCGAGGGGTATCCGCCGACACGGCCGGAATGGACGCGGGGGAGACGGGCCCGGGTTTTTGAAAAACGCCGGGCAGGGCCAGCACCGCCAGCAGGCAGGCCGCGGCGCAGGAGAGGCCCAGGGAGAGGCGCCGGACGGATCCGCCGCGGGTGGAGCGGCGGATCCGCCTGTCCAGTTCGGGCGGGAACACCGGTGTAACCCGGCTCCCGAGTTCCTGCCGCAGGGCATGGCCCTCAAGTTCCGCGTACCGGCCAGCCAATTCCCGAAACAGGCGGTCGGCGTCAGGCTTCTGTTTCAACGGCATATCCCTCCTTGATCAGCATGGCCATGAGCCGCTTTTTCGCCCGATGGAGCCGGACGGTCGCCGTGTTTTCCCGGATGCCGAGCAATTGCCCGATTTGTTTATGGGGCAGGTCGTAGGCATATTTGAGCAGAAAGACGCTCCGCAGCTCTTCCGGCAGCCCGCCGACGAGCTCCAGGATCTTTTCGGAGGAGATCTCGGAGAGGACGTATCGCTCCAGGTCAAAAGGATCGGCCGGCTCGTCCTCCTCCGGCAGGGCGGGGGGCTGCCGCCGTTCCCGGTTATAGAGTGTCAGGGCCGTGTTGCGCACGATGGTCATCACGAACGACAGGCTGCGGTCCGATGCGGGATCGTCCACTTTGTGGCGGTTCCGATAAATCCGGAGAAACGCCTCGCTTACAGCGTCCTCGGCCAGCATCCGGTCGTGCAGAATGGCATAGGCCTTTTGCAACATGAGGCCCTTGTAGTGGGAATAGAGATAGGCGAACGCCTCTTCCTCCCCTGAAGCCAGAACGAACAGCAGAATCACAGCCGCACCTCCCCCTCCATCCGGTATAACCCGCGGGCCGCCGGTTTCGTTACCATCATGCCATAAAAAAGTGGAAAAAACAAGGAGCCGCAAAACAGGAGATACGGCTCCGGCATGTCGAAACACGCCGGCCGCTCTTGTCGGGCGGCGGTTCGCCATCGCTCACCTTGCTCCCACTGTCCCCGACAGGTCGGCCCCTGCTCTTAAAAAATGGCGGAAACACACCGTGTTTCCGCCATTTGTCGCTTATGAGGCGTGTTTTCGAGGCACGTGTCCTCGAAAATACGGATCCTGAACTCCCCACAGCCGTTTGGGCCATCGACTGCTCATTTTCTGCTTTTTTGACAGACGGAAGCCACAAAACAGGGAGGACGGGTCAGTCGGCCATGACCTGTTCGGTTCCGGTTTTGACCGGGGAACCGAAAACCGGCGTGGTGCCGTCCCAGCCGAATTTCTGCGCCCGGACGCTCCGGCCCCGCCAGCCGCTGCCCGAGACCTCATTGGCGTGGTAGACGATCCAGTCCTCGGCCCCGTCGGGGGAGGTGGTGAAGGAGCAGTGCCCCGGCCCATAAGCGGTCTCGGCCTTGGTGAAGAGGGGGGCCGCCGTCTTGGTCCAGGCGGCCGGATCCAACGGATCCGGCCCCGTCAGGGTAAGCAGACCGAGGCAGTAGTCGTCGGTCCAGCTTCCACTGGCCGAATAGACGATATGGACCGTGCCATCTTTTTTCAGCACCTCCGGCCCCTCGTTAACCGTGGGACGGCCGTGGCATTCCCAGTCGTGTTCGGGCCGGGAAATGCAGGTACGCTCGCCGCAAACGGTAAAGGGATCGGACATGGGGGCGATGTAGAGCTGCTGGGAGACATCCACATCCCCCTCCCAGCCCGACCAGATGAAGTAGAGGCTTCCCTCGTGCTGCATCACGGTGCCGTCGATGGCCCAGTGATCGTCGGGCGAGGTAACCTTGCCCACCATCCGGAAGGGTTCCTGCGGGCCGTCCGACGTCAGGGCATACATACGGTGACAGGCGTTCCGGCCGTCGTCCGCCGCGACATAGATCACCCAGACGCCGCCGATGCAGTGGAGTTCGGGAGCCCAATAGCTTTTGGAATACAGTGTGCCCTCCGGGGCGGTATAGACGCACACCGGTTCGGCCCTGCCGATATCGCACAAGCGGCCGGCCTTGGCGACACAGAGCGAATTGCCGCCGCGGGAGAAGCAATAATAGTAGGCGCCCTCGTGATAGAGGACCCAGGGATCGGCGTGGGGGGCAGGGGCAATGGGGTTGACAAACGTCGACATAGTCACTCGTCCTTTCATCATATCGCGTGATCGGGCTGAAAATCCTGTCCCGACCAAACGGCCCTGGAGGTCCAGGCGGTGTCGGGATCCGACCAGAAGGGATCGTCCGGGGAAAGGCCCAGGGGCAGGAAAGCGGTGGTGCAGAGATACAGGCTGCCGGTGGAAATATACCGTTCTCCAGCGCCCGGCTGATGGCCGTATACGCCTATGGTGAGCCATCCGCCCTCATCGAACATGCCGGGGGCTGCCTGCACCCGCCGGATCACCGCGTCCAGGGCACAGCGTGCCTTCGCGGGGGGGAGGCCTTCGGGCAGGCGATGCTCCAGCGCCATCTGGGCGAGAAGCTGGAACGCGCCGTAACGATAGGCGATGGAGCGCCCGACAATGGGATAGGAGCCGTCCGGGGCGATCAGGCGTTCCTCGATGGCCGCGTAGCGGGACGCGCGGCGGAGGATACGTTCCTGCATGGCCTGCCAGTCCCGGAAGCGGCCGCCCACGGCGTCCAGGATATCTACCAGCATGGGCTGGATGACGAAGCTGTTGTAGTAATCGAAGTGGAAGGCGGCGCCGTCGCCGTACATCCCGTCCCCCTTGTACCACTGGTCGTGCTGGCGGAGGGCGTAATCGATCCGCATGGAATCCCAGTCCTCCACCCCTGCCACGCAGAAAAAGGCCTCGATCATGGCACTGAACAGCAGCCAGTTGCTGGCGAAGGGCTTTTGGGCCCGGGTGCGTTTGAGTTCGGTGACGAGCCGCGTCTTGGAGACGGGAGGCAGCTCCTCCCAGAGGGCATGGGGCGCCCGGAGCAGCGCGTGAGCGAGGAAGGCCGCGTCCACCAGCCGCTGGCCGCCGGTGGCGAAATTCAAATAATCGGGAGAATCCGGATCCACGCCAGCGGCGATCGCCTGCCGGGCCAGGAGACGGAGGCGCTGCTGTTTTTTCCGTTCTTCTCCGTCCAGCCCTTCCAGCTCCAGCCAGGGGGCGAGGCCGCACAGGGTGCGGCCGAGGGCTTCCAGATAGGTGCAGGTTTTCCGGTCGTCGATATCGTTGACGCTTTCGACCGGCATCTCCTCCCGCAGCCGTTCACGGGACAGAGCGTCGAGGACCGGACAGGCGATTTTGACCAGGGAGTCTACCCAATAGGCGCGCATGACGTCAGCCCCTTTCCACGGCGGTATAGGGGGTGTAGCGGATGGCGCGCACCTCGGGCGAACCGCTGACCCATTCCACGAACGGCTCGCCGTTTTTGACACCGGCGACGCCGTAGCCGAAGGCCGTGGAGAGGAAAGAGGTAAAATCCCCCTCGATACGAGGCTCGATGGCGAGGATCCCCGTGACGGCATCGTACCGGATGCCGGTGCAGGCCTGCAGCAGGGAATAGGAGGCCAGCGCCCGCTGATACCAGTGCCCGCATTCGTATTCGTTGTAGGGATTGCGGGCCCGGCCGTTGTAGCGGCTGCGGGTGGAGCGGACGATGGCGAGCCCCTGTTCCACATAGCCCTTGGATATCAGATGGGCGGCCACCTGGTATTCCACCCCGGTCCACACCTCATTGCTGTAGATAAAAGGCAGGGAGGGACGTCCGCCGTGAGGCCAGGTGCAGTTGAGCAGGCCGCTTTCCTCCCCAAGGGCGTATCCGGGCCGCTGCGGATCGGCGTGATCCCGGAGGCTCGTCCGGAAGTTGTAGCGGAAGACGGAGAGCAGGTGACGCCGGACGAGAGCGTCGTCCACGCTGCCCGGCAGGCCGCAGACAAAGCCCATCCAATCCCCGATGATGCCGTCGGACAGGCAGCCGGTACCGTACTGGTAGTGGGGGCCTTCCCGTTCGAGCAGGGCGCGGCTCTCCTCCGACAGCCGGAACCGGACCGCTTCGAAGTCCTCGCCCAATTCCCGGAACTGCACCTTCTGAATAAAATATTCGCCGTCAAACAGCTCTTGTTCGAGATACGCCTTGGCCTGCGCATACAGGCGGCGGTATTCGCCGGCAGGTTCTCCGAGCTCCTCTGCCAGCTCCGCCATGGCCCGCAGCGCCGCGGCATAGATGGATTGGTTCATCCCGTCGGGACCCCAAAATTCGATGTCGTATGTATTGTGATGGGGGTACCGGAGGACGCCGCTGCATTCGCGGTCCCACAGGCCGATGCAGTAGTCCAGGCTCTGTTTCATCCGCGGCCACAGACCGGCGAGCCAGTCCCGGTCGGCGCCGATGTGGTAATCTCGATAGACCTTGAGGATACCGCCGAGCTGGCCGTCCGCCGCGGGATGGTGCTGATGAGCGGGCACCCGGATGGGCAGCGGCGCGCGGAAGCGCTGGTCGCCCCGTTCATCCTGGCATTCGTGGAATTCCGTGTCCCGGAGGCTGCGTTCGAGGTCGGGGAACAGATGGCACAGGGCCTGGGCGTAGTTGAGCACATGGGTGCAGCTTCCATGACAGCTTCCCTGCCGGTCCCCGCTGCCCTCCCAGGACCAGAACCGCCCGTCCGCCTGCCGCATGACGGTGGGAGACTTGAGGATGCTCAAATTGGCCGCCACCGCGTCCAGCACCGCCTCATCGAGGGTGGTGCGGTACAGCGTGTCGGCGAACCGGGCGGAGGCTGTCCGCAGGGATTCGTATTCCGCCGCCCAGTAACGGGAGAGCGGGCCGATGCCGTCAAACAGGGTAGCGTAATAGGGAGTATAGGTTTCCATATGATCCTTATATATGCTGTTGCCGTCGGCGTCCAGGGGATCCTCCCCCTCCCGGAGCGAGGAACGGGGCACGTACCAGGAAAGCAGAAGCCGCAGGGTACGGCTCTCGCCCGGCCCGAGGGTAAGAGGGAGATACAGGCTGCCGCCCATGCTCTGCCTCGCGTCTTCTTCGGGATAGGGCGGGGTGTCCACTGCCTCGCCGGCCTCGATACGGTTCCATACCTCGGTCATGCCGTCGAACATGAAGCCGCGGAACCAGCGGCAATCCACGGCGGGGCTTTCGTCTTGCAGCGCGATCCGGCACCAGCCTTCGTCAAACGGCTTCTCTTCGGGAGGCTGGTAATAGAGCTCGAGCGCGCTGCCGTCCCGGCGGACAAAGCCGCGTCCGCCCTTCCGGTCGGGAGGGCCGATGAAATTGATGGTGTGGAAGGAAAACAGCAGATCGAGAGGGGTACTTCCCGCGTTGGCGATCCGGTATTCCAGCGCCGCCAGGGGAAGGGAGGCGGACCGGCTGTCGCCCGGCTCAAACGGGCTCCAGCCGGTGATGCAGGCCGTCACGGGCAGGGCGTCGTCCCGCAGCGTGACGGTCCCAAAGGGGAACCGGGAGGTGAAGGAGGCCTCCCGGAACCGGGGAAGGCCGAAGTTGCGCCCATGCAGACCGTGGCCGCCGCCCGGGGCCCGGAAAATTTTCCGTTCCGGAACCGGGCCCTGCAATACGACCGCCCGGTTGCCCTGCGGGCGGCGGATGGTTAAGGCGGCAAAGGCGTTCGGCTCATGAAGAAGGTCGGGACGGTGGTAGAGCGAGACATGAGAGAGCGCCCCCGTGCCTTCCAGGCAGATGGTGCCCGCGCCGATCCCTCCCATGGGAAAGGCGACGAGCTGGTTCTCTTCTCCCCGATACATCCGCGGCATACAATTCCTCCTAAAAAATTTCAAATTTTTACCAAATCCCCAAAAAACCAGCAGCCATGGGCTCTCAGCGGCTTTCAGTATATGTGAAAATTATAGCGTTTATGATTGTTGTGGAAAAACACAAAAAAATGAGATTGGCTCTTGACAATTCATGAGAAATTGTATATACTCAAGGTGAGATTAACGATAACGTTATCGATAATGCCTGGAAACACTTGCTATTGTATAGGATGGGGCGCCTCTTGTCAATACGGATTCCGGGCAGACCGTACGTAGCGGCCGGCAGGGAGACCCGCCGGTTTGGTTTTGGGGAGGAAACGGGATGGAAACGCAACAGAAACTGGCCCGTCTGAGACAATTTATGAGCGAAAACGACATTCCCGCCGTGGTTGTCCGCCGGCAGCCGAACTTTTCATGGCTGACAGGCGGCGGCCGCGGATTTATCGGCCTGGCCTCGGAAATGGCCTGCGGCAGCCTGGTGGTCACGTCGGACAAGGCGGTCCTGGTGGCCAATAACATCGAGTGCGGGCGCCTGGTCGGCGAGGAGCTGCCGGAAAGGGCATTTACATATGAAGCGGTTCCCTGGACGGAGGACGGCACCATTCCGGCGGTGTTTGACCGGCTATGCCCGGATGGATATCAGGAGGACGGACAGTTGGGGGCCTTTTTTGTACAGGAACGCACCCGGCTGTGCGATGAGGAGGCCGAACGTTTCCGTGAGCTGGGCCGGGATGTGGACCGGTGTATGCTGGAGGCGTCCCGCGGAGTCGCTCCCTTGATATCGGAATTCGAAATGGCGGGCCGGCTGTCGGCGGCCATGTGGGCGAAGGGCCTGGAGCCGATTACCATGCTGATTGCGGCGGACGACCGCAGCCGGCGGGTGCGGCACTATGTACCGACCGACGCCAGGGCTCAGAACGGGCTGATTTGTTCCATTTGTGCGCGGCGGGGCGGCCTGGTTGCTTCTGCCACCCGTATGATCGCGTTTGACAGGAGTTTCGCCGCCGATTACACGCGCCTGCTCGAGGTGGAGGCGGCAGCCTTCAACGAAACCGTACCCGGAAAGACGATGGGGGAGGTTTTCCAGAAGATCTGCACGGCTTATGACAAGATCGGGATGCCGGAGGAGTGGCGCCGCCACCATCAGGGCGGC
>ERZ827101.1744-NODE-1744-length-23045-cov-14.347803_pt1 | contig 23045 bp, 20 predicted proteins | sample MGYA00519869_ERZ827101 | MGnify/ENA primary metagenome ERZ827101 (study PRJEB31778, sample SAMEA3449256) | human gut metagenome | biome: human gut; feature: human-associated habitat; material: faeces | place: United Kingdom | collected 2010/2012 ...
GATCGGCGCTGACTTCATCGTGTCCGTTGGCCGTGGTATCTCCAAGGACGTGGAGAAGGGCATCAAGCTGGCCGAGGAGCTGGCTGAGGTTCTGGGCGGCGTCGTGGGTTCCTCCCGCGCCTGCGTGGACTCCGGCTGGATCTCTGCTGACCATCAGGTCGGCCAGACCGGTAAGACCGTCCATCCCAAGGTCTATGTTGCTCTGGGTATCTCCGGCGCCATCCAGCACAAGGCCGGCATGCAGGATTCCGAGTGCATCATCGCCGTGAACAAGAACGATACCGCTCCCATCTTCGAGGTGGCTGACTACGGTATCGTGGGCGACCTGTTCAAGGTCGTTCCCGAGCTGATCGAGTCCATCAAGGCTGCCAAGGCTGCGAAATAAGGGAAAATGTCAAGATATCCCGAATACAGATTCTGGTATCAGATGGTATGGTATAGTTTTGGTGAATACATGCCGCGCTGACGCCCCCCTGTGAGAAAAGAGGCTTATACGACCCGATGTACCCCCATATTTGATGTGATTTTCCACTATAACAACGACTACTGATCGATAGGTATTGTAATCCCTTCTTTGCTGCAGGTACTGTTTTCCAACAATTCTTCCAACAAACACCCTAAATCCACGCAAAATACTCCGGTATGTATTGAAACGCACTAACACAAGAAGAACATCCAATCCCTTGTAGCACAAGGGATTGGATGTTCTTCTTCGGTATGAATGGGTACAACGCAAAAGCATCCACGGCTTTTTGGTAAGGATGAGGTCGGCGGTTCGAATCCGCCCAGCAGCTCCAAAAAGTCCTGTTTTCTCTCGAAAACAGGACTTTTTCTTTACTTTTTTGCCAATTTAATCTGTGGGTCACAGCGTGGGACAGTTTTGCCCCACACCGTGACCCACACGCGGAAATGCGCAGAAAGGGCGAAAAAGGAGCGGAAAGGAAGTTCGGCAATCTATCAGATGGCTTTTACTACTTTTAATGCACAATATGCGTATTCATTCATCTTTTAATCGCCTAAGTGGAACCTCAAACTGTTCTACCATTTGGTACATAGGTTCTTTCCCCTCAAGGAAGTCTTGATAGTCTGGATACTCTTCGTAAAGCTTCAGCTTTTGAAGGACTTCCCGCGCCGTTTTAGCGCCTACACTCCGACTCCAGCCAGCAAAACCTATTGAATAGTTAATTGTTTCGGGCTTAAATGGCCACGGCCTTTTTACTTCTCGCCGCAAATGAATTTTCCCATTCTCCAATTTTGTTGTAATGTTTGCCCCCTCCAGTGCGACTATAAATTCTTTCATTGTTGGCGAAACATGATTGTCCCATGTCTGTCCAGCCGCCCTCTGTTTTGACGGTTACGGACAAATCACTCAATTAAAAAATATTGCACTGCTATTATGCATCACTGTAACGAGAACGCATTGTATACTCCGTTCCGTTTCGTGTTAGTAGGAAACCAATGGGACTGCCTTGATAAAGGATGTCAATCCACCGCTGATCGGCACTCCCGATGGGGCTGATGACCCCTTCATATTGAAAGGAAACATCTATTTCCACAATCCAAGTATCTTTGCTGATTTCAGATGGTCTAAGTACGTATATGTCCGCGCTTTCTCTGTCCATATCAGTCGTTGGCAGTAGGCGTACTTTGAGATCCCTGTACTCCGTAATCGTAAATGTTCGAGCATCGGAAGGAGTCATCAAGTCGTCGAGGAACGATTTTGCTAATTCGACAGCAGCTTCCTCGGGATAGGTAGTGCTTTCTTCAGAATCTAAGGCTCCCTCTCCGCTTACATAAACGTACAGTTTTGTATTCTCGATGGGAGTGGAATACGGCGTTTTAGGTTGAGGATCACTGACGGGTACTTGAGGCAGCGGGACATCGGCAGGCATCTGAATTCTGCGCAACACAAGCAATGCAACTAGCGCACACAGCACTGCAGCAACCATCCAGTGGATATGCTTTCTGCGTATATATTGAGCGAATTTACCATCGTGTGCCATTTGCTAACCTCCTTACCTGTTTCTTCCTACCTTCAGAAACGTGATGACCTAGCGATCTCTTTTTTAGTCGATTCCCCTCACATTCATAAAGCGGTAGTTTTAAGCCTACCTCCAAGGTTTGCCTTGCGGTGTAAAGAATACTGTGGATTGGATTTCTTTTCTGCACCTCATTATAATAATACAAACCGCGCGGAAGTAAAAGGGGATAAATACAAACAAGCCATTTATTTTCCGCCAAGGCTTTCACTACTTGTTTTGTAAACACACGAACACAAGCAATTAGGCTGAATATTTCATATGTCACCTCCCTACTGATATGCCAACGTGGATGCTCTATTAGTATAGTTGATTTAACATGGCCGATTATTACAACATTTCCCAATTAATTGAAATTTGTCCTGGTTCTCCTGCCCAGATGTCTCTATCAGAGTTAGGCTCTCCTTGGGCGAATATCCCTACAGCACCGAGTGCAGGGTGTGTCCATCTGACACGGAAGAAGATTTGGTTGCTGTTGTCCCGAGTGTGCTACCTGCAACACAGATATTTTTATTGTAACATGGACTGCCGCGCTTTGCAACGAGGGGGGTTGTTAAGTGCCAAGTCAGATTCTTGGCATACCCCGTGTGCTGGTGACCTCGCGGACGCTGCCGCCGCGCAGCTTGTTGTATTCCTCGCGTGTCATATCCACGTCGGCGGCCAGCAGGTGGTTGGTGATGTTGTGCTCCACGGTCAGGTTGAACAGCGGCTTGGACATGCGGTTTGCGAACACGCCCAGTGTTCCCTTCAGCACGTCAGCCACTGCGTGGGGCAGGAACGCACCGGCGGTCTGCACCTTCAGGTAGCCGTCGTAGAACCAAACAGCCTTCTCTACGAACTCACTTTGGCTGCCGCAGTTAGCCAGTGGCGCGTTTATTTCTATCATTTTCTTTGCTTCCGGCGTAAGCCCAAAAGCGTACTTTTCCTCCTTGAATTTTTACCGTGACCCCGCAGTTTTTCCCGTAACTGCCGTCACTCCTGCCACACGGAAGGCAAAGGATACTCAGTACGGAGCTATCCTGCGTCATATCTCAAGCATCCCTTGCGATCCTGCGCTGGCGGCTTTTTTGTTCTTATCGAAGGTGTGGATGTAGATATCCAGCGTGGCGGAGAGCTGGCTGTGGCCGAGGATACCCGCTGCCGTTGCCATATCCGCACCGCCCGCGATCATCAGGCTGGCAGCGGTGTGGCGCAGGCTGTGGATATTGAGCTGCTCTCGGTCGATATCCCGCCATTGCAGGGCGCAGCACTCGCCGCGCCGCATCCCCGTGGCAATGATAAGCTTGAAGTATGTCTCATACTTGATGCTCTCATTTTCCAGTGCAGCGATGATTTTCTGCGCCGTTTCTTCGTCGGCAATCTTTTTCCCTGTTTTCTTACCTGCGTAGCGCGACATGGAAGTGGTGACAGAACACCTATTTCCATGGAATATGTTTTCTGTTGTGAGCTACGAGTATCATTTATGGCCGGTAGACTTGCATTACCGAGACTCGCTCTCGAGGAGGAAATAGACGTACCAATCACTGGAAATGTGCTTTCAGGCAATGGCTTTCCTGTTATGTTACGTTTTGGTTAACACAAGTCACTTTTCAACGATCCTTCCAACAAACGCCCAAATCTACGCAAAACTTCTCGATATATATTAAAACACATCAACACGAGAAGATCCCCCAATCCCTTGCAGCACAGGGGATTGGGGGATCTTACTTGGCATGAATGGGTACACCGTAAACGCATCCACGCCATTTTGCAGAACTAACGTGGCGAATGTGTGTCCTTACGCAAAGTTCTTCCTATGGAACTTGTACGAACGCCATCCAAGTGATATACTTTTTGAAACGCCCCGGAAAGGACTGAGTGTATGGACCGCGCTGCCGACTTGTGGACCTTGGTCAGCAATTTAAAAAATGCCGCTTATGATGAACAGGTACATATTCTGCAAGCGCTGGGCGATAAGCTTATCAATGATTGCCGCATCGAGGTCTTTGGCGTGACCATTGAGCCGCTATGGGTAGAGGCCTATTGCTATGACGAAACGCATTTCCCCGACTACAATACCCATCGCAGCCGCAAGCAAAAAAACCGATTTGGACAGATGTATTTCCATGAGCGAGGCTACGGCGGTGTGGATATTTGCTTATCAAATTCGGAGGATTTCTGCCTGTCCTTTCTGCTGAAGGCTACTCTCGCCAACGGGCGCTTTCTGACACAGACACAGCTTCCGCGCGTATTGTTGAGCACCGGCAAAACGAAAGCGGACTTCGAGCATCTGGAGGACATACTCCGCCCTGCGGACGCCCGTCACACCATCTGCCACACGACCCGTGTGAACTTGACCAAGCCCTGTTACAGCGACGCCCCGCTGACCTCATTTGCGCTGGACACAATTCCCAAGTATGATTTCCGGTTCGCCCGGAAAAACCTTCGAGAGAATGTACGGGCGTACCTGCTGGCCTATATGGCCGCGCATCCGGACTGTACCGAACAAGAATGCAGGGCAGAGTGCCGCCGTGTGTTCGGATGGGTGCCCGACCTGGTGCGGACATGGGTGCACAACTGATGCGTAGCTTGTTATTGCTCCGGCTGCCGCAGGAACAGCACACCCAGGGTGCCGGGGCCGCAGTGTGAGGACACAGTGCAGCCAGCCTGAGTGACGAATACCTCCTGGAAGGGTGCCAGTTCCCGTACCAGCTTCGTCAGCTCCTGTAGGGTGGTCTCCGCCACCTCGCCGGAGTGGGTGATGAAAGCGTGATCAGCCACAACTGTCTTATCCGCCAACCGTTCGGTGATATACTGGCGGTACACCTTTTCCATGGCGCCGCGGTACTTTTTGCAGACTGCCAGCTTGCCCTCCCGCATTTCAAGACAGGGCTTCAGCTTCAGCATATTGGCGCCCAGCGCCGTCACGCCGCTGCAGCGGCCGCCCTTCCACATAAACTCCAGTGTGTCCAGTACGAAGCTGGTGTCGCTGCAGGGTGCCAGGCGGCGCAGCTCCGCGGCGATGTCCGCCGCCGCCATACCGCTGTCCCGTAGCTTGGCCCCCTGTAGTGCCAGCAGCCCGCCGCCGGTGGAGAGCTGGCGGCTGTCCACCACGTGGATCTGTCCTTGCTCCGTCAGCTCCTGTGCCGCCAGCACCGCGTTCTGGCAGGTGCAGGACAGCTCCGAGCTGATGTCGATGTGGACGATGTCATAGCCCTCCGCTAAAAGCGGGGAGAAAAATGCCTTGAACGCTTCTGGACTGATCGCTGTCGTTTTAGGCAGGGTGCCGTTCCGGCGGTAATCGGCGTACAGCTCCGCCGAGGTGTAGTTTCCGTCATCAGGGAAGACACGCCCGCCACTCTGGATAGTCAGGGGTATGGTGCGGATATGGAAGCGCTCCAGCAGCTGGGGCGTCAGGTCACAGGTGCTGTCGTAGGTGATGCAGACAGGTCTGGGCATGGGGTGTTCCTCCTATTTTTCCTATGGTAACGGCAGTATACCGAAGAAACCTCAACGTAAGCTCAATAAATCTCGATTTTTGAGAACAAGTGTGATAAAATCCAAAAAAACACAAGGGAGGGACAGCCATGTTCCGCATTTTGGTGGCCGAGGACGATGACAACGCCAGATTTCTAATGTGCGAGGTGCTGCGGCGTGCCGGGTACGAGCCGTGCCCTGCGCGGGACGGTGTGGAGGCGCTGGAGGTGATGGAACACTACCAGTGCGATCTGGCGGTGGTGGATATCACTATGCCGCGGATGGACGGCATCACCTTCACCCAGACGCTGCGGGAGGGGAACTGCGATCTGCCGGTGCTGATGGTGACGGCCCGCGTGACCCAGGAGGACAAGCGCCGGGGGTTCCGGGCGGGGACGGATGACTATATGGTCAAGCCAGTGGACGAGGAGGAGATGCTTTGGCGTATCGAGGCCCTGCTGCGGCGGTATTGCAGCCGGGCAGACCGACGCTTGACGGTGGGCACCACGGTGCTGGACCGCGGCTCCCTGCAGGTCATCACTCCGCAGAGTACGTGGCAGCTGTCCGCTAAGGAGTTTTTGCTGCTGTATAAGCTGCTGTCTTACCCCCGGACGCTTTTCACAAAACGGCAGCTTATCGACGACATATGGGATCTGGACAGTGATGTGGACGAGCACACTGTGGAGGTTTACATCTCCCGACTGCGAGAGAAATTCCGGGACAACCCGGATTTCGAGCTGCGGACGATTCGGGGATTTGGCTATATGGGGATGCCCCGGGAGGACGGCAATGGCCAGAAATAAGGTGAAAAAAGAAAAGCCGCCTGTCCGGCTGCTGGGCACCATGTTCCTGCTGGTGCTGGGGCTGGTGGCGGTGTATGTGGGGATGGCGTTGGGGATATTTACACTGGTGCAGCGGCTGGTGCATCTGGAGGACGCCAGCTATACGCTGCTGTGGCCCATCCTCATCCTTTCGGTCAGCGCCATCCTGGGCGTACTGCTGGCCATATTCATTTTCCGTGGGTATCTGGCGCCGCTGTCACGGTTGATGCAGGCCACGCAGTCGGTGGCGGAGGGCGATTATACCGTGCGGGTGGATATGCGGGGCGCCCGGGGCGAGGTGGCGGAATATATCCGCAGCTTTAATAAAATGGCGGAGGAACTGTCCAGCGTGGCGCTGCTGCGAATGGACTTTGTGAATACCTTTTCCCACGAGTTCAAAACGCCGCTTATCTCCATCCGGGGATTTGCCAAGCTGCTGCAAAACGACGACCTGACACCGGAGCAGCGGCGGACCTATACAGACACCGTGGTGCAGCAGTCCGAACGGCTGGCTGCCATGAGCACCCACGTTCTGGAGCTGGCCCGGTACGAAAACACCGAGATCGTGTCCGACAAGACGCTGTACAGCCTGGATGAACAGCTCCGCCGGTGTGTGCGCCAGCAGGAGAGGGAGTGGCTGAAAAAGAGCCTGACCGTGGAGGGAGACCTGGATCCGGTGGACTATTACGGCAATGAGGAGCTGGTGGAGCACATCTGGTCTAACCTGCTCTCCAACGCTATCCGGTTCACGCCCGCCGGCGGGCAGATCACCGTGGTGCTGCGGCGGGGTGAGGGAGAGGTCACCGTGTCTGTCTCCGATACGGGTATCGGTATGGACGAGGAGACACAGCGGCACATTTTCGACAGGTTCTACCGGGCTGCGCCATACCCGGATGACCGGGGCAACGGCCTGGGCCTCTCCATTGTCCGCCGGGTGGTAACGCTGTGCGGCGGGAGGGTGACGGTGTTCTCCCGCCCTGGAAATGGCTCCACATTTACCGTGACGCTGCCCGCAGAGGAATAACGGTGCGATCCGCCGGATAGTGATGTGTATAAAAAGGCACCTTTGGTTAAACAAGCACCCGCCGCACAAAAGGGAACGACCGCCCATTCGGCGGTCGTTCCCTTTTATCGTGGGGAGGGACAGGCCCCCTGAAATGCCGGAAGCCCGGCCCGGCACAAGGCCGGACCGGGCCCCGGCGCTGGAGGGGACCAGCACCCTTCGCTGAGAGGTCCAGGGGGGGTAAACGCACAAAACGCGGGGGATGTCAGTACAGGGGAATTACGTTATCGCTGTGTTATGCTGTGTCAGCCGTTACTTGGCAGCCTTCTTGGCTTCCTTGGCGGCCTTGTCAGCCAGGTAGTACATACCGGGAGTGTTGTAGTACTCCTTCTGCAGGTCCTTCACCTGCTTGCACATCAGCAGCAGGCCGATCATGTTCAGGATGACGATAATAGCCATGAAGCCGTCGGTGATCATGTACATGGTGGTCACGTTGGAGAACGCGCAGGCGATGCCGATGAACAGGGGATACATAAACACCCAGATCTTGGAGAACTTACGGCCGAACAGGATCTCGGCCTGGATCTGGCCGAAGAAGCCGGCGGAAATGATCGTGGAGAACACGAACATGAACACCGTAATGGCGACGAAAATGGCGCCGAAGTTACCGAACACGGACTGGAAAGCAGCCAGGGCCAGCTGGCCGGAGCTCAGACCCTCCTGGGTCCACACGCCGGAGGCCAGAACAGCCAGGGCGGTGATGGTGCAGATAACGATGGTATCCATGAAGACTTCGAAGATACCGAACTGGGCCTGACGGATGGGGTGATCCGTATCGGCGGTGCAGTGACCGGCGATGGTGGAGCCTACGCCCGCCTCATTGGAGTACACGCCGCGGGCAGCGCCCCAACGGATAGCAGCCATGACGGTGGCGCCGGCGAAGCCGCCCACAGCGGCGCGGCCGGTGAAGGCATCCTGGAAGATCATGCCAAAAATAGCGGGGAGCTCGCCCACATGGGCGAAGATGATGACCAGAGCGCCCAGCACGTACAGGCAGGCCATCACGGGCACCAGGATGTCGGTGACGCTGGACACGCGCTTGAAGCCGCCGGCCAGGATAACGCCCACCAGAACGGCAATGATGATGCCGGTGACGGTCTGGTTTGCGCCGAAGACGTTGAACTGCTCAGCAGCGGAAACGCCCTGAGAGGCCAGGGAGGGGACCAGCTCGATCATGAAGAAGAAGGCGTAGCCGACGCCGAACACGACGCCGATCTTCTTGCCCAGACCGCGCAGGTAGTAGGCGGGGCCACCGACCCACTCGCCCACGTCGTTCTTACGACGGTACTTGATGCCCATCGCGACCTCGCAGTACTTGGTGCACATGCCGAAGATAGCCAGGATCCAGATCCAGAACACAGCGCCGGGGCCGCCCAGGGCGATAGCCACGGGCACGCCGACGATGTTGGAAGCACCGACGGCGCAGGCCAGGGCCGCGAATGCGGCGGAGATGGGACGGACCTTGCCCTCTTCCTTCTTGGCGAACATCTTGCCGAAGGTCTGGCTCATGGCGTAGCCGAAGTGGCGGATCTGGGGGAAGCCCAGATAGATGGTCAGGAACAGACCGCCGCCGCCGATGAGGATCAAAATGGGAATGCCCCAGAACCAGTTACCAAAATCTTGAATAGCTTGCAGTATAACCATACTTTTCTCCTTTCACGCGAAACAATAGGTGATTTTCTCTGTGATTGCGCTTTGCGTTTTGCGTTTTGTGCTTGGTGCGTTTTGTGCGTTTTGACAGGGTCTCTCAGCGTAGGGAGGGATAGCTCAGCTCAGCAGACGCTTCACCGCTTCATAGGTGATGTTGGGAACATTTTGGAACGTCTGCCGCATATCCACGCGCTCGGTGAGCATATGTCCGTCGCGGCCGAAGGTACCGATATTGACAACGGGGACGTCAATCTGACGGATCTTATCCACCGGGTGCGTGTATTTCACGCCGTACTGGGGCATGTTCGTCTCCAGCGCCTGGATAGCCAGGGTGTCGTCGCACACGGCCATAAAGCTGGAGTCGGAGATGTAGGGGTAGAACATACGGGTCTTGATCTGGCGCTGGGCCTCGGGCCGCACCACCTCGATAGCGCTCTCCACCGCGTCCAGCAGAGCCTTTTCCTTGGCCGTGCGGCCGGTCATCTCGATACGGGCACTGAAGATGGAGCCGAAGAACACCACCACGGCGGGGGACTTGTCCTCAGACCACTTCCATGCCTCCTGCACCACACGCAGGCCGAACAGCCGCAGATCCAGCTCAGGATCGTCCTCATGCAGCTTCACGGTGAACTCGTGAATGGCTTTCTTGAAGGCCTCGCCGTGCACGGCGGCCAGCTCGTTATAGAACTCGTTCCAGGTGTAGACACGGGTCTTCCAGGGCAGCTGATGGAAGTCCACCTTGCTCAGCTCGCAGAAGCGCTTGTACTGGGCATTCAGGTACTCCACCGTCTCGTCGAAGGCCTCCACAGCCATCTGCTTGCTCTTTTCCAGCACGATGGAAGGACTCCAGCCGTGGGTGAAGAAGTTGTAGTAACCGAAGGCCGTCAGCGCCGTCTGCACGGTGTAGGGGCCCTTGGTGTCCATCTGCTTCAGGGAGATGGGCGGAATGGCCACCTCACCCTGGGCGATGTCGCACAGGTCAGTGTTCAGGGACATCTTCCGCGTGATGTTGGCCAGCACTAGGTTGGGGTCCAGCGCGCTGAAGGCCTGGCCCACATGGGCCTCCTTGCCGAACACGGCGAAGCAGGGCAGCAGCTTGCCGATGCTGCCGTAGTAGATGTAGCGGTTCTCGTCGCCGGGGGCGTAGTTGGTGGAGTAGTCCGCGTTGATGCACGCCACATACTCGAAGTGCTCCTTCTCCTTCAGCTCCTCCAGCAGGTCCAGGGCGGTGATGATGCCCTTGGAGTTGTCCTCCTCGTCGCACTCGCCGATAGCCAGCAGGTTGCCATCCAGCTCCTCGGGATGCTCAGAGAAGTACTGGATCAGGTACATATGGCCTGCCACACCGGACTTCATATCCAGCGCGCCGCGGCCGAACAGATACTCGCCGGACTCGATATCGTCAATGACCTCCTGGGGCAGCACGAACGTCTCGCGCAGTTTGGCGGGCAGCTCCTCGCAGCGGAACGCGTACTCGCGGATGGTGCCGAAATCGTCCACGCCCACGGTGTCGATGTGGCCGATGAGGATGACCGTGCGGTTGGAATTGCCCTTGGTGCCCTTCACATAGGCCAGCGTGCTGTGCCGCACCACAAAGTCGTTCTTGGTCTGGAAGCACTTGACCTGCTCGGGATGTGCCTGGAAGTAGGGCAGGGACATATAGAAGTCCTGTATATAGCGGGCCACGGCGCTCTCGCCGCCCGGCTCCTTGTTGATGCTGGGGATGGCGACCATCTCTTCCGTCAACTGCTTGACCTTGTCAAAAGAATTTAATTTCATGTCTTAGCTCCTTTGTTATGCTGCGCGTATCAGTCGCGGTGATATCTCTCGATGCCGGCCATATAGGTGTTCAGCACCTGGATGTCCTTGATGTCGTTTTCGGGAATGTGGAAGATGTCGCGGTCGATGACCACCATGTCGGCGAACTTGCCGGCCTCGATGGTTCCCATCAGGTCCTGATCGCCGTTGGCGTAGGCCACGTTCTTGCTGTACATACACACCGCGTCATACACGGATACCTTCTCGTTGGGGTGATAGCCGCCCACGGGATAGCCGTCCATATCCTGACGGGTCACGGTGGCGTAGATGCCGATCCAGGGATTGAAGCTCTCCACCGGTGCGTCGGAGCCGCCGGCCATGATCAGTCCCGAGTCCAGATACGTCTTCCAGGGATAGCTCAGCACGGCGCGTTCCTTGCCTACGCGCTCCTCGATCCAGTGCAGGTCGGTCATCAGGAACGTGGGCTGGATATCCAGCACGATCGGCAGCTTCTTCATGCGCTCGATCAGCTCCGGCGTGGCCATCTGGGCGTGGATGATGCGGAAGGGGAGACGCTTGGCCTGCTCCTCCGGCGTCATGCCGTCCTTCAGCCCCTGCTCAAGGCAGTACTCCACCGCGTCCAGAGTGACCTCCAGCGCCTTGTCACCGATGCAGTGGGTGGCGGGCTGCAAACCGTGGCTGTATGCCTTGTACATTCTCTTGGCCAGGTCCTCCGGGCTGATGACCAGAATGCCGGTGTTGCCGGGATCGTCCGCGTAGTCGGTGTACAGCTTGGCGGAACGGGAGCCCAGGGAGCCATCAGAGAAGCTCTTGAAGCTGCCCATCCGTGCGGCACGATAGGGATCATTCCGCTGCTCGGGTGTCAGGTTTTCCGGGTCGAACATATAGTCCAGGCACACGGCCATACGCACCGGCAGCTCGCCGCGGTCGCTGCGGGCCACATAGTCGGCGAAGTCCTCGTCATAGTGCCAGATCTCCGCGGCGTAGGTGTGCATCATGGTCACGCCCAGGCTGGAGGCCAGCGCCAGACCCTTCTTCATGCACTTCTCACGGGTGGCGGGCACCAGGAACGGGTCGGGGATCAGGTTGTCGTAGATCTTGGAGGCCTGCTCACGGAAAATGCCGTTGGGATTGCCGTCAGCGTCCAGCTCCACCAGGCCGCCGGGGCCGTACACGTAGCCGTTGGTAATGTTGGCCTTCTCCAGCGCCATGGTGTTGGCCACTGCTGTATGCAGGCACACGCGCTTGATGACGATGGGGTGATCGGTGCTGGCCTCGTCCAGGTCCAGACGGGTGGGCAGCCGGTCCTCGCAGTCCTTCCACTTGGACTGGTCAAAGTTGGAGCCCTTGATCCACTCGCCCTTGGGCGTCTCCGCCGCGCGGTCACGCAGCAGCTGCAGTGCCTCGGCGCGGGAGGTGGCGCCGCCCAGGTCCACCGTGGTATAAGTCTGGCAGAAAGCGAAGAAGTGCAGGTGGGAGTCGCCCATGCCGGGCAGCACAGTCTTGCCCTGCAGATCAATGCACTTCGCACAGTCAAAGCGCTCCAGCGCCTCTTCCTTTGTGCCCACATAGGCAAATTTGCCGTCCTTCAGCACCACTGCTTCCTTGCAGACGCCCGGCGCTTCCATCGTGTAGATCTTGCCGCCATAAAACAACGTATCAGCTTTGACCTTCATTTTGTACACCTCTCCAATTTCAACGTAGTATTATTGTGATTTTGTACAGTTTTGCGTACGTAAGGTTTACCTTAGTTGCCATTATAACGGAAAATGGACCGGGTGGCAATTTGTCGCCTGTTCCCCCTGCGGAACAATTTGTGCAAATTATGTTTCCTGAACGGAACGTTTGTTGACATATTTGACGTATTTTGCTATAATCGTTAAAAACCAGCGCAAAAATGAGCCTGAATTGATTTTGAGGAAAACGCCTATGGACACTGCAAGAGAAAATATCACAAGAGAAGTCGGCAGCCGCATCCGCTACGCCCGCAAAAGCCGGGGTATGTCGATGGACGAGCTGGCTCAGGCCATCTACAAGACCCGTTCGGCCATCTCCAAGTACGAGAACGGACAGATCTCCGTGGATATTGCCACGCTTTACGACATCGCCAACGCCCTGAAGGTCAGCATCTATGATCTGCTGTACCGCAATACACCGGATATTGACCAGGAGTACAACGCGGAGGTGCCCGCCTTTTTCCGGGAGGTCTCCCAATTATATATGTACTTCTTCGACGGCCGGGTCAACCGCGCCCAGTGCACCGTGATCGATATATTCCCCACGGAGGAGAGCAGCACGGCCGAGGTACTCATGTACATGAACATCAAGGACCTGGCCCACTACCGGGTCTGTGAGAGCACCTACCACGGCACCCTGACCCACTACGAGGCGTTCAGCGCCATGCTGTTCCAGAATGACGATATGCCCATGGACAAATACCAGATCGGCATTCCCCAGCCCTATATGGACGACGACCGGAAGTGGGTGCTGACCTATGGCATCTCCTGCCGCCCGCTGATGCCCTCCGCCGCCAAGCGCCTTCTCAGCAAAACACCGCTTTCCATCGACAAGGCGCTGGTCCAGGAGCTGAAGATATCCAAGGAGGATATCCGCCTGATGAAGCATTATAATATGTTCGTCATGGTGTAGCCGGCATCGCCTTCTGTATATGTATGAACAGTCTTACACGAAAAGGACGCCCCGGCGTCCTTTTTCCATAGGGAAACGCGTTTTTTGAAAAATTTTCGGTTTTCCTGTCCGCATTTGCTCCGCTGCGCCGTTTATAGAGTGAAGGCGCAGGACGGAGACACACTGCCGTCCGCACACAGCTGCAGCGCAGAAGGGAGGAGGGGCCGTGCTGCTCTATACCCAGACCATAGAGGATCCTCGGCAGGCCCAATTGTTTGAGGACGTATATACCGCCTGCCGGGGCCGTCTGCTGGCCCTGGCCCGCCGGAAGCTCTGCGGCGGTGCGGAGGCCGAGGACGCGGTGCACCAGGCGTTTCTGGCACTGGCGGAGCACTTTCCGCGGCTGTGCCGCCTGCCCCGCCCCCAGCTGGAGGCGTATCTGGTGGTGGTCACGGAGCGTAAGTGTATCGACTGCCTGCGGCAGCAGGCCCGCCGTGACGGCGTGCCCTTTGACGAGAACACCGTTCTGGTCACGCCGCCGCCTTGCGGCGACCCGGTGGCCGACGCCATGGGCCGCCTGCCGCCCCGCAGCCGAGAGGCACTGCTGCTGCGCTACGGCTGCGGCTACAGCACCCGTGAGACGGCATCCCTGCTGGAGCTGTCCTTTGCCGCGGCCCAGAAGCTTCTGCAGCGGGCCAAGGCCGCCCTGCGTACAGAACTGGAAAAGGAGGGCATATCTGTATGAGCATTCTGCTCAATGATGAAGCGCTGTGCTGCGGCGCGCGCCGACTGGCGGTGCAGCTGGCGGCGGCGCTGCCGGCGCCGGAGGATGGATTTTCCCCGGCCTTTCAGGCGGACATGACGGCGCTGACGCGCTGTGTGACCCGCCGGCAGGCGGTCCGACGATGGGGCCGACGCGCGGCGGCGGCCGCTCTGACGGCACTGCTGACCTTTGGTGCGGTGCTGGCGGCCAGTCCGGTGGCGCGGGCGGCGGTGAGCCGCTGGTTCGTGCAGATAACGGAGCTGGTGACAGCCTACCGCATCACCCCGGCGGATGCCGGGGACACGGTGCAGGACTACACCCCCACCGCCCCGCTGGGCTATGTCCTGTCGGGCGACTTTACCGGCAGGGAGAACGGCATCCGGGTCATGCGCTGGACGTCCTCACACGGCGATCTGCTGTTTGAGGCCGTGCCCATGACCGGCGACGAGCCTATCAGCGTGGAGCTGCGAAGCAGCAGCACCGGCGGCCTCTCCTCCACGGAGACGGGGCAGCGTCCTACGGGCGGGGCGGGCGAGCCGGAGGACTATGAGACGGAGAATGTGACCGTACACGGCCTGTCCGCCCGGCTATACCGCATGCTGCCCGCGGAGGGCGCCTCTCCGCAGGTGCAGCACGGCTGCGGCCTGTGGTTCTATCGGGGAAGCGACCCCGTGCATTTCCATCAGGTGTCCATCCCGGAGGGCGCTGCGGCGCTGGTGTGGGTGGATGAGCAGGCCAACTGCTTCTTCCTGCTGATCGGCGGTCAGTCCCGGCAGGAGCTGGTGTCCACGGCGGAGAGCATGTATGAGAGCGAAAGGAGCTAAGACCATGAAAAAAATCACCGTTATCGCGTCCCTGCTGGCGCTGCTGACTCTGAGCGCCTGCGGCATCCAGACCCTGCCCACCGATGAAGGCGACGTGCCGCCGGTGGAGGGTATCTCCCAGACGCAGGAGGACGGGCAGACCGGCACGAAGGTAGTCTATATCCCCATGTGGATGCAGGACTACTCCGTGGTGTACTACGACGCCAACTTGAACCGCACCGTTGAAAAGGGCGGTGATCTGACCGAGGAGGAGATCAACAGCCGGGAGGACATCTTCCCGGAGGAGATGTACACCATAGCGGCGGAGCCCAACACCAAGGTGGAGTATGACCTCCACGGGTTTATCCAGAATATCTACTACCGGGGCGGCGATGGGGAGTATTACCTTGACCCGGCCACCGCTGCCGCCATGCAGCCCTGATGCGCTGAGCGCAAAGGCCCGCCCCGCAGGGGCGGGCCTTTTTGTGCCTCCTTATTGCTGTGCCAGCGCTGCGGCCACAAAGCCGCGGAACAGGGGGTGGGGCCGGTCCGGCCGGCTCTTGAACTCCGGGTGGAACTGGCAGCCCACGAACCACGGATGGTCCGCTATCTCCACCATCTCCACCAGACGGCCATCCGGCGACGTACCCGCCACCCGCAGGCCCACGGCCTCCAGCTCCGGCCGGAACACGTTGCTGCACTCATACCGGTGACGGTGGCGTTCCCATATCTCCCGCTGGCCGTAGGCCTCCCGGGCCTTTGTTCCCTCCGCCAGCACGCAGGGATACTTGCCAAGCCGCATGGTGCCGCCCTTGGCGGTCACGCCCACCTGGTCCGGCATCAGGTCGATGACCGGATGTGCCGTCACGGCGCTGAACTCTGCACTGTGGGCATCCGCCCACCCGGCTGCGTGCCGCGCAAATTCGATGACCGCAATCTGCATCCCCAGGCAGATGCCCAGATAGGGGATACCCTTCTCCCGCGCGTACTGCGCCGCCAGGATCATCCCCTCAATGCCCCGGTCACCGAAGCCGCCGGGCACCAATATGCCGCTGCACCCGCAGAGCGTTTCCGTGAGGTTTTCCGCCGTCAGGTGCTGTGAGTCCACCCACCGGATGTCCACCTGTGCGCCGCAGGCGGTGCCCGCGTGGAACAGGGACTCCGCCACGCTGAGATAGGCGTCGTGCAGCTCCGTGTATTTGCCCACCAGCGCGATGGTCACATGATGCTGCTCCGCCGCGTGTATCTGCGTCACCAGATCTTGCCAGTGCCGCATATCCGGCTCGCCGGCGCCCAGTCCCAGCTTGCGGCACACCACCCGGCACAGCCCCTCCCGCTCCAGCAGCAGGGGCACCTCATACAGGGTGGACGCCGTCAGGTTGGGGATGACGCAGTCCTCACTGACATTGCAGAACAGTGCGATCTTCTTCCGCATGTCCTCCGGCAGCGGGCTGTCGGTGCGGCACACCAGGATATCCGGCTGGATTCCCACGCTCAGCAGCTCCTTCACGGAGTGCTGTGTGGGCTTGCTCTTCAGCTCGCCGCTGCCGGGGATGGAGACCACCAGCGGCACGTGGATATACAGCACGTTTTCCCGTCCCTGCTCCGCCGCCACCTGACGGATGGCCTCCAGATACGGCTGGCTCTCGATGTCACCCACCGTGCCGCCGATCTCCGCGATGACCACGTCCGTCTGTCCGTCATCCATGGCGTACAACCGCCGCTTGATCTCGTCGGTCACATGGGGGATGATCTGCACCGTGCCGCCCAGATAGCCGCCCTGCCGTTCCCGGTTCAGCACCGACCAGAAGATCTTTCCGGAGGAAACGGAGCTGTCGCCGGTCAGCGCCTCATCCACGAAGCGCTCATAGTGCCCCAGGTCCAGATCCGTCTCCGCCCCATCGTCGGTGACGAACACCTCGCCGTGCTGGTAAGGGCTCATGGTCCCCGGGTCTACATTCAGGTACGGATCGAACTTCTGGTTTCGCACCCGCAGACCGCACTGCTTCAGCAGCCGCCCCAGCGATGCCGCGCAGATGCCCTTTCCCAGCCCGGACACCACGCCGCCGGTCACAAAAATATACTTCATCCCACGATCTCCCCTGTAAAAAATATGCTCCGATGGTACACCCCCATACCTCCGCTGTCAACGGTGCAAAACGCAGATATTTCATCGGAATTATCATATAATATATAGAATTAGGGAGAAATTGTTGCAGAAGCGAAAGTTCTTCTTGCATTGGCGGGCGGATGGTGGTATGGTAGTATTGGACTCACCTTAGGGGAGGTTCCTCACAGGAAAAAATAAGCACCCGGAGGCTTATGCCTCCGGGTGCTTCTGCTTATGTCTCGTCGGTGATCTCGCCGCCGGACGCTTCCCGCCGGACCACCTTGATCTCGCAAGTGCGGTGGTTGTCCACCCGCGTCACCAGCACGTCCAGATCCTGGCAGCTGAACCGGTCGCCTACTTCCGGCACCCGGTCGCACTGCTCCATCACCCAGCCGCTGACGGACGTCATCTCCGTCTCCTCGTTCAGATGGAAGAACTCGGCAAAATCGTCAAAGTCCATGGCCGCGTCCACCAGATAGGTGTCCTTGTCCACCTTGCGGATAAAGACCTCCTCCTCGTCGTGCTCGTCCCAGATCTCGCCCACCAGCTCCTCCAGAATGTCCTCCATGGTCACGATGCCGCAGGTGCCGCCGTACTCGTCCACCACCACGGCCACCTGGGTCTTGGCCAGCTGCAATTTTTTCAGCAGCAGGCTGATTGGCTCGTTTTCCAGCACGAACATGACCGGGGAGAGTATCTTCTCCAGCGGCTTGTCCGTCACGCCGCAGCCCACATAAAAGTCCTTCTGGTGTATGGTGCCGATGATGTGGTCGATGTCCTCCCGATAGATCAGCAGCCGGGAATACTTTGTCTGGGTGAACAGGTCCGCCACCTCTTCCTTGGTGGCGTCCACCGGCAGTGCCGCCAGGTCCACCCGATGGATGAGGATGTCCTGCGCCTCCTGCTCGGAAAAGCCGATGGCGTTCTTCAGCAGGTCGCCCTCGTCCTTGTCGATGCTGCCCTCCTGCTGCACCTCGTTCACCAGCATCAGCAGCTCCTCCGGGGACATTTTGTTGTCCCCATCCAGATGGAACATCCTGGCCAGCAGCTTTTTCCACAGGGAAAACAGCGCGTTCAGCGGCATCAGCAGCCAGATCAGGCACCGCAGAAACGGTGCGGCTGTCATGGCCCAGTTCTCGGCGCAGTCCTTGGCGATGCTCTTGGGGGAGATCTCGCCGAAGATCAGCACCACCACCGTTACCACGATGGTGGACAGCGTAGCGCCGGCATCGCCGAAGCTTTTGACGAACAGTGCCGTGGCCAGGGATGCCATGGCAATGTTCACGATGTTGTTGCCGATGAGAATGGTGGACAGCAGCTTGTCATAGCGCTCCAGCAGCCGGCACGCCAGCGCGGCACGGCTGTTGCCTTTTTCCGCCAGCATTTTCAGCCGCGTGACATTGGCCGAGGAGAACGCCGTCTCCGTGGCCGAGAAATAGGCGGACAGCAGCAGGCATACCGCCATAATAATAATATATGTAGTCGTTGACACGATCAATAGCTCCTTTTTCTGTCATCTGTTTCTGTGATCCACACTGGTCTAAAGGCGCAAAAAAGCACGTCTGCCCCGCGTCAGGCGGCGCAGATATGCCGCAAAAAACAGATGGCAGCCCGGCAAGTTCCCGGGATGGTCGCCGCTGTCGGTATCCATATCGCCCTGTATCCTCCTTTTGATATAAATCCTGCCTATTATATACAAAACCACCCACCCTGTCAAGTCCGCCCTTTTCCGCAGAGCGCGGGGCTGGTTGGACAGCAAAAGGGCTTCCCTGTGGGAAGCCCTTTTGAATGCGCGTGTGCATTACAGCGCCCGCAAAAACTCCGGCTTCAGGTCCCGGCGACCGTCCAGCGCCGCGGCGATCTGCGCCAGCAGCGCCTTCCGGTCGCCGTTCAGTGTGCCCTTCAGCGTCAGATAGTTGCTGGCATGGTTGGCGCGGAACACGGTTCCTTCGCTGTCCACGTGCTGTAAAAACAGCTCTGTTTCCTTCAGTACCTCCAGGGGGCTGAGCAGCGTAAAGCTGCCCTCCCGCACCCAGGCCTCCAGCGGCGTTCCCGGCTCCACCATCAGCGTCAGCAGCCCCAGATAGTCCGGCTTCATTTCGCTGACGGCTCTGGCCGTGTCCGCGGCGTGCTCCCGCCAGTGTGCCACGCTGCCCAGCCCGGAGATGGCCGTCACCGACAGCGCCAGCCCGCACCGCCGGGCCTTCTGCCCCGCCGCCACGATCTCTGCCGCCGTGTGGCCCTTCTGCATCTTCTCCAGCACCGCGTCGCACCCGGACTCCAATCCCATATACACCATCTGCAGGCCCTTGCTCCGCAGCAGGCGCAGCTCGTCCTCGGATTTGATCTGCAGGCTGGTGGGGGAGGCGTAGCACGTTACCCGCTGGCACTCCGGAAACAGCCCATAGACCAGCCCCAATATCTCCACCAGGTCGCCGGTCCTCCGCATCAGTGCGTCCCCATCCGCCAGAAAGACACGCTCCACCCGGCGGTATACCCGCCGTGCCAGCTCAAAGTCCTCCCGTATCTCATCCATGGGCCGCATGGCAAAGTGCTTGTCGTCGTACATATCACAGAAGGCGCACCTGTTGTGGCTGCACCCGTAGGTCACCTGCACGATCAGGCTGTACGCCTCGCTGGGCGGTCGGTATACCTTTCCCTTATAACGCATGGTCATCACTCCTTTTGCTGTATTATGCCATACTTTGAACGCTTTGAAAAGGGGGCATATTCCAGCCCCGCCCCACATAGGCTGTGACATCTCAACAAACGAGGTGTACTATGGAGCTGAATTACAACCGCGTGGAGCTGCGGGGCGTGGCCGAGGACGCGCCGTTGCTGTCCCATGTGAACCACGGCTGTGCGTTCTACCGCTTTACCCTGTCCGTCCTGCGCCTGTCCGGTCAGGCGGACAAGCTGCCCGTCATCGTCCCCCGGCCGCTTCTGCTGCTGACGCCGGTGTCCCCCGGCGACGGCGTACATATCACCGGCCAGCTGCGTTCCTTCAACAACAAAAGCGGCCAGGGCAGCCGTCTGGTCATCTCCACCTTCGCCCAGACGCTGACCCATGACGCCGGCGAACCGCTGAACCGCATTTTCCTCAGCGGCGTGCTGTGCAAGCAGCCCGCCCTCCGCCGTACGCCCCTTGGCCGCGAGATATGCGACATGATCCTGGCGGTGAACCGTCGCTACGGCCGCGCCGACTACCTGCCCTGCATCGCCTGGGGTGCCGTGGCCCAGCAGGTGTCCCTGCTGCACACCGGTGCCCGGCTCACCGCCGAGGGTCGGGTCCAGAGCCGTGTCTACTCCAAAACGGAGAACGGCGTCACCACCGACCGCACTGCCTACGAGGTGTCCATCATGCGTCCGGCGGACCGGACGGAATTCCCGGAATAACGCGCTTCCTCCGTCCATTCCCGCCCATTCTGCGGCGCTGTCCGCGCCGAAAAACCGGCATTCTCCCTGTTGCGCCCCGGCTGGTATTATGGTAAAATTCCTGTAAAGAAGTATGTTACAAGGAGAGCCTCCATGCGCCATTCCAGCCATCTGCATCTGCACTTCCACACCCACCACCGCGCCGCCCGTTATGACGTGGACATGACGAAGGGCAGCATCACAAAGCATCTGATCAACTTTGCCCTGCCCCTGATGGTGGGCAATCTTTTTCAGCAGCTCTACAACATGGTGGATACCTGGGTGGTGGGCAACTACGTCAGCAACGAGGCCTTTTCCGCCGTGGGTACCGTCACCCCTATTATCAACACGCTTATCGGCTTTTTCCTGGGATTGTCCAGCGGTGCCGGCGTGGTCATCAGCCAGTATTACGGTGCCGGCCGCGAGGATAAGGTCCGCCAGGCGGTCCACACTTCCCTGGTGCTGACGCTGCTGATGGGCGCGGTCTTCACTGCCGCCGGCATCGCCATGACGCCCCTGATGCTCCGCCTGATGAAGACCCCCGCCGAGGTGGCACCGGAGCAGACCACCTACCTGACCATCTACTTCGCCGGCGTTATGGGACTGCTGCTCTACAACATGGGCTCCGGCATCCTTCGCGCCGTGGGCGATTCCCGCCGCCCCTTCTACTTCCTGCTGGTGTCCGCCGTGCTGAACACCGGGCTGGACCTGCTCTTCGTGCTGAAATTCGGCATGGGCGTGGAGGGCGTGGCCTACGCCACCATCATCGCTCAGGCGGTGTCCGCCGCGCTGACCATCTGGGTGCTCATGCGCACCGCCGGCTGTATCCGCGTGGAGCTCCGCGCCCTGCGTATGACCTGGTCCGTCCTCCGTCAGATCGTGTCCGTGGGTATACCCGCCGCCCTGCAAATGGCCATCACCGCTTTCTCCAACGTGTTCGTCCAGGGCTATATCAACTATTTCGGCCCGGATTGTATGTCCGGCTGGACGGCCTATACCAAGGTGGACCAGCTGGTGATCCTGCCGGTCCAGTCCATCGCCATGGCCGGCACCACCTTCGTGGGCCAGAACCTGGGCGTGGGCGACACGGCCCGGGCCAAGAAGGGCGTCCGCACGGCGCTGTACCTGTCCTTCGCCGTCACGGCGGTGCTGTTGGTGCCGGTACTGCTGTTGGCCCCGGACCTGACGGCGTTCTTCAACAGTAAGGCCGAGGTGGTGTCCTATGGCGCGCTGCTGCTGCGGCTGCTGTCACCCTTCTATTTCTTCTTCTGCATCAACCAGATCTACTCCGCCGCCCTCCGCGGCGCGGGCAACAGCCAGGTGCCCATGTGGATTATGCTGGGCTCCTTCGTGGTCTTCCGCCAGATATACCTCTACATCGTGGCCCACTATGTCTCCAACGAGATCATCCCCATCGCCATGAGCTACCCCGCCGGCTGGTTCGTGTGCAGCGTGGCCACGCTCATCTACTACCGCTTCTGCAAATTCGACAGCCACCGGCTGGTGGAGGACGTATGATGGACAAGTGTGAGACCTGCGTGTGGTACGTCTATGACGAGGACTATGACGATTATATCTGTGACATGGATCTGGACGAGGACGAGCTGGCCCGTTTCCTGGCCGCCGATACCCGAGCCTGTCCCTATTGGCGCCCCGGCGACGACTATATCACCGCGCGAAAGCAATAAAAAGCACCCCCGGACTACCGGGGGTGCCTGCTTGTTCCGCCGAAAAGAAACACCACCCATTGGGTGGTGTTTCCTGTTTTCTGCGGTGCCGCGTCAGGCCTCACGCTTGCGGCGGCGCAGCAGCGCCGCGGTGCCGGTGTAGCTTATCAGCGCCGTTACCGCGTAGGGCGGCAGTTCCACGTCCACCAGCGTCTTTCTGCCAGCAGAATGTAGTAAGCTTTGCGTTCGAGCCTTCACTGACATTGGGCGAGCTACTGTAGTTTCAAGTCTGCCCGCTGGGAAGCTTCGACCAGTCCGGCGTATAGGCGTGCTTGCCGGTGTCCGCATACGGCAGCGTAAGCGCGACGGTGTCAAGACCGTCGCGCCAATTCTGAAGCGTGAAGATTTGACTGCGGCAGCGTGGACGGCATCTTCGGAAGCAAGACAAAGGCCGCTGTGCTGGCGTTCCAGAAGGCCAACGGTCTGGGTGTGGACGGCATCGTCGGCCCCCTGACGTGGGCAAAGCTGGGCTAAACGACACGGACGGGCGAGATGCCTGCATAGAATAGAACCAATACCGCAGGAGGGGGACGGAAGCTTCCGTCCCCCTCCTTTTTCAACGGTTTCAACGGGCAGGGCGCTCCGCATAAGGCTAAAACCTGCTTTCAGGCATGAAAAAACTCCCGAAACACAGGCGTTTCGGGAGTTTTGGTTGTCATGTCGTATCAGAATAGATTTCCCGCCTTCCGCAAGAAGAATCACTTGATTCTTCGTCGAATAACAATTGGAGCATATGCGATGCTTCCTTTCCGGCGGGCAACTGCTTACAATAGTCTTATTGCTTAAAAGGAG
>ERZ827101.1767-NODE-1767-length-22694-cov-3.427625_pt1 | contig 22694 bp, 22 predicted proteins | sample MGYA00519869_ERZ827101 | MGnify/ENA primary metagenome ERZ827101 (study PRJEB31778, sample SAMEA3449256) | human gut metagenome | biome: human gut; feature: human-associated habitat; material: faeces | place: United Kingdom | collected 2010/2012 ...
CCATGGATATTCTGATCGCTAACATGCAGCAGCAATACTCATCATTCCTTACGACGTAAAAAACTTTTGTGCAATGGCTGACTTCATGTTATTCTTTATTTTGGCTGCTGTAAAATAAAGAATAGGATTTTATGATGACAGAGAATTTATATACACTATCGGAAATAGTTGATAAAAGGTTTTCACATGGTGAGGATATCCCGCAAAGTATAATTGATAGCATTAAAAATATCGTGTCAGACGGCGGATATATAGGTATGGCACAGATTAATCCTATTGCCGGAAATATTGAATATAATGCAAAAAAAATTGCAAAATATATAAAGTATGCATCGAAAATTAATCTGGATTTAGTTGTATTTCCTGAACTTGCGCTAATGGGATATCCTATTGAAGATACAATTGACAGACATCCTGTGATTGTTGAAGAGAATATTAAGTGGCTAAAAGGGCTTGCAAAGATTACAACATCAACTACTGCAATTGTCGGTTTTGTAGAACCGCGTAAAAAAGATGCAGAAGGCAAAAAATATTTTAATTCAGCTGCAATTCTTAAAAATGGGAAAATAGAAGGTATTGTAAGGAAATCTCTTCTTCCTAATTATTTTGAATTTAATGATTACAGATATATAGAACCATCTCCGATTGTAGGCGTCCAGCCTGCTGAAACACTTGGGATTTTTGATAAGGACGATATAAAACCTTCATCTAAATTATATGATAAATTTGGAATTTCTATATGCGAGGATTGCTGGAATAACAAAGAATTTTTTGAAAAAAATTTATATGAAAAGGATCCTATTGAAGAGCTTGCAGAAGAAAATCCGAAAATTTTTATTAATTGTTCTGCTTCTCCGACAAGGGCTAAAAAAGAGCAGCTAAAACATAATATGCTTTCGTTTATTGCTAAAAAATATAAAACGCCAATTGTTTATGTCAATCAGGTAGGCGCGATAGATAATAGTTCTTTTGATGGTTCAAGCCGTGTTTTTGGTGCTAACGGTGAATTAATTGCACGTGCAAAATCTTTTGAAGAACAGTTCCTTATAGTAAACCCTGAAAAAAATATCGGAAAGATTTATCCACTTACTAAAGGGCTTGATAAATCTTTGACCGAGCAAAAAGTTTTTACGCTGGAATATGAATCTGATTTGGAGAGAACTTATAAAACACTTATTCAGGGAATTAGAGATTACTTTAAGAAATGCGGATTTAAACGTGCTGTTTTAGGTCTATCAGGCGGTTTGGATTCAACTGTTTGTGCAGTGTTGATGGCTGATGCTATCGGCAGAGAAAATGTATTTGGGGTTTCAATGCCTTCGCATATTACAACTCAGGAAAGCAAGTCTGATGCTGAAAAATTAACTCATAATCTGGGGATTAATTTTACAGAAGCTACAATCAGACCTATGATTGATACAACAACGGAATGTCTGAATGAATTATTTGAAACAGTCGGGAAAAAATGGAACGGGCGTTTTGAAACAAGCTTTACGCCTGATAACATTCAGGCGCGCTCAAGAGCAATGTTCTTGTGGGGAATAAGTAATGAATTCGCGTCCTGCATTCCAATTGCAACTTCTGACAAGTCAGAGTTGTATATGGGCTATGCAACCATTAACGGCGATATGTCCGGTGGTTTTGCGCCTATAGCAGATGTTCCGAAAACAAAATTATTTGCATTTGCAAGATGGCTGAATGCGAACAGGGAGCAAAAAAATGCAATTCCGGAGGCAATTATACTTAAAAAACCAGGGGCAGAACTTGCGATTGACCCTAAGACTGGAAAACCTTTGATAGCAGAAGATGCGCTTATGCCTTATGAATTTTTGGACGAAATTATCTGGAGAATTGAGAACAAGAATGAGGGTTATCACGACTTGTTAGAAACAGAATTTGTTTACGAAAAGCATAATCCAATTACGAAAGAGCAAAAAATAGAATGGCTTGATAAATTCTTCAGAAGGATGTCAACAGCTTTATATAAATGGTCTATTCTTCCGCCTTCTGTAATCGTAGAAGCACGTTCAATAAATAAATATGACTACAGACAGCCGATTACATCTTCAAGAATAAATTATAAAGGGGTTGATGAAGCTCATATCCATGATGTTCTGGAAGAGTAGTTATCTCAAAAGTAGATTTGAATTTAAGTGCTTTAACTGACGCTTCATCTCTTCAGCTTTATCTCCGAGGCTTTCTTTCTGATAAATTTCCATAGCGATTTTGTAATTTTCTTCTGCGTCAGTCCTGTATTCAGGGTTATCATATCCAGACATTAACTGTAAGGTTTGAGCAAGAAGAACATAACCTTCCGGTTTTCTAGGATTTATGTCTATGGCTTTTTCAAAGCACTCTTTTGAATCAATAATATGACCTTCAATATGATTTTTATAGCCTTCAAGAATTTTCATCGGGTAAGCAAACAGATTTTGTTTGTCGAAAATTCTTAGCTCCAATAAGAAGCATATTTCCATCAAATCTTTATCCTGATACATATCAGTAAATCTGAAATGAGAAATAAAATATTTTGGAAAAACAGAATCTATTCGTTTAAGAATCTCATTCTTCTTGTCAACTTGTCCTGCAAGTTCGTAAATACTAGCTTCTTTCAATAACTTTATAGGGTTATCCTTGTCTATCATATCAATTATGTATAATAGTTTCAGCCCCTTGGCTAATTCATCTTTTGCAAGAACAATTGCAACTTCTTGAAATAAAAATTGTATTGTTCTGTACTTATTGTATTCAAATAAACTCAAAATGTAGTTTTTTGCAATATCTTCCTGCGAGGAGAAAACAAAAGATAAAAATTTGATTCTTTTTATATTGAAGTTATCTTCATCCCATCCTAGAATTTTGTTTGCATCCATAATTGCTTCATAGTAATTAGACATTTCGTAATTAAGTGCAACCCTCTCATAGTAGGCTTCTTCTTTTTTTACGCAGTGAGTAATAATGTATGTAAAATCAGAATACGCATCATCAAGCATTAAGAGTTTGTGACATAACCTGCCGCGTTTTAAAAAAGTTTCTGACGGCTTGTACTCTTCTTTAATCAAACTGTTTAATTTTTCTAGTGCTAAATCGTAATTTTTTTCAGAAATATCCTTATCAACAGACTTTAGCGATAGTAAATATTTTATGTTGTCTAACATTTTTGAATCCCTTACTATTACTTTTTATCATAAAGTTCTGAAAAAAACGAGTTACCGAATTGACTACAAAACTTTCAACGCCTGTCTAATCTCTCTTAGAGCAGTTGAAATTTCTCTATTAGTGTCTTTTTCTTTTTTTATTTTTTCATAAGCAAACATAATTGTTGTATGCTTTTTATTATAATATTTAGCAATATTCACGAAGCTCTGATTGGTGATTTCTCTGCATAAATATATTGATAAGTGTCTTGCCATAGAAACTTTTTGACCTCTGGCAGTCCCCTTAATATCTTTTATATCTGTTTCAAAGTAACTCGAAGTAACCCTTGCAATTTGGTCGAAACTTATCCCCTCGTCGCTTTCTTCACATTTAAGTACTTCTTTAGCTAGTTTGAGAGTTAATTCTTGTTCTGTAATTTCTGCATAAGCACAAACTTTAGTAAATGCTCCTTCAAGTTCGCGAACATTGTTGCTGAAGTTTCTTGCTATATACCTGAGAGCTTCATCTTCATGTATCAAATCATTATCTGTTGCCAGTTTTTTTATAATTTCAAATCTTGTTTCCAAATCAGGAGGAGTAAGCTCTATCATTAATCCCATTTCAAACCTTGAACAAAGTGCAGCTGTAAGTGTCGGAATTTCTTTAGGCAGTCTGTCAGAGGTGATAACAATTTGTTTGCCTTTATTGTACAAACTGTCAAAAGTGTACTGCAAATTTTCCATAGTTTTAATCTTTGATTCAATAAACTGAATATCATCAATAAGAATTATGTCTATATTGGTATATTTACGGTTAAACTTTGACATATTCTCAATAGTGTTGTTAGTTTTTCTGCTGTTTGAAATATAGTCATTTATATAATCTTCGGTTTTTGTATATTTAACTTTTAATTTTGGATTATTAAATATTATATAATGTCCTATTGCCTGCATAAGATGTGTTTTTCCGAGTCCGGAATTACCGTATATAAATAACGGATTATATTTGCCAGCAGGATTCTGTGCCACCGCCATAGCTGCTTTATATGCAAATTTACTGTTTTCACCCTGTACAAAGTTTTCAAATTTATATTTAAGGTTCAAATTTGCAGCAGACTGCATATTGGCAAGATTTTCCATTGCCTGTTCTTTAATACTTACTTCACTTGCTTTTTTTTGCAGTTTTTCAGTTTCTCTTTTTAGTGTTTTGGCTGCAGTTTCATCATAGATAATAACAAGTCTGGAATTCTCATCACCCGAAACCCTTTTAAGAGCTTCTACCATCTGATTATAATGATTCTTCCTGAGCAAATCTCTTCCCATCATCTGGCCGGTTACAACAGTTAAAACCCCCTTGTCGTACCCGGATACTTCAAGCGGATAAAGCCAGGGATGAGCATTCTCAGGTAAGACACCCAGCAATTCTTCCTTAACTTGCTCCCAAAAACGTTTTAGTTCAATATTTTCCATACAACTCTAGATTTGTGATTACTTAAGTTAAATAAAAAAGGCGACACCCAGATTCGAACTGGGGATAAAAGCTTTGCAGGCTTCTGCCTTACCACTTGGCCATGTCGCCGTAAAAAAATAATATAATAAACAAGACTTTTTTGCAAGTCTTCAGGTTGATATTTACGGCTAACTAAAAAAGACGGTCAGTCTTTCGACAAACCGTCTTTAAATTATTATACTTTGCGTTTACGAGCTGCTTCTGATTTGCGTTTTCTCTTAACGCTTGGCTTTTCATATCTTTCACGTTTTTTTACTTCTGATAAGATTCCAGCTTTTTGAATTTTTTTCTTAAATCTTCTCAAAGCGCTTTCGATACTTTCGTTTTCGCCAACTTTAACTTCTGCCATTTATATTTTCACCACCTTTATAGCACTATGTGTAACACATTTATAATAAAACAAGCTGTTTTAGATTTCAAGGGGTGGAGATAAAATACAATGTGCTAAATATTGACAGCTATAAATATGAGTGTTAAACTTCCGTATATGGAATTAACTGCAGAAGAAGCTGTAACAAAATTATTGTCAGATAACGAGATTTTACGGGGAAGTAATACAGAATTTTATTCTAATCCTATGTATAACCTCGGTGAGTTTTTAAAAAACTTTAAACCAGAGCCTTCGCCATATGAAGGTAAGTATGTTTTTATAAGATAAAAACTCCCTTTATAGGGAGTTTTTTTTTAAGATTTAACGTCTGCAGTTCCATATCCTTCGTGGTATTTGTATTGCATAAGATGGAGTTTACCATTTTCGTCTTGTTGTAATACATAGTGTTGATTTGCTTGTCTGCCGTGGAAGATTAATTCACCGTCTACCGGATCTACTGATACTTGAATGTAATCAACTTTTGTTGAGCCGCTCTGGCTTGTCATTGGTATTGTCCAGAGATTTTCACCGGATTTTGTTGGTGTGCCTACTGTAATGTTTCTGAAGTCAGCGATAGGTGAATCATCTATTACTTCTATCAAGTTTTTAAGTGACTCTGCAGTAATGTCTTTTGCTTCAACATTTTTGTAACCAGATTTATAGAATGACGCTTTAACTTTTGCTCTGACTTCTGCTGGTAATTTTGCTAATGCTTCTCTCAAATTTTCCGGTGTTGCATCTTTTGCAAGAGCTATGCATTTATCCAAATATTTCTTTTTATCATCATCAGATAGCTCGCTGTAATCAGGCAAGTCATCAAAATTACCTGCTGCATCTATTTCTTCGGTCTTACTTTCTGTTGTCGGAGTTGTTACCGGTGTGGTAACTTTTGTCGGCTGAGGAGCAGGTGTTACTGTAGTTGGGGTTGTACTTGTTGGTGTGCTTGTTGAACCTGCTTCAAATTCAGTGTTAGGATATTTGGCTTTCAGTTTATTTAATAAGTCATGATATGCTCCTTTATTCATCCTGCTGTAAACAGGATCTTCTGGATTTTCATATTTTGCTTTTATTTTATTATAAAGGTCTTTTGCTCCGGCTTCGTCATCAGCTTTCAATTTTGCAATTGAATCTTCAAAGCCTTCATAAATAGCATTATCTTTGTCATTTACGCCGTCTTTTGTTTTAGTTGTGCTGGTTGAATCTTTGCATCCGCAAGTGCATTCTCCGGTTCTGGTGCTTCCGCCTGCATTGCCGCCACCCCAGAAATTACCCCAGCCTCCGCCGAAGGATGGGAAGCCGAAACCTCCCAGACCAAAACCGCCGAAGTTGCCGAAGCCGCCAAAGCCCATGTTCATGCCGCCGCCAAACCAGCCGCCGAATAAATTGCCAAAGGCATTACCTAAGCCGGCTCCAAAGCCGCCCCAAAAACCGCCATGACCGCCGCAGTCTATATTATAGGTAGTATTAAATATACTGCCGTAATTCCCGCCGCCGTGACAACCGGAGTGGAACATCTCATAGTGTTTAAATGCGCTGTGACAATTAATTCTGGTCATAATTGTTACCTCAATTTTTCTTACATCTGTTATATATATAAAGTATGTAAAACTTATTCAATTTCAACATTGCTTTATTTTGTTACAAATGTTTACATTGTAAATTTTTGTAAATCTTTATTTAAAAAGTCTAAAGTTTTTGAAAAATATGCCGATATATATATTACCAAGGGAAATGAAAAGCTCAGGTAAAAGGAGCAGGGATTATGGGATTTAATGTATCAGCATCAATGGGATATCAATTGGAAAATAGTGAATTCTTGAGAAGTGCTGCAAAAAATATTTTAAATAGAAGCGCTTCTCCTGAAGCTACACAGAGAATTATTGAAAAAACTTTGTTCAATTCGGATGTTCAATTAAGAGAATTGTATACAAATCCGCAATTGTCAGTAATAAAAGCTTCAACACAAATAAGTATTAATAATTCTTTAAAAGAAACTTTAAAATATTTGAAAAATCATGCAAATAAAAAATCTGTAAAAGCGCCTGTTCTAGGTGAATTATGGAATATTTTCTCTTCAAATAATGAGGCCTCTGAAAAAAATCCATATAAAGGTGAATTGTATGATTTTGAAATAGATAAGAATGCAAAAAACATTTTTGCAGCGTAAAAAGACTTCTCCTCAAAAGGCGCAGCTGGTATACCAGCTGCGCCGCCTCGTTATATTTCAACTTTTACTATTACTTTTTTAACGCTCAATTTGTTGTCTGGAGTTAAAGACGGCTGGTGTGCATCCTGTGGATAAAATACGAGGAATTCACCTTCTTCCAGTGTCTGGTATGAACTGCATATATTGCAATGAAGAAACTCAATATCTTTTTCTTTATCGTATTCTTTATCCGTTGTACAGTTTAAATAATCTGTTACTCCGACTTTTTCAAGTCCTTTTATCATATATTGAATATCTGCATATCTTCTATGCGCTTCATATGGTGCGTCATCTTTTGTAATGTAGCTTTGAACATTTGCAAAGATTTTTTCGCCGTCAATTAAATATCTGCCATCAGGGATATTTAGTAAATCATTATTTTTAAGCCATTCAAATCCCTGTTTTAGTCTTTCTGAAATTCCGTAGTAAGTATCTGCATTTGTTAGTTTATCTTTTATCATCATATTACCTTTCTAATATTAACTTAATAAATCTTAACAAATTAATACAAAAAAGGCAATTTATATTTAATAAATTACTTTATATTAATGTAAGGTTAAAAGGTTATTTTAAAATTACACAGGTTAGTAAAAGTTAGGTAGGTTCACTATGTTAATGGCATTCTGGGAAGTCCAGAGATTAACACGCGAAATAAATTACTTGGAACGGCAGGCAATGGAAACCCGCAACCGACTTTCGAATTATCAAAAGTATGCGAGTGTTCTGGGCGGTTCAAGTGTTATGACAATGAACAACATTGCCGGAATTTCTGCCGAACTTTTACCGAGAGCGTCAATGTTTGCACAATTCTCTAATCAAGCAAGTTCAATGAGTGCAATGCAAAATCTTCAAACAATGAAGATGATGGGACAGGTGCCTTGGACTGGTAATGCTTTAGCTCAGTATCAAATAGAGATGAGTGCATTTGCTAAGTTTAAAGAAGAGTCTATGAAGGCTCTTAAACAGCAGGAAGTTCAAATTCTTAATGAAAAGGAAAAAGAAATCCAGCTGGAAATGAATGAAATTGAGCAGCGACTTAAGATGAAGCGTGCGTACCTTGAGTCTGTAAAACAACAGGCTGCTGAGGATGCAAGAAACAGCGCTCCTAAGTTCGGGCTCGGATAACAAGACTATTTAACTCTAAAAACTTATAGTGTGTAGAAAAATAGTGAAGTGTATACCTATTAACTTAATAATTCCCCTCGCCTCTCATCCAAGAGGCTTTTTTTTTGCAATGTTCGCTTGACAACTATACTAAGCTAGTATATAATAATTATATAAGGATATGTTGTACAATATGCAAAGTTTTGTTGAACCAATATTAGCAAAGGTTTTAACCCATTGCCCTGAAACCCTTGCAGCTGTAGGGGGGGGGGGCGAAACATCCTATAAATACTAGCTTTGAGCTGGTAGGTTCGACTATCAAATTTACCACCGGAGGTGATTTATGATAACCTTCGGAAGTGATGTTGCTGATTTAATTTTACAGCGGACTTTAGGTGAAAATACACTAGGATTGAATAACACAATCAACCGGATGACAACGGGTTATAAAGTTAACCATGCGAAAGATAATGCAGCAGGTTATTCAATTATCACCGATTTATCGAAAAAAATAAGCTCAATGCTTCAGGTTCAGCAGAATACAGAGGATGGTATTGCATTGCTTCAGACCGCTGAGGGCGGTTTGGATACAAAAGCTTCTTGAGCGTTTACGTGATTTGGCAACACAGGCGTCAAATGAAACTTATGATGCAGATGCACGGGAAGCAATGCAGGCAGAGGCTGATGAGATACTTGAGCAAATAGAGCAGATAAGAAATGTTACATCCTATAACGGGAAAAACCTGTTTGAAATAGAGCAGAATAGTAATACACCTGTATCACGTCTTTCAAGCTCAGTTCGGAGTTCTTATCCATTGGCTCTTATGTCTTCCCGTGTAATGTCCATATCTGACGAAGATACTGTATCGGGAGCATTTGATTTCTCTTCCGGTGAAACAAAAACCGTAACAATTGATGGGGTAAGTTATACAGTAACTAATAACGCTTCCGTGTCAGCTTCTTTATCTTATACAAAAGATAAGAGTACCGGTGTGTTGACGATATCAGCTAATAAAATGACTATTAAAGGGCAGGCTGATGTAGCTCATAATCTTGTAATAAATGGCAGCTCAAATACTGTTTATGGTGGTGATAAAAATGACTCACTGGCACTTGCTAATGCTAATAATGTGAATAATAAGTTATATGGTGGAGCAGGGGATGATACTTTCACAAGTGTAGTTTCAGATTCATACAATTCTTTTTATGGAGGTGACGGAGATGATACTTTCAACGTATATGGAAATACAGGCGTGTTTGCTGAGGCAGGAAATGATGTTATAAATCTTAATTATAATATTTCTTCCAGCTCGAATGTATCTTCATATGGAGGTGATGGAGATGACACTTTTAATATAAATGGTAATAATTGGTATTGTTATGGTAATTCAGGAGAAGATACTTTTAATATTAAATCCGGCGTGCAAAATACTTTTGTAGATGGTGGTGGTGGCACAAATGCAATTAATGATCATGGAACAAATACAATAAAAATAAATGTTCCAAATGCAAATGCGTACTCGGAATTTTTTGTCGCGGGTGAAACAAAAATAATAACGGTTAACGGCAAAGAATATACAATTACTAATACTGCATCTAACGATAATAAGAATCTGGTTTATTCTATAAAAGGTGATACGATTGAATTTCAAGGGACATATTTTAAAATAACAGGCAATTCCGAGCAAAGTCACAATGTAAAGTTACTATCACAGAGGATGACTTTTACTGGCGGAAATTTGAATGATACTATTATAGTCGCAAATACTGCCAGATATGCAGCAGTATATGGCGGTTCTGGCGACGATTATATTGAGAATAATGCTGCAGATGTGTATATGTGGGGGCAGGATGGCAATGATACAATTATTAATAATGGCGGTAACAGTTGTCTGATTTTTGCGGGAAATGGTGATGATACTGTAGAGATTACAAAAGGAACAGGGCATTATCTTGATGCAGGTGACGGAAATGATAATGTGACAGTGTTAGGTAGTGCAAGTAATGCAACAATATATGGCGGAGCAGGTACAAATAAAATTACGAATAAATCAGTTAATAATATTGGTATCAGTGGTTTTGGAGATGCTGATAATTGTTCTGCAGTTGTAATAAATCCTTCTGCATCCAAAACGGTAACAATCAACGGGGTTTCTTACTATCTTAATAATCAAACAAGCGACAGAACCTCTGTTGTTTTATACAATTATAATTCTGTGTCAGGCGAAACTTCTTTTTGGGGTTCTTATGTAGATGTACACGGTAAAACCGATAATATTGCATACAATGTAGTAGTAAGTGGTGCATATAATAATTGTTATGGCAGAGAATTGGATGACAAATTTACTGCTAAAGGCTGGGCTGTTAACCTTTATGGAAACTCCGGCAATGATACTTTAATCCAAAATTCATACTGGGGGAAAACGCATGGCGGCAATGGAGATGATACAATTATCGCTAATCAATCCGGCAGCTTTATTTATGGAGGAGCTGGAAATGACACAATAACAATAAATGTTTCAACAAGCAATGAGATTGATGGCGGTACCGGTGATGATACGTACAATATCAATGCTTCTTGTGCTCCAAAAGATACAGACGGTAATAATATATATAATATTGATGCTAACAATTGTAACATTACAGGCGGGATGGGGAATGATACATTCTATGTTAATGGAAATAATAATATTGTTAATGGAGCAGGCGGTGATGATTATTTTGTTATAAATAGCAAAGGTGCAAATACAATTGATGGTGCAACTGGCGATAATTATTATGTCGATAATTCGGACGGAAATGCTGCGCTAGTTAATGTCGTTAGCGATCCAAACAGCGGAATGCTGCAGTTTTCTTCAATCGGTGAAGAAAAGTCTTTTATCATTGATGGCAAGAAATACACTGTAAAAAATTCGACGACTCTTGGAACATCTCAAGCTGCTAACAGTTTGAAATATTCATATAATGCAACAACCGGCAAAATAACTGTTGATGGTTCAAACTTTACAATAACTTCTGATGACAGTGCATGTAATTTAGCCGTTAAAGGTGACAACAATCTTGTATATGGAAGTAAATATGCAGACACAATAATTGTCGAATCCGGTTCAAATAATAAAATTTATGGTTTGAATGGTGATGATAATCTAATTTTAAATTCTGCGGATAATTCAGTTCTTGGAGGTGATGGTAATGATACAATTACTGTTAATGCGGCCTCTGGTAAAGAAATTAACGGTGAAGATGGAAATGATATTATTAATATAAATTGTAATAATAATTCAAATATCATAGCTGGAGATGGTAATGATAGGTTAAATATTAATGGTTCAAATAATGTTGTAGATGCAGGTAACGGAAATAATAATATTACAATTTCAGAATCTAATAATACTGTAACAGCAGCAGATGGAAGTAATGATATTCGTGTAACGGGTTCATCAAATAATATTACAGCCGGTAGTGGAAATAATAAAATAGGTATTTCCGGTGATGATAATACCTTAAATGTTGATAAAGCAGTTGGCGAAATCAATATTCTCGGGAGTAGCAATGAGGTGACAGTAAATAATGGTGCAAATAAAACGATAATTCAGGGTAATAACAATACATATATTAGTTTGAATGGCGAGAAAAATGTTTCTGTTAAAGGCAGTAATAACGAGATAAATACTGGCAGCTCAAGTGATGCTTTCAATATATCAGGTGATAATAACCACATAACCAGCACAGGCGGCGACAACAATGTAACAATTTCAGGCAATGCAAATATTTATGAAGGCGGGTCCGCCAAAGATACTATACGCGTAAATTCGGGCAATAGCAACAATATTGATGGCGGAGCCGGAAACAATACTTTGTACGACAAAGGAATTAATACTATTTATACAAATGTCCGCCGTATAATAACCTCTCCGTTTGAAATGGATTTAAAAATTGATATTGGCAGTGGTGATGATAAATTTATACACATAACAATAGATTTTAGTACTATTGGCTTTACAGTCGATTTATCAACTGCTAAATCTGCTTTAGAAAGTTTAGAAGCCATAGATGATATGTTAAAGACTGTATCCGAACAGCTTTTAAATATAGGCAGCACCATAAACCGTTTAGAGAGCGTTGCAGAAGCACAGGTACTAAAACTTAATAACTTGATATCTTTCCGTTCAACTATGCAGGATGCAGATATAGCGGAAGAATCATCAAATTACATCCGCTACCAAATCTTACAGCAAGCCTCCTCGACTTTATTAGCTTCAACTAGAAATCTTAAAGCACAAAATGTTTTAGGACTGCTTTCAAATATTTCTTAATAAACTGGTATATCAATAGGGTTAAGCAGCTTTACGCTTAGCACATCACCTTTATTAATGTATACGTCCTGACCTTTTCTAAACATATCAGCAACACTGTCGCCAACCCAGTATCCAACTCCGCCGATAAATCCGCCTACAGCGCAGATAGGTGCTGTTAAATATTGAATACCCGGAGCAGATTCTCCTGCACTCATACCATAATTGGTTGCATTTTTAGTTATTTCTACTCCTCGTTCATAGTTTTTCTTGACAGCTTCACCGTATCCAAGGTTTTTATACAAAGACCCGTCAAAATATATATTATCAAATTGACATACGGCCATATCCAAAGGAATTTGTCTGCCGTTAGGGGTAACTACGTGGTCAAAATCAAGATAAAGTTTAGCACCTCTTGAAAATCTTTTTGCTGTATTAACCTTAGAAACACTTCCTCTTACAACAGAGCCTGCCGGTAATATTATGTTTGTATCAGATGAGAGTTCATTTTTTAAAGTTGCAACAAAAGAATCTCCTTCACATCCTGAAAAAGTGCTTACAGGCTGTAAAAATTCCAGTTCAAAAACAGTTCCTGCCGGTATTCTTTTTGTTCTTGCATCAGCTTTAAAAGCACCTGCAAAAGCAGCAGTTGATGCTATGCACAATGTCAGCATTAGTATTATAAAATTTTTCATAATTCTCTCCTCCAATACACGACGATTGTAGCATATTGTAATACTAATTGCAATCAAGATTAATATCTTCATTTTTAGCAGAAAAATGCTTTATCATCTGCGAGGCAGCTACTGCTGTAAATGGTACGCAGATAACAATTGCAATGCTTCCTATCAGCGCAGAAGCTGTTTCTGTGACTACTTGGTTAAGGTTTATAAATTTTTGCAAATCAATATTTCCTGCGAGAAGCAAAAGCGGAAGCGAACCGCCGAGATATACCAGTATTAAAGTATTTGCCATTGTTCCGATAATATCACGTCCAACATTCATGCCGGAAATAAAAAGATCTTTTACTGTTTTTGTATTATCTGTGATATAAATTTCATTAATTGTGCTGGCAATTGACATTGCAACATCCATTACAGCCCCGAGTGTCGCAAGTATCATTGTCGAAATTGTTATGCCGATAAAATCAAGTTCAGGGTGAGCTGTATACAAAAACATTGAGTTTTCTTCTGTGAAACCGGTAAGATGCGCAGTAAACATGGTTATGTATGACAGCAGGCCTGCGAACAAAAGACTTAACATAGCTCCGATAACAGCAGATGTGCTCTTTGCGTTAAAACCGCCTACCAGATACATTGTTGCTGCAGTTGAAGCAATACAAATTAAAATAGTCGCAAGAACCGGATTTATACCAATTAATATTAAAGGCGAGAGTGCGTGTGTTATAAGAAGCACTGTAAGCCCTATAGAAATAAGGCTGTAAAATCCTTTTTTTCTTCCTACATATATCAAAAGTCCGCAGAATAACAATGACAGCCAGCCAAGGTTTCCTGAACGCTTGATGTCTTCAATAGAAAACTCCACTCCTTCTCCGTTGTCTTCTGCATGGAGTATAACTTTTGTATTTTTTTTTAATTTGATATCATAATAAGGATTTCCGGTAAGCATATTATCAAGCTCTACGGTTTCACCTTTAAATTCTCCGGTAAGAAGCCTAACCTGTATAGTTTGTTTGGTCTGTGATACAGTATCGTCGTTTAAATCAACATACTGAACCTTTTCAACTATTCCGGTTTGGGAAGGCAGTATCTTTGCTTCATCTGCCAGAACCGGTAAAAACAACATTGATAATATTAATAAAAGATATTTCATAATATGCGCCTTGCTTAATCAAACAGATTAGTCTGCATTGATTGTATTTTAATTCCTAAATGTCTATATCCTTCCGGCGAAACTTTTCTGCCTCTCGGAGTTCTCTGCAAAAGACCGGCCTGAAGGAGATATGGTTCGCATACATCTTCAATCGTTCTTACATCTTCGCTCAGTGCAGCGGCTATTGTTTCTATTCCGACCGGCCCGCCGTCATACTTATCAATAATTAAATTTAAAAGAGCTCTGTCTGTGTTATCAAGTCCAAATTCATCTATTTTTAACAAATCCAGTGACTCATTGGCAACATTTTCGTTAATTTTACCGTCGTGTTTAACTATTGCAAAATCTGCAACTCTTTTAATAAGTCTGTTTGCAATTCTTGGCGTTCCTCTTGAACGCATTGCAATAGCTTTTGCACCATCAGTAGAAATTTCAATATCAAGAATTTTAGCAGTTCTTTGCACAACGCTGGTTAATTCTTCTATTGTATAAAATTCAAGTCTGTGGATAATCCCGAACCTGTCACGAAGCGGACTGGAAAGTTCTCCAGCTTTTGTTGTTGCGCCGATTAAGGTGAACTTAGGCAGAGGTATTCTTAGAGTTTTTGCGGTCTGGCTCTTGCCTGTTGTCATATCAAGCGTAAAATCTTCCATTGCCGGATATAAGATTTCTTCCGCAACTTTATTTAATCTGTGTATTTCGTCAATAAACAGGATTTCTCCGCCTTTTAATGACATTAATATACCTATAATATCACGCGGTCTTTCCAGCGCCGGAGCAGAAGTAATTCTTATATCAACTCCCATCTGCGAAGCAATAACCCCCGCAATTGTTGTTTTCCCCAGACCTGGTGGACCGTAAAATAACATATGATCCAGAGGCTTGCTGCGTTTTTTAGCAGCTTCCAGTGTTATTTTTAAGGTTTCTTTGAGCGCTCCCTGTCCTATATAGCTGTCAAAGTCTTTAGGACGTATAGAGCTCTCAAATGTATTGTCATATTCAATGGTTTCAGGCTTAACTATAGGGTTTTTCTTATTCCCCCCGTATTTACCCCTTTTCTCCAATTCGTCATCATCTGATATAATTGCCATAAATTAATCATAGCATAAATTTTTAACAAACTCTATTTGTTTTTAGACCTTTTAGATAATCTCTAATGTTATTGAATGTTTTTTCTAAAAGATAATTTACAGAGTCATTTGTATTATAAGCAATATGAGGGGTAATAATTACATTATCCATCTTGAATAACTTTTGGGTTATTAAAGCTGTTTCTACGCAATTAGAATTAGAATTTTCAATAACATTTGTTAACTCGCCAGGGTGAGTGCTAAGAAATTCACACTCAAGTACATCGAGAGCAGCAGCTTTTACCTTACCTTTGATGAGATTGTCATATAAAGCTTTTATATCTAAAAGTTCTCCGCGTGCTGTATTTACTATATAAACTCCATCTTTCATCTTGTCAAATTCATCAGGGCCAAGCATATGGTAATTATCTCCTGTATATGGAAGATGCAGGGATATAATATCAGATTCTTTTAAAAGTTCATCAAAACTTACGAAGTCACAAAATCCTTCCAGCTCCGGATTTTGCATATAAGAATAAATCATAACTTTCATACCAAAGAAATGCGCAATTTTTGAAACTAAAGCGCCTACCTCACCGCAGCCTATAATACCCAGCTTTAAGTTAGAAAGAGTACGCCCTTCGTAATGCTCATAATTAATGTTATGGCTTTTCATTTCAATGATAGCAGGAAGCATGTTTCTTATAAGAACAATTATCAATGCAATTGCATACTGGGCAACTGCTTCTTCTCCATATTCTTCGATATTTAAAACTGCAATATTGTGTTCAATACAATAATCAAGATCAATATGTCCGTATCCATATGAACGGGTGGCAATCATTCTCAGATTACGGAATTTATCAAGAACATTTCTTGTAAGGTTAGAGCTCCTGAATACACTAATTATAGATGTTTCTTTAAGCTGCTCTTCGCTGAGTTCTGTTGTTTCATTAAGAGGTTCATTAATAAAAGTTATATCAAAATCCACTAACTCATTATTTTCAAAAAATTCTTTTTCAGACTCTCTAAAGTCGAACATCATCATCTTTATCACTGGCAATCTCCTTTTTTAATTAAGTATGAGGGTAAAATAAATATATGCTATTCTACAGACAGGCAATTTATGGTAGCATTAGTGATAAAGAGGTGATTATATGAAAAAAATCAGTATTGTTTCATCCTGCTTTAATGAGGAAGATAATATTCCTATACTATATAGAGGAATAAATGAAGTGATAGAAAAGTATATAGAAAGGTATGAATTTGAGTTCATATTTATCGATAATGACTCGACTGATTTTTCTCAGGATGAGCTTAGAAAACTAGCAATGGACGACAAGCGGGTTAAACTTATTTTTAATTCAAGAAATTTTGGATACATAAAATCCGCTTACTATGCAATTATGCAAGCTTCTGGCGATGCTGTAATATATCTTGCCTCAGATTTACAAGATCCTCCTGAATTGATTGCTGATTTTATTGACAACTGGGAAAAAGGTTGTGATGTCGTAATTGCCAGAAAATATGACAAGAAAAGCTTTTCTTTCTTAAATATTCTAAGGAAGTTTTATTATTTTGCCCTTGACTTAATGAAGGATGAAGGAGGAAATCTTATCCGTAATTATAAAGGGTTTGGGCTTTATGATAAAAAGGTTATAGGTAAACTTAAAGAGGTTGAAGATCCTTATCCGTATTTCAGAGGTTCAGTTCTAGATATGGGATTTTCAATGAAAATTATTGATTTTGATGAGCCGGAAAGAACAAGCGGTTTTGATAAGAATAATTTGGTAACTCTCTGGGATAATGGTATGCTGGGGCTTACGAGAACAACAAAAGTTCCGATTCATATTATTACAATGATAGGGTTCTTTGGTACGGTTATAACCTTTGCATTAATTATGCTTAGCCTTATCTGCTATGTCGGGTATTTAAACTTTATTATCCCTAAAAAAATGCTTTCGCTTTATTTCTTAATGTTTATACAAATTTTAAGCGTCGGCATGATTGGAGAATACTTGATAATGCTTTGCAGATTTGCAGAGAAAAAGCCTCTTGTTGTTGAAAAAGAGAGAATAAATTGGGAAGTATAGTTTATCCCTGCATATGTGATGCTAAGCTCTGCAAATTTGTGTAATCCTGCATACAGTATGTTTCATCAACGGCCAGTCTTCCGTAGAATATGCTGTCAGAAACAGCCCTTCTCTTTTGTGTACCAGCAGTTGACATATCTGCTCTGTACTGTTTTGCTTCTTCTCTTTGTGAACCTTCCAGTTCAGAGAAATTTAAGCCCTGCGTAACTTCATTGTATTTTTGGGAAGCTTGCTTATATGCTGATATTGCAGCATCGTATGCTGTACTTGCTTTGCTTTGCAAGTTAAGCCAGTGCTGCCTCCAGCCGGCATGTTTTTCCTTCTGTTCTTCAAAACTTTGATTGAGTTCTTCCCACTTGCTGTTCATGCCGAATAAATCATTTGGATCTACTTCAACACGTTTCCCGTCAATTTCAACGTACCATTTGCCGTCAATACCTTTGTTTGCCGGCATGTATTGTCCGTTTATCCAGACTTTTGGTTGTGAATTTCCAGATACTTGTACCACGTGTTTATACTCCTTAAATATATAAAGTATGCATAGCTGGAAAAATTGCCTTTTTTGTAAACAAATTTTAACTTAATTTAAGATTTGTAAAAAAATTACAAGAAACAGTTTACTTTTTTTATATATTGAAACAATAATGTTATTGTAAGAAGTATATATCACAAATACATGGAATGTATGTTTTGAATAAGCATTAATGCCGACAATGGAAGTCAGCGAGCTTATGAAAAATGTGTAGAAAATCGTTTTTAAATAATCAGGGTAAAACAGTGGTGTATACGGACAGGGTACATATCCAAAAATAAGGAGAGAATACTATCACAAAAGCCGTGATATAATCACAGGCTTCTCAGGGCTGTTTTTAGTCTTATTAGAAACAGTCATGGGGAAAACTACGCAAAAAATGCCTAATAAGGGCAAAGAGTAACATAGAGTGCTGCACACGGAATGTGCAGTTGTAGACGGGCGAAAAGTAAATTATTTTGCCGCGTCAGATTAGAGTACGTATCGAAAGAGAGAAAGGAGATCCCAACTATGGCACTCACAATCAACACAAACATTTCATCAATTATCGCACAAAGAAGTTTGAACAGTGCGACAACAAATTTGAACACATCTTTAGAAAGGATGTCCACAGGTTACAAAATTAACCACGCAAAAGACAATGCTGCCGGTTATTCAATTGCAAACATGTGGGAAACTCAACTAGGTTCTCTGGATGTAGCTGCGGATAACGCGGCAACAGGTTCAGACATGTTGACATCAGCAGAACAAAGCTACAGCCTTTTGTCAGATCACTTACAGCGTATCAGAGATTTGACCGAACAGGCTGCGAACGGAACTTATGCTTCTGCTTCACTTAAAGCAATCCAATCTGAAATCTCTGCAAGATTAGATGAAATTACACGTGTAGCATCAAATGCTGAATTTAACGGAATTAAGCTTATGTCATTTGATGGTACTAATGGTAATATTACCGGTATGAACGAAAAGGGTATCGACTTGCAGGTTGGTCTTTATGGTGATGGTGACAGTATTATAAATTTAGATATTGATCTGTTTAAAAGTGCAACAATCAGCGGGCTTTTCACAAATATGACAAAGGCTAATGGTAATGGTGTAACATTACAACAGATGCTTCAGCAAGCTAATAATAATAATAAACAATCTGTGGATTTGAAAACAACAGATGAAGAACAAAAAATAGTTAATAATAAAATATTTGCAGCAGCTTGCAGCGGTCTGATTTATGATAGTGCTACTGGTTCTTATACTCTAGCATCTGGTGTAGAAGATTCTTATGGAGCAAAAGAAATGTTGAGCTTCCTTGATTCTGCAATTGATGATATTTCTTCAAGAGTAACAAGAATTGGTGCTGCTCAGAACAGAGTAGAATCTGCTATTACTGCAATCGATGTGCAATCTCAAAACTTGACATCATCATTGTCTACGCTGAGAGATACAGATGTAGCAGAAGAATCTTCAAACTATATTCAGTCACAAATTCTGCAGCAAGCATCTGCAACCCTGTTAGCAACAGCAAACCAGACACCAAGTATTGCATTAAACTTAGTTTAAGAAAGGTTAAGGTATGGATAGAACTATTTATTTTTGCTAGTTCGTTGATTAGGGTTATGGTTGTTGAAGGGAAACGAGTTAACTCGTTTCCCTTTTTCTATATTATTATACCGGACAAACTAATTTACCCTGCGTAGACTTTATGATATTATTCAAACCATGCAAAATATAAAATCTATTATCTCAGAAGAGCTTAATTTTGTTGATAATGAAATTAAAAATGTTTCGCTAGAACAAGATGATATAAAACAAGCTTTAGAAAATTTTTTATCAGGCTCATCAAAACGAATTCGCTCAACGATTACTTCTTTATATATTAAAGCCTTGGACAAAAAAGTTTTACCGCAATGTATAAAAATAATGGCTGCTGGTGAAATAATACATAATGCGTCACTGCTGCACGATGATGTAATTGATAATGCTAAAACCCGTAGAGGTGAAACTACAATAGGAGAAATATTTTCACCATATGTATCAATACTTTCCGGAGATTATTTACTTTCTATTGCAACAGAAAAATTGATGGAGGTTAACGATAATAATATATTGAAAATTTTTTTAAACTGCACAAAACAAATGTGTAATGCAGAGTTAACCCAATTTTTTCTTCGAGGAAAGAAACCTGATATTGACCAATATATAAGAATTTGTGAGGGAAAAACTGCATTCCTTTTTGAGGCAATTATGGAAAGCTGTGCAATTATTGAAAATTTACCGGTTGCTGATGCCGTTAGTTTTGCAAGAAATTTTGGTATATTTTTTCAGCTAAAAAATGATTTAGAGAAGTTGTCGGCAGAGTGTGATGCTGCTAATGAAATCTTTACTCCTAAAGATATTTTGGGTATTGAAAAAACATCTGCTTTAATAGATAATTATTTAAAGAGGCTAAGAGGAGATATCGGGCAGCTGCCTGATAATATTTATAAGAAGGGACTAGAGGGTTTACTTACAGAACTATGATTGATAAAGAGAAGTTTAAGGCAAATCTTAAAGAAACAATAGATACTATAGTTTTTGTTGTAGTTGCAGTTATTTTAATAAGATTTTTTATTGCAGAATTAAGATGGATACCATCCGGTTCTATGAAACCTACACTTGTCGAAGGTGATAGAATTGTTGTTGAAAAACTGACTAAATTTCCCAATCTTCTAAAAAATCATAGTTTTGAAAATACTCCGCAAAGAGGCGATGTAATGATATTTTATCCGCCTTTTGTAAAATTGAAAACTACGCCTTGGGCTGTTTTTAGCAGACTAACAGGTTTTTTCTGCAAAGACATTGCTTATATAAAACGTGTTGTAGGGCTTCCTGGTGAAAAGCTGGAAATCAAACAGGGCGATAACGGAGCTTATAAAGTTTATATTAATGATAAACCATTAAAAGAAGATTATATAATGAGCGAGTATGATTTCCACAAGTGCAAATCAGATATGTATTGCGGTCCTCTTGTAATTCCTCAGGGACATTATTTCATGATGGGGGACAACCGTGGCAATTCTATGGACAGCCGTTTCTGGGGAACATTGCCAAAGGAAAGGTTCATAGGCCGCGCTGTATTTCTTTTCTGGCCGTTTACGCATATGAGAAGTCTGTAATTTATCCCTACTAAAGTTGTAGAAATTTCTAACTAATTGGGAATTTTAATTTTTGGCTACAGCATTTAATATGATAGTGTGAAGGAATAAAAAGCCGGAACAATTATCACAAAAGTCTTTTGCCACATTTTGGCATTACTTTTGTTGTGTTCATGGAAGAAAAAAGAAAGAAAAGGAGATCAATTTATGGCTTCAATCACTATTAACACAAACCTTGCCTCCTTGACAGCGCAAAGAAACTTGTCAGCGGCAACAACAGGTATGAACACCGCAATGGAAAGATTATCAACGGGGTATCGTATTAACTCCGGTAAAGATGATGCTGCAGGCTCAGCTGTATCAACTTTAATGGAAGCTCAGATTTCAGGTTATGATGTTGCTGAATCAAATGCAACAATGGGACTGTCGCTTCTTGATACTGCTGAAGGTGTATTGGATATTGTTTCTGATTATCTGCAGCGTATAAGAGATTTGACCGAACAAGCTGCCAACGGTACTTATGGTACATCTTCAATGCAGGCAATCAGAACAGAAGTTCAACAGAGAATGGAAGAAATAAATCGTTTATGTGACGTTATTGATTTTAACGGAATCAAACTCTTAGATGGTACAAGTAATGCTTACCAGAGCGGTTCCGGTGTTAACTTGCAGGTAAGTAACAATTCCGGTAAACCAAATATTATTAATCTTGAAAAATCATTGTTTGCATCTGCAAAATGTAGTGCATTATTTAATACTACAAATGGCAATGAATGGTTCATACGTCAAGGTGAAAATTTTGATGCAGCTAAAGATGCTCATGGTTATATAGATTCAGAAAAATTCTCTACACCTGCATTATATGCAAGAATTAATGGTACAAGAGTAGAGTTAGATGATGGTACTGTTTACGACTTTACTGGTCAAGGTATTAAAGATAATAACTATGATGAGTTCGGAACAAGAAATGGTAAAACTGGTGTATTCAACTGTATAACTGCAATCTGTGATGCAGTTTATACAAATGATTCAACTGCACGTGAATTTTTACAATTCATTGATGATGCAATTGAAAACATTTCAGACAGAACAGCTCTTATAGGTGCGTACATGAACCGTGTAGAATCAGCTGTTGATGCAATCGGAGTTCAAAAGGAAAACATTGTGGCAGCAAATTCTTCTATCAAGGATGCTGATGTTGCTACAGAATCTTCTAACTATATTAAGTATCAAATATTGCAGCAATCTACAGCAACATTGCTTTCAACTGCAAACCAGACTCCAAGTATTGCATTGAATTTAATCTAATAAGTTTTTCTTAAATAGTGATGAAGCCCCCGCGCAGCGGGGGCTTCATTGGCAAACATAATAAAAAGCTTGAGTTAAACTCAAGCGGAAAAAGGGAAAAGGGATTAG
>ERZ827101.1776-NODE-1776-length-22578-cov-2.735604_pt1 | contig 22578 bp, 20 predicted proteins | sample MGYA00519869_ERZ827101 | MGnify/ENA primary metagenome ERZ827101 (study PRJEB31778, sample SAMEA3449256) | human gut metagenome | biome: human gut; feature: human-associated habitat; material: faeces | place: United Kingdom | collected 2010/2012 ...
GAGCAGCTGATTCGTAATCAGCAGGTCAGCGGTTCAAGTCCGCTCACCAGCTCCATACCTGCGGTGTGCATGACGCGCACCGCAGGTTTTTCTATGAAAAGGCTGCATTGCCTGCGTATCAGCGGCCTCTTTTTTGCCAGTGGATCATAAAGGAAAACGCCCGGAAACCTCGCCGTCAGGCGGGGTTACGGGTGTTTTTTCTTTGTGAGGGATCAAACCCGTTTCAATTCTTGCGCTCCGTGCGGAACGCGTCGCACCAATTGCCGCCTCGCCGAGACCATCTTCTCACCATAGGCTAAAGCCGCGGATACCATGGCGTGCCCTAGTTTTTGTGGGTTTCCCCCGGCAGATTAAGCATCGTGCGAATGACCCGTTCCAGAATGATCGTCAGGCAGTCCTCGACTGTCCTTTTGTTCATCTTGGCAATGTCTTCGTATATGGTTGACAAATCCTCCGATAATGTCACCTCATATGTTTTCATAATACTCCCCTCACATCCTTTATCAATTATTTACCACCCAGTTAAATGATAACATAAGATTATCCCGTTTACATTTCCCAATTTATAGGTTATCCTCTGTAGGGGTAATTCAATAATATTAATAAAGTTAGGACATGATACGCTCGGCTTTAGATGGGGGCGGCACCCCATTTCCGCAAGAAGCCGGCCGCTGTATGGCGGTCGACTTCTTTTCCTTTCTGTGCTATAATGAAAACAGTGGGTTTGAGGGGGGCAAAACATGAAAAAATCCTATAAGATCGTCTTCATAGGCTCATTGCTGCCGTACGTGTGCGTGCTTATTTATGCGGTTTATTCAGCGATCAACGGTATAGAATACTCATTTATGATGACACGTGAAATAATTTACGGTTTTAACGGGTTTGTCCATGCACTTTTCGTGGCCTTCATGTGGAATCTGTTTTTCCCCCTATTGCCGATATGCTTTACATATCAGCTCACCTTCCTGCTTTTCAGGAAAGCGGAAAACAAAAAGCCGATATGGATCATCACCCTGGCTATCGCGGTGGTCATGTGTTTACGCGCAGCTAGATTCATCTGGAACATATTTTCATAACTGTGCAAAATCGGCATCCTCCCCGATATACCTGGAAAATCCCCCGGAACCGACAAGGTTCCGGGGGATTTTTTGCTGACGGGGGCATTTCCCAAGGCGCTTAGCGTTCATCTAAAAACCGATCATTTGCCCCGGACGATTGAAATAGCCTTTTCAGCGCCGTGGCGGTCAGATGTGTGCAATCGGCACTCTCTTCCTTACATCGTTTCCGCATGATAATGATGGGCCTTTTCCAGCATCATATCCTTGACCTTCATCAGCCGGGTGCGGCTGGACCGGTCGTTTTCCTCGAGCTTCATCGTAATATACCGGATGGTTTCCTGCAGCCGCGGGATCATGACATGCTCGAGCGCATTGACCCGCCGGCGGGTCTTTTCGATTTCAGCGGCCAGCAGCCGCGTGGATTTCTCCCACTCCGCCAGCCGCAGCATCATCGGCAGCAGCCCGGACAGGCGCTGCACCGCGTCGTCCAGCTCAAACGAAGTGAACGCGAACCCATAGGGATAGATATCGGATGGATCGGGCGTTCGGGTGACGGGGGAAAACACGGGGATATCCACGCTCATGACGTTGCGGGTGGATATCTCGACCCCCACCTCCTGCTTGGGGGAGAGGAGGGCGGCATCCATCTGTTCCCTCTGCATCACCGCACTGGCCAGCACAAAATGCCGGTTCGCGTCTGTGATTCCCGCCTCCACCTGTTCCCTCAGGGCCTTGTTTTCCCGGATCATCTCGAGGAACTGCCGCATCAGCTCGTCCCGCTTATCCTTGAGCAGCTTGTGCCCTCTGGTGGCCGTGCTGAGCTGCTTTTTCAGCCGGGTCAGCTCCATACGGGTAGGGTTGACATTCATCACCGCCATGGGCGTTCCCTCCTTTCCGGGCATCCATGCAGGCGCCCCTGGTGTTTAGGACGGGTCATAATACCGGTCGAGCATCTCGTCGCTGATCCGCTTGAGCTCACTGCGGGGCAGGATGCGCAGCAGCTTCCATCCGAGCTCCAGCGTCTCCTCAATGGGCCGGTTGGTCTCATAGCCCTGGGAGACGTACTCCTGCTCAAACCGGTCGGCGAACGCGGCGTACTGTTTATCGATCGCGGTCAGGGCGGCCTCGCCCAGGATCACCATCAGTTCCTTCGCGTCCTTGCCGCGGGCATAGGCGGCGAAGAGCTGGTTCATGGTGCTGGCGTGGTCCTCTCTGGTGCGGCCCTTGCCGATTCCCTTGTCCTTGAGGCGGGAGAGGGAGGGCAGCACGTCGATGGGGGGCGTGATCCCCTTGCGGTACAGCTCCCGGGAGAGGATGATCTGCCCCTCGGTGATATAGCCCGTCAGGTCGGGGATGGGATGGGTCTTGTCATCCTCCGGCATGGTGAGGATGGGGATGAGGGTGATCGACCCATCCCGGCCCTTCTGCCGTCCCGCCCGTTCGTACAGGGTGGCGAGGTCGGTGTACATATACCCGGGATAGCCGCGGCGGCCCGGCACTTCCTTGCGGGCGGCCGAGACCTCCCGCAGCGCGTCGGCGTAGTTGGTGATGTCGGTCAGGATGACCAGCACCTGCATCCCCCGGTCGAATGCCAGGTATTCCGCGGCAGTCAGGGCCATACGGGGGGTGGCGATCCGTTCCACGGCCGGATCGTTCGCCAGGTTGACGAACATCACCGTCCGGTCGATGGCGCCGGTCTCCCGGAAGGATTCGATGAAATAATTGGATTCCTCAAAGGTGATGCCCATCGCCGCGAAGACCACGGCGAACCCGCTGTCGTCCCCCAGTACCGTCGCCTGCCTCGCGATCTGGGCCGCGAGCTGGGCGTGGGGCAGGCCGGATGCTGAAAAGATCGGCAGCTTCTGACCTCTTACCAGGGTGTTCAGGCCGTCGATGGCGGAGACGCCGGTCTGGATGAACTCCTGCGGATAATTCCGGGCGGCGGGATTCATAGGGGTCCCGTTGACATCCAGCCGTTTCTCCGGGATCAGTTCGGGTCCGCCGTCAATGGGCCGCCCGAGGCCGTCGAACACCCGGGAGAGCATGTCAGGGGACACCGGCAACTCCATGCTCCGGCCGAGGAACCGCACCTTGGAATTCGCGAGGTTGATCCCCGCGGCGCTTTCAAAGAGCTGGACGAGCGCGTTTCCCCCGTCGATCTCCAGCACCTTGCAGCGCCGGCGTTCCCCATCCGGCAGCTCGATCTCGCCGAGCTCATTGTACTTGACGTCCTCCACCCCGCTGACCATCATCAGCGGGCCGGCGACTTCCCGGATGGACCGGTATTCCTTAGGCATCCTCTTCCCCTCCCTTCCCGACGGCCTCATCCCGGCCGGCCGCTTTGCGGGCGTCGTCCAATTCTTCGTCGAGCATGGCCATGGCGTGGGCGAATTCCTCCGCCGCGGCGTCCTCGGCCGCGTATTTCAGCCGCCCGATCCGTTCCCTGGCGGGCAGGGAGACCAGGGTGTCGATGTCCACCCCCGCCTCCAGCGCGGCCTTCGCCTTGTCGTAGAACCCAAGGATCGCGGTCATCAGCAGATACTGCTTGTCGAGGGACGTATAGGTGTCGGTATCGTGGAACGCGTTCTGATGCAGGTAATCCTCCCGGATGGAGCGGGCGGCCTCGAGCTTGAGACGGTCGGGGGCGGACAGGGCATCCATGCCGACTAACCGCACGATCTCCTCGAGCTCCGCCTCCTCCTGGAGCAGGCCCATCAGGCGGCCCCGCAGAACGCTCCAGTCGTCCCGGATATTTTCATTGAACCATCCCGAAAGGGAATCGGCATACAGGGAATAGCTGGTCAGCCAGTTGACGGCGGGGAAATGCCGCTTATATGCCAGGGAGGCATCCAGCCCCCAGAACACCTTGACGATCCGCAGGGTGGCCTGGGAGACCGGCTCCGAGATATCGCCGCCGGGAGGGGAGACGGCCCCGATGACGGACAGGGCGCCCTCGGTATTCTCCGATCCGCTGACGATCACCCGGCCCGCCCGCTCATAAAACTGGGCCAGACGGCTGCCGAGATAGGCGGGATACCCTTCCTCGCCCGGCATCTCCTCGAGACGGCCGGACATCTCCCGCAGCGCCTCGGCCCAGCGGGAAGTGGAGTCGGCCATCAGGGCGACGGTGTACCCCATGTCCCGGAAATATTCCGCGATGGTGATGCCGGTGTAGATCGACGCCTCCCGCGCGGCCACCGGCATGTCGGAGGTGTTTGCGATCAGGACGGTCCGTTCCATCAGGGAATTGCCGGTGCGGGGATCCTTCAGCTCCGGGAACTCGTTGAGCACATCGGTCATCTCATTGCCGCGCTCGCCGCAGCCGATATAGACGATGATGTCGGCTGCGGCCCATTTCGCGAGCTGATGCTGCACCACGGTTTTGCCTGAGCCGAACGGCCCCGGGACCGCGGCCACGCCGCCCTTGGCCAGGGGGAAGAGGGTGTCGATGACCCGCTGCCCCGTCGTCAGCGGCACGTCGGGAGACAGCTTGCGTTTATACGGCCGCCCCACCCGGACCGGCCAGCTCTGCATCAGCCGTACCGGCAAAAGGGAACCATTCGGCGAACGCAGGGTGGCCGCCGTCTCCTCGACGGTGTAGTCCCCCTCCGCGATGCTCTCCACCGTCCCCATCAGCCCGGGCGGCACCAGGATGTGATGCCGCACCACGGGGGTTTCCTGCACAATGCCCAGGGTATCGCCGCCCCGCACCTCGTCCCCCGGCTTTACCGACGGGACGAAATGCCAGCGCGCCCCCCGGTTCAGGGAGGGGACCTCGATCCCCCGCTGCAAATTGGTGCCGGATACCTTCATGATCTCGGCCAGAGGACGCTGGATCCCATCAAAAATCGAGCCGATCAGGCCGGGGCCCAGCTCCACGCTCAGCGGCGCGCCGGTGGATTCCACCGTTTCGCCGGGCCCGAGCCCCGAGGTCTCCTCGTATACCTGGATGGAGGCCTTGTCTCCATGCATTTCGATGATTTCGCCGATCAGACGCTGGCTGCTCACCCGCACCACGTCGAACATGTTGGCGTCCCGCATCCCCTCGGCGATGACCAACGGACCCGCGACCTTGGTTATCGTACCTGTCGTCATATGGCTGATCGTTCCTTTCACAGGGGCGTTTTTTGTCTTTCACGCCCGATCGTATCTGTCGGCACACTGTCCGGAGACGGCTCAGGATCCGAATAGGATATCGGAACCGACGGCCTTCTCCACACAGGCCCTCACCCGTTCCAGACCGGCGCCGGTATTGCCGTGCACGCCCGGGATCGGGATCACCGCCGGGAGCATCTGCCCGTCCAGGGCATCCAGTTCCCGTTCCAGCAGGGCCGCCAACCTTTCGGTCAGATAAATGACGCCGTATTCCTCCCGGCCCGGCTCTCCGGCCGCCGCCAGCCTCCGGAGCAGCGCGCCGGCCTCAGCCGGGTCGTCGCAGGGGAAGATATCGAGGCCCACGGCCGCGAACCCCTGCACGCTTTCCGTATCGCCCATCACCGCACACCGGCGCATGGCAGTCTCCCTCATTTCCGCATAGAATGAACCCCGCACCGGTATCCGACTCCCCATCCGGTGCTGATTCTGTGATTTTATGGCCGCCCTATCTCCGGCGGCCCTTTATCCCCGCCCGGCCAGGCCTTACGGATACAGCTCCCGCAGGCGGAAGCGGATATCCGCTTCCGCCTGACCGGCCCGCAGCCCGGAAAACAGGATGTGCAGATCCTTTTGCTGCATTTCCTTCGCCACGAGATACCCAAGCAGCGGTTCGGGGCCCAGGGTAACGCTCCGCCCTTTCCGGGCCACCTCCATCGTCCGGTCGTCGACAAATTTTTCAAAAGACGAGGGAGATTCCCGGTACCGCTCCGCCGCCTGCCTGCTGCCGTACGCATCGAGCTCCTCCATGCAGGCGAGCACCGCCTTTTCTCCTGCGGCGGCCGCTGCGGCCAGAATCCCGATGTCCAGCCCGGGACAGGGGCAGAGGGCCTGTTCGAGATAAGCGGGCGGTTTTCCAGCCCGGGCCGCCCGCAGGGCGGTTTTGCAGTCGGCATAGAATACCTGCGTCGCCATAAGCTCCCGCAGCATCGGCACCCGCGATCGGTCCGCGGCTGCCAGCATCGCGGCCATCCCCGCCCGGTCCAGGACCGCATCGGCGAGCTGCGCATCGGCCGCATGGGCCAGGATCTCATAGGCCCGGCCGGCCGCTTCCCGCAGGAATGGGGGCAGCAGCTCGAACGCCCCTTCCCGCACGGCTTTTTCCAGATCCTCTGGCGGGACCGACGACGGTTCGAGCAGCAGCGGCTGATACGCCCGCCCCGACAGCACGCCTTTGATCACTGCCTTGCAGTTGTGGATGTCCTGCCGGTAGAGAAACGCGTCGTAGAGGGAAAAATCCGGGGAGACCTCTTTCAGATACCGCCACAGATCCCGGGTTTCCTCCCGGAAGAGGTCTTCCATACCGGCGTTCCCGCCCTCCGGCATGGAACCGCCGAATCCCCTGTCCCGCAGGGCGGCCAAAAGCTCGGCCACATCGGATACGCCCAGCAGCTGCTCCATGTCCGGACGGGTGAGCAGGGCTGGTTCTCTGGCGCGGACATTGCCGACCGCATATGCATACGATGCCCCCATGCCGCCGCCTCCCTTCGTGAATAGAATCGGTTAGCCGAACAACTCCCGGTTGAGCAGGTCTTCCAGCCGCTCCCGTTTCTCCTCCAAGAGGGCGGAAAACGAACTGTTCATCTCCAGCTCCCCATACTCGAGCAGGAACCCGCCGTCGATGGCGGCCGGTTCCTCGGACAGCCGGATGCTCCGGCCGCCGCCCAGATCCCGGGACAGCGCCGCCGTCCCCGGCCGGGACAGATCCCGCGCGTTCAGGCGCAGCACGCCCTCGCCCGTCCTCGCGGCCGCTTCCGACAGCCGCAGAAGCAGCGGCAGATACGTTTCATCCGGCAAAGCCGCAAGCGCCCGGACCGTGCCGTCCAGGACGTCCGCGATCAGCCCCCGCCGTTTTTCCAGCAGGATATTGCGGCGGATGAGCTCGGCGGCCGACCTGGCGGAACGCACGATGTCTTCCGCCTGCTTAGCCGCTTCCTCAGCCGCTCGCCGTTTCGATTCCTCCGCCTGTTCCCCTGCCTCCTGCAGAAGGGCTCCGGCCTTGTTCCGAGCCTGTTCTTCGATACGTGCTCCCTCCGCCTCGGCGTCCGCGAGGATGCGCGCGATCATATCCTGCGTGCCCGACATGGTCATTCCTCCGTTCGCGTTGGATTAGCCCAGGCGGCTGATGGCCAGCACCGACAGCAGGGAGACCAGGAAAGACAGCAGCGCATAGATTTCTACCAGGGTGGTGGAGACCATCGCCTTGGAAAACTCGCTCTGCCGTTTGGCCAGCAGGGAAATGCCCGCCACAGCGGCCCGGCCCTGCGCGATACCGGAGATCAGCCCGCCGATGGCAATGGGCAGGGATGCGACGATATACAGCCAGCCCACTTCACTGGCGATATTCGCGTTGATCCCGCCGAAAATGCCGATGTTCATCAGGATCAAAAAGGACACGATGAAGCCGTACAGGCCCTGGGTGCCGGGCAGCAGCTCCAGCACCAGCAGCTTGCCGAACTTGGAGGGATCCTCCGCGAGCACTCCCATGCCGGCCTCCGCCGACATCCCGACCCCTCGGATCGAACCGATCCCGGCGAACACCGTCGCGATCGCGGCGCTGATCAGCGCCAAAATGGTTCCCAGACTCATTGTTTTGTTTCCTCCTTGATTCTGATATAGTGGCTGCGCAGGGCAAAAGGCCGGAACGGCCGGCCGCCGCCCTCATAGAACTTGGAAAAGAGCTCCACGTATTGGAGCCGGATGGTATGGACATACGCCCCCAGAGCGTTGAGGCCGAAGGAAATGGCGTGCCCGACCGGGAAGATGATCAGCATCAGGATCACCCCTCCGACACCGCCGCCCATGATGGTGCCGAGCTTATTGAAAACCGAGGCCATGGCGCCGGTGGTCAATCCCAGGGCCATCAGGCGGGAATACGACATCAGGTCGCTGACATAACTGGTGGAGTCGTACAGGCTGGCGAGCCCGGAGACGAACCGCATCGGTCCCTTTTTCGCCCGGCCAGCCGTCAGCACCAGCCCCAGCGCCGACAGGATCGCGGTCCACATTCCCACCGTCGCCAGCACCGGCGTCAGCATCCCGCCGGCCAGCCACAGGCCGATGCCGGCTAGCCCGGTCATCCAAAAGCCGGTGTCGAACACCGCGCCCCACCGGTCGCCGCTTCTCCACTGCACATAGAATTTGCAGCCCATCCCCACCATGATCTGGAGGAAGCCCAGCACCAGGCTGAGGACCAGAAGCTCCACCGCCTGGGTCATGGGATCCAGCAGCCGGGGCAGATTGACCTCATGCCCGAAAAAAGTCCCGGAGATGAGGGGGATCGCATCCCCGAAAAAACTGCCGAAGGCCAAGCCCCAGAAGATGGTCGCCACCCCACAGCAGAAAAATAGCTGAAGATTCCGGCGCATCCCCGGCTCGGGACGGCATTTTTTGATGAGAAACCAGCTGCCCAAGACCAACAGCAGGCCGTAACCCGCGTCGGATAGCATCATACCGAAAAAGAGGTAATAGAAAATGCTCATTACCGGTGTGGGATCGATATCGCTGGCCAGGGGCAGGGCATACATCTCGGTAATGGTTTCGGCCGGCCGGACAAAGGCGTTGTTGCGCAGCTTGACCGGCGCTTTGCCGTCTTCAGCCGGTTCCGCCTCCAGCAGCAGGGAAAACCGGGTTTCCAGCCGGTCCTTCAGCAAGGGCAGGTCCACTTCCGGGATGTATCCGGTGACGAGAAAGGTATGTCTCGTGTGCCCCAGCTCCCCGATGATCCGGTATTTCTCGGCCCTTACCGTGTAATAATCGATGGTATTTTCAATCCGGCGCCGGTTCGCCGCTGCTTCCTCGATCTGACGCGTCAAATCCGCCCTTTCCTCTTCGAGGGCCCGCCGTCTGTCCTGCAGCCGGTCGATTTCGTCCGTCGGCAGCATTCCTTGTTTGGAGGTGCCCGCCGTAACCGGCGGCCTGGAAAACCCCATGGACCGGAGTGTCTGGCCAAGGGCGGCCGCGTCCTCCCTCCGGCAGAGGAGGAACAGGCAGGTCTGCTCTGGGGAGGTGTGCAGGACTTCCACCTCAAATGCCGCGCCCGGCTCTTTCCCGGCAAGCGCGTCCCGCAGCTCCGTTTCGCTGAAACGGGCGGGCAGCACCCCAATGAAAGCCGCCGTGGTCCGCGTTCCGCCGAAACGGAAGGGTACGTCCAACGACTGCCAGGGGGCCATCTGCTCCAGGCTTGTGCTGATGCGCTGGATGTCGGCGGCGCACTCCGTTCTCCGCTTCTGCCAATCGAGCACCTGATGGCAGAGATCCATGATCTCCCGGCTGTCCGCCACCGTCTGTTCAAAATCTTCCGCCGTAATCTCCCGTCGCCCCGATAGGCCGGCGAGCAGGCCCTTGGACTCCGGCGCGGCTTCGTTGAGGATCCCGAGCGCCTGTGCCGCGACCGCCGCCGCCCGTTCGAAAGAGGCGGTCTGGCTGCGGGTATCCGGACGGGTGAACCCCTCTGGAAGCGTTTCCTCGGAAGCCGCCGCGGACTCGATGTCCAGGACCCCCATCCACTGCAGGGCCTCCAGCAGCGGCTTCCGGTCGGACCGGAGGGCCACCATGCCGACTCGCATCATCTGCATCTTTGCCAATACAACACACCTCCGCCGTCCTGTGAATTTCCGTAAAGGGATGGGGGACGGCCCGTCAGCCCGCTGGCAAAACCGGCGGGAAACGACGCGCTATCTTTAGCGTCACAGCCGCAGATCTTCCACCCCGGTCAGGCAGGCGGCCGCCTCCCTCTGCGCCTGTTCCCGGCGGACGGCCGCCTGCTGCGACAGAGCCCCGGCTTCTGTCTCCGCCCTTTGCTGCGCCTCCGCCCGGATGGCTTCGGCCTCGGCCTGTGCCTGTTCCAGCATCTCCCGCCGTGATTTTGCCGCCTGCGCGGCGGCTTCTTTCTGCAGGGCGCCCGCCTTTTCGGCGGCCTCGCGGAGGATCCGGTCCGCCCGTTCCTTCGCGTCCTGTTCCACCTGCTCCGCCTGCAACTCCGCTTCGCGGATCTGTTCGATCATCGACAGTGCCATCTTTTCACCGGCCTTTACCCACAGGCACTTTTTCACGTGCCCTTAAATTTATGTGAAACTTTACCTATTTTAGCATAAAACGCCAGATGTCACAACTCTTTTTTAATATACCCGGCATCGTCCTTCTTCATGAATTTCTTCCGATAATTTATGAAAATTGACTGATCTTCCCTTGTGGCGGATCGGTTCTTTCTGTGGTATACTAAACATAAACGTGGGGTGTACTCCGCATTTGCGGGGCTGTTTTGCGCCCTTTTCCGCAAAATTTGTCGAAACCGCCTGTTTTCCGACCCTTTTCGCTCATTCTGCCGTCCGGTCCGTCATACCGGACCGGTTTCCGGCATACCATAAATCATCGGCCTGTCCCCGCCGGTTTCCGGACGGGATGTCCGTCCATTTTACCTGCCAAGCGCAAAGGAGATGCCGCCATGCCCGCTCAATCCCCCGTCCGGGGCCGGATGGCCCTGATCGCCGCTTCCCTGGCCGGTCTGCTGCTGCTGTTCGTCTTGGGCACGGTCTTTTCCTCCGGCCCTGTGATCGAAGCGGGGGGAACCGTCCCGGCCGCACGGGTGGAAATATCCGAATACATGACCAGCAACGGCTCAGCCTATCCGGACGGTAACGGGCTTTTCAGCGACTGGGTGGAGCTGCATAACACCACCGGCTCGCGCATATCCCTCGCCGGCTGGGCGCTGTCCGACGGCAATACGACCTGGCTGCTGCCCGCCCGTACCCTGGAAGCGGATGAATACCTGGTGATTTTCTGCGATGGGGACGGCAAGGATCCCCTGCACGCCAACTTCCGTCTGAAAGCGGCCGGCGGCGAAACCCTCTCCCTCAAGGACGCCTCGGGCGATGTGGAGGATACCACCGTCACTATTCCGCTTCAGACGAACGTCTCGGCCGTCCGGACCACCGCGGGCTTTTCCGAGTCGGCGCACAGCACGCCGGGATACCCCAACACCGACGAGGGCTACGCCGCCTACCGCGCCACTCGGGTCGGGACATCCGACGCCCTGTTCCTCAGTGAAATCCTGGCCCAAAACACGTTGACCCTCCCGGATGCCGACGGGGCCTATCCCGATTACATAGAGGTCGTCAACCGTTCGGATGAACCGGCCGCGCTGAAGGGCTATGGGCTGACCAACGACCCGGACGAACCCCTCAAATGGCAGTTTCCGGAACGTACCCTGGCCCCGGGGGAAACCGTGCTGGTCTTCGCCTCGGACAAGGGGCACTCCGCCGATCCGGAAGAGCTCCACGCACCTTTTAAGATCAACCGGTCGAGCGACACCCTCTACCTCTCCACCCCCGCCGGTGTCCTGATCGATCAGGTGGAGGTCAATGGCCTCGCCGCGGACGCCGCACTCCTGCGGGATGCCGGCGGCGCCTGGTCGGTAGGCGAGCCCTCCCCCGGTTATCCCAATACCGAGGAAGGGATCCGCGCACACGCGCAGAGGGTGGACACCATCCGCCAAAGCGCGGTGCGGGTCTCAGAGGTCATGTCCCGCAACACGACGGTCGGTGCCATCGACCGCAGCGATTGGGTGGAGCTGCAGAATATCTCGGATGCTCCGGTCAGCCTCGCCGGCCTCTTTCTCTCCGACGATCCGGAGCTGCCCGGCCTTTTTCCCCTGCCCGACGTCACCCTGCAGCCGGGTGGGCGGGTGGTATTTTACTGCAACGAAGCCAACCTGCCGGATGCCCGGAACCGCCAGACCAATTTCCGCCTCAACGGCGACGGCGCCGTCTATCTGTATGACGCGGACGGGCGGCTCCTCGACGGGATTTCCTACACCGGCCTGCCTATGAACGTCAGCCGGGGCCGGATGGATACGGAACCCGGGCTCTTCTACTTTTCCTCCCCCACCCCCGGCGGAGCCAATACAGGTGGGCTGCGCCGCCTCTCCTCCGCCCCGGAGGCCGCGACCCCCGCGGGGGTGTACGCGGCGGGCCCGCTGGAGGTTTCTCTTCTCGGCGAGCATCTGTATTATACGCTGGACGGCACGGTGCCCACGTCGTCGAGCACTCCCTATACCGGCCCCATCACCCTGGATAAATCCGCATCCCTGCGGGCGGTTTCGCTCGAGCCAGGCGCGGTGCCGAGTGCCTGCTCCACCTTTTCCTATATTATAGGAGAGAACCATACCATGGACGTCGTCAGCGTCACCTCCGATCCTGACGGCCTGTTCAGTCACGACCGCGGGATCCTCGTCCTGGGCGGGGGTTCACCGGCCTATCCCCACAACGGAGCCAACTTTTTTCAGGATTGGGAGCGCTACGCTCACGTCGAGCTGCTTCCCAAAAATGGCCCTGGCGGGGAGGATCCCGGTTTTTCAGCCGATTGTGGCCTCAAAGTCTTCGGCGGCATGTCCCGGATCTATGAAAAGAAATCCCTAGCGCTCAATTTCCGGGATTGCTATGGAACATCCTCCCTCGACTATCCGGTCTTCGACAGCCGGGACTTCGGCGAGTATGATAACCTGATCCTGCGCACCTCGGGTCAAGACCGCCTCCTCACCGTGATGAAGGACGCGATGTTTACGAGCGTGCTCGACGACGCGGGGGTCGGCTTCGTCCAGGCATACCGGCCGGTCGTGATGTATTTGAACGGGGATTATTACGGCGTCCGCTATATCCGGGAACGGCTCAATGCCGATTATGTCGCCTCCCACTGCGGTGTGTCGGCCGACACCGTGGATCTCCTCCAGGGGAACCGGACCGTCAATGCGGGCAGCGACGCGGCGTATCTGGAGCTGCTCAACTTCGTCAAAACCCACGACATGGCCGATCCCGGCAATTATCGGTATGTCACCGAACGGATGAATGTACAGAGCTACTGCGACTACCTGATCAGCGAGGCCTATTGCGGCAATCAGGACAGCGGCAATATCCGTTTTTTCCGCTCCCCCGATTATGACGGCGGCCGCTTCCACTGGATCGTGTACGACGTGGACCTCGGTTTCCAGAACGCCGCGGTGCCTTATGGGTTTTATCACATCCTCAACCCGGACGGGACCGGCGCCGGAAATTCGCTGAGCACCGTCCTGGTCAACCGCCTGCTCAAAAATCCGGAATTCCGGGCCACCTTCATCGAACGGATGGCCTATCTGATGCAAAACGTGTTCACCACAGATAACCTGATCGCGCATATCGACCGCTTCGAGCAGATTCTGAAACCCGAGATCGGTCGGGATCTGGATAAATGGGGCGGCTCGTCCGGCAGTTGGTCCTCCCGGGTGGAGGGGCTGCGCACCTTTGTCCGGGGACGGCAGGCGACGCTTGAGAAGGAAGTGCGCACGAGCAGCCAGCTCCGCTCCATCCTCGCCTTGACCGACGAGGAAATCGCCGCGGTGTTCGGATAAAGGAGGGGTACCGATGGACGGCTTCCGTCACGAAGAAAAATTCTTTATCAGTACCGCCTCCGCCCGGATGCTCCAGGGGCGCCTGCGCGCGGCTTTGGGACGGGATGGCCACGCGGGGGAGGATGGACGCTATTTCATCCGCAGCCTCTATTTCGACGATTATCAGCAGAGCGGCCTCTTCGATAAGATCGAAGGCGTGGAAAAACGGGAGAAATACCGCATCCGCTTTTACGATATGGACGACCGCTACATCCGCCTCGAGCTCAAGCAGAAGCTCGGCTCCCTGACCCGGAAGCGCAGCGCGCCGCTGACCCGGGAACAGGCTGACGCCATCCTGGCGGGCGACACCTGGCCGCTGTGGGACAGCGACGACCCCCTGCTGCGGAATTTCTATCTCAAGGCCCGCACCCGTCTGCTCCGCCCCACCGTCATCGTCGATTATATGCGGGAGGCGTACGTGTTCCGGGATGTCCGCATCACATTGGACAGCGACCTGCACTCGGGACAGTACCGCACCGACTTGTTCAGCCCCGAGCCCTATACCCTGCCTGTGCTGCCGGGGGACCGGCTGGTGCTGGAGGTCAAGTACGACGATGCTCTGCCCTATGCCGTCCGGCAGCTGCTGCGGCCCCTGTCCGCTGCCCGATGCGCCATTTCCAAATATGAACTGTGCCGCGGCCTGCAGTGACCCGGCCGAAATAGAAGAGGAGGATCCCCCATGGGTTTTATGGACATGATCAAAAAGAGCGTACTCGAACAATTCCAAAGCGTGACGGTCGGCCAGATGGCGCTGTCGGTCGGCGTCGCCTTTCTGATGGGCATCTTCATCCTGCTGGTCTACCGCCAGACCTTCCGCGGGGTGCTCTACTCCAAGGGCTTCGCGATCTCCCTGGTCCTGCTCGCCATGGTCACCGCCCTGGTCATCCGCACCATCAGCTCCAATCTCGCTCTCTCCCTCGGTATGGTCGGCGCGCTGTCCATCGTCCGGTTCCGCACCGCGATCAAGGACCCGGTCGACACGGTGTTCATGTTCTGGGCCATCACCTGCGGCATCATGACGGGGGCCGGGCAGTATCTGGTCGGCGCTTTCGCCTGCTTCGGGGTGGGGCTGCTCTATTTTGTCATCTCCCTGTTCCACAAGAAGTTGCAAAGCCCCTATCTGCTGGTGCTGCGGTATGAGCCCGACAAAACCGCCAATATCGCTAAGGCCCTCAAAACCCTGCCCCGCCATCGGGTGAAATCCCGCACCATGACCCGGGACGGCGCCGAGCTCACCCTCGAGATCTCCCTGAAGGACAACGAGATGGCCACCATCGACCAGTTCCTCCAGGTGGACGGTGTCCTGGATGCCAGCCTGGTGAGCTACGAGGGCGAATTCGGACTGTAAAGTTAAAAGTTATTACCAATCGTATAATACATATCAGATTATACACATGAATTTGCATGAATTGGGGGACTTTCGGTGCAAAAGCTACGGAAAGTGGTGGAAGAATGGAACGAAACCGCCCGTTCCGCATGGTATATGAGCTACCGGACCGACGCGGTGATACAGGGGATTCTGCAAAACCCCGCGTCGGCGTTCCATCCCACCACCTGGACCGTTTTGAACGAGGCCGTGCCGGATTGGCGGCGGGGCCTCTCTCCGCGCCGTGAGAGCGAATACTTAAAGTCTATTTTTGATTATTAATAACATTTCGTAAATCATGCTGAATAAGAGCCTATCCGAAGACGGCATCGGATAGGCTCTCTTTTTTATGCGCTCATACCATAAAGCACAGGCTGTGCTTTGGCACCCCCTTTCAAAGGGCCGGTTTGAGCGTGGATACAAACGTGCGAAGTCTGCCCCGGCCCCCGCAAATGCCCACGCATTTGCCCCAGGTGATTCAAATAGGGGAGGTGGAAAGAAGCGTCAGGGGGCAAAGCCCCCTGAACTCCCGGGCGGCTTGGTCGATTTTCTCTTGATGAAAATCGACTCGAACGCCGCCACCTGACCCCGCCCATATACAAGAAAGGGGCTGCGGCCCGGGATTGTAACTAAGTGTCTGCCTGGACATATAACCCCCGCCACCGAAGCTCTGCTTCGGTGGCGGGGGACTCTTTGTTCATCGGGCCTTGTCGGCCACTTCCTTTTGTACCTTCTCGAGGAACTCCGCCTCCGGCATGGCGCCGAGATCGCCCTCCTTGTGAGACCGGACCGAAACCAGCCCGGATTCCGCCTCCCGGTCCCCGATAACCAGCATGTAGGGGATCTTCTGCATCTGGGCCTCCCGGATCTTGTACCCGATTTTCTCGTTGCGGGTATCGAGGGTAGCCCGCAGACCGGCATTCTGAAGACGCTGCGTGACTTCGTCCGCCTTATCCTGGAGCCGCTCCGACAGGGGCAGTACCCGCACCTGCTCCGGGGCGAGCCACAGCGGGAATACCCCGGCGAAATGCTCGATGAGAATCCCGATGAACCGCTCGATGCTGCCGAATACCACCCGGTGGATCATCACCGGACGGTGCTTGCCGCCGTCGGCGCCGATGTATTCCAGCTCAAACCGTTCAGGAAGCTGGAAATCGAGCTGGATGGTGCCGCATTGCCAGGTGCGGCCGATGGAATCCTCCAGATGGAAGTCGATCTTGGGGCCGTAGAAGGCACCGTCCCCCTCATTGACTTTGTAGTCGAGGCCGATCTCGTCTAGGGCGGCCCGCAGGGCGGCGGTGGCATCCTCCCAATCCTCCTCGCTGCCCATGCTGTCCTCCGGCCGGGTGGAGAGCTCCACATGGTATTTGAACCCAAAGAGGGAATAGACCTCGTCGATCAGGGCCACGACCCCCTTGATCTCGTCCTTGATCTGCTCTTTCGTCATGAAGATATGGGCGTCGTCCTGGGTGAAACAGCGCACCCGCATCAGGCCGTGGAGGGCGCCCGACAGCTCGTGCCGGTGGACGATGCCCAGTTCCCCGATCCGCAGCGGCAGGTCGCGGTAGGAGCGCATCTCGGTCTGGTATACCAGGATGCCGCCCGGGCAGTTCATGGGTTTGATGGCGAAATCCTCGTCGTCGATGACGGTGGTATACATGTTGTTCTTATAATGGTCCCAATGCCCCGACCGCTCCCACAGGGTACGGCTGAGGATGATGGGGGAGGCGATCTCCTGATACCCGGCGCGGGTATGCACCTCCCGCCAGTAGTCGATCAGCCGGTTTTTGAGCAGCATCCCTTTGGGAAGAAAGAAGGGGAAGCCGGGGCCTTCGTCCAGGATGGTGAACAAGCCGAGCTCCTTGCCCAAACGGCGGTGATCCCGTTTTTTCGCCTCCTCCAATTGGGCCAGATAGGCGTCCAGCTCCGCTTTTTTGGGAAAGGCGGTGCCGTAGATACGGGAGAGCATCTTGTTTTTTTCGCTGCCCCGCCAATAGGCGCCGGTGCAGGCGGTCAGCTTGACAGCCTTGACGGGGGCGGTGGTCATCAGATGGGGGCCGGCGCACAGATCGGTGAAATCCCCCTGGCGATAGAAGGAGATGGCCTCCCCCTTGTCCGCGTGTTCCTCCATCAGCTCGAGTTTGTAGGGCTGGTCCGCCATGAGGGCGCGGGCCTCCCCGATGGGCAGCTCGAACCGTTCGATGGGCAGGGCTTCCTTGGCGATACGGGCCATTTCGGCCTCGATTTTCTCGAGATCGTCGGCGGAGAAGGCCTCCTCCCGGTCGAAGTCGTAATAAAAACCGTTGTCGATGGCCGGGCCGATGGCGAATTTTACGCCGGGGAAGAGGTGCAGCACCGCCTGGGCTAGGATGTGGGAGGCGGTGTGGCGGAAGGCTTTGCGGCCGTCCTCGTCCTCGAAGGTGAGGAATTCCACCGCGCAGTCGCGGGTAAGCGGGGTGCGCAGGTCGCAGACCGCCCCATCGATCCGCACCGCGCAGGCCGCGCGGAACAGGCCCATTGAAATGTCGCGGCAGAGCTCTTCCGCCGTGGTGTTCTCGGCCACCTCACGGACGTCGCCGCCTTTGAGTGTGATGTGCAGCATGGGAAACACTCCTTTCCGATATTGAAACAGATGTCGGGAGCGGAAAACACAAAACCCCGCCCCCTGTGAAGGGGCGAGGTCAAACAACCACGCGGTTCCACCCTTGTTCCGCGGCAAGGCCGCGCTCGTTACCGGCCGGTAACGGGGCCGTCCGTCGCGCCTTAACCGGCAGGGCCGGCTCCGGCGCGCACTCGGGGGTGGTGGCGGTTTCGGGCCGTCCTTGCGCCGCTTGCAGCCGGGGCGGCGCTCTCTGATAAGGACGGGCGGGAAGGCTTCCCCGTCAGCGTTTGTATCCACAGGATACCACCGCCGCCGCGCCTTGTCAAGAGGGTGGGCGCCGGTGATGGGACGGTCAGGCCGTGGCCGCGTCCCCGGCCTGCTCGATGTCCCGCTCCACTGCGGCGATCAGGAGCCGGTAGAGAGGGACGAGGGCGGCAAAAGCCTCCTTGAGGACATCCACCAGAGCGGCGGTGCCGAAAAAGGCCGGGTCCGGCTCGAATCGTTCCATCGTGATGGTCTTGCGGTTGTATACCGCGTCGAGCAGCGGGGGGAGCCCCTCTTTTTTCGGGCGGGCGTACCGGTCCCCGGCCAGAACAAATCCCGCCGCCTGCGCCCGTTTCAGGGCTTTTGTCCACGCGGCCGGGTTCTCGTCGATCATCCGCCGGACGGTCTGCATCAGCCGGGGAGTGGTGTAGTAAAAACCCATGCCGTAGGTGCTCCCCTTCAGGGAGATATCGACGAAAAAGCCGGGGGCGCATTCATATGCTTTTTTGTCCCGCATGAAGCCGACCCACATGTTTTCCCGGTAGAGGGATTTGTCCCGGGTATAGCGGTTGTCCCGCCGGACGCGGCTGACACAGCCGTTGCGGTTCGGGTCGGTGACGATCCGGGGGTCGATGGCGATCATGGTGCCGGCGAGATCCTCCGCCAGGCTCCGAAGCGGGTCGAGCACCTGCGCTTTGATCTGAGGCTTGTGCTCTTCGTAATAGCTCTTGCTGTCGTGAAAGCGGTTCTCCGCCAGCAGAAACATGCCGTCGGGAGCAATCCCCTGGAAGTTGGACATGAACAGGCCTCCTCTATGTATAAGCAAGGTGAAAGGGATCCGGAAATATTGGCAGACGACGGTTACAGTATAGCACAGATTTTGTCGAAGAAATATACAAAATTGTAACCAAATTGTTTCTGGGGAAGGTGGACTTTTTAGCGGACAACTTGTATAATAAATCCTATATGAAAAAAGAGGGTGTGTGTATGGCCGTTGTCCTGTTGACCGGAGGCGTGCGCAGCGGCAAAAGCGCCATGGCCCAGCGGCTGCTGGAGGACGGCGGAGAGGTGCTGTATATCGCGACCGCCCGCTGCCTCGACGGGGAAATGGAGCGGCGGATCGCGCTGCATCGGGCTTCCCGGCCGTCCGGCTGGAAAACGGTAGAGGCCTCCGCCCGGCTCGACCGGGTGCTGGAGGAGAATCCCGGCGGTGCCGTGCTGCTGGACTGCGTTTCCAATATGGTGACCAACCTCATGCTCGACGCCGAGCCGGATTACGACGCGCTGTCCCAGGCCCGCGTGGAAGAGATCGAGCGGGATGTCACAGCCGAATTCGACCGCCTGATGGATACCCTCCACCGGCAGGGGCGGCGGGCGGTGATCGTCACCAACGAGGTGGGCCTCGGATTGATCGCCCCATACCGGCTGGGCCGGGTGTTCGCCGATATATTAGGGCGGGTCAACCAGAGGCTGGCCGCCCGCAGCGACGAGGTGTATCTGCTTGCCTGTGGCCTGCCGCTGCGGCTCAAGTGAGGCGGCCCGGGAAGATAACGGATGTAGAATGAAAATTTTGGAGGATATGAACATGGACTGCAAACCCCTTTTGGACGCCATTCGCGACAATATCCGGCAGGTGATCGTAGGCAAGGACCGTGTCATCGATCACCTGCTGATTTCGCTGCTCTGTTCCGGACACGTCCTGATCGAGGACATGCCGGGCCTTGGAAAAACCACCCTGGTGTCGGCGTTGGCGGCCTCGCTCGGCTGTTCTTTTCGCCGTATCCAGTTCACTCCCGACGTGCTTCCGTCCGATATCACCGGCTTTACCATGTTCAACCTCAAAACCGGGGAGCAGGAGCTCCATCCCGGCAGCATCATGCACCAGATCGTGCTGGCCGACGAGATCAACCGCACCAGTCCCAAAACACAGTCGGCCCTGCTGGAAGTGATGCAGGAGAATCAGGTGACCATCGACGGCAAAACCTATCCCGCCCCCGCCCCTTTCATGGTCCTGGCGACCCAGAACCCGGTGGAAATGGCGGGAACGTATCCGTTGCCTGAAGCACAGCTCGACCGCTTTTTTATGCGAATTTCCATGGGGTATCCCACTCATGGGGAGGAGCTCGAAATCCTGCATAACCACCGGTCCCGCCAGAAGGCGGTGAAGCTGCAGGCGGTGGCCACAGCGGAGGACGTGCTGCACATGCAGCAGGGCCTCGACGAGATCCTGTGCGCCCCGCCGGTGCTCGATTACGTCGTGTCCATCGTGGAGGCCACCCGGTCGCTCGGTGAGGTCCTGCTGGGCGTCAGCCCCCGCGGCTCCATCGCGTTGATGCAGGCGGCCAAGGGATGTGCCCTGCTTGAGGGCCGGCGGTACGTCCTGCCCGACGACGTGCAGCGGATGGCGGCCCCCGTGCTGTGCCACCGGATGGTGCTGCGCACCCGGGCGGGGATGCAGCGCCAGACGCCTGAAACCGTTCTGGACGCCGTGCTGCGCGCCGTCCCGGTCCCTTCGGCGAGATGACGGCGCGGGGACGGGTTTTGTCGGTGTTTTTCGCACTGCTGCTGCTGGCGGGGCTCGCCACCGGCATCCGTGAAATATATTACGGGGTATTTGTCCTCGGCCTTTTGCTGATCCTGACATTGGCCATGGCGTTTTGTGGGGTGTTTTCCCTGCGTGCCGCCCAGTCCCTTCCTGACCGTCTGACCGTCCGGGGGGAGGGAGCCAGAATCCAGATCCGCCTGTCGGGATGGGTGCTGCTGCCGGTGACGCTGGAAATCCGGCTGACGGTACCGGGGCCGCCTGTGCAAGGGAAAAAAGAGCGCCTGCAGGAGGAATGGGGCACTCTGACGCTGTGGCCCTGCCGTCTGGACAGACTGCTCTCTATCACGGTGGCGTGCAACCACAGAGGCGTATGGCCGGCGGGGCTCCGCCGGGTGTATGTGCACGACGTGCTGGGCCTGTTTTCATTGCCGCTCAGGCGGAGGGCTCTATCCTCCTCCGAGGAGCCTCTGATCGTCTATCCGCGTCTGTATGAGCTGGAGGCGGAGATCCCCTCCCTTCCCACCAGCGCGGATTATTCGGAGAATCATCCCATGACCGCGGATCATGGGGATTCCTTCGCCGGTACGCGGCTTTACCGGGACGGTGACTCCCTCAAACGCATCCACTGGATTCAGACCGTCCGCACGAGAGAGCTCTATACCCGCCAGTACGAGATATCGACCGAGCAGTACGGTCTCCTGATCCTGGATACCGAGGTCCCGCCGACGATAAACCGGCTGGCCTACGGGGATATGGCCGGGGAGGTGGCCGCCGCGCTGGCGCTCAATTATCTCGAACGTGGCTGCCCGGTCCGCCTTCTCTGCCTGAATTCCGAAGCGGGCGAAGGACCGTCGGAGGATTGTTCCGCCGCCGGGCGGGAGGAATTTTTCCCGATGTATGAGCTGCTCGCGACCGTCGCCTATACGCCTAACCCGCAGCCGCTGGACGCATCCAGCCTGCTCGACGGAAACTGGGGACAGGTCCGTACCATCCATCTGGTGACCTCCCGGCCGTCCCCCCACCTGCTCGAAACCCTGCATGTGTTTACGCAGCGCCGCTGCCGGGCGGTATGCATCGTGCCGATGATGGCCGGCGCGGCGCCGCTGATACCGCTGGCCGGGGAACTCGGTGTGCGCCTGCTGCCGGTCTCCCGCCCGGAGGAAATCGCGGCCCTTGGTGATTGCCTATGATACTGCAACGCTTTTTTCAGGAGTATAAGAAAAGCCTGTCCGACCCCGATCTGTGGCTGGACTGCCTGTCCACATGGCTTCTGTCCGTGGGGGCGATCCTGGCGTTCGACCAGTTGTTCCGTTTCCATGCCGAGCTGGGAGAGATCCTCTTGTTCCCAGCTTTCCTGGTCGTTTTGCTGGCGGTCCTGACCCGGAAGGGATGGCTGCTTCCCACCCTCGTGCTGGGGATCGGCTGCCTGTATATCGCGCTGCTGTCGGCCTCGGGAGAGCTGGAGGGCCGGTTGGAATACCTGTTCGGTTTTCTGAAGTGGTGGATGGATCTCTTTCCCGTCCGCTCGGTGTACAATACGGCGGAGAATATCCAGCTGGTGATGCATATCATCCAGCTCCTGATCGTCGGCATCATCTTCTTCTGTGTACGGATTCTGCGTTCAGTTACGGCGATGGGCCTGATGTCCCTGCTGATGTTTGCGGCGATCGTCGCCGGCGGATTCCGCCGGAACATCGGCCCCATGACCTGTATGGCCGTCGGCCTGTTCCCACTGATCGCCCGCAACTTCGCCGCGGCGCAGAACCGCCCGATGTCGCGGCGAAACCGCCCTCGGATCCAGCGTCTGACCCCTTCCTGGAGCCCTCGGATCGCGGCCGTCGCCCTGTGCGGTGCAGTCGGCCTGCTGTCCATGGCCCTGCTGCCTGGAAATACCGCCCACTGGACGAGCGCGGGTATGCGCCAGCTGGCCACCCGGATACAGCGGGCGACGAATATCGGCTCCCTGAGCAGTCTTAACCTGTTCCAGCCGGCCGAGCTCGACCGGCTGGGCCTGATGCCGAATCTCAGCCGGCTGGGAGGGCCCCTCTCCAGTCAGAGCAAAGCGACGGTGCTGAAGCTCTATGCCGATCAGCCGCTGCTTCTGCGGGGTACGGCATACGATACCTATACGGGGTCGAGCTGGAATACCGATTGGGATGAGAAGAAATC
>ERZ827101.1777-NODE-1777-length-22550-cov-70.191998_pt1 | contig 22550 bp, 19 predicted proteins | sample MGYA00519869_ERZ827101 | MGnify/ENA primary metagenome ERZ827101 (study PRJEB31778, sample SAMEA3449256) | human gut metagenome | biome: human gut; feature: human-associated habitat; material: faeces | place: United Kingdom | collected 2010/2012 ...
CCTTCTCTCCTTCTCTCCTTCTCTCCTTCTCTCCTTCTCTCCTTCTCTCCTTCTCTCCTTCTCCCTGCCGCCGCTTTCCGCTCTCTTTTCACGTCGTTTTACCATAAACACTTGCCGGCTGACGTCAGCAGCCTCAACAGTTTCAAACCTCAAATGCCAGTTTCAAAAACTTCGCCGGCCTTACGGCCAACCTACGTATCTTCATCCGCCCGCTGACGCAGACGTTCAAACCATAAAAAAAGGAGATACGACCAACCGCCGCACTCCTTTTTTACGCACTTATCGGCTTGTCAACCGATATTTCCCTTTTCTTCAAACACGAGAACAACCTTCACCTCACCTTTGCCCGGCTTTTTCGGCACGAAATGCCGATCGCCGTTTTTGTTGAGAACACGCCAGCTTCCCTCTATCTTGCTGACAATCTCAAGGGTTTCGGTCGGTGTCCGCCAGATGCCTTTTACGCTGTTTTGTTTTTTACCGTTGAAGTCGGTGCTGATGCTCCGATTTGAAAAACTCAGCATTTCGCCTTTCTTAATCCGAAATTCAAAGGTCTTAGACACATTGGCATTCGTAATGGTAAATGTTTTTGTTGCCATTTTGAAAAATTTTTAATTGTTGCTAAAATAATGAACTGTAATGTCAGGATATAACATATGACAAATTTTTTGGCAAGTTTTTTCTTTCTGCAGCGTTTCAATTTTCCGCCGGCGTTTTTCCCTCGTCAACCCGTACCAGCGTATCTTCGATTCGGTGACCTTTGGCGCCGATAACCTTGATCTTCAAGTTTCCGTATTCAAGTTTCACGTTCGTTTTGTTTTCCGGAATACTGCCCATCAGCGACAAAACAAAACCGCCGAAAGTGTCGCATTCGTCGTCGAGCAGCAAAACTCCCAGACATTTGCTCACTTCGTCGACGGAAGCCGCCCCTTTGATACGCCACACGCTGCGGCTTACCTTTTCAATATCCGGACAACTCGGCGGCGCGGTCATGTCGTCTTCCAAATCGCCCACCAGTTCTTCCAACAGGTCACTCATGGTGACGATGCCGTCAACGCCGCCGTATTCGTCAACCACCACCGCAAAATGGTTGCGGCTTTTCTGCATGCTCTTGAACAAATCGTCCACATGCAGCGTTTCGGGTATAAACTGTACCGGCTTCAACGCCTGTTTCAAAATTTCTTCTTTATCCCGGTTTTTGAATTTGAAGTAGTCCTTGATGCTGAGCGAACCGATCACGTTGTCGCTGCTGCCGCGAAAAACCGGATAAACGGAATAACGCGTATTGATCATTTCCCGTTCCCATTTTTCCGGCATGTCGTCGGCATCAAGAAACGCCACTTCGGTACGGTGAGTCATCACCTCTTCCGCCAGCTTGTCGTCAAATTCAAACACGTTATGAATCAGATTTTTCTCAATGTCGTCAATCACGCCGCTCTTGCTGCCGGCGTCAATCATGATTCGGATTTCCTCTTCGGTCACCCGTTCGTCCCGGCTTTCCTGACTGATACCCAGCACCTTCAGCACCGCGTTGGTCGAAACCGTCAGAAACCACACCAGCGGGGCAAACATCTTAGCCACCGCATAAATCGGCCCCGACATCGCCAAACCGATCTTTTCCGCATTCTGCATTGCGATTCTTTTGGGCACCAGCTCACCTAAAATCAGCGTCACGTAAGATAAAACCAGCGTAATTCCGATAACCGCCATCACGTCGAGCTTGGCCGGAGAAATCGTCACGCCGGAAGCAACCAGCCAGTCGACGATGCGATCCGAAAAATTGTCGGCGGCAAAAGCGCTGCCGAGAAACCCCGCCAAAGTGATGCCGACCTGAATGGTAGCCAGAAACTTCGCCGGCTGCACCGTCAGCGACAGCAGGCGCTTTGCCTTTCTGTTCCCCTCTTCGGAAAGTTTTTTCAACTTGTTTTCGTTTACCGAAATGACCGCGATCTCCGCACAGGCAAACACCGCATTTAAAAAAATAAGAAACAATTGCAGCAGCAATAATTCAATTACCGTAAAATCAGCCATAAGCTCTCCGTTCAGAAATAAGCGACAGAATAAACGTCATTGTTTTCAGGCTAACATAAATTTCCGATTACGCAACCGCAAAATCAAACATATCAGACAACCGGCCGCCGACGGCTTTAATTTTTCCCATCGGCAATTATATCTTTGGACATATATCCGCACAACAGTCGCAAATCGGGGTCTGTCATGAAAAAATATACATTGACGCTGTTTTTCACCGTCCTGCCGGCCGCTGCCGGCGCCATTACCGCCGAAATTCCGGCCGGTACCGTCGTCAACGGCGGCGACGTCCATTCCATTGTCACCCAAAAGGTCTTCGGCGAAGCAAACAACTTTACCGTTTCCGGCGTTCAACAGGTTATGAACGGGGGAACAACACACAACAGCAACATTTTCCCCTACGGCAAACAGGAAGTTTTAAAAGGCGGCGTTTCCTACAATACCGGCGTCCAATATTACGGCGTAATGGAAATCAACGGCCGGGCCTATTCTTCAAGCGTCGATTCGTACGGAACAATCGATGTCAACGCCGGCGGCTACGCCTGGAACACAACCGTCAACGGCGGCAGCTTCTTTGTTTCAGCCGGGGCAAACGCCGACGGCACGGTTCTCAATTCCGGACACCAGTACATTTCCGGAACGGACAAAAATTCAACCGTCAACGGCGGCATTCAGGAAATCCGCAGCGGCGGCGTCGCTTCCGGCACCGTAATAAAAGACGGCACGCAGCAGATAAACGAAGGCGGACGAGCCGAAAACACCATTGCTTCCGGTTCCGCCCTGTTGGACGTCTTCGGTTCGATAAACGGCGCCTCCGTCGCCGATGACGCCACGCTGATCATTGCCGGCAACGGGCATGCCGACGGCACCAGGCTGACCGGCGGCACCATGGAAATCAACGACGACGCGTCTTCCGCCAACACCATCGTCAGCGGCGGCACCCAATATGTTTACGGTACGGAAACCGGCAGTACCGTTTCCGGCGGACGACAAAACGTGGAAAGCGGCGGCAAAGTTCTGAACGCCGTTCTCAGCGGCAACGGCATTCAGACGATCTATAACGGCGGCACCGCACAAAACACGCGGATCGTCAACGGCGGCTTTCAGGAAATTGAAAACGGCGGACTCGCGGAACAAACATTCATCGGCCAAAACGGCATTCAGCAAATCAACGACGGCGGCACCGCACAAAAAAACACCGTTGAAAACAGCGGCCTTCAGAACATAGAAAACGGCGGACTGGCCGACGGAACAACCGTCACCCTGCAAGGGATGCAATGGATCTCGGCCGGCGGCATCGCCCGCAACACGCAAATTACGGAACAAGGCCTGCAAGACGTTAAAAACGGCGGTCTGGCCGACGGCACCGCTGTTTGGAACGGCGGTGTGCAGCAAATTTCCGCCGGCGGCCGGGCCGTCGGAACACTGATCGGTTACAACGGTTTGCAAAACGTCGACAACGACGGTACCGCAGACGGCACGGCCGTATTTCAACAAGGCATTCAATGGATTCATGCCGGCGGCATCGCCAAAAACACAGAAATCTTCACTTATGCCCTTCAGGGAATCGAATCCGGCGGCACGGCCGAAGACACCGTCATCCGCGACAAAGGCATACAATGGATTTATGCCGGCGGCACTTCCCGCAACACCAAAATCCAAAACGGCGGCATCGTTTATTTACAGGCCGGCGGCAACTTGAGCGGACAAACCGAATTCTCCGGCGGAACCCTGAACATTCTCGGCAGCAATGCCATTTTTGACCTCTCGCTCGACAACTCAACCGTCAACTTCGTCCGAGGTTCTTCTTTTTCATCCCTGAACATCAAAAATCTAAACGGCCGGGGACGTTTTTATCTGAACAGCAACTTAAGCCAAAACCAATCCGACCATATCAACATTGAGAACGGAGACGGCAGTTTCGGCCTTGTCATTCATGACTACAGCATGGAGAGCAGCCTGCTTTCCGAATTCAAAATCATAGACGAGGCAGCCGGCGCGCACGACAGTTTTTACCTGGTCGGCAACGCCGTTGACATCGGCGCCTTTCACTATAATCTCCGCGAAGAAAACGGCAACTGGGTATTGGTGCGCACCGAACAGTTGACAGACACTTCCCTGATCGCAAAAAACACGTTTGCTTCCCTGTCTTCGCTTTTCTACACTCACCTCAGTCCGGTATACAACCACCTCCGCACCGCCCCCGGCTCTTCCTCTCCCAAAAACGGATTATGGATCAAAAGCCTGGGCCGCCGCATCAAATTCAAATTCAAAGACGACACCGGCAGCCGTATTAACGTTTTCGGCTTGGAAACCGGTTATGACCGCGACGTTTGGAGCAACGGCGGCAACATTCTCAGTCTGGGATTTTACGGCGGATATACGGACTCCCGGCAAAAATATGACCGCTCCGGCAAAGGCAACGGCAACACTTACAGTCTGGGACTGTATTCCGCTTTCAACACCGCCGACCGATATTTCATCAACATTGTCGGTTCCTATTTCTGGCACGATCAGAAAATCACCAGCCACATGCCCGACGGCACCGGTGTCATCAGCAAATACGACACCAACAGCTGGCAGGCCTCTGTTTTCGCCGGCCGCCGGTTCGATTTCGCCGAAGGCTGGTTCATAGAACCTTCTGTCGGAGCAGATTACATGATGATCAACGGCCTGCGTTACCGCACCAGTTTCAATACACTGATAAACGCTTCCGACGCCGACTATCTGAGCACCGAAGCGGGGGTTGCCGCCGGCCGCGGTTTCAAACTCGACAACGATGCTCTGATCGAAGCGTACGGCCGTTTCAATCTGGTCTATGACTGGGATGGAAAAATCGCGGTCAAAGTGGCGGATTACAAAATCACCGAAAAGCTGTCCTCCGTACATTACGAATTCGGCCTTGGTCTCAATGCCGCTTTGAAAGACGACTGGTCGGCATATGTCGAAGCGGCCGCCCAGGTCGGCGGCAAAGTAACCCTCTCGTGGGAAATCAACGTCGGACTGCAATTCGACTTTTAACCGTCATTGCCGGTTTCCGCATTTTGCAAACGCAAAACAAATGCAGCGCCGACAGCTTCCGCAAACTTCCGGCAAAGGACAAACGCAGAGTTTGTCCCGGCGCGGCATAACCGGTCATTACCACCATTTTGCAAACAACTGCCTCTGCAAAAAAAATGGGAAAAAAAAGATTTAAGTGTTTATATTACATATTATTACTCTATAATGTAGCCGTTTAACTACATAAAGAGGTAAAAATGAAAAAAATCTTTACGGCCGTACTGGTCTCCCTGCTGGCCGCCTGCACCAACGCCGGCCCTTTTGTTACCGGCATTTCGTCGGACGGCAACAACGGCCTGACCATCGAAAAATGTCAGGTTCACATGAATGCTTTCATGGGCACTGTTTCCAACGACAACTGCACGACAACTCAGATCAAGTTAAAATAAACTCCCGCCGGCCGACGCCGGCGGCCTCAACCGCTTTAAAGCTCAAACGCCCGGCTCCGAAGCTCTGCAACCGGGCTGATGTGCCTGACGTCTGCCTGCTTATGCAGACGTTTAAAGCGTAAAAATACAAAACTCCGCAAACGCGGAGTTTTGTTTTATTGCACAGACAACCGGGCAATCCGTCAGTCGGCTGTTCCCGAAACTGCTTCCTTGGTCTTGTCCCACGCCTTGGCGGTTCCTTCCTTGGTTGCATCCCAGGCATCGCCGCTCACTTCCTTGGTCTTGTCCCAGGCTTTGGCCGTGCCTTCCTTAGTCGCTTCCCAGGCATCGCCGGACTTCTCGGCAACCGCATTCCCTGCCTTGGCGGTTCCTTCCTTGGTTGCATCCCAGGCGTTGCCGCTCACTTCCTTGGTCTTGTCCCAAGCTTTGGCCGTGCCTTCTTCGGTCGCTTCCCAGGCATCGCCGGACTTCTCGGCAACCGCATTCCCTGCCTTGGCAGTTCCTTCCTTGGTTGCATCCCAGGCGTTGCCGCTCACTTCCTTGGTCTTGTCCCAGGCTTTGGCCGTGCCTTCTTTGGTCGCTTCCCAAGCACCGGCTGATTCCGTTGTATTGTTTTGAGACATTTTAAATACTCCTTGTGATGGGTTAAACATACGTCGGCCAACGTTTACCGACAAAACGGCATCCGTTTTCAATGTCATCGTTTGCGAAAATTCGGACGCGGACGCACATTCACAGCCCAAACCGCCGACGGCAGCCAAAACGAGCGCCAAAACGTTTTTTCCTGTTTTCATGAGAATCTCCTTCAACATTTGTTCAACCAACCAAGTAACCACTTTTTCCCGCTTTTAAATAAACCTTTCCGCGATCGCAAAAATCATCTGAAATATCAAAAAACAAACGATACGCTGTACAACCGAAGTCGACATCACAAGTTCCTCTCCGCCGACGCAAACAACACTTGCCGTTTTTCCTCCCGTCCCCCGCATTCAAGCCTCGTACCGGCAAACCATCAGCTTATGCAAACGTTTAAAGCATAAAAAAAGACCCCCTTAAACGGAAGGTCTTTTCTTCATAAAGAAAACCGGCGAAAAAAATCTTTTTATTTTTTCCCGCCTCTCTCTTTTCTTTACAACATACGACGGTTCATGTCCCCACGAACGTAAAACCCTTTCTGATTCTATTCTTTTACGCTTTTCTTCCTTGTAAAACTTTACGGAACCTATCAGGCAATATACCATAGCACCAAGTGCTGCGACACAAACCATCAATACGATGATTTCAATAATTGTTTTAATCATAAGCAAAATTTTTAAATATTACTATTTTATAATATCATTTTTTTTAAAAATATCAACCGGGAAAAATTTTCCATCCGATTTCTGCCGTTTCGCACAAACTTTCCTCGGCTTAACGGCACCAACTCCGAACCGTTATCCGGCAACAGTTACGGCGAAAAACGGAGAATTTAAAATCTCCTGGAAATCCATCAATTCGAACCGTAAAACACAAGAAAAAACAAAGGCTTGCGATCAAAAATCGCAAGCCTGTACAAATTGGCTGCTCCACATGGATTGTCTTCGACCTTTGCATGCAAAGGCTCATTCCACTACGCTCATACGCTTCGCGCACCGGCCGGCTGATGCCGGCCTTTCGCTTGTAGCCGAACCACTTTTCTCGTGGTTCAAATCCAAGAGCCATAACATCAAGCATAAAAAAACACCCATTGAAGGGTGCTTTTTTATGCTTGGCTGCCCCACATGGATTCGAACCACGATTAACGCAGTCAGAGTGCGCTGTCCTGCCGTTAGACGATGGGGCAATCATCAGAAACTGGGACAGTTCTATTGCATTTTCATACAAATGTCAACAACATTTTTTTACAATTAAAGAAATTATTTTCTCCGCAACATTTTTCCGCCGTTTGTTTAACCGCAAGGCTGTTATTTTTTTAACATAAACGTTGGTTAATTTTCTACATGCTAGGCAAAAAGAAAAATAAAGTCAATTCCTTATTTTGCCCGGACAAAGCAGACACTAAGGCGTGCCGCAAAAAAACGAACGTTTTAATGCGGCATTGTCATGATCAGACTTTTCTCACTTGAATATACCCCAAAAGGCCGGAAAATCACGTTTTGCGGCTTTCGCTTTTCCATTTCTCTCCGTTCCCGGATGCAAATGTTTTTCCGACCGCTGATTTCGGTTATCGTTCCGGTTTACAACGTGGAAAAATATCTCCCGCAATGTTTGGACAGTCTGATCAAACAAACGTTTTTACCGTTTGAAATCATCTGCGTCAACGACGGCTCGACCGACGGCTGTAACGAAATTCTCAGCCGTTACGCCGCAAAAGACCGGCGCATTCGCCTTATTTGTCAGAACAACCGCGGCCTTTCCGCCGCCCGCAATGCCGGATTAAAAAAAGCCAAAGGACAATATGTTCTGTTTGTTGACAGCGACGACTTGCTGCACCCCGAAACTTTGTCGTCATTATACCGGCAAATTACCCGCCACGATGCGGACATTTGCCTTTTCGGCTACTCTCCGTACACCGACAACGGCGTTAAAACCGCCAACCTGCCCGCCGCACATTACGGAAAAAACGAAAACGACGCCTTTACCTATCAGCAAATCAGCGGAAAAATATTCAGCCGGGTTGCCGTCTGGTGCAAACTTTACCGCCGCGGATTTATCCGCAAGCGCAAAATCGAATTTCCGGAAGGATTCGTTTTTGAAGACGTAATCTTTCATATAAAAACCATCACATCCGCCGGAAAAATTTGCCTGCTTAACCGCCCGCTTTACTGTTACCGCACCGATAACGCGGCCTCAATCACCCATGTTTCCGCCGCAACCACGCAACTGCTTGACATTGTTGAAGCTTTTGACATGGTTTACGATTACCTGAAAGAGAAAAAGCTGCTGCCTTCCCTCTCCCTCCATTTTTGTCGTTTCCTGTATGATCACGCCGGCTGGCATCTGAAACGGGCCGCCGAAAAACCTCAAAAACAACTGGCAGAAAAAACCCTTTCATGGATCAACCGTCACGACGACATTCGTCAAACCATAAATGCCGACCCGGTTTTGCAAAGCTTTTACAGCTCTCTGTCACCTGAAAACAGGCAAACGCCTTTCAGATAATCAGAATATCACTTTTCCCGTTTCCTTCGTCCGTTTTTGCCGCCGGTTCCTCTTCCTTGCCGTAATCCGGATCTTTTATGGTATAATAACTCACTGATCCCATCCAGTCACGTCTTACCATCAGCGTTCCTTCTTCATAACCTTCTCTTTCTATCGTATATTCTACAACACTGCGCCTTTTATTATCATAATACGGATCAAGACATTCAAGCTTCACGTAACCGATCCGATTTTCCAGCAGGCGACAATCCGTCCACTCGTAGACTGCTCCGGCTTGACTGTCCTGCACAATCTTTTCCGGCCGCAAAATCGTCAGCCATGAAATCTTCGAAAACGGTTCCAAAACCTGATAAAACCTCTCGTCAACAAATTTTTTTCCCGTCGCGGAAACCGCCTCTCCCGCTTCCGCCGCACCCGACAAAATCAGCAAGAAAAGCGCTGCCGCCGCTCCTGTCATTTGCATCTTTGTCCGCCTTTCAGATAATCAGAATATCACTTTCCCCGTTTCCTTCGTCCGCTTTTGCCGCCGGTTCCGCTTCCCTGCCGTAATCCGGATCTTTTATGGTATAATAACTCACTGATCCTACCCAATCATGTCTCACCATCAGCGTTCCTTCTTCATAACCTTCTCTTTCTATCGTATATTCCAATATATCTCGTCTTCCCCCTTTATTTTTTCTGTAAGGATTATCGCATTCAAGCTTCACGTAACCGATCCGGTTTTCCAGCAGGCGACAATCCGTCCACTCGTAGACTGCTCCGGCTTGACTGTCCTGCACAATCTTTTCCGGCCGCAAAATCGTCAGCCATGAAATCTTCGAAAACGGTTCCAAAACCTGATAAAACCTCTCGTCAACAAATTTTTTTCCCGTCGCGGAAACCGCCTCTCCCGCTTCCGCCGCACCCGACAAAATCAGCAAGAAAAGCGCTGCCGCCGCTCCTGTCATTTGCATTAAATTTTCTCCTTAACTGACAAAACAAGTAATAATAGCACATAATAGTAAACAAATATAATCAACTTGTCATCTGTTTAATCGGAAAAACGGCCTTTTAAACAATTTTCCAGATTCCAGGCGTTTCGCTTCGGCATGTTGGCAATCGGCTTGCCTTTGCTGTCCGTGGTTTTGCGGTGCAGATTTTTACAAAAACTTTCCACGTCTTTTTCCTGTGCCGCTTTGTACAAACCCGGCCATTTTTCAGGCGATATGTTGCCGATGTTAAAGTTCACCTCCAGCAGACTGTTTTGCAGATACGGACTCATTTTGTCATAATTGGGAAAAGTTTTTTGCAGATTCCGCCGACGTTCCGCCAAATCCCGCTCCAGCAAATCGAGACAGTAATCCGGCGGCAGCCGCAGGTCACTTTTGTCTTCAAAAGTACCTGCCCCGTAATTTTGCCCGTACGGCAGCGTTTGAACATACCGATGCGTCTGAAAAACCCTGTCCCGGTCAGCCAAATTCGTCCTGTCCCGTTCCACGCTGCCGCTTACCTCTTTATACCACGGACACCTTGCTGCTTCTTCCGGCGATGCAGACCTGTGACCGACACAATAAGTAACATCCCCGACAGTATCCAAGTACATATGGGGAACATTGCCTTCTTCCCCTATTAAAAGCGCCTTCAACGCCGCATCGGCAGCTTTACGTTCCTTTTCCCGTTCATCCTGCCCTGTTTCCTGCAAAAAATACGGTTCGGCGACAAACGGCACGCCGCCTGCCGGCATTGGCTCGGTCAATGATGGGACGGCGGGAAGAAATCCGCTCACGCCTTCCGCCGGCAGAAAAGTTTTCCGGTCTCCCGAACTTTCGCCCAAACCGTTGTTGTCCGCCCCATCCGCGGCAATCGGCTCTTCATCGTTGTCATCGGATTGAAAAGCGACATAATAAAACGGGCTTTGCCCCGGTTTCGGATTGTTCCTTTTAACCGGCATTTGTCCGGTAAAAATTTGTTCCAAAATTTTTCTGGTTTCGGTACTCATTTATCATCTCCTCAAAAAACTTTCTTCTTCAGATTTTAAAACAAAAAAACCCGGCCCGGCCGAGAATTTTCTGATCCTAAGACCGCCGCAACCTGCGGCGGTCTTTGTGCTTTATAACGGAAAAAAGAAAAAGCTCCGGCACACCGCCGGAGCTTTTAAAAATACTCATCCCATTATGGGAATAATTTATACCACAACCTTCATAAAAAGTCAACACTTTTTAGTTGAGCGTTTTTCTTCCTGCTGCATTTTTCGCTCCTTCTCCCGTTCCTCTCTTCTCCGCCTTTTTTCTCTTTCACATCCGCCGACACATCTGCCTAAGTTTTCCCCTCTCATTTTCTCTTTCCTTTCTCCCAACCCTTTCCTCCCTCACTTTCTCTTTCTTTTCTCCCTGCCCTTTTTCCGCCTGCCTTTTCACCGTTCCGAATACAAAAAAACAAAGGCGGCCGCAGCCGCCTTCGTCTCCGTCCGGAAAATTATTTTTTCTCTTCCAAATCGGTTTTGATGTGCAGTTCTTTCATCTGCTGCTCGGTAACGAAATTCGGCGCCTGCATCATCAGATCCTGTGCCTTGCCGTTCAAGGGGAACAAAATCACGTCGCGGATGATCGGCTCGTCCAAGAGCAGCATCACCAGCCGATCCATACCGTAAGCCGAGCCGGCGTGCGGCGGCGCTCCAAATTTGAATGCGCTGATCATGCCGCCGAACTTGTTGTCGACCACGCTGTTGTCATAACCGGCAATTTCAAACGCCTTGTACATAATTTCCGGCTCATGGTTGCGCACCGCACCGGACAGCAGTTCAACCCCGTTGCAGACAAAGTCATACTGATAAGCGAGAATGTCGAGCGGATTTTTGTTAAGCAGCGCGTCCATTCCCCCCTGCGGCATCGAAAACGGATTGTGCGAAAACTCGACCGCGCCGGTTTCCTCGTTTTCCTCATAAAAGGGAAAATCAACGATCCAGCACATTTTAAATGCATTTTCGTCAACCAGTCCGAGCTCTTCCGCAACCTTGTTGCGCAGCCGCCCGCTGAACTTGTCAAATTTGACGCCGGCGCCCGCCATAAACAGAACCGCGTCGCCCTCTTTGAGGCCGAACTTGTCTTTCAGTTCATTCATCTTTTCTTCACTGAAGAAACGGGCAATTCCCTTGGCGCCGGCAGCGGCCAGAGCCACATAGGCAATGCCGCCCATGCCCTCTTCCTTGGCAAAGGCGTCAAGCTTGTCAAAGAAAGAGCGCGGCTTGTCGGCAATGCCGGCAACCGTCATCGCCTTTACCGTCTTGCCTTCTTTGGCCAGGTTGTCATAAACGCCGAAACCGCTGTTGCCGAAAAAGTCCGTCGCATTCTGCAGCACCAGCGGATTGCGCAGATCCGGCTTGTCGGAACCGTATTTCATCATTGCTTCGCGGAACGGAATGCGGACAAACGGCGCCTGGTCAACCTTTTTGCCGTTGGCAAATTCGTTGAAAATGGTGCCGAGCGTGTGCTCAATCACGGCAAACACGTCGTCCTGAGTGGCAAAACTCATCTCCATATCCATCTGATAGAATTCACCCGGCGACCGGTCGGCGCGGGGATCCTCATCGCGAAAACACGGCGCAATCTGAAAATATTTGTCAAAACCCGACACCATCAGCAGCTGCTTAAACTGCTGCGGCGCCTGCGGCAGGGCATAAAACTTACCCGGATTAAGCCGCGAAGGCACCAGAAAGTCGCGCGCCCCTTCCGGCGAAGAAGCGGTCAAAATCGGCGTCTGATATTCGGTAAAACCCTGCTCGCGCATCAGCTGGCGGGAACGTTCAATCACCGCCGAACGCAGCAGAATGTTTTTGTGAATGCGCTCCTTGCGCAAATCGAGGAAACGGTATTTCAGACGAATTTCTTCCGGCGCGTCGTCTTCAATCGCCACCTGGAACGGCAGCACTTCGGCCTCGGAATAAACCTTCAGCCCGTCGACTTTGATTTCGATTTCCCCGGTCGGAATGTTTTTGTTAATATTTTCGCGGATCACCGCTTCGCCGTCAATGCCGATCACCGATTCAACCCGGATCCCCTGCATTTTCTCAAACAGCGGCGAGGCGCTGTCAAACACGCACTGGGTTATGCCGTAATGGTCGCGCAAATCCACAAAACACAAATTGCCGAGATTGCGTTTGCGGTGCACCCAGCCCGCCAGTCTGACTCTTTTGCCGGCATCCGCCGCACGCAGCTGCCCGCAGGTAAAATTACGATATTCGTTCATCTGAAAAACCTCAAATTTTGGTTAGCATGCGGCCTATATTAGGCCAAAACGAAACAAAATCAATAAAAAAACAAAATAATTTATTAAAACAATATTAATCATGTGCTGTTAAGCTTTTCAGTCAAAACCAACAACGGAATCAAACCATGCAGACAATCGACAACACTCAAGATCTCGGCCTGCTCTGTCAAAGGCTGGCCAAACACCCGTACATTACCGTAGACTTGGAATTTATCCGCGAAAAAACCTATTTTCCGCTGCTTTGCCTGATCCAGGTCGCCTCGGAGGAAGAAACCGCCATCATCGACCCGCTGGCGGAAGGCATCGATCTGCAAAGCTTCTTTGCGCTGATGCAAAACCGGGACGTAACCAAAGTGTTTCACTCCTGCCGGCAGGACGTCGAGATCATTTTCGAACTGTCGGGCATTATCCCGCAGCCGCTGTTTGACACTCAGGTGGCGGCAATGGTCTGCGGTTTTGGCGAAAGCATCAGTTACGAACGGCTGGTTAAAGCGGTACTGGGCATCGAACTGGACAAGACCGACCGTTTGTCCAACTGGCAGCTTCGGCCGCTTGACGAACATCAGCTGGAATACGCCGCCGGCGACGTCACCCACCTACTCAAAATCTACCGTCATCTTAAAGAACAAATGACGGCCGGCAACCGGCTGCACTGGATTGACGAAGAAATGGAAATCCTTTCCCGCGGCACCACCTACGTCGCGCCGCCGGAAGACGCCTGGCTGAAAATTCGCCACCGCTCGCACAACGCCAGAGTGCTCTCGGCCTTAAAAGCGCTTGCCGCCTGGCGCGAATGCCGGGCAAGAGAAAAAAACGTTCCCCGGCAAAGCATCCTTAAAGACGACTTTCTGGTCATGATTGCCACCGCCTGCCCGAAGAACAAAGAAGAACTGATGCAGATCCGCGGCATGCGCAAAGACGTCGCCTCCGGACGGCTGGCCGACGAAATGCTTGACGTGCTGGAGCATATGAACGTCGACGGCAAGCTGGCCAAACAGCTCAAAAACGAAAACATCAACGCCGTACCCGCGCTTTACGAACTGTTAAAAATGCTGCTGAAAATCGTCTCCCAGCGGGAAGGCGTGGTTTCCCGCCTGATCGCCGGCGATACCGCTCTGCAGAAACTGGCGGCTTACAAGGACAAAGACAACCCGGCACTTTGCAGCTGGCGGTATGAGATTTTCGGCAGCGAAGCCCTCAAACTGCGCAACGGCGAACTCTCCATCCGCTACAACCCGGAACAGAAAGACATTGAATTTACCGACGTCAATCGTGAGACGCCCGCCTGATGCGGTCGTTGATCGCCAGGCCGATGCCGTTTTCCGGGATCGGTGCCATTGCCAGCGTGCGGCTGCCGGCCAGAGCGTCGGCCCGGCGCAAAAAGGCAAACAGGTTGGCCGCAGCTTCGCACAGATCGCCGGAAGGGCTTAGATTCAAATCGCCGTCGCGGCCGCCGAAGCCGATATAAAACTCATCGTCTTCCGCCTTTTCCGCATTGATACGAAGCTTATGCCCCGGCGCATAATGGCGCAGCAGTTGTCCCGGCGCACTCGGCCGATCCGGCTCGCCGTGAGAAACCAGCACTTTTTCATTTAAAAAGTCCTCAATCTCTTCCAGCGTGGTGCCGCCGGCCCGGAGCAGAACCGTATTTTTGCCGGTAACATCAAGAATGGTCGATTCCACCCCCACAGCACAGGAACCGCCGTCCAAAATCATGTCGACGGCTTCGCCCAAACCGTCATAAACATGTTGCGCGGTGGTCGGGCTCACAGATTTGAACAAATTGGCAGAAGGCGCCACGATCGGCACTCCGCTCTGCCGGATCAAAGCCGCCGCCACCGGATGTTTCGGCATTCTGACCGTGGTTGTCGGCAGCCCCGAACAGGCCAGATCCACGCCCGGATTTTGCCCCCTGCGCTTCAAAACCATGGTAAACGGTCCCGGCCAGAAACGCCGTGCCAGCGCCAGCGCCCGCTCGTCGGCCAGGGCATAGTCCGGCAGCGCGTCAAAATCGGCGATGTGGGAAATCAGCGGATCAAAAGTCGGACGTCTTTTAACCGCAAAAATCTTTGCCACCGCTTTGGCGTCATACACGTTGGCGCCGAGACCGTACACGGTTTCGGTCGGCATGGCGGCCAAACCGCCGTTTTTAATCACTTCTGCCGCTTTGGCAATATTTTCTTCGTTTGCCTGATATATGTTGCTCATCAACTTTCTTCTCGCAAAAAATATTATGATCGGTCATAAGAAGCCGTTTGCCGGCCGCGTTTGTCAGCGGCTGCCTTTGCCGCCGCGGTGAACGAACCTGTCGGGCGTCTTTTCCCTTTTCGCATTGGGCACCAGACTACTGAACTTATAGGTCATCTCCGCCAACTTGTTAAGATAAATCAGATTTTCGCCCGACGGCCGCATCGGAAAGAGCCGCCGTTCCGGGTTGGAAAAATCGTGCGCAATGTAGGTTTCAAAGTTCAAAATACAGGCGGCATGTTCGGGTACCATGATTTTTTCAAAATAAAGCATGTCGTCGCTCACTTTGGCCTGTTCCAGCTTATGCAGCCAGCGGTGAAATTTCTTTTCGATCAGACACAATTTGTTGAAACTGTTGACTTCGCTCAAACTGGCCACATTGTTCGGCGAATAGACGGGGATGGTATGATGACGGTCAAATTCCGGCCCTTCGATTCTCTTGCCGTTCTCGTCCAAAACCACGACATCCCAGGCTTCGCCCGTCTTGCGCATTTTTTCAACCAAAGCGTCGGTATAACGCGGATCCACCCCCCCCCGGTTCAGCATTTCCCGAAACTCGGTTTCCCGGGCATTGATAAAAGTTTTGATAAACGATTTGCGCTCACGGTAGCGGGCAAACTCTTCGCCGCAGTTGTTGCGGACAAAATCGCGGAAGTCGTTCACCTTCATGGCTTTGATCAGATTGGGCGGCAGCTGCATTTCAATCAGCCGCGCCAACACCGCTCCTTCCACCGAACGGTAAGTGGGAAACTCGCACATGTCGCTCCACGCTTTGTTTCTGTCCAGCGCTTTGACGTACTCTTCCGAAGCATGCTTCTCCAACCCGGCGTTTTTCAACGCATAACGGTAATGAAAGGAAAGAAAGTTCTTGTCTACCGCATAGATGTCGCCGTTGCAGTCGTCGCGGATCAGCATTTTATACTCCGGCTCAATCGGCCGCTCGGGCGTAATCGTGCAGGCATAATTGTTGTTGTAAAGATAATGGCGCAGCAGTTCGCGCATCTGCCGTTTCGGCTCGCCTTCGGGCAGCTGCCGGAAAACGTTCATCGCCTTGTTTACCGTTTCGTTGGCAAAGGCAAGATATTTCAGATATTCCACCGCTTCCCTGCGGGATTTGCTGGCCACGCCGCTCTCCTTTTGTTGAATTTTGTCACATTATAACCTCTTTTTTTCAAAAAGTCTAACAATATTAGGAGTTTTTTATCATTTAACCGCTATATTGCATCTTATCGACAACAATTCGGCCGGCTGCAGTTTTCGCCGGCGAAAAGCAAATTATCGGCAGGAGGAGAAAAAATGACCGAATTTACATTTTCAACCGGTGCCAAAAGCGCCGCCGGCGTCAAAGTCATCTTAACGTCGGGCAGCGGCATCAACGCCGGAAAGTTTATTTCCGAAGAAGAAGCGGCCGCGCTCAGGGCCGCCGTCCGCAAACAGAAATTTGACGGCAAAGCGGGAACTTTCGCCGAAATATTCAACGGCAAAACCCGGATCGTCGCCGCCGGCACGGGCGCCCGGCCAAACGCGCTCGACCTGCAGATTCTCGGCGGCAAACTCTATAAGAAAATCAGCGGCGAAGAAACCGCCGCCGTTTTCATTCCCGCCGACAAAAAGAACCCGCTTTCCGCCGGCGAAACCGCGGCCGGCATAGCCCTCGGAATAGAACTCGGCGGCTACCGTTTTGACAAATATTTCACCAAAAAGCCGGCTGACAGCTACCCCAAACTGGAAAAAGTCGAATTTCTGAGCGAAACGCAAATCGACGATAAGGAATTTGCCGCCAACCGCGCTCTGGCCAACGCCGTCCGCTATGCCCGCGACCTCTGCAACGAACCGGCCAACAACCTCACGCCGGAAATTTACGCCGCCGACATCAAACGTCTGGATTATCTCGGCATCGACGTCACCGTTCTCGACGAAGCCAAGCTGCATGACCTCGGCATGGACATGCTGCTGTCGGTTGCCCAAGGTTCGGTCAATTCCCCGCGGGTGGCCGTGCTGCAATGGAAAGGCAGAAAAGACGCCAAAGAATTCGACCTCGGTCTGGTCGGTAAAGGCGTCACTTTCGATTCCGGCGGCATTTCCCTGAAACCTGCCGCCAACATGGGCGACATGAAAGGCGACATGACCGGTTCCGCCGTCGTTGTCGCCGCAATCAAGGCCGCCGCCCTGCAAAAACTGCCGGTTAACGTCGTCGGCGTGGTCGGCCTGGTGGAAAACATGCCTTCCGGTTCGGCAACGCGTCCCGGCGACATCGTCCGTTCAATGTCCGGGCAAACGGTGGAAATCGTTAACACCGACGCCGAAGGCCGGCTGGTTCTGGGCGACTGCCTGTGGTACATTCAGGAAAAATTCGGGGTTAAGAAAATCATCGACGTCGCCACCCTCACCGGCTCTACCATGATGACCTTCGGTTTTGAATACGCCGGCCTGTTTGCCAACGATGACAAACTTGCCGCCGAACTGACCGCATGCGGCGAAACGAGCGGCGAAAAACTGTGGCGCCTGCCGATTAACGCGGAATACGACAAACTGATGGATTCTGACATTGCCGACATGAAAAACACAGGTCCCCGGCTGGCCGGCGGCATCACCGCCGCCTGTTTCCTGCAACGCTTCATCAAAGAAGGCGTCAAATGGGCGCATCTGGACATTGCCGGCGTCGACAAAGACGACAAAGGCCATCCGCTGACGCCCAAAGGCGCCACCGGCTTCGGCGTCCGCGTTTTGAACTGTCTGTTAAGAAAAACGAAATAACAAACGCCGTTTTCCACCCGGCAAAAGCCTCCGGACAACTTCCAGAGGCTTCGCTTTTCAAACGACCGGCACCGCCCGAGGCCGCACAACACCGGGAGCTGTATTTTCTCCCCCTGCCGAAAACGGACGGCACGGCTTTTTTGAGCCCTTAGCGCAAAACGGCAGCCGGAAACTGCTGCCGGACACAAATTACATATTTTCCAGATCTTTGCCTTTTCCTCTCGGCAAATACGGGTTTTTCCGGTCTTCTTCGGCAGCCACTTGCAAAAACTTCTTCGCACCGTCGGAAAGTTCAACGCCGCTGTTTTCCAGATCCTTCCTGATCTCATAACCGGAAGCGGTCAATACCCTGTTTCCCTTACGATCACCGTTTGCAATAACCATATCGCAAGGGTTGTTGTTGCCGATGGCCTCATCTCCCATAAAAGTCACCAAACCGCCTTTGGCCACAAATTGCACCTCTCCCCACGAAGCTTGCAGATACATGTCGTTTTCGGCAACCATGGCTTTTCTCCGTTCACCGCCCACGGTATGGGCTTTGGCGGTTTCGCCGGGCATCATCTCGGCAAATGTTCTGCCGTCGTCAAGTATATAATTGTTGCTGCCGGCTTTCTCCGGTTTTTTCGCATATTGATCGGGAGAACCGTCAAGGCATTTGCGGCTGTCAATCGCAAAGCCTTCTTTTGCCACATTGCTTGTTTCCTCAATAACCCGTCCGTCGCGCGCCAGCGTTTTGGTCTGCACTTTTTCGCCGCCGACGGCTTTGGTCAGATCAACCGGGATACCGACCTTTTCAACATCAAACAACATACCGCCGTTTTCTTTGGCATATTTCAAAATTTCCTCTTGTGACAAAGGATTTTCGGCACTGGAAGCCCTTAAAACGGTATCCGCGCTCTTCCCTTTTCTCTCGGCCAGTTTTCCTCTTAAGTCATCAATTTTACTCATTGTTTAATCTCCTTAAAATTAACCGGAAAAAGGACCTCCCGAACAACGCGTCCGGCAAATGCCGTCGCACTCAAAGGATCCTTTTTTTGCTACGCAAACTTATCGTATCACTTTTTCCGTTAAAAGTCACTTAATATATTCTTTCGTCTATCTTTTTTACAAATCTTCCGCATTCCTTTTTTACGGCCAAAAAAAGGATCCTTTTTTTGCGATCCTCCGAAAGAAAGGATAAAATATTTTTTTTGTCTTTATAACAACCCGTTATCGCACTTAAAACAAGCCGGAAAAAGCCCCGCGTAAACGCGGGGTTCTTCATATGCCGGGTATACCCGGCAGGCCCGCCGCACCAACCTGTGTTATGGTAAAACGCAGGGTTCTCCGCGGATATACCCCTCAAGTTGCCGGCAAATGTCTGAAGAACCTGTGACGGTCTGACAGGGCGAGGATGAGCTGCCACTCGTAAACGGGGTAAAATCCTTTGTCAACCGACTTTGCGCCGCACCTTTTTTTAACCGGTTTCGAATATACCCGGCTGTCTTTTGGATATTCTTTCCGGTTGTACCGACATAGAGCGCCCTTTACACCAAAATTCCCGGTTACGATAACGAAATTTTGCATCTTTCCAACATATCGACAAACTACTCTCAGCCCATAATCAAACTTACGGAATATTCAGGCCATAGGGCAGGCATGCGTCTCAACAATACCTGTTCCTTTCCGTCGGCATAATTTCCAAGTGCAGTTCCTGTTTCCAAACGTCTGCCGCCGTAAAATGCCTTGCTGCGATATTTCTGGGCGAAAACAACATGGTATTTCTGGGTTCCATGCCGTATGTGCCATCGTATGCACGTTCATTAAAAACTCCTTTACTCTCATATCTAAGATCGTGGACAGACTGTCTTTACGACAAGAGCAACGGAGTTTTTTATTCGCAAAGAGTAAGGCATAAAAAACTACAAGAGAAACAAGGAAGAAGAGGAAAGAAGGAGAAGGAGAAAGAGGAAAAAAGAAAAAAAGGGAAAAACCAAAAAGAAAAAGACGGAAAGGGAGGAAAAAGGAAGAACAGAAAAACGGGAAAGAAAAAGGGAGAAGAGCGAAGAAAAAAACAGAAAAGGAAAAAAGAGAAAAGCAAAGCGGGAAAGATAGAGAGAGCAAAAAAAAGGAAGAACAAAAAAAACGGGAAAGAAAAAGGGAGAAGAGCGAAGAAAAAAACAGAAAAGGAAAAAAGAGAAAAGCAAAGCGGGAAAGATAGAGAGAGCAAAAAAAAGGAAGAACAAAAAAAACGGAAAAGAAAAAGGGAGAAGAGCAACAAAGAAAACGGACAAAGAGGAAAAAGAAAACCGAAAACGGACGAAGAGCAACACGGAAAAAACATAAGCTCTCCTCAAACATACATCAGGCGCGGGGTTTCACGGTACAAAAAAATGCGGGAGGTTAAAACCTCTCGCATTTTTCAAACACGTCGCAAAGCCGTTCTTACTGTTTTACCCGGCTTTGATAATCAACGACCGCCTTCAGGAACTTGTCTTCCTCCATATAGCGTCCTTTGACAAGGATCTCCGGAGAAACCAACCCTTCTGCTGCCAGCTTATACCCCATGTTCAGGGTGTTTTCCAGCTGCTGGGCATCCCACGCCTTGCCGCTTGCGCCTTCGTCGTAAGCGTCAAGCATCAGCGCGCGGATCACCTTCAGCACCGCGGAAACAGTTTCATCCGTTCCGCACAATTCCGCCATCACGTTCGGATAGGAATAGGCCAGGAACAAAGGCGCCAGCGCCTTGTATTCAGCAGGATAACTTCCCAGATTCGGCAACGCGAAACGGGTTTTTCCGTGTTCGCGGAAAAGATGCGCCACGCCGTTGGCAAGCGTTAAGTCCGCAAGCTGCATGTCCAGCCGGTCATAACTGAAAATCCGGAGATTTTCGTTAACCCGGCGGCCGATTCGCTCTTCCGCTATCACGCCTTGCGAAACCATGGCTCCGTAAGCCGCGGAAGAAAACATCTTCGGCTCTATGTCGGCAATGCGCACCCACGCGTTGGCAACATCCTGCAAACCGAACGAAAATTCGGTTGCCACCCGCATCTGATAGAGCGGATAGGTCACGCAGATCAGGTTTACGTCTTCTCTGACGCCGTAATGTGCCAGAGTTTCCTTAACCAACTCAATGTTTTCCGCCGTCGAAGTATCTTTCGGCGTCATCAACAGTTTGCCGAGCAGTCCTTTGGGAACGCCGAGCAGCAGCATCTGACGGAGATACATCCGATATTCGGAATTTTTGCGCAATTTGAACTGCGGGCAAAACTCCGTCATGTTCTGGTTGTCCTGCAAACCGAGGAACATAACCCCGTCGGGCAGAGCCTTATGCATACGGATATAGCAGTACAATGCCTCAGCCGCCTTCACCGCGCTTTCGGGAGCGCCGGAAAAAACGACCAAAACGTCCTTGCGCCCGCCTTCCCGTCGCGGAATGTGACGGTAATCGTAGGAAACGACGTTTTTGTTTCCGTACTTCAGAATTTCGCCGCCGTCACCGCGTCCGAACCTTTCGGCCGAAGCAATGATTTGCAGCTCTTCTTCGCGTAGACGATAACGGGGAACGGCATACAACCCGGCGGACGAAACGCTCTGACGACAGAATTCCTTCTTGGCGTTCAGACTTCCGTCATGGGTTTGCAGCACGTCAAGCACCCATTTGATGCATTTGACCCAGTCTCTGAACTCGCGTTCGCTGTGGCCGCGGCGGGCAAAACCGGGAAAACTTTCAAATTCGTACTCGAAATCTTCTCCATACTTGGCATTGTTTACAATTGCCTGAACCAGTCTCTGATAACATGTTATTTTGTTCATAAATAAAAAAATTAGTTAATAATTAAGTGAAACATTTTCATTGTATGCTTTCATTCGCGATCAGTCAACAAAAAATTGACAAAAAATCAGTCGTCCGGCAACCGCACGACAAACAGGGAACCCTTTCCCGGCGTGCTTTTGACTTCAATGCCGCCGCCGTGACGTTCCGCAATTTCCATGGCGATGGACAACCCGAGGCCGGTTCCCGCCGTCTGCCGGCTGCGGGTTTTGTCCGCCCGGTAAAAGCGTTCGAAAATATGGGGAATGTCTTTTTCGTCAATCCCGATTCCCTGATCCTCAACTTCAATCCGGCAGCCTTTGTCTTCTTTTAAGACCCGCACCGTCACCTGCGAGTTTTCCGGACTGTACTTGACGGCGTTGTCCAAAAGAATAAGCAGCAGCCGGCGGATCATTTCCCTGTCGGCACTGACCGGCACCGCGCCGGCACTGCCGTTTATCACCCGCACGTTCCGGCGTCCCGTCATCCCGGCGGCCGCCCAGTCGGCCAGCATGCTCAAATCGAAAGTCTCCCGGCGGATAAGCGGCTGCCGGTTGTCCGTCCGCGCCAGTTCCAGCAGATTGCCGATCAGCGTCGACATACCGAGCACTTCCTCTTTCATTCCCGCCACCAGCGGCTGTTTCGGATACTGCAGTTCCAACAGTTCCAGCGAAGACAGCAGCACCGCCAGCGGCGTTCGCAGTTCGTGCGAAGCGTCCGCGGCAAACCTTTTCTGGTTTTCAAGCGTTCTGATCAGCGGCGCAATGGTGCGGTCGGCCAGAAAATTGCCGCCCGTCCACGCCACCGTCAGCATCAGCAGCAAAGCCCCCAGCAAAAGATAAATATAACGCAGCGACAACAGCTTAAAAGGCGTCACATTCACCAAAATC
>ERZ827101.1834-NODE-1834-length-21850-cov-7.536729_pt1 | contig 21850 bp, 19 predicted proteins | sample MGYA00519869_ERZ827101 | MGnify/ENA primary metagenome ERZ827101 (study PRJEB31778, sample SAMEA3449256) | human gut metagenome | biome: human gut; feature: human-associated habitat; material: faeces | place: United Kingdom | collected 2010/2012 ...
GCTGGCAGGAAAAATTTATATTTTTTCAATTGTCTACTTGACGGGGAGCGGTTCACTGCCTAATTGACAGCCCCTTGTTACTATTAAATTGTTTCAAACACTCCCGATTTCAACATATCTGTAAACCAACAGTCAAAATCTGGATATTCTTCTTTATTAGCCAGATCACGGTATACTTCTTGCATCTGCTTGTATGTAAAACTTCTGCCATTTATCGGCTCTTCATAGCTGATATATTTTGTTTCTTTCATGTTGTTTTTCCTCCTTATGTTTGGCTACCTGACCGCCATCTCTGACGGTCAACGCTCACAGCTTAAAGCCCTGTTTATAGTGGCTGTGACCACTTTGATGATTAACTATTCTGAAGTGCTATGTATCTACGAGCATCCTGCAAGCATTCTGCTTTAGTGTTTCCAAAAGCTACAGCATTACCCCAATCATTTCTTGCGACCCACTCTGAGACGGTACCGTTCTTTTTAGCTCTTGAATTTAAAGGATCATAGTGTTCAATTCTTTCAAATGTTAAATCCTGAAGTTTCATGTTCTCACCTTTCTGCGGTTGACCTCCACCGCAAGGATAAGGAATTTATCTTACATATAATCTGCGGTACTGGGAAACCCTCTGATAATCTGCCAGTGATCCGAGATCAGCTTCAAGCTGTTTACTGTCCAGTGTTCGGCGCTCGCAAGTTGAAACTTTTATAGTGAAATCTTTACCGGATTCTGAAAGCTTGTTGTTATTGTCTAAGTAGGAGATCATTTCGCGCTCTGCGTCTTTTAACTGTGCGTCAAGCTCTTCTTTCATTGCTTTTAATGATCTGTAGTCAGCTACGACTTTTTCTAATTCGTTCATTGTTGTGCACATATGTTTTTCCTCCATGTCCTTTTATTCTTATTGGAAGAACTCAGCTCCGGTGAGCTTTAAACCAATCTCGATTACTAGGCATCTTTGCTTATCTCTTTCCGGTATTATGTGGGTGTCTCCGGTGTGCGTGTGCTACTTCGTTTTCACCCTTCGCTGTTGTTCTTCGTTTGTGTGTTGCTGTTTTGTTTATGGCTCTAGTATATATTGGTACCACTATATTTTCAAGACGTAATGTTTCACAAAATATATTAGTACCAATAGTTGTGTTTTTGTATATTTGTACCAATATATCTTTTTTTAGTTCCTGTTGACTGCTTTTTATATTAGTGCTAATATATATGTAGATTAAGAAAGAAGGTGTATATATGACAGTTTCTGAAGCCCAGAAAAAAGCAAGTAAAAAATATTTTGATACTAATTACAAACAGGTAAAGTTATCCATGCCAAATACTGAAGCTGAAGCTTTAGAAAATCACCTGAAAGAATTTCATTATGATAGTAAAGCCGGATTTATTCGTACAGCTATAAAGGAAAAAATGGATCGTGACCTGAATAATCAGTAATTTAAAAATTGGGCTATGCCCTTTTTTTATGCCGTTCAATATATTGGTACTATTATACATTTTGTCTAATTTTTTTATTTACATTTTGGATAAAATGCGGATTGAAATTATATTGGTACTAATATATAATTGACCTAAACAAAGGAACTACAGCACCACATAATAGGAGGTCAAGCATATGGCAAGCTTAAATGTATATGAAATGGTAACGGAAAGAATCATTAAACAGTTAGAACAGGGAACAATTCCATGGCAAAAACCTTGGACTGGTGTTCGGTCTGGTGCATTCAACAGAGTTAGCAAAAAGCCTTACAGCCTTATAAACCAAGCTATATTGGAAAAACCTGGCGAATACGCAAGTTTCAAACAATGGAAAGATTTAGGCGGTCACATTAAAAAAGGTGCTAAAGCTGAAATGGTAGTCTTCTGGAAGATCATTGATGTAGAAGAAAAGAATGATAAAGGTGAGATTGAAAAGAAGAAGCTACCACTTCTTAGGTATTACAATGTATTCCATATTTCACAGGTCGATGGTGTAGAGCCATTGAAAGAAAAGCTCAATACAGAAATTGAACCGATTGAGGAAGCAGACAGAATTATAAAAGAATATGTGGATCGGGAGCATATCACATTCAAAGAGTGTATAAGTGATAAAGCCTTTTATAGACCTATGACCGATACAGTAGTTGTACCACTTAAGGAACAATACAAGAACATTAATTCATTCTATCAGGTAGCATTCCATGAAATTACACATTCAACAGGCGCTCAGAACAGACTTGATAGAGATATAAAAGAACTTGCTCCATTTGGTTCTGAAATTTACAGCAAAGAAGAATTGGTTGCAGAGCTTGGAAGTGCATTCCTTATAAATCATCTGGGAATTGAAACAGAAGGAACATTTCAAAATAGTGCATCCTACATTGAAAGTTGGCTTCAGGTTCTCAGGAACGATAACAAGTTTATTGTATCTGCTTCAAGCAAAGCAGAGAAAGCAGTCAACTACATATTAGGCATAAAATGATAAAGGGGCGGTTGAAACATACCGCTTCTTTTTTTGCGTTATGGTTTCCGGTGTTGGCTTCCGCTTCTGTTGGTCTGCTATGGTTCGGTTCTGTTAGCTATGGTTCGGTTCTGGTCTGTTATGCTTGCGCTGTGTCGGATCAGTAGAAAATGATTGTGGTATCTGCCGTGAATGTAATGTGATGATATGGTATATACTGTTGATATAATGCAGACCATAACAAGAGATATACGGTACAATAACATGGTGTTATCAATAATGATCCATAAGTTATACAGTCCATAGGCTGTCCTATGGGCTTTTTATTGTGTCGGGCTGTGATCTGGTGTGTGATGTTCTGTGTACCTGGCGTTGGTTATGTCTGTAATGTAATCTGACAGAACGAATTGTTATATCAGGTTGTCTGGTACTCACTGGGAAAATCCTAGTGAATGAAAAAGGGGGCTGTGGTGCGATATGATGATTAGATATGTGGTATTATGCCGTGAGGGGAATCTTATTTGATTGTAGGGCTTATTGCCGAGTAATGCAGAATGCTATACCAGATTGAAGCAGATTCCCGAAATGGGAATGTGATCGGGCTGTATGGTGTGTGGTGTGTTGGGCTGTGGGTGTATGAGTAAGACTGATTTACTATGTTGGACTCTGCGACTTATACTGTGATCTACTCTGACATGATAACGGTATATGGTTCTTATCTGCTATGGAATGTATGGTTATCTGGTTTGGGTGATCTGGGCTGATATTGTACAGTCTGCTATATATGGGTAGGCTGTGGGAATGTCTTTTTCTGTGGTTGTCAGTCTGGAAGCTATGCAGAACACTTTTTTCTGATATATGTTGTTGGTCGTGTATGGTTCTTTGATTGTGTGGTCTATTGGGCTTGTGTGCGTTGCTGCTGATATATCCTAGTGTTTTAGTATGGTATAGGTGGGTGGGGGTACTTTTAATCTTTGCGCCGTTTCGGTTTTGTCGTAAAGGGTGAATGTGGTTTAATTGCACACTGACTGGAAAAATAGTACGATACGATATTATTTTCTATAATAATATTATTTTTAGATGTTTTTATTGACATCGTGTGATTAATATGTTAAAATATCTTCATAATAAATTTAAGGAGGTGCAATTATGGCACATCAGACGAGAATTAGTATTATGAATGAGCTTACAGCAAACCATAGCCCAGTTGTTACTGCGTTAAAGGCTAACAATCTTGCTACTTTCAATCCGCAGCTTGGTTATGTTGAGTTGCAATCCCACGGCAAAAAATACCTCGCTGCAGTAGCAACACGGTGTAATGGCTCTTCTCCTGTGATGCGAGTGAACGCATCAACAGTGGAGCGCCTTTGTAACGTTGCTGAGCGCAATGGATACGAGCCAGTTCTTATCTTCCATTCTCAGGCGGTGAAAAATGGGGTCAATAAGCATCCGCGTGTTTGGGGGATTGTACCAATCAATAATCTTCCGCTTCATCCTACCCTTTTGGGTGGTGAGCGAAAATTCATCGGTCAGCAAAACGGACATCTGTATCTCCACACGCGGGATGTTGATAAGCTTTCTTTCGACTTCGACGGGATCAACTTTTTCGGTCGAAAAACCTGGAAAGCAATCGATCAAGTGGTTTGATAAAAATGGAGGGGGAACACTCCCCCTCATATAAAAGGAATTAACTATGAGCAAGAAAATTAAATCTTTTACAGTCGAAGAAGATCTCTATTCTGCCGCTGCTAAGATTGCCAAAAATGAATTAAAAATGTCAGTTAGCCAACTGATTGAACATTTACTTTCTGGATTTGTAGACGGCCATTATAAAGTTGAGAAAAAACAAACACTTCAAACTGTAAATCGACCTATTAGCTTAACACGAAAACAACTTATCTATATTTTAACCACGGTATTCAGTGATAAGGGCTATGTTCTTAAACCACATACCAGAGATGGAAAATGTTATTATGAAATTTCCAAGGATAATGTTTTGCTATGTGTTTGTATGATAGTAATGCGTGATATGCGACATACTAGCTGTGTGTATCAGGTTAGCGCAGATCTTACAGCGCCTCTTCTCAACTATGTACAAGAAAAGAATATTCTTTTCTCAAGTGCTGGTGTAAAAATAGCACCAATACTGTTTACTTACGCTATTACACCTAACAATATTTTTACTTGGAATATTATAGATCTATTCAATCCACTATTTGATATTCCGCAAAAGCCAAAAGAATCAATATATCCTATTTATCGTGCTGCTACTAATATTGGTGAAAACGATAGAGAACCTGGTACTTACTTTATCAGAGTTAAGACACCTGATGATATAGAGTACGGAATTAATCTAACCAAAGAAACGTTAGCTCCTTATCACGGATTGTATGAAGAATTGGATCTAGCCTTGCGTCAAGCCCATGAGTACCAGCAGGAAACTATAGAAAAGTAAATAATCCATCCCAAAATATCGGAATCGACCACTGATTTTGCATATTGTAATCAAGAAAAGCATATGCTATAATTGCCATAGGCAAAAAGTTATAAAGTGTCCGTAAGGGCAACAAAAAGCCCCAGAGTTGCGACCTCTGGGGTTTTCTTTATGCTCAATTAAGACATCAGAACTGATCTTTATATTCCGGTTTCAGCTCCAAGTATTTTGCAAGATTTATTCCCTTATTAATTTCGACCACATAGGACGGTTGTATTCCTGCGGCTTTAATCACTGCTGCTGGGGATATTCCTGCTATCCTCATTTCATCTGCATAGAGTACACCAAAAAGATGTATCATAGTTGTTCTCTTCGCATTCTTAATCTCACTCATTTCACGTAACTTATTCCCAAGCTCAACAACTGTCATTTGTACCTTCCTCCCGATCATAAATATAAGCTGATTATAGCACAATTTGATATTATGGAGTATAAATTTGCACAAAAATGGCAGCAGAATACACACCTATAAAAACCGAATTTTATCGGTAAAATCACCCCTTTAAAACCCAGTAAATATAAGGGATTCTGAATGTGGATTTCAGTAAAAATCAGTGTTTTGGGGAATTTTAGACCGTTTTCGTCATATTGCACAATAAATTAGATGATCTGGAAGCGAAAAAATAGGGATGCAGCCCCGGTGTGCGGTTACATCCCTATTGTGTGTTACTTAACTTTTACTTTGCACTTCTTGGTTATTTTACCAGACTTGATTGTAATTGTTGCAGTACCTTTTTTCTTGCCTTTTATAACACCTTTTTTCGAAACAGTAGCAATCTTCTTGTTTGAAGATTTATAGGTAACTTTATCTGCTTTTTCTGTGTAACTCAGCTTCGGCTTCAAAGTATAACGCTTGCCCTTCTTAATAGAAACAGAAGACTTAATACCCTTTATAGCTGTTGTTCCTGGAACAGTAATTGTATAGACAATACTCTCAGAACCAGACTTAACAGTAATCTTAGCTATTCCTGCTGCTACTGCTTTTACTTTACCCTTTTTATCAACTGTTGCTACTTTCTTATTAGATGTAGAATATTTTACATTCTTCCAGGAAGAATCTGGTTTCAATGTGGTAGTTTTGCCCTTGGTTATTATCACGGTAGATGGATTTATTGGATCTACTGTTGGCGTTGGCGCTGGGCTTAATTTAGGAATCATTTCATCATCATGCATACCACAAATCTTACATGTACGCTGCTGCCATCCCTCTTCTATTGCTGTAGATTCTTTAATAACTTCCCATTCTCCCCATCTATGACCTGAAGCTATAATTTCCATTGTTTTTTTTGTACCACACAATGTACATGTCCATAATACCTCTCCATTTGTTGTACATGTTGCAGCTTTTACAACTTCTCTCGCCCAATTATGATCTCCACTTTTAGCAATTGTTTTCTGCGGCGTAATTATCTCACCACATACTGAACAATGGCTTCCTTCTGTCTTTCCTGGGATTGTACAAGTTGCTGGTATTGCAGGATCTACTACAATCGTATGAGCAATTTTAGGAATATTCATCTGCGCTTGTATTATCTTTCCGCATACAGCACAATGCTTTCCTTCTGTCTTTCCAACCAGTGTACATGTTGATTCTATAGCTGAATCTACTACAATGGTATGCTCTATTTTAGCAATTCTTTCTATTTTGATTTCATTACATCTGCTACAAGTATATGTTTTTTCTCCATTCTCCATACAAGTAGGTTCTTTGGTTATCGTTCCTTCATCCCACATATGACCTAATGCTGGAACACTTTTCTGCTCTAGTATCACTTCTCCACATATCGAGCAATGACTTCCTTCTGTTTTACCTGGCTGTACACATGTTGCTTCTACAGCTGGATTTATTGCAACTGTATGACCTGTTGCAGGTATCTCCTTGATTAAAGCATCTCCACAGAATTTACAAGTTTCAGTTTTTTCTCCTGCTTGAGTACATGTTGCAGCCTTAGTAATTTGTTCTTCATATACATGAGTATGATTTGGATCATAATTATAATATACTTTGGCTTTACATAATTCTGTTTCGATAACACCTATTGCATCCCACTCTTCACTTGTGCCAGTATATTTTACCACCTTTAATCCGCATCCAAGAAATGCAATATTACTAATATATTTAATGTTTTTAGGAATAGTAATATCATTCATATTTAAACAGCCACAAAATACACCATCTTCTATTCTAGTAACATTTTCTGGTACTATTACGTTGGTTAAATTTTTACAATCAATAAATGCATATGGTCCAATTTTAACAACACTTTCTGGTATTACAACATTTTCCAATTTATTACAAGTGTCAAACGCATTTCCACCAATACTTGTTATACCCTCTGGAATTACAATATTTGTCAAATTAGTGCACTTTTCAAATGCACACTCCCCAATTGTTGTTACTCCACTATTTATAATAATGTTAATTATATTTTTTGATTTCCATGGTGCATATTTATTTATATAATAATCATACATCTTACCAGTACCACTAATAGTTAATGTATATCCATTAACATCATCTCCGGTAATTGTATAAGTAAGATTATCTCCGCATTTTCCGGACTCTACAACACCTTCGGCATCAACGAATACCTGAGCTTCCGGGTCAGTTTCACCATATATATCTTCTTCGGCTACAAAATCTTCACTCTCACCATCTGAAAATCCTGCAAAATCTTCTGCGTCCTGATTTGATTCTGGTACAGATTCTCCCACATCTTTAACAGGTTCTTCAGTTACATCTTCTGTAGGATTTTCTATCACATCTGCTGTTTCACCATCAGAGAACCCCTCTTCCAAAGCAACATCTTCTGCAGCGAACACATTACCAGGCATTCCCGAAAATGCTATTGCAGATGATAACAATACTGCTAAAATCCTTTTCTTCTTCATATCTCTTTTCCTCCTTAAAATAAAAGCACTACTCACCGGAATACACTTCAGGCAAGTAATGCTCTCTTCACGTTCAATTGCAACTGGCTACCATTTTACAGGCCCTATAGCTTTGCGCCACCAGGTTTCCCCGGCTTTGCCCCTTATTCAGTTATCTATAAGGAAAATTATACGCTTATAGTATAGGAAAGTCAACTAATTAAACACATAATCAACCAAATAAAATCCAATTATATAGTATTATCTTACAGAAAGGGGATTTGATATGGTTGATTTTGGTAACAATTTAAAAACTCTTCGTTTACAGAATGGACTCACCCAAGCACAAGTTGCACAAAAACTTGGTGTAACAAAATCTGTTATAAGCGCCTACGAAACAGGACTTAGATTGCCCTCTTATGATATACTGATAAATATTTCCAAAATCTTCAAAGTGTCAACAGACTATTTACTTGGATTAGAGAACATCAGGGAACTGGATTTATCCGGTCTAACCGAAGAAGAAATTCAAGCTCTATTGAATTTAATAAAAGCAATGAAACGTAGAAAATGATATAAAGCTATCGGGTATTGTCTGATCCGGTAGCTTTTTGTTGTATTTTGACTGAAATGGTTTTATACTGGTTTTATAAGATTTGCTACATATCTCCAGCCATAATCAGAATACAAAATGCACATTCAAAGTCCAAAAGATAATGTAATATGGCAATACTGTAAATGATTACTAAAATTTATTTTCCTGTATACCTAAAATAAACTGGTATACTGATAATCTTGTTTTATTAGAGGATAATCATGTTAATTTTAAATGTATTAGATCGTATATTTTATTTTATATTTCCAATATCTATTTTTACTACACTTATTATCCAAACAATAGAAAATTTATTGAAGCCATCTAAAAATAATGCCAAAATAAATGCTCCAAACAATAGCAATCAAAAATTCACTTGGAAAAATCACATAGAGTCAGCAATTTCCATTTCAGCAATCCTTATAATTGCTGCACCAATCCTATTGATTTGGATAAAAAGAATTCAAAATCTATATTGGCTAATTGCTATTATTTCAATACCCATATGTATAAAAGGAATTGTCACTTTCTGTCACGCAATTGGAATTATAAAAAAAGTAGTAATATCAAATGATATTGGCAAGTTATCCTCTATTGAATGGACTGCAATTAATATATTAGCATATACAATATGGTTTTTAAATATACAGAATATTTTTAAAATTTTACTAAAGGAACTATATGAAACTACTAATGTTTATATGTCGGACATGTTAATAGCCTTGTCCCATATTATATTATTCTCTCTGTATATTTTTATCCTTTGCGCTTTACTTTCAGAATTACTAATTAATATTATAGGTGTTCTAAAAAAATTATATATCAAATTATTATTGAAAAATAAGATAACAGATTTTGAACAATACTGGATAAATAAAATTGAAGAAACTCCCAAATTAAAATCAACTCTTATTTTTCAATGGGAACTAATTGGAAGACAGCCGTACTTTATACATTGGATCCGATACATTTTATTACCAATTACGTTTATTTTTGATAGTTTTCTTGCACTTATTAATATATCCCTTTCATCAATTAGTTCTTCTATTGGTTTGCTTAGTCTCTTAATAAGAATGTTGAGGAAAGCTCTAAAACAAATGCTAAACTGGTTATTAAATCTTTCAGATAAAAGAATAATTGCAATTTCATTTCGTATCTCACTTATAATGGCTTTAGTATGTACTGTTGTTTTTAACCGTTATCAACCTATATTCAGAATGCAAGAAGCTAGTACAGCTGTTCTCGAATTTATAGCCAGTGCAATAATTATCCCTATTATCTTTGAATGGATTAGTTCTTTCAAAAATAATCTTGTAAATAATGCTAAAGCTTCATAATAGGCTTATCTATTGTTACAGAGCATACCACAGTGTATGCTCTTTTGTTATATGATCGAGACTGTTGGTGTCCTGGATCAAGCTTCCCCAGGAATATTATATATCAGCCACACAGAGCCACGATAAATCAAAGACGATACAGTATAAAAATCACCCCTTGCAAACCCTTTATTTTACTGGCTTCTCAGAGAGTCAAAATAAAATCAAAGGGTATCGAAAAAAGTCAATGTTTATAAGGGTTTACGGACTGTGAGACATGAAATTTTGTGCAATTTTTGTTATTTATTTAACAATCTAATTTTGCACAAACCTTTTAAAAATAAGGATTTATACGATACCATTGTCGATACCTTGAAACACTGGTAAGTACGTGCAATCCCTTATAAATACTGCTATCTAAGCACTTCAAAATGTGATTATATTGTTATTTTTTTAACAATATATATTTAAAAGGGGAGGGGTACTTTTTACTAGCCATAAAAACACTACTACTGCTCCCCAGGGGGGGTACTTATAAACTCTGGAATTTTTACATGCCCGGTCAGATACATGGCGGTATATAAACCAAAAATTATTTTCCAATCTGGCAACAGAGCGAAAAAATAGGGCATACCAGATAATATCCAGTATACCCTATATGTATTACTTAACTTTCACTTTACACTTCTTTGTAATTTTTCCAGACTTAATCGTAATAGTTGCAGTGCCTTTCTTTTTACCTGTTATTTTTCCATATTTACTAACAATCGCAATCTTCTTGTTTGAGGATTTATATGTAACTGTATCTGGGCTTCCAGCATATGAAAGTTTAGGTTTCAATGTCGTGCTCTTACCCTTCTTTACATTTATAGAGGATTTAATGTTCTTAATTGCTGTCGTGCCTGGTACTGTTATTGTGCACACAGCCCTTTTAGAACCTGATTTTACTGTAATCTTCGCAGTGCCTGCCGAAATACCTTTAACCTTGCCCTTTTTATTAACTGTTACAATTTTCTTGTTGGAAGTAGAATACTTAACATTCTTCCATGAGGAAGCTGGTTTCAGAGTAGATGTTTTACCTTTTTTCAATGTAAGTAAAGACGGAATTAGAGATACTGCCTTAACTGAGAACTGGTACTTCATACTCTGAATATCATCTGATGGAAGCCACATTTTACGAACACCATCATACAAATACTTCTGGAAGAATATGTACATATCATATGTTCCAGATTTGGTAATACCATTATTGTTTCCAATTCTACCTATTGTCTGTCTCTGGCTTGCTGTTGGATTCGCATTTAAGCTCCAATATAATGGTCTCCACTGCCAGTCTCCATTAACAGGATTTGTGTTCTGAGTTCCAACTCCAGTAACTATAAATTGATATGTTTTTCCAGAGGTAAAGGTAAGCGGCTCTTCCAAACCTTTTACCGTACTTTGAGATACGCTTGGAGTATAGACCGGAATAGGTGTCGTTGTCGTTGGAGCTGGCGTTGAGGTTGGATTGACTGCAGGCGTTGGTATCGGTGATGCAATCAACTGTATTTCTTTTGATTTAAAAGTTGTTGGAAGCGAATCTCTTATAAAAGTAGCGTCCCATTCAGAGCCATTGTATATGAACTTCTGGAAAAATATATACATTGTAAATGTTTCTTCATGTTCAATACCATTTACATTTCCAATAGACCAGCTCTTCTGATATCCTCCATCAATATTATTTTTCTCCATTGACCAGCCATATGGAATCCACTTGGTATCACCTTTAATCGGGTTTGTATTGTCAGTCCCTGCACCAATTACTGTGAAATCGTACATCTGTTTCGGATAAAATGCTAAAGGCTCTTCCAATCCAGTTACCTTGCTCTCGCTGACAGACGGGTTAATAGTTGCACGAGTGGTTGGAGTCGGTGTGGTAGTAACCGGAGTTTCTGTGGGAGTACTTGCTTTCGCCTTTAATGTGAGTACAAGTGGTGCAACTGCTTCAAGTCCCTTGGAATCCTCAGCATATACAACTACTTTAATGGCTGTATCATAAGCTACATCTGTCAACTGTACACTTGCAGAGCTAGCAATATCTCCAGAGCTCTTATAATTACTCTTTACCGTTTCAAATCCAGGTGTAGAATCAGATTTTTCTACCCAGGTCACATAATATCTACCGCCAACACCAGCATCATTGGTATGAAAAGTCAGATCAACAGTATGCTCATACGCATTACTCCAAGAAAGAGAATCTGCGTTCAGCATCATAGTGCTAAAAATTTTCTCCAACATTCCAGTCTGGCTGTTAATGGTAAACTCTGTAGAGTCCAGATAATGAACATGTGCCAGAATATTCTCCATAATAGTAAGCGCAGTACCTTTATCATCAGTGCCGACCTTTACAATAATTTTTCCAGCTGCTGCATCACTTCTTCTCACCTGAAGATTTGCAGTCTCAGCAAGCTCGCCAATTGCAACAATATATGCGCTATCACCGCCTAAAACAATACTGTTATCATCAATGCCATCATCCCTGTTGTCCTTCACAATCACAGTACCGGAAACACGGATCTCACCTAAGCTGTAAATAGCTCCACCTGTAATTTCAGCAGTTTCATTTACAATACCTTCAGACTGGTTTCCTGTAATAGTACCACCTGCCAGTCCGATGCTTCCGCCAGCATTACAGATTGCAGCTCCCGGCGCACTGGTTCTATTTCCTGTCAGAGTTACACCATCGGACATTCCGAAGTAACCGCCCTCCACAGAAATAATAGAGCCTGTTGCATCCCCCTGGTCAAGTGCTCCTGTTACAGTCAGACTTAAAACAGTCTCACCATCTTTGCCTGTACCAAACTGGAAAGAAGTGGACTCATCTTTTACTTTAAACATATCTCCTAAAAATCCGGCTGCACGTTTAATAGTAGTTCCATCCGCAGCTGCTGCAATAGAGATATTCTTATTCTGATCGATCACAACAGTCTCACTGATCTCTACAGTTCCGGTTACAAGGATCTGGGTAACTTCACCATCCTTGCCAATATTAACCGGTGCTGCCGCAACTGCCTCTGCCAATGTGGAATAGGATGTCTGGGTTCCATCTGCTGCTCTTACAATAACCAATCCAGGATTTTCAGCAGGAGGAGTAGGCTCAGCATTTTCCATCATAAACTCGATTGCATCACTGCTTCCAAATCCATCCTGATCCATTTCCTGTGCTTCTTCATCATAGAAACCATTTGCAATCTGTTCATCAATAATAAAATCAGTTTCACTTTCAAATTCATCAGTTATTTCCGTAGCAAATTCATCTTTTCCCCTATTTTCTTCAGCCATTACAGCAATCCTACTTATCGGGACTGCTGTAACAACCACAGCTGCAGCCAAGATTGCCGATAACATCTTCTTTCTCATCCTTTGTGTCCTCCCAACATCTTATAGTATCGAACTAATTGTACTATAATAGTAAATCGCTACAACATAGAAGTCAATCCACAAAAAGCGAAAAAATAGGGCAATTACACAATTTCCTGTATAACTACCCTATTATTATTCTATACCTAGTTTCAACACTCCGGTTCCACCCAGACACCTAAAACACATTTTCAAAAAATCCATAAAAGAGAGTGTGCATATAGTCTTGAATCATACATCATGGATCATACATACGACCCATATAACTTACGACCCATATATCCTTAAGCCTAGCATAATGCAATATAACCTTTAAAGTTTCTAATTCAAAGCTTCCAATTCAAGCATATGTAAACTCTATTTTGTGGATTTTGTGTGAGATTGAAATGTAAAAAGCCAAGCCGCATGAGCCTGACTATCTTTTGTGGGTTATGTATTAAGTATATTAGTTTTGATCGGATGATGACTTGTCTGTGGTTGGATGGTCTGTGGTTGCTGCAACCTCTTATTGTGTGGTGAATTAGTGGTGGATCTCTTTAGGGATATTATAGCATAGATTAGTGGGTTGGAAAAGTTTGTAAAAAAGCAGCTCGCGAGACTGCTTATAAAAACTAAATACGTTTTTTATGGTCCAAAGTCCATTACGGTTAAAACATTAAATCTCTTATGAGAAGCTAAACACTTTGCAGTGATATGTAAACATATATGCAATTGGGATATCTTCTCTTCTAAGTATAGAATACCATATTGTACAAAAACAGGCAATTATTTTTATATAATAATAACAAAATAAATATTGTTGCTTCTTAAATACCTTGACAATTTATGTGTTCGAGAATATAATGATAATGTAAGATTAGGTCAGGAAGCGTATGGCGCCCTGGCCATTTTTTTTAGGAGATACTAAAGATGAAAGAATATAAAACCTTCAATCAACAATTATCCATTTTACGTAGTAAAGGAATGATCGTTCCAACTGATGGACGTCCAAAACGTTTTTTGGAGCAGGAAAATTATTATAATGTAATAAATGGATACAAAGATCTATTTTTATGTAAAAATATCCAAGGAAATATTATTACACCAGAAACATACCTGCCAAATACACATTTCAATGAACTAAAAGCATTATTTTTGTTTGATCGTGAATTAAGATTTTTATTTTTGAAATATTTACTTATTTTTGAAAATTCTTTTAAAACAGTTATTTCATATGAGTTTTCAAAAAAATACCAAAAATCTAATTCATATTTAGATATTTCCAATTACAGAGATGACAATCCGAAAGAAGTATTAAAACAAATTGCAATCTTGACAACTACTATACGAGACAATGTTGGTTCAAAAGGTGCAATAAAACATTATATTGAAAGACATAGTTCTGTTCCTTTATGGGTTTTGGTTAATTATCTTACAATAGGGAATCTTTCATATTTATATTCTGCATTAAAAGATTCTGAGAAAAATACTATTGCTAAATATTATTCCGATAAATTTACCAAAGAATACAAACCAAACAGTGCATTAAGAATTAATAGCGAAGATATGGAGTCTGCGTTAAAAATATTTAACTTGATGCGAAATCAATGCGCACATGATGAACGCTTATATAATTCAGATTATAGAAATGTGCGTGTAACAAATATTGCAAATTATTTTGGGATAAGTAATTATGATAATCGACGTATTATCGTTGCAATTATATATTTTAAAGCTTTGCTCAATAAAGAATATAATAAAAAATTTCACTCTGAATTGAATAAAATATTTAGCCGATATCAGAATGAATTTAATACCGTTAGTTTTAATGATATTCTTGATATTATGGGAATAAGTCTATCTGAATTAAATAAATTAAATTAGTTAAAAGCCCAGCGATCCACACGGACAACTGGGCTAATCTTATTACTCTTCTTCTGTTGCTTCCGGAGCTGATTCTTAATCTACAGTTGGTTTCGGAGTGGACATAAGCTCCTTCAGCTCTTCAATTGTGTAACCGTTGGAATCCATAAGATCCGCAAGGGCTGTAAGCTGGGCTGCACGTTCGGCTTTCTTCCGCTCTACATCCATGTCTTTAGGAATCACCTTGCAAACAATCTCTCCTGTTTTCGGATCAGTACGCACAGAGAAGTCATTTTCTCTAAAAATTCGTTTCATCCGCAAATACTCTTCAGAATGTTGATTTTTCTTATGTACAAGTGGCTTACTTGTAATCCAGGGTGTCTTGGACGGTACTGCAAATACACAGCCCTGTAATTCTTCATTTTGTTCCACAATATCTCCCTCTCAATCTGTTATCTCAATTTTCCAGTTCATCATAGCTTCATACACGCTGTATGGAATCTTATCCTTGTATCTCTTCGCAGTGTCCTTGATATATTGTTCCTTATACTCTTTATACTTCTGAAATGCTTCTTCCGGTGTTTTGAAAGTACCAAGTTTAATACTCTTTTGATTTACCATAAAAGCAGCCCTATAATGTACGATTCCGCAAGCATTACTTTTTTCCGCATGTACACCTAATGGATATTTACCACGATTAGCTTTACCATTCGTAAATAATGTATTAATAAATTCAGGAACGATACAGCAATTATCAGGTCCATATTCTTTATTACCCTTTACTAAAATATCCTTGTCCAAATTTAAGGAACTATCACCACAATTATGACTCTCATACCATTCTTTAAAATTACTGAAGTTCTTCCATTCCTCGCATACTGTACAGCATTTATACGTCTTCTGTCTGTTTTGGATTTTCTCATTATAGCAGCGATTCAGCATGGCTCTCCACTTCTTATAAACTGTTGTATTACTCTTGCCCTTTTCATTTGAACAACCAATATATCCAACACAACAAACAGTAGGTGTAAAATTCTCAGCTTCCCATCCACTAGGTTTATATTTCTTGTTTTCTGTTATATCTGCAATATCTTTCTCAGATACTTTTCCAGTAAGATCAAACACTTTTTGTACAGCCTCATATTCTTTCTGATTCAGCGGATATAAATTTCTGTAATAGTTATCTTCAATAGCATTATCATAGTGCCAAATATATGTGTTATTATGCCAGTCAGTATTTACAACAAAAGCTTTCACGACTGCAACATCTGCATACACTTTTTCCTCTTCGAAAATCCACTGGTTTCTACGGAACACATTTTTCTTTAGCATGTAATATAATCGTTTCGTATTTTCGTCATATTGTCCTTGTACAAGCTGATACTGTTCATTCTCTAACTGTAATACTCTTCCATAATTTGACAGCCATATATCCTGATAATCATTCTGTTTTATGAAAGTTTCATCCGTTCCAAGTAATGTAATATCAAGCCCAGTTTTAGACAAATCAAGTTCTCTCTTAGAATTGATTGTTTTATATTGCCGTTCATATTTTGGAGCTGGAATATCTGGTTTTGGCGGCACTCCATACAATTTCTCATTACGTTTCTTGATCTTATTCTTTTTGTTTATTGCGTTTGTACATTCTTTGCATTCTGAACGTGGTACAACCTTTCCAGATTCATATTTTCTGGTAAAGAAACTGCTTATCGGTAATGTCTTTCCGCATTTCGTACATAATTTTGTCTCTGGGGCAGCAGCCTTTTCCCCAATATTTTTTTCATCTTCCGTCTTATCTGTAACTGTCTTATCATTTAACATAAGTCTCCTTTCGTTCTAAGCAAAAAAGACAGTCATATCTTGACTGCCTTTCTGCCCTGGCTTTATTTATGAGTGCTGCCAGGTGGCACTGATACATAATATAAAAACACATGCCCCATTAAGGACTTGTGATTTCTTGTATTGCAAGGGAGGACATTTAATCGACACCCTTTCAAGCCTTTTTCACATATTCAATTTTTCTAAACAGTGGCTCTATCTCTTTCAGCTGATAGTCCACCTTTTTATTTCTTGCATCTGTCTCTTGAATGTACATCACTGTTCCCAGTACACCAATCACAGAATACAGCTTACCGGAGTCTGATACGATTTCGCCCCAGCGTATTACATTTTTATCCATATCTGGTCTTATTCCTTTCTGAAATTGTCCCATAAAATCACGATTTTATATTTCGCTCTATAGCAATGCTTTAAAACGCATTATACGGCTCAAATTTCGATTTTAATTCTATTAGTAGGGAAATTGTTGTCTGAAATGAAATAAACGAAATTTAGCCCATACACAGCGTTATTTACTGTGCATAGGCTAATAAAAGAGGATGACACATATTTGTGCTCAAAAAAATGAACACTAAAATAAGCCCACGAGTAACACATCAAAAACTCATGGACTTATTCAGGTATTCATATTTAATTTTAAACAAAAAAATAACCACAGATAAAATCTCTGTGATTTTGTGAATTTTCTGTGAAATCTTATTAAATTTACCACATTTGCAGGCTCATCCTCCTATAAACATATTTTATCACTTATAAGAAATGATTACCTTTTTTATTTTTGATTGCCTTTTTGATTACCTTTCTATTTTTCATTAAAACAGAAAGTCCGCAAACCCTTGATTTTACTGTATAAATCGGGGCAACAGGATTTGAACCTGCGACCTCACGGCCCCCAGCCGTGCGCGCTACCAAGCTACGCCATACCCCGCGAACAGTTGATATTGTATCAAATGTTATAATAAAAATCAACAGTTTTTTCAAAAAACAAATTAAAATCGTCTGTAAGTGTTACTGTGAACGGAATAGACGGGTAACCCATGTATAACTCTCCTATCCAATTATAAAAGAACCTTGAACGTAGGTAAAACTGCAATTTTATTGAGAAAAATCACAGAAATCAAGGTTTTCGCCCATATACCAAAAGACCTTGACAGCTGGTTTTCCCAGTCCATCAAGGTCAGTTTTTATGCTTGGACAAATTTCTATTGATTGGGCGATTTGCCCTTTAACAGGATATTTTACTTTGCCTGTTAACAATTATATTAATGCTGTGCATTAATATAATTAACAAGTCCTTCCGCCTTAATGATCTTCTGCATAAATTCCGGGAAGGCCTGCCCCTTAAATTCAGTTCCTTTGGTGCGATTGTAGATCATGCCAGAATCAAAATCCACCTCTACCTCATCCCCCTCATCAATGCCCTTGCTTGCTTCCGGGCACTCAATGATCGGAAGTCCAATGTTGATTGCATTTCTGTAAAAAATTCTGGCAAATGTCTCTGCGATAACACAGCTGACACCAGCTGCCTTAATAGCGATCGGCGCATGTTCACGGGAAGAACCGCAGCCAAAATTCTTAGTTGCTACAATAATATCACCCTTCTGTACTCTTTTTACAAAAGTATTATCAATATCCTCCATGCAATGAGTTGCCAGTTCTGCCGGGTCTGAAGAATTCAGATAACGTGCCGGAATAATAACATCTGTATCAACATTATCTCCATATTTAAAAGCTCTGCCTTTTGCCTGCATGATAAGTACTCCTCCTTATAATCCTAATTCTTCCGGTGCACAAATATAACCGGTTACTGCACTTGCTGCAGCTACTGCCGGGCTTGCCAGGTAAACTTCAGACTCCACATGTCCCATACGTCCTACAAAGTTGCGGTTAGTAGTAGAAATGCAGCGCTCACCAGCGGCCAGAATACCCATATATCCACCAAGGCACGGTCCACAGGTAGGTGTACTTACAACTGCTCCAGCCTCAATGAAAATCTTAAGAAGTCCCTCTTCCATTGCCTGCAGATAAATTGCCTGAGTCGCAGGAATCACAATACAGCGAAGCCCTTTCTTAACCTTACGTCCCTTCAGAATCCGGGCTGCAACACGAAGGTCGTCAATACGGCCATTCGTACAGGATCCGATTACAGACTGGTCTACAACGACCGGCTTTTCAATCTCAGAAATGGTCTTAGTGTTCTCTGGTAAATGAGGGAACGCAACAGTTGATTCCAATGTGCTAAGATCAATTGTGTACTCAGCTTCATAAACAGCGTCCTCATCAGCCTCGTATGCTGTATACGGGCGCTTGGAATGCTCCTTCATATATTCGATTGCAAGATCATCAACCGGGAAAATTCCATTCTTTCCACCAGCCTCAATTGCCATATTAGCAATAGTAAAACGGTCGTCCATAGACAGGTTTTTAATTCCCTCTCCCACGAACTCCATAGATTTATAAAGAGCTCCGTCCACGCCAATCATTCCAATGATATGTAAGATCACGTCCTTACCGCTTACCCATTTTTTCGGTTTGCCAACGATGTTAAATTTAATGGCAGACGGTACCTTAAACCATGCTTTTCCTGTAGCCATGCCAGCTGCCATATCAGTGCTTCCGACACCAGTGGAAAAAGCTCCAAGAGCTCCATATGTACAGGTGTGTGAATCAGCTCCGATAATCACATCGCCTGCAACTGTAAGACCTTTTTCCGGAAGGAGCGCATGCTCAATTCCCATCTGTCCTACATCAAAATAATTGGTGATATCGTGGCGACAGGCAAATTCACGAACACATTTACAGTGCTCAGCAGACTTAATATCCTTGTTCGGAATAAAGTGATCCATTACCAGTGCAATTTTATCTTTGTCAAATACGGTATCTACCGTCATCTTATCCATCTCATGGATAGCTACCGGAGAAGTGATATCGTTTCCAAGAACAAGGTCAAGCTGTGCCTCTATAAGCTGTCCTGCTTCTACATGATCCAGACCTGCATGCGCTGCCAGGATCTTCTGAGTCATTGTCATTCCCATTTTAGTATTCCTCCTGATTCATTGTATGTTGATATTTTAGCACACTTTCTGTTATAATAAAAATACATATTAATCATAGTTATTATAATTTGTAGTTATATATCACTGTTCACTGGTGCTATTCTGTAAAGTATTATTTTGAGCGTAGTTCACAATAACCTGAGAAACTTGGCGAAAAATCATTCGAATACGTGATTTTTGTACATTGTAAGATATATTGTCATGGACAAGAGTAAGCAATATTGTTATATATTCAGGAGGAATTTATGCAGGAAAATCTGTCTCTTTATCATATATTTTACACAGTCAGCCGCACTGGCAATATCTCAACTGCGGCTAAGGAGCTGTACATCAGCCAGCCTGCCATCAGCCGCGCCATTAAGAAGCTGGAAAGCAATCTGGACACCACTCTTTTCAAGCGCAATTCCAGAGGCGTAACCCTCACCCCTGACGGCCAGATTCTATATGAAAAAGTAAAAGGAGCCTTCGACCTTCTTTCCGAAGGAGAGGATTCCATTCTTCACAATCGTTCCAGAGAGATTCCCAGGCTGCGCATCGGTGCCAGCACCACTTTATGCAAATATGTACTTATGCCCAGGCTGAAAGATTTCATAGCTGCCAATCCGCAAATCCGTATTACAATCTCCTGCCAGTCCACCTACCAGACCCTGAAACTTCTTGAAGAAGACAAAATAGACATCGGCCTGATCGGACGACCGCAGAAGCTATCCGGATACGAATTTTTGCCTCTGCTGCAGATCCAGGATACCTTTGTCGCTACACATCAATACCTGGAGAATCAGCACCAGCTTTTTCCATCAGAACCCCTTCAGCACACTGCTACTTTCATGCTTCTTGACGAACAGAATATAACCAGACAGTCCGTCAATACCATGCTTCATGAGCACCAGATGCAGCTTGGTCACATTCTGGAAGTCAGTTCCATGGATCTTTTAATCCAGTTTGCACAGGTGGGCTTGGGAATTGCCTGTGTGATCAAAGAATTTGTGCAAAATGATCTTGATAAAGAAATACTTGTGGAAGCGCCTCTGGGTCTGACTTTCCCATCAAGGGAAATCGGATTTGTATGCAAGAAAGGGAGCGAAAATCAGAAGCTTCTGACACAACTGGCAGAAATCTAGAGAAATTCCGCTTCGCTACACCGAAGTAGCGCAAAAAAAATCCGGGTTTCCCCGGATTTTTACGGGTCCCTTCGGCTCCGCTTCGCTACACCGAAGTAGCGCAAAAAAATCCGGGTTTCCCCGGATTTTTTTGCTTAGTTATTAATAAGCTTATCTTCGCCGTTCCAGCTGTAGAGTTTACGGATTTCTTCGCCAACTTTCTCAGATGGATGCTCAGAAGCTTTCTTTCTCATAGCTTTGAAATGAACCTGACGTCCAGCTGGGCTCATATCAAGCAGGAAGTCTTTTGCGAAAGTACCATCCTGGATATCGGAAAGGATTTTCTTCATTGCTTTCTTTGTATCTTCTGTAATGATCTTCGGTCCTGTGATGTAGTCACCGTACTCAGCTGTGTTGGAGATGGAATATCTCATTCCAGCGAAGCCTGACTGATAAATCAGGTCTACGATCAGCTTCATTTCGTGGATACACTCGAAGTATGCATTTCTTGGGTCATAACCAGCCTCGCAAAGAGTCTCGAAACCAGCCTGCATAAGTGCACAAACACCACCGCAAAGTACTGCCTGCTCTCCAAAAAGGTCTGTCTCTGTCTCTGTACGGAATGTAGTCTCAAGAAGTCCTGCTCTTGCACCACCAATAGCAAGTCCGTATGCAAGTGCTTTGTCAAGTGCTTTTCCTGTGTAATCCTGCTCAACAGCTACCAGACAAGGAGTTCCTTTGCCAGCCTGATACTCGCTTCTTACTGTATGTCCTGGTGCTTTTGGAGCAATCATGGTAACATCTACATTCTTTGGCGGAACAATACATCCGAAATGAATGTTGAAACCATGAGCAAACATAAGCATATTGCCTTCCTCAAGGTTTGGCTCGATATCTTTCTTATACA
>ERZ827101.1865-NODE-1865-length-21552-cov-2.944085_pt1 | contig 21552 bp, 17 predicted proteins | sample MGYA00519869_ERZ827101 | MGnify/ENA primary metagenome ERZ827101 (study PRJEB31778, sample SAMEA3449256) | human gut metagenome | biome: human gut; feature: human-associated habitat; material: faeces | place: United Kingdom | collected 2010/2012 ...
TTATCTGGCCCGGGAGATCCGCGCCGACAAATCCACCGGGCATGTGGTCCGGGTGGGGGAGGCGTATGCCTGGAACCCGTCCTGTGAAGGCGCAAAATGCGAGGACACCGTTCTTGTGACGGAAAACGGCCTGGAGATCCTGACGGCCGGCGGAGGCTGGCCGACCATCAGTGTGTACGGCTATCAGCGCCCCGCGGTCCTGAAATTCTATGAAGCGTAAAGGTGAAGTGACCGGTTAGATTATGGACAAAAAGTCTTCGGGGCTGCTGCTGACCCTCTCATTGGTATGGGCCCTCTATTACATATTCAGTCAGAAACTGGTGGCGGCGGTCACCTCCTTCCCCTCCGGACTCATCATCCGGGTCCTCACGTTTTTCATCCTGATCGTCATGGCGGCGGTCAGCGGCCGGATAAGAGACCTCAAGCCGCCCCCGCCCCGGATGATGCTCGTGATGGTGCTCATCGGGCTGTTAGGCTTTCTTCTCGATTTCACCGCGTTCCTCGGCCTGCGGTATTCGAGCGCGGGCGGCGGCACGGTCCTTCTCAAAACCGATGTCCTCATGGCGGCGGTGATCAGCGCCGTCGTGTTCAAGGAAAAGTTCCGGCTCTGGGATATCGGCGCGATCCTCATGATGTTCTGCGGCGTACTGCTGACGATGAACGTCTTTCATCTGCAGATGTCCGGGGTCAACGATCTGTTCTTTATCCTCAGCGCGTTTTTTGTCACCCTGAACGCCTTTGTCATCCAGTGGGCGCTGCACCATCCCAAAACCCCGGTCAAGGGGATGACCATCGGGTTTTACAACAATTTTTACGCTATGCTCCTGTTCGGCATCGCGGTCCTGGTCAGTGGTACGGGAGGCGACCTGGCGGCGGGTGTCACGGGAGACGGCGTATGGGCGATCGCCTTGATGGCGGGCTTTGGCCAGAGCTTTGTCTATGTATTCTACTACGCGGCACTCGGGCGGCAGCCGGTGTGGCTGGTCAAGGTGTTCCTGCTGCTCATGCCGGTCTTTACGACGGTGATTGAAACCGTTGCCGAGCTGGTCACGACCGGGACGACCAGCATGACCTGGTCCCGTCTCGGCGGTATGCTTCTGGTGCTGGCAGGGGCCGCTGTCCTGCTTTTAAAGAAGAAAACGCCGAAGCCGGCGGAACAAAAGGAGTAACAGACAGATGGATTTTCAGTTTTACATGCCGGTAAAGGTGATTTTCGGCCAGGACGCGATGAGCCAGTTTGCTTCTCTCGCCAAGGAGCCGGTCCTGATTGTGAGCACCGAGATCCTGACGCAGCTCGGCGTGACGGGCAAGGTTGCGGCCGCCTGCGGAGGATCTCCCGCCGTTTACGATCAGGTGGAGGCCAATCCGACCCTCTCCACGGTGGAAGCGATCGCCTCCGCGATCCGGGAGCAGAACATTGCCACGGTGGTGGCGGTCGGGGGCGGCAGCAGCATGGATGCCGCCAAAGCGGCAGCTTCCCTCGCCGCAGGCGATACGCCGCTGCGGGACTGCCTCTATCACGGCGCCCCGGTCCCGGCCCGCAAGGTGTCCCTGCTGGTGGTTCCCACGACTGCCGGAACGGGCAGCGAAGTGACCAATGTCGCGGTACTCTCCGATCCCGAGCAGGACAGAAAGACGCCGCTCGTCTCCCACAGCCTGTGGGCCGACGCAGCGATGGTGATCCCGGAAATGACAGTGACGGCCCCGAAAGGGGTGACGGCGTCGACCGGATTCGACGCCCTGATCCACGCGGTCGAGGCCTATTGGGCGACCTCCACCCAGCCCGCGAGCGAAGCGCTGTCCCTGCAGGCCGCCCGGCTGGTCTGCCAGAACCTGCGCCGTGCGTATGACAACGGGGAAGACCGGGAGGCGCGCGAGGGGATGATGCTCGGCAGCTTGCTCGCCGGCATGTCTTTTTCCCAGACCCGCACCACGATCCTCCACGCGGCCAGCTTCCCGCTGACGAGCGATTTCCATGTCGACCACGGACGGGCCTGCGCTGTCAACATGATTCCGGTCCTCCGCTATGTCAGCCGTCACATTCCCGAAAAAATGAGGGCGATGGCTGTGTTCTGCGGCTATGCCGGCACGGAGGAATGGATCGACGCCCTTGAAGACTTGATGGCACACTGCGGGATGCCCCTCTCCCTGAGTGAGGTGGGCGTAAAGGAAGACGATATATCCCGTCTGGCCGCTGTGACCATGAGCGCCCCCATCGCCAGGCTCACGCCCGCGCCGATGGATGAGGATATTGTACGCAAGCTATTGGCGGATAACCTGTATTCCGGCAGGGAAGGAGGTGCCGCAAACTGACCTTGCAATCTATGAACGCCAATCTCAAACAACGATCAATTTATGGGAGGGACCAATCTGTGAAGAAAATCATTTCCGCCTGCGCGGCCCTGGCGCTCGTCGCCATGCTGGCCGCGGTGCCCTGTGTCTCGGCTGCGGAGGATGCCCCGAAGCTGATCGCGCATTATGAATTCAAAAACGGCTCCGTCGGGAAAGACTCCGCCGGGAGCGGCGACATGAAGGTCGTCAAACCCGATGCGCAATCGGCCGCCGACGCCAAGGTAGTCGAAGGCCCGAAGGGGATGAGCGCCCTGGAATTCGACGCCAGCTACGCGCTGATCACCGACAAAAAGGATGTGCTCGATCCCCTCAAGGAATACACCGTGACCTTCTTACTGTCCCCGAACGAGGCGGGCAATCTGCTCTATACCGCGTTCTCGACCGGCCAGACGAACTGGAATGCCCCGATCAACAAGGGCTCTATTATCCTGTTCAACAAGGAAGCCGGGAACCCTGAGGTCCGGGTGTACGGCGGGGATCCCACCGCGGCCGACGGTACCAAGTTCGCCGAAGACCAGTTTAAAAACGACGACGGCGCGAAGGGCCTCGAGAAGTTTGCCGAGCGTGGCACCAAAACCGCCCCCTACAAGTATGAGGCGGGGGTCTGGTACCGCGTGGTGCTGACTATCCAGGTCGCCGACGGCCGGACGGCCGGCAAACAGGAACTCTACATCGACAAGATGGACGCCGTGACCTCCAAGGCCAGCCTCGTGAGGAGCAAAAACTACTATTCCGATTCCCTTCCGGCCGGGCTGACCGACCTGAACAATTCCCAGCGGCCGATCTCCCTGGGCGCCTGCTACAACTGGGAGAGCGGCAAGGATCAGAATCAGTTTACGGTCGATAATAACGAAAAATTGGCCGAAAGAAAGAACTTCAGCATGTTCATGGGCAAGATGGCCGACGTGCGTTTCTACGACAAGGCCCTGACCCAGGATCAGATCGTCGAGCTCTTCAAGAACAACAAGATCGCCGGCGAGGAAGGCAGCAGCGAGCCCCCGGTCACGACCACGGCGGCGAACAATGATGCGACCACGGCGGCGAACAACGATGCGACCACCGCCGCGGGCAATGACACGACCACCGCCGCGGATGTGGCCACCACGGCGGCCGCCAAAACCACCGCCGCGGCCAACACCTCGAATCCGGCCGACGACGGGGAGAATTCCAACACCGGCCTGATCATCGGCATCGTAATCGCCGCAATCGTGGTTCTGGCGGGCGCCGGCGCGGCGGTGTACTTCCTGGTCATCAAGAAGAAGAACGGCGATGTGCCGCCGGCCGGCCCGGACGATGACGCGTCCTCCTCCGGCACGGACGGCGAGAACAAGTAAGCTTCCCAGGATGCAAGCTTTGACGGTTTCTTGTAAATCGAACCGTTGAAAAATAGAGTGAAGAAAAGGAGAGAAAAATGGCTATGAAAAAGCAGCTCATTCCCTGCGCACTCCTGTCCGCCTGCCTGATGCTGGGGGCCGGTGCCGCCGCGATGGCGGAGACCCCCGCTGCCGGACCCAAGCTGGTGGCGCATTACACCTTTGCCGACGAGACCAATGTGGGCAAGGATTCCGCCGGTACACAGGATCTGATCGTCCAGGGTGCCACGGTCGGTTCCGCCGGAACCGCGAAACAGGTCGAAGGCCCTGCCAACATGAAAGCGCTGGAATTTGACCAGACCTATTCCCTGATGTCCGACGCCGACGACGTGCTCGACGATATGAAAGAGTTCACCATCACTTATCTGGTCTCCGCGAACGACGCCGAGGTGCTCCGCAGCAACGTGTTCAGCACCGGCGCCGCCAACGGCAACAGCTTTAAAAATTCCGGCCTCAACCATCTGATTGATAAAACTAACGGTATCCCGGATTTCCGTCTCTTCGGCGGCAATCAGGAGGACAGCGCGCAGGCCGACGGCAGCAAATGGGACGCCAACCAGCGCAAGAACGATGACGGCAAGAACGGCAAGAACTTCTGGGCGCAGCGCATTGCCTACGATGCGGATTCCGATACGGTCGGCGCGCCTTGCACCTACGAGGCGAACGACTGGTACCGCGTGGTCATCACGGTGAAGCTCAGCGATGGCACCAAGACCAGTGAAGAAACCGTCCTGTGGCCGAACAAGAGCGCGGGCGACGCGTTTTATCCCGGCACCGGTGTCCAGAGCGTCTACATGGAAAAGATGAACGCCGTCACCGGCAAGGCGAGCCTGGTCGAGAGCAAGAATTACTATGAGGTTACGCTGCCTTACAACCTGACCAGCGTCAAGAATGAAAACCTTGGCCTCCTGATCGGCGCGGCGTATAAAGTCAACAGTGATACCCCCGTCATCGATACGAATGTCAACAACTATGCGCCGTTCATCGGCAAGCTGGCCGACTTCCGGATCTATGACAAGGCCCTGAATCAGGATCAGATCGTTGAGCTCTACACCACCAACGACCTGGACGACGGTTCCACCGAGTCGGGCAGCAGCACAGAATCCACCGGCAGCACCCCCTCTACGGGCAGCACGCCGTCTACAGGCAGCACTCCTTCGACCGGCAGCACCCCCTCGACCGCTTCCAAGGCTCCTTCGAGCACGGCCAGCGCGCCTCCCACCGGTGTGGCGGGCAACATGCTGCCCCTGCTGGTTCTGATCCCGGCCGCGGGCGTCGCCGGTGTCCTGGTAGTCCGCCGCAAGGGTAAAGCGTCCAAATAATTGGGTTTAAACGCCGGAAGGCGTAGAGAAAAGGAGGTTTTCTTATGAAAAAGCTCGTTTCCGCCTGCACCGCCGTGGCTCTGGCCGCGATGCTGGGAGTCGTCCCGGCGGTTTCGGCCGCCGATGCGGCCCCGAAGCTCATCGCGCACTATGAGTTCAAGGAAGGCGCCGTGGGCAAGGACTCCGTCGGCAGCGGCGACATGAAGGTCCTGAAGCAGGACGGCAAATCCGAAGCGACCGCCAAGGTCGTCGAGGGCCCGAACGGTATGAGCGCCCTGGAGTTCAACCGCGATTATGCCCTCGCCACCGACAAAAAAGATGTCCTTGACGGCAAAAAAGAGTACACCGTCACCTTCCTGGTGGCCGCGAACAGCGAAGGCAAGCTGGTAAACAACATGTTCACCACCGGCCTGTCCGACCGGAACAGCATCGGCCAGCGTGGCATCAACGTCCTGATGCATGAAAACGGCTATCCGGAGGTGCGCCTGTACGGCAGCGCCAACGATTCCACCCATCAGTCCGACCCGAACAAGTGGAGCATCAACCAGTTCAAGAACGACGACCGGGAAATCGGCAAATCGAACTGGAAGAACGCGACAAAGCCCACCACGACCGACTGGTACCGCGTGGTCGTCACCGTGAAACTCAGCGATGGCAAGACGAAAGGTGACGAGATCACCAACGCCAACAATGAGAAGTACACGGCCGGCAGCGGCGTGCAGACCTGCTACATCGAGAAGATCGGCGGCGTCTCTGCCAAATCCGACCTGGTCGCGAACAAGAACTACTACAGCACCGTCCTGCCCTATGACCTAAACAACATCGACAACCCCAACCACGGCATCGCGCTCGGCGGCTGCTATTCCTGGGGTGACAACGATGACACCAATTCCTTCTACAACAAGAAGGAAGGCGAGTACAGATACGATATGTTCAAGGGCAAGATGGCCGATGTCCGCATCTATGACAAAGCCCTGAACCAGGATCAGATCGTCGAGCTGTTCACCAAAGGCGACGTGACCGTGGCCGGTACTCCGGACAGCAAGCCCTCCGGCAACAATGGCGGCGGCAGCCCCAGCACCGGTGTCGGCATGAATATGATCCCGGTCCTCGTGGCCCTGCCTGCGGCGGCGATCGCCTGCGGCCTGGTCCTGCGCAAAAAGAAGGCTTCCAAGTAAGGCACATTTCACTGACGGCCATACGGCGGCGGGATGCCGCCAAGAATGATGGGATTCCCGGGGGGCGGACAGCTTCCGCTCCCCGGGTGGATCCCATAAAATGGAGAGAGACGGTATGAGTCAATATCGAGTGGCGGTACTCGGCGCGGGCGACCGCGGCAAGGCCTACAGCAAAGCCCTCAAACAGCTGGACAAGGACTGCGTGCTCGTGAATATCTGCGACCTGCAGGAAGAGCGCGCCCAGAAAGCCAAAGAAGAGTTTGGCTATGAAGAGACTTTCTACGATTACAAGGACGCCATCACCAAAAACGACATCGATGTCGTCATCGTCTGTACACCGGCTTATTTTCACAGCGAAATGGCGATTTACGCCCTCAATCATCAGAAGCATGTCATCAGTGAAAAGCCGATGGACCTTTCTTTTGAAAAAGCGAGCGAAATGGTAGCCTGCGCCAAGCGCAACGGGCGTGTGCTGGCGATTGGGCACCAATATCATAATTTCAAGAATTTCCGCAAGCTGAAAAATGTGTTTGATCAGAACGTGATCGGGCGCCCGGTCATGATGCGGTGTGAGGATACCCGCCCCGTCCGGCCGAAAATCGCGATGCACGACGCCGAGTTTGGCAACGGCGGCCCCCTCAACGATATGTCCTGCCATTTCACCGATTTGATGCGGTGGTTCTTTGGAGCGGAGCCGGTCAGCGTCAGCGCGCAGTGCATGGTTCTCGCGGAAAACAGCCCCACCCTGGCGACAATCGCCAACAAGGCGGTGGACACGGTCAACATTAACGTTAACTTTGATTCTGGAGACGTCGGTGTGATCACGGTCAGCTGGGCGTATCCGAAGAACAAGCACTGGAAGCAGCAGGTGACCGCGTACGGCCCGAACGGGACGGTGGAGGTCACGGGCGACAAGGTGACGGCCTATCTGGAAGACGACAACAACGTCGAATACGAGCTGGATAGCCAGGACAAGGACGAGACCGAAAACGCCGAGAAAACGGTGGTCCGTCATTTCTTCGACGAGATTGCCGGCGTGGGCAAGGTGCAGGTCACGGGAGACGACGCTCTCAAAGCGTTCGCCGTGTCGTTGGCGGCCATCAAGTCTTCGCAGCTCGGCCGCCCGGTGCTTCTGAGCGAAATCTACAACGAAAAGCCCAGTATTTACAGTGCTATGCATTGCGGGGGGTAACCCCCCGCCGGAAAAACACCCCGGGGTTTTTCATCCCCCGCGGAGGAAAAGGGCATGATGCGGGGGGTAACCCCCCCGCCGGAAAAGCGCCTGCGGCGGTTTTCATCCCTTTCGTGAAAGATCGTCACGTACGGGACCAAAGCGATTTATCCTTTAAGGAGTGAACCTACATGTATAAAATTGCCTGCCAGACCATCGTTTTCGGCGATCATATCAAGGAAAATATCGAGACCATCCTGCCCACGGTGAAGAAAATGGGGTACGACGGCGTTGAAATCGGTGTCCGCCATCTGGACAAGGAAAACCCCGGCTATTACCGCGACCTGCTGAAGAAGAATGAGCTGGAGCTCCTGGCCATTCACGTGGGCGGCAACTTCCTGGAGCCGGATTCGGTTCAGAAGCAGATCGACCAGTTCGAGGACACCCTGCGTTTTGCCTGCGAGCTCGGCATCCACTACATCTTCATTTCTGGCTTCCACAAAAAGGGCAAGACCGAGGAAGACTACAAGGAAGAGGCCGCCGTCTACAACCGGCTGGGCAAGATGTGCCATGATAAAGGCGTGAAGCTCTGCTTCCATAACCACGACTGGGAAATCTGGAACGATGAGATGGGCTTCCGTACGCTGATGGCCAATACCGATCCGGAGTATTTCCGTCTGGTGCCCGATGTGGGCTGGGTCACCCGCGGCGGTTCCGATCCGGTCAAGTTCCTTTCGGAATTCAAGGACCGCATCGAGGTCCTGCATTTCAAGGAGTTCACGGCGGAAAATTCCTTCACCGAGCTTGGCCAGGGCGTCGTCAAGTTTGAAGAAGTCCTCAAAGCGTTCGGCGATCTGAAGAACCCGCTGTGGCTGGTGGCCGAACAGGACAAGACGACCAAGGGCGCTGAGGTCAGCGCGCAGGAAAACTATACCTACATCGCCGGTATCTGCGGCCGCTGATCCGCGGCGTATGCCCGCAGGGGTGACAGAACGACGCCATGTTAGGGAGGAAACCAGATGAAAAAAACGGTTTGCGCGCTTTTAATCGGCGCCATGGTTTGTTCCCTGGTTTCGTGCGGGGGGGAGAAGCTCCCTTCCGGATCTGAGACGGCGGACCCGCCGGATACCGCATCCTCTGAACCGGATGATACGCAGGACGTCACAAACCCTGTCTTCGATCATCTGATTCAAAGCTGGAATGCGCGTACTTACACCGCGGAAGACGGAACCAATCTCCCCTTTCAGCTCTATATACCCCCGGATTATGACGCGAACAAGTCTTATCCCTGCATCCTGTACATGCACAGCGCGGGGGTGAAATGCGACGACAATTCGCACATATACAAGGGTGAAGCGAAGTTCCTGCGCAACCTCGAAAGCGGCCCCTATGCAAAAGAAGCGATCGTGATTGCGCCGTGCTGCCCCGAAGGCCAGAAATGGGTACCGGCCAGTTCATGGAATCAGATCACATATGATTTTGTGAACACCGGGCCCGCCAAATACATGAAGGCGACCATGGAGCTTTTCGCCGCCGCGAGAGAGACGCTTTCGATCGATGATCGGAGACTCTATCTCTACGGCATGAGCATGGGAGGCTTTGCCGTTTGGGATATCCTCACCAGAAATCCGGATATGTTCGCGGCGGCTATTCCCGTTGCGGGCGCGGGAGATCCAAGCGCGGCCGATACCTTTGATGGAACGGCCATATGGATATTCCACGGCGCCGCGGACAAAACGGTGCCCAAGGAGAGCGCGGACAAGATGGTAGAAGCGCTTGAAGCGGCAGGCCGGGAGGATATCCGATACACGGTATTCCAGGGACAGGGGCACGGTATATGGGCCCTGACTGCCAATACCGAGGGCTTGTACGACTGGCTGTTCTCGCAGAAGAGAGACATCCCCGGTTAAAGCCGGCACAGATCCCATGCGGGCGCGTTACGGAGCGGAACCGGATGCGGGAACCCGCCAAACTTGAAAGGAACGATCAACCATATGAAACATCCTGTGACCATCGGCGTGATCATGCTCGCGCGGAACACCTTCGATTTCGAGGCGGCCCGCGGTCTCTACGCCGACATCAAAAAGAATCTCGCCGCCATTCCGGACGCCACCTTCGTCTGCGCGGACGACCTGGTGTTCGAGGTTCCGGATCTCGACGAGCCGATCGACAAGATCAATAAGGCGAACGTCGACGGTATCGCCATCATCAGCGGCACCTTCCATCTCGGCCATCTGGCGCTTGAGATCGCGAAACGGACCAATGCCCCCCTGCTGCTCTGGGGACTGCCCGAGCTGCCTTACAACGGAGGCAAGATCCGCCTCAATTCGGTCTGCGGCGTCAACCTGAACGCCTCCAATCTCTACAAGGCCGGCCGGGACGACTTCCATTACTGCATCTCGAACGATATCGATATGGACTGGGTGGACGCCGTCCGGATCCGCGCCAAGCTGAAAAACGCCAAGATCGGCATCCTCGGCTTCCGTGCCCATGGCTTCTTCAACCTCGCGTTTGACGAGCTGACGCTGTACAAGGAAATCGGCGTCCTGATTGACCACTACGAGCTGACCGATATCTGGAACCAGCCGGTGGACGATGCCGCCGTCGAGGCCCGCAAAAAGCAGATTGCCGGACTGTTCGACCTCTCCGGCGTCAGCGGCGAGCAGGTCCAGCGGGTGGCCGAGCTCTGCGAGCGTTTCAAGGCCTTCATGGACCGCCAGGGCCTCGCGGGCCTCGCCGTGCGCTGCTGGCCGGAATTCGCCGCCGGTTACGGTGTCTCCCCCTGTGCGGCGATGTCTATCCTGCAGAGCGAAGGCTATGTCATCGGCTGCGAAGGCGACGTGCAGGGCGTGGTCTCCCAGCTCATGCATACCGCTATGGGGGTGGAGCAGCCCTTCCTGGCCGACCTCTCCCAGGTGAATTTTGAAACCGATTCCGCCCTGATGTGGCACTGTGGCGTCGCTCCGTGCGGCCTGTGGGATCAGTGCTGTGTCCGTTCCCTCGATTCCTACTATGCGGGCGGACGGGGCGTAACGGCGGACTTTGTGCTCAAGAGCGGCAAGGTCAATGTCCTGCGGATGGATTTCGCCCGGGGCAAATCCCGCCTCTTTATCGAGTGCGGCGATGCGATCTCGGTCCCGAAGGAACTCAAGGGCACCTATGTGAAGGTAGTCTTCGACAAGCCCATGCGGGAGGTCTTGGACACGGTGGTGCGAAACGGCATTGCCCATCATGTGTCCCTGGCCTATGGCGAGAATGTCCGTCCCCTGGAGATCTATGCGCGCATGAGCGGCATGGACGTGATTCGGTGAGAAAGGCAGATTAGAAAGATGCAAGCAACGGAAATCAAGAGGCTCGACGACAAGTCGGCGGAAATCCGCCGCCTCGTCATTGAGGAAATCGGCCGGCTGGGCGTCGGCCACATCGGCGGGTGCCTCTCCATTGTGGAGGCGCTGGTCGTCCTGTACTACAAGCAGATGCATATCGATCCAAAGAACCCGGCCCTGGCGGACCGTGACCGGTTCGTGCTCTCCAAGGGCCATGCCGGCCCCGCCCTGTATGCGGTTCTCGCGGACAAAGGGTATTTCGACAAGGAATGGCTTTGGACCCTGAACAAGCCCGAGACCCGGTTGCCCAGCCACTGCGACCGGCTCCGTACCCCCGGCATCGATATGACGGCGGGTTCCCTGGGCCAGGGATTCTCGGTGGCCGTCGGTATGGCGAAGGCCGCGATGATGGACGGCAAAACCCACCGGGTTTACGCGATGATCGGCGACGGCGAAAGCCAGGAAGGCCAGATCTGGGAAGCCGCACAGTTTGCCGGCCAGCATAAGCTCCGGAATTTCACCGGCTTTATGGATTACAACAATATGCAGATCGACGGCCTGGTTTCCGATCAGCTCGACGTGCAGCCGGTGACCACCCGCTGGGAGTCCTTCGGGTTTGCCTGCGAGGTGGTGGACGGTCACGACGTGGCCGCCATCGACGAGGCGATCGAGCGTTCCAAAACCGCCGGCCGTCCGACCATGATCATACTCAAGACTATCAAGGGCAAGGGCGCCTATTTTGCAGAAGGCAAGGTCGAATCCCACAACATGCCGATAACGGAAGACATGTGGAAGGCCTGCGTGGAAGGGGGAGACCGCCATGTTGGATAATCAAGAGCTGCGTGCGGTATATATCGAGGAGCTTATCCGATATGCGGAAACCGACGACCGCATCACCCTCGTGGAAGCCGACCTGTCAAAGGCGCTGTCTTCTCCGAAATTCAAAGCGGCTTATCCTGAGCGTCTGATCGACGTGGGCATCTGCGAAGCGAACATGATCGGCGTGGCCGCCGGTCTCGCGGTGGAAGGCAAGCTGCCCTTTACCCACACCTTCACCCCCTTTGCTACCCGCCGCGTCTGCGACCAGGTCGCGATTTCCATCCTTTACGCCGGTCTCAAGGCCGTCATGGTGGGATCCGACCCCGGTATCTCCGCGGAGCTCAACGGCGGCACCCACATGAGCTTCGAGGACATCGGCGTCATGCGCTCACTGCCGGGTCTCACCATTGTAGAGCCGGTCGACGCGGCGCAGCTCAAGGCGGCGCTGCCCCAGATTCTCTCCTGCAAAGAGGCCGTATATCTGCGGCTGTTCCGGAAACAGGCCCGCAAGATTTACGATGAGGGCTGTGCCTTCACCTTGGGCAAGGTGAGCACGCTGCGGGACGGAGGCGATGTCACCATCATCGCCAGCGGCATCATGGTCGGGGAGTCCCTCGACGCCGCCGACCTTCTGGCGAACGAGGGCATCAAGGCCCGTGTGCTCGACATGCACACCATAAAGCCTCTCGACCGCGAGGCGGTCGTCCGCGCGGCGAAGGAGACCGGCGCCATCGTCACCTGCGATAACCACAACGTCATCGGCGCTCTGGGAACGGCCGTGGCCGAAGTCACCGCCGAGGAATGTCCGGTGCCGGTTGTCCGTATCGGTGTGACCGACCATTTTGGCGAAGTCGGCAAAATGGATTTCTTGAAGGCGAAATATCACATGACCGCGGCGGATATCGCGGCGGCCGCCCGCACGGCAATTCAGAAGAAAGGAGGCAGATAACATGAGAGTAGCACTCGGCTCGGATAAATCCGGCTTTCTCCTCAAAGAGGCGATCAAGACGTATCTGACGGAACAGGGAATCGAGTTTGAAGACATGGGGACGCAGGATCTCGAGCACGGCAAGCCGTATTACGAGGCTGCGCCGGTCGTGGCGAGAGCGGTCCAGTCGGGCAAGTTTGACCGCGGCATCCTCATCTGCGGCACCGGCATGGGCATGTCTCTGGTGGCTAACAAGTTCGACGGCATCTATGCCGCGTGTGTCGAGAGCGTCTACGGCGCGAAAATGTGCCGCGCGATCAACAACGCCAACATTCTCACGATGGGCGGCTGGATCATCGGCCCGGAGATGGGCGTGGAAATGGTGAAAGCGTTTTTGAACACTGGTTTTACCCAGGATCTGGAACCCTGGCGCGCGGAATTCCTCACCAAAGCGTTTGATATTGTGAAAGGGATGGACACCAAATAACCATATCATAAAGGAGGAGCAAACACATGAAAAAGGTAACCCGGTTTCTCTGCACGGCCCTTGCATGCGCGCTGATCGCCCTTCCGATGTCCGGCTGCGGCGGAGGCGGAGGCGAAAAAAATCCGTCCGGCGACAAAGACGGCCTGAGCGGCGAGCTCACCATCGGCACCCTGCCCAAGTGGGTGGAGGACGTCACCGCCTATGTGGAAAACTTCAACAAGATCTATCCGAACGTCCAGGTTGAAGTGGTCGGCTTTGAAGGTAAGGGCAATGATTACCTGACCGCCCAGGCCGCCATCAGCGACCTGCCCGACCTGATCTACGGCTTCTCGTCGGACAGCAACGTCCGCTATTCCGTGGAGCAGGGCTGGGCCTATCCGATCGACGAGTATGTGAACGCCGACGAGGAGTTCAAGGAGATCAACCAGGCCTCCCTGCAGGCGTATACCTACGGCGGCAAGCTGTATGGCCTGCCCTATGAGCTGGAGTTCGATGCCTTTGTCATCAACATGGATCTCGTCGATCTCCTCAACCTCGACGCCCCCGGTATGGATTGGACCCTGACCGAGTATTTGGAATTGCTCAAGGCGGCCACCACCAACGAGTATTCCGGCCAGAACGCGCTGGGCAACTTCTCCCAGAAGCTGACGGGCGTGTACGGTTCCCAGGGCCAGCTCGGCGCCCACGGCTACAACCGCGACAAGAACACCGTCACCCTGACCGACGGCGCCTGGGTCAATGCCCAGAAATTCATCAAAACGATGAAGGACATCCCCCAGCTCCTTTCCGATACCATGAAGGACCAGGCCAAACGGAACGCCGGCGAGCTGGACGATTACCAGAAGAAATTCGGCGAAAACTCGGACGCTGCCCGTGAAGGCAAGGTTTTGTTCATGTTCAAGGCCAGCTGGGATTGGGCCTGGGTCAACTCCCTGTCGAACGACTGGCAGTACCTGCCCCTGCCCCATCCGGAAGGACAGCCCAGCCGCCAGTCCATGCACACCAAGTGGGCGATGATGATGTCCACCACCAAATATCCCGACGCGGCCTTCGCCCTTCTCAAACACCTTACCTACGGCAAGGACGGCAACGTCTCCAAGCTGGAGTACCTGAAGGGCAAGACGGACGAAGAGGGCAAGCCCGCCAACCAGTTCTACATCCCGGTCACCAGCAACGACGCGGTCAACGCGGCGTTCCGTGATCTCGGATTTGTTCCGGAAGGCCTGATGTGGCTGTACGAGAACATGGATACCGACGCGTACGAGACCTTCCGTTCCGACTGGTACAAGGATGTCGCCGGCTGGGGTGACGTCTCCTCCAACATGAGCCAGCAGGCGGTCAAGTGCGAGAGCGGCGAAGTCCAGCCCGAAGCGGTCGCCAAGGAAACCGAAACCATGTGCAACGAGATCCTGGCGAGGGAAAAGGCCATCAGTGAAGAGGCCATCGCCGCCGCCCAGGCATCCTTTGCCGACACCCGCGCGAAAATCGAAGGCCAGTAACCCGATTTCTGTACGATCCTTTCGCAACCGTTACCCCAAGTCTTGTCTGGATGTCCGCAGGCCGGTACCGGCGACTTGCAGCGCCGGTACCGGCCCGGGCGGACCCTATCGCGCCGTTTCCCCCTTCATTTATGGCGAAAATTGTCGAATCCCGTTTGATTTGGAGCCTCCTGCCGTGTCCATGGCACGGAAACCCCTGGGACTGAACCTGCCCTGCAGGCGGGTGCAGCAGTCTCACTTAAAGTTGAAAATTCTGTTGATGGAGCGGGTGCAAGTCCTGTGGTAGAAAAGGACAGTGCTTGTACTCGCCATATTCAACCCTTTTTTGAAGCAATCGGTGGATAACTTCTATATAGCTTCTCTAAAACAGGCCTCCATCCCTCCGCCGCGGGATGGAACGCCCCGATTCTGGTGTTGCGCGGCGGAGAAAAGGGGCTTGTATGAAAAAGCGGATGAGAGTGTGTTCATGGTTATCCTGCATGGCGGTGCTGGCAGGTCTGTTTCAAGTGCTGTCTTTCACAGCCGGAGCCGAGTCCGCAGCCCCCGAGGCGGCATGGTTGCAGATCGAGGACAGGGACGTGATGGCCCAGCAGGTGTTCGAGGGCGGCCGTCTCCTGGCGCAGAACGAGGTGCTGGAGGTTTCGCTGGATCTTCCGGCGGCAGGGGACTACCGCGTGGCCCTCGTATACGAACAGACGGATTACCCGACCTTTGGAAACAGCGGGGAAATCCGGGTCAACGACAAAACGGCGGCTCTCACTCTGGGAGGCGTCTGGTACGACCTGTATAAGGAGCGCCAGCTCGACCGCTACGGCAATGAGACGATCAGCAACAGCGCGTTTGCCACCGGCAAAATCACGCAGTTTTTGTCCGGCGACACCGACTACGACCGGGTGGACAGCGTTTATCCCTTCCAGCAAGGAGCCAATTCCATCCGCCTGACGTTCTCCGAGATGCCGGTGACCGTGTACGAGATTCTGGTCGTCAAGGCGGCCTCGTACAGCGGCCTTTCGAAAACCGCTGAGAACAACGGAAAACAGATCCCGATTCAGGCGGAGGATTATGTCTGGAAATCGGATTCGTATATCCACGCCGGCAATGCCCAGGACGCGGACGTCACCCCGTACCAGGTGGACAAGAAAAAGATCAACGTTCTCGACGGCGCCGTATTCGACACCCACCGGCAAAAGGTCCTGTACCAGTTCTATGTCGAGACGGCGGGGGATTATCAAATCGCCCTGCGGTACAACCAGGATTCCAAAAAGGGGATGAGCGTTTACCGCAACATCGAGATCGACGGACGGACGCCCGACGCCTGCTTTGAGAATATTTCTTTTAAATACACCGGCCTCGACTATCAGACCCAGACGGTCACGAACGGCGACGAGCCGGCCTACATCCATCTGACCGAGGGATGGCACACCCTGTCCCTCATCGTCTCATCGGCGCCGGTGGCCTCCTACCAGGAGCGACTGAACACCACCCTGCGTGAAATCGGTGAGGCGGGCATCGCGGTCAAGATGATCACCGGCGGACAAAAGGACAAAAACCGGACCTGGAACATCGAGGAGTATCTTCCCACCATCGTGGACGATCTCAATCGCTGGGCCGATGAGCTGGACGCGGTTTATGACGAGCTCGAGGCGCTCGCCGGACGCAAACCGTCCTTCGCGGCTTCCCTTCCGAAATCCGCGCAGTATCTCCGCAAGGCGGCGGAATCGCCCCGGACCCTGCCCACCAAAACCACCAAAATTTTCGAGGGTGCCGGCTCGGTCGCCCAGATGATCGGCGACCTTATCACCCCGCTGCTCCAACAGCAGCTGACCCTCGATCAGATTTTCGTTTACAGCGCTGAGGAGCCGCAGGAATCCTATCCGGGTTTCTTTGAAAGGCTGATAAACGGGGTCAAGCACTTCCTCCTGTCCTTCTCGGACGATTACAACAGCTTCGGCAATGTGGATACGAGCGCGGATGTCCTGGACGTGTGGGTCAATCGTCCGCTGATGACGGTCGAAACCCTCCAGATGCTCGCGGACGCGGAATTCACCCCCAAAACCGGCATCCCGGTCAAGGTGACCATCATGCCCAATGAAGAGAAGATCATTTTGGCCAACGCCGCGCAGCAGACGCCCGATATCGCCATGGGCCTGACGCTCGGCCGGCCGTATGAGCTCGGCCTGCGGGATGCTGTCGTGGACATGTATGAGTTTGAGGACTTCCTCGATTATTACGATGAAAACTACGACCTTCGCCTGCTGACCCCCCTGTGGGTGGACGGCAAGATGAGCGGAGTGGTGGAGAGCCGTAATTTCCAAGTGTTGTTCTACCGGACAGATATCCTGGAGCGGCTGAACCTCGAAGTGCCTGATACCTGGGAGGATGTCAAGCTCATCATGCCCGAACTCAAGCGCAACGGCATGAATTTCCATGTGGCGCTCGCCTCCCACACCGGTAACAAGCCCATTGCCACTACCTCGTATTATTTCGCGCAGAACGGCGCGCCGCTCTATTCCGAGGACGGCATGACCACGGCGATCAACGAGGAAAAGGGCCAGGAAGCCTTTGACCTGCTGACCTCCCTGTTTGGCACCTATTCCATTCCGGTCACGACGGAAAACTTCTTCAACAGCTTCCGGTACGGACGGATCCCGATCGGTATCTCCAACCTGGATACCTACATCAAGCTGAAAAACGGAGCCCCCGAAATCGCGGGTATGTGGGATATCGCCCCTTCGCCCGGCATTATGGACGAAAACGGGGTGGTGCACCGCGATCAGACGAGCGCGGGCGAAACCGCGGTCATCATGAAGCGGACGACTATGAAAAATGAAGCCTGGGATTTCCTCAAATGGTGGCTGTCCACCGAGGTACAGGAGGAATACGGCTTCATTATGCAGACCAAGTTCGGCCCCACCTACATCTGGAACACGGCCAATGAGGAAGCCTTCCAGTCCACCGACATCGAAAAGCAGCATATGGATGTGATTTTCGAGCAGTGGAAATGGACCTATGAGGTTCCGCTGCATCCCGCTTCCTACATGCTCGAGCGCGAGCTGTCCAACGCCTGGAACAATGTAGTGGTCAAAAACCGCGAGGCGCGCGCGTCTCTGGATAAGGCTGTAATCAACATCAACCGCGAGATGGAACGGAAACTGCAGGAATTCGGTTATTTCGAGAACGGGCAGATGGTGAAACCCTATCGGATAGCCTCACTTGATCTGATTGAGGAGGACGGGCGTTCATGAAAACCTGGCTGGATAAAAAGGCACATTGGCTGCTGCTCGCGCCCTTCCTGATCTTGTTTGCCATCTTCATCCTGCTGCCGGTCCTGGCGGCTGTCGGACTGTCGTTCACCTACTTCAACACCGTACAGACCCCCTCCTTCGCCGGGCTGCAGAACTACATTTCCTTGATGACGAAGGATCCGATCTTCTTGCAGAAGGTCCTGCCCAATACCTTCAAATTCGCCGTGATCGTCGGGCCAGGCGGATTCATCCTCTCCTTTTTCATGGCGTGGCTGCTCGCGCAGCTCACCCGCGGCCCCCGCACCGTCCTGGCCGTCATCCTGTATTCTCCGTCGATGATCGGCGGTGTCACCATGTCGGTGGTGTGGAAGGTCATTTTCAGCAGCGACCAGGCCGGTTATCTCAACAGCATGCTGCTGTCCCTGGGCGCCATCAACGAGCCCATCAAGTGGCTGCAAAGCGAAAAGTTCCTGATGCCTATCATGATCCTCGTTTCTCTGTGGAGTTCTATGGGCGTGGGCTTCTTGGCCATGCTCTCCGGCGTTATCAACGGCGACCGGGAGATCTATGAGGCCGCCTATATCGACGGGGTGTCCAACCGTTTTCAGGAAATCATGTACATCACCATCCCGACGATGAAGCCGCAGATGCTGTTCGGCGCCGTCATGGCCATCGTCAACGCCTTCAAGACCAGCGACATCGGCGTCCAGCTCTCGGGTTCCAACCCGACGCCGCAATACGCGGGCAGCCTGATCGTCAACCACATACAGGACTATGGATTCATACGAAATGAAATGGGCTATGCGGCAGCCTTGTCCGTCGTCCTTCTCCTTCTGATCTTCTTCTCGTCGCAGGTCGCCAAAAAGCTGTTTTCCGATTAACGAATGAAGGAGTGGACTTGTGATGGCCATGAAAGTCATAGGGGTCAACCCCAGTAAATTCCACAGAAGCCAAATCAAATTTTACATCATCCTGGCACCGATCATCCTATTTATGATGCTGCCCATCCTGTACATCGTCATGCACGCGCTCAAGCCGATTGACGAGCTCTATCTGTATCCGCCGCGGTTTTTCGTGCAGAACCCGACTCTCGACAACTTCGCCCGGCTGTTCAACCAGACGGGGCTCAGCCAGATCCCGGTGTCGCGGTTCCTGTTCAACAACATCGTCATCGCCATATCCACAGTGCTGGCCACCATTTATGTCAGCGTGTCGGCCGGATATGCGCTTTCCAAAATCCGTTTCCGCGGCCGCAGCACCATTTTCACCATCAACCAGCTCGCGCTCATGTTCGTGGCGGTGGCCGTGCAGATTCCGCGGTATCTGGTGATCACCAAAATCGGCCTGGCCGACAACTTCCTGGTCCATATCCTCCCGGAGCTTGCCATGCCGGTCGGCCTGTTCCTTGTCAAACAGAACATCGACCAGATCCCGGATTCCCTGATCGAGGCGGCCGAGATCGACGGTGCGACGCAGTTCTATGTGCTGCGCAGGGTCATCGTCCCCCTGGTCAAGCCTGCTCTCGCGACGGTGGCGATCCTCTCTTTCCAGGCTGCCTGGAACAGCGCGGCGGAGTCGAACACCTTTATCAACAACGAAAGCATCAAGAGCTTCGCGTATTATATGACCCAGATTTCCAATACCGGAAACGCGTTGGAAGGCCAGGGAATGGCGGCCGCAGCCGCGCTGCTGATGTTCCTGCCCAACCTGATTCTTTTCATCGTGATGCAGTCCAGGGTCATGGATACCATGACGAATGCCGGAATTAAGTAAAGGAGTGGTACGCATGAAAAAAGGTGGTATGCTTTGCGTACTGCTGGCGGCTCTGCTGGTCTTCCTGTGCGCCTTTCCGGTTTCGGCAGGGAATTCCACGGCGAATACCTACACGGTGTCGGTCAACTGGGAATGGATCAAGACTCAGGACGCCTATCTGCCGGGACAGGTCTATTTCAAGGATGAGGGCCTGAATAGGCCGTCCGATATCGTGGTCATGAACATGAAGATGTATGTGGCGGATTCCGACAACGGCCGGATCCTAATCAAGGATCTGAACGACCGGGAGAAACCGACCGAGATCTTGGGTGAGGGAATCGTCAACCGTCCGACCGGCATTTATGTCACGGCTGACGGCACCATTTACGTGGCGGATGCGGGTTCCAAGACGGTGGTGGTCATGGGCCCCGACGGTGGGGTCCGCCTGACCATCGGCGAACCGGATTCCCCCATGTTTGGCGCGGACGCCATGTGGGAGCCCTCCAAGGTGGCGGTGGACGGCCGCGGCAACATCTATGTCATGAGTGAAGGCGGCTTTAACGGCCTGGTCCAGTTCAGCAAGACAGGGGAGTTTCTGGGGTACTTCGGAAGCAATCAGACCTCGAAGTCCCTGGTGGAAACGATCCAGGATATCTTTTTTACGGCCGAACAGATCGCCCAGCTGTTTAACCGGAAGCCTGCGGCTTTCACCAATGTCGCCATCGATCAAGACGGCCTCGTATACACCATTACGGCCAATGGTGAAGGCAACGTGGTCAAAAAGCACAACGTCGCCGGTTCCAATATCCTGCCGGCGTCGAAAAACCGCAATATGTTCGACGACACGAACTTCGCCGACATCACGGTCGGCAAATGGGGCCAGATTTACGTCGTATCCAACACGGGTGTCATCAACGAATACGATTACAACGGCAACATTCACTTTTCCTTCGGCGGTCTGTCCATCGCCACCGATCTGAACGGCCTGTTTACGGTACCCTCCGGCATCGCGGTGGACGACAACGACTGCGTGTATGTTCTGGACTATGAGAAAGGGATCGTGCAGTCATTCTATCCCACCGCCTTCGCCAACATGACCCATCAGGCCCTGAGCCTGTATGACCGCGGCCAGTATGAAGACAGCATGGTTTACTGGAAACAGGTGCTCCAGCTTTCAGGATCCTCCCAGGTGGCGCACTACGGCATGGGCAAATGCTATATGAATCTGGGGGACTATGAAAACGCGGCCTATCATTTCAAAATCGCCTCCGACAAGGCATCCTATTCGGACGCCTACTGGGAGCTGCGGGATCAGTGGATGACAGAGCATACGGTTTTTGTGGTGCTGGGGATCGTGATGGTGGTCGTGCTGCTGTTCGTCCTGGTCCACAAGCGCAAACATAAAGAGGGCAAGTACGTTTACTCTCCGTATGTCTGTCCTCCCGGCAAGGGCTTCTGGGCCGATATGAAATTCATGGCCTTCTCCTGCCGCCATCCCATCGACGCGGCCCTGTACATCAAAAGCGGGCAGAAGGTGTCGACCTTCAGCGCGGTGGTGGTCGGGATTCTGGGGGTGCTGGTCTACCTGTTCGACTATGTTTACCGCGGCTTCATCTTCAACCACAACAGCCTGCGGTACACCCAGTATACGGTAGTGCTTGCGACGGTCGTCATCCCGGTGGTGCTCTGGGCGATCTGCAACTATATGATCGCCACTATCCACGCGGGCGACGGCACCTTCAAAAAGGTGTTCCGTTCCACCATTTACGCCTTCAGCCCGTATATCCTGATCACGCCGTTTACCACGATTCTCTCCATGTTCCTGACCAACGATGAGGGCTTTATCCTGACCATTATCAGCAATGTCGTCGTGGTTTGGGTGGTCATCACGCTGTTCCTCTTTATCAAAAAGGTACAGGATTTCACCTTCTGGGAGACGGTCAAGAACATCCTGATCACCATATTCCTGATCATTGTCATCCTGATTGCCGCGGCGCTGATCTATTCGCTCTGGAATTCGATTTCCGAGTTCCTCGTCTCTGTCTACAGGGAGGTGTTCTATCGTGGGCTCAACAAGTAAGCTGCTGGCCGGTGTGGCGG
>ERZ827101.1866-NODE-1866-length-21548-cov-3.388871_pt1 | contig 21548 bp, 18 predicted proteins | sample MGYA00519869_ERZ827101 | MGnify/ENA primary metagenome ERZ827101 (study PRJEB31778, sample SAMEA3449256) | human gut metagenome | biome: human gut; feature: human-associated habitat; material: faeces | place: United Kingdom | collected 2010/2012 ...
TCCCGGTCCACATGGTGGAGACCATCAACAAGGTCATCCGCGTCTCCCGCCAGCTCCTCCAGGAGCTGGGCCATGATCCCTCACCAGAGGAGATTTCCGAGGAGATGAACATGCCGGTGGACAAGGTGCGGGAGATTTTGAAAATTGCCCAAGAGCCTGTCAGCTTGGAAACCCCCATCGGAGAGGAGGAGGATTCCCATCTGGGCGACTTTATTCCTGACGAGGACGCTTCCGAGCCCTCCGAGGCCGCATCCTTTACCCTGCTGAAGGAACAGCTGGTGGATGTGCTCTCCACCCTCACGCCCCGGGAGGAGAAAGTGCTGAAGCTCCGCTTTGGCATTGAGGACGGCCGGACCCGCACCCTGGAAGAGGTGGGCAAAGAGTTCAACGTCACTCGGGAACGGATTCGGCAGATTGAAGCCAAGGCCCTGCGAAAACTGCGCCATCCCAGCCGCTCAAAGAAGCTGAAGGATTTTCTGAACTGAACAAACACAGTCCCCCGTGGCAGGCGGAAGCCTTGCCGCGGGGGATTTTTGTGCCCGTGGACAGAACCGGGACACCGGCAGAGAGGGAAAACAGGGGAGGGACAAAAACGCGGCGGCACGCATACTATGGAGAAAAAAGAGACGGGGTGTGGATGGGAATGGAGACGCTGCTGCGCTCCCTTTTTGAGACGGGGCTACTGGTCATTGCCTTGTCTGTGGACTCCTTTGTGGCCAGCTTTTCCTATGGCGCCAATCATATTCGGATGCCATTTCGTTCGGTGGCCTGCATCAGCGGAATTTGCAGCGGAAGCTTGGGGCTCTCTTTGCTTGTGGGCCGCGGCCTCCGATCTTATTTGCCGGAGGGGGTCCTGCCTTGGATTTGCTTTCTGCTGCTGGCCGGGCTGGGTATTGTCAAGATTTTTGACAGCTCCCTCAAGGCGCTGATCCGGCGGCACCGGGACCTGCATAGACAGTGGCAGTTTTCTGCCTTTCACTTTCGCGTGATTCTGAACATTTACGCCAACCCGGAACAGGCAGATCAGGACCGATCCGGGGCTTTGTCCGTGGGAGAGGCCACGGCGCTGGCGGTGGCGTTGTCCCTGGACAGCTTGACGGTGGGGGTCGGGGCAGGGTTGGATCAGACGCCGGTTTTCGCGGCGGTGCTGCTCTCTTTTGTTCTGGGCCTGGCGGCCATCCTGCTGGGCCGCTGGCTGGGAGATAAGCTCATGAGAGGACTTCAGATTGAGGTGTCTTGGATCAGCGGCCTGATGCTGCTGGTTCTGGCGGGCCTAAAGCTGGTGTGAGCCAGCGCGTCCAAATTGTATGGGAGGGTTTGTACATGAACGAGATTGATCAGAAGTTTGAAGCATTGGCGGCGGAGATTCGGGGACTCAGTGAGAAGGAGATTTACTATCGCATCCGGAAGCACTTTGACCAAGTGCCCCGTGAAATTCAGAAGAGCTGCATGGACTTTTTCAATCAGTTCAATTATTGGGGCAGGCTTGACCCGGAGAAAGGCGTGTACGAAGAGATCGAAGAGAAAGGGCAGGCGCTGTTTGCACATATGGAGGACTTTGTCTGGCTGTATCATCACTTGGGGGACTACCGGTCCAAGAAAACCCTCTATGCCATTTTGAACAACTGGTACCGCTATGATTTCACCACCACGGCGCAGGCCAAGGAGTATCTCTTTGACGACTATTTTGACCTGGACCTTGTCTCCTGCAGCACGGAGGAGGTGGTTGTGGACCTGGGGGCGTTTACAGGGGACACGGTGCTCTCCTACCTGAAAAATTATGGCCAGGACTGCTATAAACGGATTTACTGCTATGAGATTACCCCCAAGATCTTTGCCCTGCTGCGGAAAAATCTGGAGCAGTACAGGGACATCGAGTTTCGTATGAAGGGGGTGGCGGATACCGAGGGAACCATGTTCCTGGTCAGCAACCAGACCAGTGCCTCGGCCAATACCCTTGGGCAGGAGCGTGGGGAGGAGGTTCCTGTGACCACTCTGGATCAGGATATCACCGAGCCGGTGACGCTGATCAAAGCGGATATTGAGGGGTTTGAACAGAAAGCCCTGGAAGGGGCGAAGCATCATATTTTGAACGATCACCCCAAGCTCCTCTTTTCCGTGTATCACAACAATGAGGACCTCTGGAAGATCCCTCAGCGGATTCACCAGATATCCCCAGAGTATCGCTTCTACCTGCGCTTCAAAAGTTCTCCTCTCTATCCCACGGAGATCACGCTGTTCGCCCTCTGATGGAGGGGGAAAGGGGCCCCCGGGCTGGTACGCCTGGGGGCCCCTTTTTTGACCAAGGGAAACCGCTACCTCTGGAGAAACTCTTCCAGACACAGACCGGATTGCCGGATGGCCTGGGCATATTCCCGCCCGACATACCGGTAATGCCAGGGCTCGTAAATAATCCCCGTCTTCTCCTCCTTGTCAGGGGGATAGCGAAGAATGAAGCCGTACTCCCAGCAGTGCTCCATCAGCCACTGCTGGACCGCGGTGTCCTCCTGGGCTCGGTTCAGCACTTGATTTTGGGTGTCCACAATGTCCACGGCCAGGCCCAGCTGGTGCTCGCTGGTGCCCGGGACCGCCACCTCCTTGGCCGCTTTGGCCATGGCCTCCGACCGGCTGTTTCCCCGGGCGATCTGCTTTTGCACCAGATTGTTGTAGAGCTGGGTCTGCTTTTCCTGGGTCCGGTAGGAGGAACAGAGGAGCGGTGCATGTCCTGCGGCGCGGCAGTCGGCCAGCATGGCCTCCAGGTCGGCGGCGCAGCGGGAGTCTACCTGGTGTCCGTTCTCGACCTGGGTCAGCTGGGGCTGGTATCCTTCGGGCAGGGGATGCCAGGGATTGACCAGGCACAGGCGCCAGTCCGCCGGGTCTGGGGTCTCCTCTTGGGACACCGGGGTGGGCGGCACAGCCTGGGAGACCGGTGCGGCGTTGGAGTCAGGCGAGACCTCTTGGGAGAGGCCGAACCAGATCAGTCCGACCGAAAGAGCGGCCAGCAGCCCCAGGGAAAGGAGAATGCGGTTCTTTTGCATGGAATCTTCACCTCACAGTTTGTAAGGAAAAGATACCAGGGCGCTCCCTCCAATACGCCGCATTTCGACATCAAAACAGCATCAGACGCCGGCACCATTGAAAGAAAGGACAAAGAAATCCCATTTTTCCTGGGAAGAGTTGGACACGGAGGTTTGACTGGTTCGCAGACTCAAGTTGACTTGCTCCCCCTTCTGATCGGTAAAAGGCAGGAGATAGCCGGGGGGATAGAGGGGCAGCAGGGCGGAAAACTGTGCTGCGTCCAAGTTGTAGTATTGCTGGCAGAATTGGCGCATTTGCACGGCGTCCTCCATGGAAAAGGCGGCTTCTGCGGTGTTTGTCGCGGGAATCCGATAGGAAAAGGCCAGCATTTTCCCTGTTTCATCATCTAAAATCAGGTCCAACTGGTGGCCGGTGCTGCCGGAAAAGGAGCAGTTCCAAAACACTGCGGCGGAGGGATTTGCCGTGTCCGCAGCGAAGTAGTCCTGGGAGGGGGTGGATTCCTGGGAGGAGGTAACGGAGAGATTGCTCACCGCCACAAAGGGGGTGGCGGAATGCAGGGTCCACAGACTGGGGTTGAAGAGCTGGTCCAGGGAGAAAAAGCAAAGGGGATACTCCGCCATGACATTCAGAGCCGTTTGCGCGGCTTCCTCCGCCTGCTGGGCGGACAGCCGGGTACTGGCCTGGGTCAAGGCGACAACGCTGTATCCATTGGCCGCCAGCTTTAAGTGGTCTATGAGGTCTGCCAGGTGCAGGGGGGCGGTTTCATACTGCACTGTGGTGTGGCCCAGTGCCCGGTCCTGCCAGGCCGCCCCCATCCAGGGCAGGAAAAAACCGACGCTCACCAGCAGAGCAGCCAGGAGGGGGAGAAGAAAACGAAGGGACTTCATGGGCGGCCTCCTTCCAAAGAAACGGTCACGGTGGTTCCCTGCCCCAGGGTGCTCTCGAAGGTGATGCGGCCTTGGTGCAGCACGGCGATCTTTTCGCACAGAGCCAGGCCCAGCCCCGCGCCGCCCTGGGCCCGGGCCCGGGATTTGTCCACCCGGTAGAAGGCCTCGGTCAGGTGGGAGAGGACCTCCGGGGGCATTCCTCTGCCGGTGTCCTGGACGGTGAGGCGGCACCCGCGCTCGGTCATCTGGCAGGATATGGAGATGGTGCCCTGGGCCCCGATGGCCTTCCGGCTGTTGTCGATGAGGTTCAGCACCAGGGAACGAAACAGGTCAGGTTCCAGCAGACACAGCCCAGGCTCCCATTGGGTGGTGAGGACAATTCCCTGCCGCGCCAGTCCGGGGGACAGGTGGGCGGTGAGGTCCTGCAGAAGATCCGCCGGGGCGGCGGGAACCAGGGAAAGGGCCTGGTGTTCCGCCAGATACAGCTCCAAGAGCTTGAGGGAGAGCCGCTCCAGCCGCTTGCCCTCGGAAAAAATATAGTCTGCGGCGTTGGCCTGCTCCTCTGGGGAGAGAGTACCCCGGCGCAGCAGGTCCGCGTACCCCAGGATGGAGGTCATCGGGGTTTTGAGCTCGTGGGTAAAGCTCCCGATGAAGCGGTCCTGTCCCTCCATGGTGGCCTTGAGCGCGGCAAAATTGGCCTCCTGGCGGGCGGCCATGGCGTCAAATTCCCGAGCCAGCGCCCCCAGCTCGTCCTGGGTCTGCACTCCGCTGCGGCGGGACAGGTCCCCGGCGGCCAGCGCCTGGGCGGTTTGGGAGAGCTTGTCCAGGGGGCGGGTAAGAAACCAGGCGATACTGTACGACAGGCCGGCGCACACCACAAAGAGAATAGCGAAAATCTTTCCGTGGGCCTGCTGCTGCTGCTGGCGGGTCTGATAGATGGAGGAGATGTCGTAGGCCACATTGAGAATCAGGGGTTCCCCCTGAATCTCCAACTGGCCGGCCAGTTGGAGATACTGCTTGCCTCCATAGGAGAAGGCCGACTGGGCGTAGTGCGTCTCATCCACCTGCTCCCTCAGGTCTAAGAAGCCATCCGATATACTTCCTTGGGAGAGAAACTCCTGCTCTGTCTCCAGGGAGAGGGCCGACCAGGACTTGTTGCCTTGGGCGGACAGCTGCTGGAGCACCTGGACCACATCCTGGGGCTGGGACCAGACCTCTACCGTTTCTACCAACTGCAAGGTGCGGACGAGAAGCGCATAGGCGGATCTGGCGGCAGCCTGTTCCCGCTCCAGAGCGTTCTGAAAGGAGAAGGAGATCAGCGCACAGCTGCCAGCGCCGAAGAGGAGAGAGACCAGGCAGACCATGCACAGGGTGGTTTTCAGGCGAAATTTCATAGGGGCGTCTCCAGACGGTAGCCGATCTTGTTCACAGCCTGCAGCGCCTTTTCCCAGCCCACTTTTTTCCGCAGACGCTGGACGTGCAGGTCCACGGTTTTGCTGCCGTAGGCCAGTTCTCCGCCCCAGACCCGTTCATAAATGGTGTCCCGGTAGAGGGCGGCGTTGGGGTTGTGAAGAAAGAGAAGCAGCAGGTCGTACTCTTTGGGGGTCAGGGAGACCTCCTCCTCCCCCCGCCAGACTTTCCGGGCCCGGGGGTCCACCCGCACCCCTGCCAGGGAGAGGGTCTCCTCGGTTTTGTGAAACCGGCGCAGGACCGTTTCCACCCGGGCCAGAAGCTCGGCCACGTCAAAGGGCTTGACAATATAGTCCTCGGCCCCCAATTTCAGCCCCTTCACCCGGTCGGCCACCGCCGACCGGGCGGTGACGAAGATCACAGGAAGCTCCAGGGACTGGAAGTATTCCAAAAGGGTGAAGCCATCGGTGCGGGGAAGCATGACGTCCACCAGGGCCAGGTCATAGTTCCCGGCAGCCGCCAGGTCCGCGGCCTGATCCCCATCTGGGGCATGGTCGCAGAGATAGCCGGCCGACTTTAGGGTCAGGCGGATCAGATCGGCAATGGGCAGTTCATCTTCTACGATTAAAATTTTAGGCAATGAAAATCCCTCCTTGCTTGTGTGCATAGCATACCACAAAAAGGCATCCAAACGGCAACGAATGGTTTCCCAGACAAAAAAACCGGAGGGCATGCCCTCCGGTTGGGTGTTTAGGACGCGGAATCCGTCCAGTGAATCTGCGCGGTGCAGGAGCCAGTTTGCAGGGTATGGAGCTGGTCCGGCAGCACCGGGACATAAGACAGGAATTGCAGGAACAATGGTGGGTCTCCTTCTACGCCGGATAGTTGAAAGCCCGGGATGGGTTGTCCGGAGGCATCCAGGAGAGCGGTGCTTTCCAGGAGAGCATCCGGGTCCAATGTGTCCCCCTTCTGTAAGGTGACACAGGCGGAGAAGGGAGAGAAGAAGCCAGTTCCCACCATGGTTCCCTCTTGGTCCGTCAGGGTAGCTTCCTGGACGGGAGCCTGGGTCTCTACCGTCCAGTGAAACAGATGGGTTGAGGTTTCACCGTAGGGATTTGACAGGGACAGGGTGACCTCTTTGCCGGGGGTGAGTACGGGTTGCCGGTAGGTAATGGAGAGCATATAGCGTACTGTATTTTCTGAGAGCTGAATTCCCTGCTGTCCGATGCCATCAGGGGTGTTTTCAAGGGGATCGGACTCTGGGGGCGTCTCCATGGTAAAATCAAAAGTCGCGCCGCCATAAAAGGGAGAGGAGGCGTCTGAAACGGGAGGAGCGGAGAGGTCCACAGGGTCCGGAAAAGTGAGATCCACGGTCAGATACAGCGTCATGGCATCCCCCACGACGCTGCGGAGGGTGGCTGTGACACCGTTGTTTTCACTGGTTATGTCCAGCGTCTGGGTGCAGGCGGCCAGGGTGGCCTGGTCCAGCTGGCTTAGGTCCAGGTAACTGTTCAGAGGGTCATTGGGGTCCAGGCGAATCTGGGCCTCATCCCCGCCGTCGGCGGGCATGGGGACGGCGGTTTCCTCCTTCTGCTGCCCACAGGCAGCACAGAACAGGAAAGCCAGCAGCAAGCAGGCGAGCAGAACCTTTTTCATGGGGGCACTCCTTTCTCACTGGGGGAGGGGCTGAACACCGGGCAGTTCTTCCAACGTGGCAATGCCGTTTTCCAGGGCGCGTGTCCGCAGGAAACGGTACATCTCGGCCTGGGTTGCGTAGCAGTAGGGATTCACGTAAAAGATGCCAAGAATACCCAACGTGCATACATCCAGCAGGTACCAGCCCAGAAAGCTCAAGAAAGTAACAAAGATGTCCCACTTGTAGCCCTGGGTCATATCCAGGCTCAAGCGGATGACCCGTCTGTAATGCAGGTGTGGGTTTTCCGCCAGGATGAAGGGGACGGCAAAGTACCCTAAGCTGCGGATGATTCCCGGGACAATGAGCAGCAGAAACCAAAGGGCATTGAACAAGCGCCGCAGGAACTGGGTGAGCACCACATTGCCGTAGTTGGCGTTGAAGCCGAAAGCAACCCGAGAAAAAGGAACTTTGTGGGTTGGGGAACTCTCCAGCAGGAACCGGCAGGCCCCCACTTCAAAGGGACCGCTGACCAGAAACAGGATCACAAGCCACGCCGTGCCCAGGGAAATGGAAAAGAGGGCCAAGGGATTGGTGTAGTATTCCACGGTATACAGAAACTCCAAGGGGCCGTAAAGCGCAAGGTCTTGACAAATCGCGATACAGTTTGTCACCGTCTCATGGATCCTTGTGGGGAGGAAATCCCCCATTAGAAGCAGCAGGAGAAGAATCCCCCCTACCATGGGCCAGTAGTTGGCGAGGAAAGCGGCCTTTCCTGTCTGCTTATATTCTAAGCGATTCCAACGGGTTGTCTCCATATATGTCCTCCTTTGCATGCGAGGGGGCAAATAGGGTCAATTTCATTATAGGGGATTTTTCTCCAGCCGTCAATGGAAGGATGCTGTGCGTGGGTTTTCCATGAAAACCAAGGAGACCCTTCCGCCCTTTCTGTGGGCTTCGCCACTTGTAATTTCTGACAGATTGAGGTAAGATATGGCATCCTCCCAGCATGTGGTCCATCAAGAGGACGGGGAGGAGATGTGATGTGACAGGAGAGGAGGACGCCAATGACGAGAGCGGAATGGGAAGCCTTGGTGGAATATACCTTGAATATCGGCCGGCAGATGATGGAGTGCGGCGCGGAGGCCTGGCGGGCGGAGAATACCATGGCCAGGATTTTTCGGGCCTATGACCTGGAGGTCCTGGATGCCCATGTGATCGCCACCCAGGCGGCGGTGACAGTGAAGACCCCCACGGGGGAACACTATACCAGCACCTGCATGATCCTGCCGGACAAGACCGGGACGGATTTGGGGCGCCTGGAGACCCTCAATGCCGCCGCGCGGCATATCTGTGATGCGCCGCCGCCCTTGGAGGAGCTTCCCCTTTGCCTGAAGCGGCCAGTGGCCCGATGGTCCTGGCGGGAGCTATTGGGCTATCTGTTGGGCGCCGGGGCCTTTGCCATCTTCTTCGGCGGCGTCTTCTTAGACGGCGTGGCGGCAGGGGCCATCGGCGGCGTGGTTTACCTCATGGAGCAGGTGCGCCGGGTCCACCAGCAAAACAAAATTATCTACACTGTTGTGGCCTGTTTCCTGGCGGGCCTGCTGGCCCAGGCCTGTGTCGGAATAGGCTTTGGGGTCAACCTGGACTTGATTATGATTGGGGACATTATGCTCTTTATCCCAGGGCTGGTGATCGTCAACGGCGTCCGGGAGTTCTTTTACGCGGATATCCTCACCGGGCTCTATCGCCTGGTGGAGGCGCTCCTCATTGCAGGGGCCATTGCCGCAGGCTACGCGGTATCTTTGATGATGGGAGGGAGCCTGTGATGGGAGAAGGCGCGATACAGATTCTGTGCGGCGGTTTGGGGACGCTGGCCTACGCCCTGTTCTTCCATGTCCGTCCCCGCCATCTGCTCCTGGCCACCTTGGGCGGTGCGCTGTCCTGGCTGCTGTATCTTCTGGTGCTGGCCCGGGACGGGAATGTATTTCTCAGTGCGTTGGTGGCCTCCATGGGGGTCTGCCTGTGGTCTGAGGGAATGGCCCGGGTGCGAAAAGCCCCCGCCAACATTTTTATGATTCCCGGTATCATCCCCCTGCTCCCCGGCGGGGCGCTGTATTATACCATGAGTGCCCTCATCGGAGGGGACATGGATACGGTCATGCTGAAGGGGAAAGAGACTGGACTGATGGCCTTGGGAATTGTGGTGGGCATCCTGGTTGCCTCTGAGTTGGTCCGCATGATCCTTTGGGCGGAGATTCGCCGGAAAAAAATGCTCCGTAGCCGCCGGACGCCGCCGGGGCCCCGGTGAGGAAGAATCTGGACTTATAAAATATTCCCTTTTTGGCTCTGTTAAAAAGACCAATTCCCGTTATAATAAGAAAGAACGGCAAATACGCCCGGAGGAACCCAAGGAAAAAGGAAACGCATCGAGGTGTTTGATATGTTAGAGCAAGTCCGAAAAGAAGCCCATGCCGCCGCCCAGCAGATCTGTGAGGCAGCCAAACTCCGCCAGGGCCAGATTCTGGTGGTGGGCTGTTCCACCAGTGAGGTGACCGGTCATAAAGTGGGGAGTTATTCCAGCCCGGAACTGGGGCAGGCCATCTATGAAGGGATGCAGGAGGTTCTCATTCCCCGGGGAATTTATTTGGCGGCCCAGTGCTGTGAGCATCTGAACCGGGCCATCATTGTGGAGGCCGAAGCAGTGGGGCAGGGAGAAATCTGCAACGTGGTGCCTCAGCCGAAAGCGGGTGGCTCCTTTGCCACGGCCGCCTACCATGGGTTCCGGCATCCTGTGGCGTTGGAGCAAATCCAGGCGGACGCGGGCCTGGACATTGGAGGGACCCTCATCGGGATGCATTTGAAGCATGTGGCGGTTCCTGTCCGCCTGGAACAGAAACAGATTGGAGAAGCCATTCTCCTGGCTGCGCGGGTGCGCCCCAAGTTCATTGGGGGGGACCGGGCGGTCTACGATGAGACATTGAAATAAGAGAAGAACCCCCTTCCCCAGAGCGGCTCTGGGGAAGGGGGTTCTTCGATGCTTGGCTGCCCCGCTGCCGCACCGGCAGCGGGGCAGGGGAGTCAAAACAATAATGAATTACACGAACAATCCTTTGCTCAGTACGATCTTCTGAATTTCGCTGGTGCCCTCGTAAATCTGGGTGATCTTTGCGTCGCGCATGAGGCGTTCCACGTGATACTCCTTCATAAAGCCGTTGCCGCCCAGCATCTGAACTGCGTCGGTGGTCACGTGCATGGCGGTCTCTGCGGCGATGAGCTTGGCCTTGGCGGCGGAGGCGGAGAAGGGCTTGTGTTCGTCCTTGTCGCAGGCGGCTTTGTAGACCATGTACTTGGCCATCTCAATCTCATTGGCCAGGTCCACCATCCGGAAGGCCAGGTGCTGGTTCTTATAGAGGGGCTTTTTGAACTGCTCCCGCTGCATCAGGTACTTCCGGGCGATCTCAAAAGCGCCCTCTGCAATGCCCAGGGCCTGGGAGGCGATGCCGATGCGGCCGCCGTCCAGGGTTTTCATGGCGGCGACGAAGCCCTTGCCCGGCGGGGTAATCATATTGGCCACGGGGACGCGGACATCGGTGAAGTGAAGCTCACTGACCATGGCGCTGCGGATGCCCATGGTGTTGTGGCGGGCGCCGATGGTAAAGCCCGGGGTATTTCTCTCCACCACGAAGGTGGCGATGCTCTTGGGCCCCAGCTCGTGGTCGGTGAGGGCGTAGACGCAGAAGTAGTCGGACAGGGGGCCGTTGGTGATAAAGCACTTGCTGCCGTTGATGATGTACTCGTCTCCGTCCCGCTGGGCGAAGGTCAGCATACCGCTGACGTCGGAGCCGGCGGTGGGCTCAGTCAGACCGAAGGAACCCAGATGCCCGTCCCGGAGCACAGGGGGCATGAAGCGCTTAAGCTGCTCATCGGTGGCCTCGGAGAAGTACAGGCTGCCGCCATACAGAGAGGTGGCAACGGAGAAAGAGACACCCAGGGAGGGGTCCACTTTGGAGATCTCTTCCACAGCCAGGGCGTATTCCATGTAGCCCAGCCCCTGACCGCCGTATTCCTTGGCATAGGGAAGACCGATGAATCCCATGTCGCACAGATCTTTGTAGAGGTTCACATCGTACTCGCGGGTCTCGTCCCGTTCAAGGACCTTGGGAGCCACCTTTTTCTCGGTGAAGTCACGGGCCATTTTCTGGATCGAGAGTTGTTGTTCGTTCAGTTCAAAGTTCATGATGGTATTGTCTCCTTTTTTGCATTGGTAAGAACCAACTGGCCTGCTTGACTGAAAGCGCTGTCACGGACGACAGAGATCTCGACAATCGTTTCCGGCCAAGGACAAATTGTACAGGTACACATTACCACATGGAATCACGAAAATCAACGCCGTGACTTTAATTTTTTCGTGCAGAAGAAATATTTTTTTCTTTTCTTGCTTTTCAAAATTTTCATTGAGACCGGAGAATTGCCTGAGAGAGATAAAACCAGGCAAGCATCTTTGTGGATCATTGCCAGAACCGGCAAAGATGCGCCCAAAAAGAACCGGCAGCGATTTCCCATATCGCTGCCGGTCCTTTTTTAAAAAGAGAGAAAAGAGAGAGAAAAGAGAGTGTGTAAGTAAAGTCAGAAGTTTTTGATCTCTGCTGCTTACAGGTGATATAGTACAGGAGAATTGTGACCAAAATATTGGAATGATATGGCTAAATTATGAATTCCGTGACGGTTTTGTAAACGATTTCTTAATCGGACATAAGAAACAGGAGATGGGCTTTTGGATAGGGGGCAAGAGACAAAAACTGCGGGGAACCTGAAATGGTTCCCCGCAGGGGATGGACTTATCCGGCGCTGCTGACCAGCCCTTGTTTTACGGCCTGTTCGTAGCTGTGATAGGCGGTGTACAGCTCCATCTCTGCCGCGGTGACATCCCGCTTAGCGGTGTTCAGCGTGTTCTTAGCGTCCAGAAGGGCGTTATCCGAGAGGTTGCCCAGCTCGTGCTTTCGCTCTGCCACGGCGTAGACCTGTTCCTCATAGGCCAGGGCACTCTCCTTGGCCGACAGCGCGGCTTGGGCGGGGGCGAGGGCCTTGTAGAGGGATTGGAAGGAGAGTTCAAACTCCGCGATGGTGGCGTCGTTTTGATAGAGGGTGGACTGATAGGTATACTCCGCCATCTTGTACTGGTAGCTGTTCTTTCCCTCCTCCCGCCGGGCGTCGTCCATGGCCTGCTTGGCGTCCTCCACAGACCGGGCAGAGGCATAGAGGGTGTAGCTGTTCTCCTTGGCCTTTTCCAGGTCGGAGGTATAGGAAATGGCGGCCAGTTGTCCCTGGGTGACGTAGGGGGTGCTGGTAAGGGTCAGGCGGCCTGTGGGGACATCTCCCATCAGGGACTGGAGGGAACTGTACAGGGTGGAGATGGTGTTCTCCAGACTGTCCATGGAGGCCTTCAGACTGTCATAGCCGCTTTGGGCCTGCAGCAGGGTCAGCTGGGAGACCTGCCCCAATTCATAGCGCAGCTCCACTTCCCGCAGGGAACGCTGGGTGCTTTCCATGGTCTCCTGCAGGGCCTCCAGCTGAAGCTGGGTGGAGAGGATGGTCAGATAGAGGGACTCCGCCCCGGCAATGGTCTGGGCGGCGGCATAGTCGATTTGGCGGGCGGTGTCCTCCAAGGTTTTTTGGTAGTCCTCCTTCTGGTCCTGCAGATCGTCTAACTGGTCTTCCATGGATTCCAAGGAGGCTTTCAAGCTTGCCGCTTGCATTTCGCTATATTTACCGAGTGCAATTAAAGAAAGTGAATCAAACATGCCATTGGTAATATCACTTACGTTAGAAATTTTGCCTTCAGTTATGGCTATTTGTTTTAGAGTATGCTCTAAATTTTTCTTTGCATTTGCTAATTCTCCGGCCCCGCTGCTCACAAGCATAGAGATCTGTAGCTCCATGGCATCAATGGCATCCTCCATCTCGTCGATGGCCTCATCCCAGTCCATGGCCTCGGCGGATTTCAGGCTCTCTTGCGCCGCCTTCAAGGTCAGGTTGTTGGCCTTTACCCGAGGGCCGATCTGGTCGAAGGAGAGGGTCCCGTCTGAGGGAATGGTGACCGAGGTGTTGCCTGTGGAGGACTGGGGCTGTCCGCTGTCGTTGGGTGCCCGCACCGCCGCGGCGGGTGCGGACAGGGACAGCAGGGCAGAGCAGGTTAGGCACAGGGCCGCGAAACGTTTTTTCATAGGGGGTTCCTCCTGGCGTGGAAAAGGGAATCGGTTGTTAGAAACCGGACGAAAGTGTTGCTATTTTAGCAGAGTTCTATGAAGAAACTGTGAACAGAAGGAAAAAATCGAAGGTCACCCAGTGACCTTCGATTTTTTTCAGCTTGCTTCGGGCTTACCGCAGATCGGTTTCCTGGGGCAGCTCCTCTGGAAACGCCAAGCAGGTGATGGAGATTTCAAATGCGGTGCGCTCCTGGGTGGTCTCCCCGATGGTTTTGAGGTAGGTGCGGCTCTGCAGCCGTCCGTCCAGCCAGAGGGCATCCCCTGTCTGAAGCTGGCTGCACTGCAGAGCCAGGCTGCCCCAGGCGATGCAGGGGAGATAGTCGGCCCGGCGGTAACGGCGGTTGACCGCCAGGAGCAGGTCGCAGATATCCCGACCCAGGGGGGTGCGCCGCAGAACCGGGGGCTTGCAGAGGACCCCGTGCAGGAACACCTGGTTGCAGGGGTCCCCCTCTCCCGGGACCACAGACCGGGCCAGGACAGTGATCACCAGCCGGTTGCCCACCCCGCTGCGGTTGTTAAAGGAGCGAATCTCCCCAGTCACCTCCACGAAGGCGCCCGCCTGGGGGAGGGCAGTCTCCGGGGAGGAGAGGGGGAAGAGAATGTTCAGCAGGTCCTCCCGCCCCGACAGGCGGGGCACTGCCAGGGGAAAGCGATAGAAGTCGATGCCGTGTACCTGATGGGACAGAACTGCCTCTCCGGCGACGGTCCCCCGCAGGACCACCCGGTTTTCCTTTTGTTCCATGTTCAGACCGCCTCCAAAGTTTGTTGACTGTCTGAACTATATGAGCTGCCGGAAGAAACTATGCCGGGGTTTTCTCAGTCCTTGGATTTATAGTAGAGCATACAGTGGCAGAATCCCTCGTAATTGGGGTCGGCGATCTGATCCCGAAACTCCTGACAGATACATTTGGTGGCGGGAGAGACCTCCAGCTTGCAGGGACAGTGCCCGCCCTTTCGTTTCAGCCCCTCTCGAATCTTGGCCACAATCTCTTTGTCTTCATTCAAACGAACGCTCATATCGGTGCCTCCTGTGATGGTTTTCAGACATAGCTTACCCCAAAGCCACGTCCATTACCATCATGACAGAAAAGCCCACCAATGTAAAGAGGGCCATCCAATCTTTGTTTTCGTTGGTTTGGCTTTCCGGGATAAGCTCTTCCACCACCACGTAAATCATAGCGCCGGCGGCAAAGGCCAGCAGGAAGGGCAGGCAGGTGCGGACCTTCAGCACCAGCAGGGCGCCCAGCACGGCGGCGATGGGCTCCACCACCCCGCTGAGCTGGCCGTAGAAGAAGGACTGCCCGCGGGAATAGCCCTCCCGGCGGAGGGGGACGCTCACCGCCATGCCCTCCGGCAGATTCTGCAGGCCAATGCCCAGGGCCAGCATCCAGGCCCCTGCCGCTGTGGAGCCATCCAGCCCATAGGCCAGAGACCCAAAGGCGACCCCGATGGCCATGCCCTCGGGAATGTTATGGAGGGTGATGGAAAAGACCAGCATGGCACAGCGTTTGAAGCCCGCCTTTCTGCCGCTGTCTTCCCGGCGGAGCAGGGCCCGCCGTTCGCTGAACCGGGTGAACAGACGGTCCCCCAAAAACAGAAGGACGCCGCCGCCCATGAAGCCGATCAGCGCGGTAAGCCAGGGATTCATCCCCAGGGAAGCGGACATATCAATGGAGGGGGAGAGCAGGGACCAAAAGGCCGCGGCCACCATCACCCCGCCGGCCAACCCCAGCATGGCGTCCATCACGTTCCGGTTGGGCTGCCGCATGAAGAAAACCACGCAGGCACCCAGGGAGGTGAGCGCCCAGGTAAACAGCGTGGCAATCAGGGCCTGAACCGGGAATGCCAGCTGAGAAAAGCTGTCAAGCATAGAATTCCTCCTTTGGATGATTTGCCCCGGCGGGCGAGGGGGCGTCTGCCCGGCCTGGGACAGTGTATCCTATGAAGGGAGGAGGAGCGGGGTGCCTATCCCTGTCGGAAGAGAAGAGATCGTTGATAGAAGCGGGGAGAAAACACAAAAAGCCGCGCCCGTCGGAGCGTCCGACAGGCGCGGCTTTTTGCGTGTGCATGGAGAGAATCAATATTCGACAACGCCTTCATAGACCAGTACGGCGTCGCCGGTCAGGATGACCTCGTGGTCGGTGTACTTGACCACCAGATCACCGCCCACTAACTTGACTGTGATATCTTTGCCTTTCTCCACAAAGCCATTCTCTGTGGCGGCAATGACAGCGGCGCAGGCGCCGGTGCCGCAGGCCACGGTTTCCCCATTGCCCCGTTCGTAGACCCGCATCCGCAGGGTGTCTTCGTTGACGATGCGGACAAACTCGGTGTTGATCCGCTCGGGGAAGTAGGAGGCCCGCTCAAACTTGGGCCCTAAGGTCTCCAGGTCCAGGGCGGAGGGATCGTCGCAGAACACCACGCAGTGGGGATTGCCCACGCTGGCGCAGGTGATGTGATAGGTGCCCCCGGCAATCTCCACCGGCCGGTTGATGATGGTGGAGCCGGGGAGGGTGGTGGGCAGGCTCATGGCATCCAGATCCGCTTTGCCCATGCCTACGCTGATGGTGTTGGCCTTGCCGTTGCGCGTATAGAGCAGCAGACTCTTGATGCCGCCGGCGGTCTCAATGGTCATGTACTCTTTTTTGACAATCCTCTTGTCATAGAGGTACTTGCCCACGCAGCGGATGGCGTTGCCGGCCATGGCACCCTCGGTGCCGTCCCGGTTGAAGATCCGCATCCTGGCGTCGGCCACCCGGGAGTCCTCAATGAGGACGATGCCGTAGCCGCCAATGCCGTAATGCCGGTCACAGAGACTCACGCACAGGGAGCCCGGGCTGGTAATGGTGCCCTTCCGGTTATCAAAGAAGATATAGTCATTGCCGCAGCCCTGCATCTTGGCGAAGGGAAGCAGCTGCCGCTCTTTGCGCATGCGGTTCAGGTCAACCAGCTCGGTGTTGTCCAGGTGGAACCGGCTGGCGATCATGTTGGCCATGGCGTTGGCGGTGTCCAGCGCGGTGATGGAGGCGATGGAATGACGGACTGCCTCCCGGTGGAGTTCAATGTATTCCCGAATGGTGTCGTCATACAGTGCGCCAGTGTAGACGATCAGGCCGATTTTTCCCGCCTCCATGAGCTGGTAGGCCTCGGAGCCCGGGACAATGGGGGGAATCTCATGGACCTGGATGCCCAGGGAACGGATGGCGCTGGCGGTGTCCGCCGTGGCGTACATGGGCATTTTCAGGTCGTCAAACTTCTTGGCCAGGCCGACCACCTCGGGCAGCTCGTGGTTTTCCACGCTGAGCAGCACGCCCTTGCCCATGTAGTGACGGTAGCCGGCGGCGGCAAAGCCCTTGAACAGCGCTTCGTTGAAGGTCCGGCCCAGACCCAGTACCTCGCCGGTGGATTTCATCTCGGGGCCCAGAATGGCGTTGGCATCGGTGATCTTCTCGAAGGAGAAGACAGGCACTTTGACCGCGTAATAGGGGGGGATTTTCCACAGGCCGGAGGGGTATCCCAATGTTTTCAGAGAGGCGCCCATCATAATCTTGGTGGCCAGGTCCACCATGGGAATCCCGGTGACCTTGCTCAGGTAGGGGACCGTCCGGGAAGCCCGGGGATTGACCTCAATGACAAAGAGCTCTCCCTGGTAGACCAAGTACTGGATGTTCACCAGCCCCTTGGTGCCCAGAGCCAGGGCCAGCTTTTCCGAGCACTCCACCACCACACGCATCATCTTGTCGGTGAGGCTGTACGGGGGATAGACGGCGATGGAGTCGCCGCTGTGGACGCCGGCCCGCTCGATATGCTCCATGATGCCGGGCATCAGCACGTCGGTGCCGTCGGAGATCACATCCACCTCCAGCTCGGTGCCAGGCATGTACTTGTCCACCAGAACGTCGTTTTTGATGCCGCCGGAGAGGATGACGCCCATATATTTCTCCACGTCCTCCCGCCCATGGGCGATGACCATGTTCTGGCCGCCGATGACGTAGGAGGGGCGGAGCAAAACCGGGAAGCCCAAGGCTTCCGAGGCATCCAGCGCCTCTTCCAGGGTGGTGACGCTCATGCCCTTGGGGCGGCGGATGCCCAAGTCCTCCAACAGGGCGTCGAAGCGCCCCCGGTCCTCGGCCATGTCGATGCCGTCGGCGGAGGTGCCCAGGATGGGGATGCCCTGCTGGTCCAAGAACTCCGTCAGGGCGATGGCGGTCTGGCCGCCGAAGGCCACCACCACACCCACGGGGTGCTCCACTTCAATAACCCCCATCACATCCTCAGGGGTGAGGGGCTCAAAGTACAGCCGGTCGGCGGTGTCGTAGTCGGTGGAGACGGTCTCCGGGTTGTTGTTGATGATGACCACGTCATAGCCCAGCTCTTTCAGGGTCTGGACACAGTGGACGGAGCTGTAGTCAAATTCAATGCCCTGGCCGATCCGAATGGGGCCGGACCCCAGGACGATGACGGTGTCCCGGCCGGTCCGGGGGAAGTTCCGGGCATCACAGTGCTCGTCATAGGTGGCGTAGAAATACGGGGTCTGGGCCTGGAATTCCGCCGCGCAGGTGTCCACCATCTTATAGCTGGGGGAGCGGTGGGGCAGGGCTGCTGGGTCCACCCCCGCCAGGCGGGCCAGGGTCTTGTCAGGGTAGCCGTATTTCTTCGCCTGGAGATAGATCTGCTCGGTGAGCCCGCCCTGCAGGGAGGCCTCGAAAGCGACCAGGTTTTGCAGTTTGCAGATGAACCACTTGTCAATCTTGGTGATGTCGTGAATGTGGTCCACAGACACCCCCTGGGACAGGGCCTCAAAAATGGTGAACAGCCGCAGGTCATCCATGGAGGCCAGGCGTTCATCCAGGGAGCGGCCGGTGGTGTCCTGGGAATGGAGGCTGTCCAGCTTGATTTCCGCCCCCCGGACGGCTTTCATCAGGGCGGCCTCAAAGGTATGGGCAATGGACATGACTTCGCCGGTGGCCTTCATTTGGGAGCCCAACTTCCGGCTGGCCCCGTGGAACTTGTCAAAGGGCCACTTGGGGAACTTCACCACCACATAGTCCACTGCGGGCTCAAAACAGGCGAAAGTCTCACCGGTCACATCGTTTTTGATCTCATCCAGGGTGTAACCCAGGGCGATCTTGGCGGTGATCTTGGCAATGGGATAGCCCGTGGCCTTGGAGGCCAGGGCGGAGGAGCGGGAGACCCGGGGGTTTACCTCGATGACAGCATACTCAAAGCTGTCTGGGTTCAAGGCAAACTGGCAGTTGCAGCCGCCCTCGATGCCCAGCTCCTCGATGATCTTCAAAGCGGCTGAGCGGAGCATCTGGTACTCCTTGTCGGCCAGGGTGAGCGCGGGCGCCACCACAATGGAGTCGCCGGTGTGAATCCCCACCGGGTCAAAGTTCTCCATGGAGCAGATGGTGATGGCGGTGCCCTTGTGGTCCCGCATCACCTCAAACTCAATCTCTTTCCAGCCAAAGATATACTTTTCGATGAGGACCTGGGTGATGGGGGAGTAGTCCAGGCCCACGGAGCCCACTTCCCGGAGCTCTTCCTCATTGTAGGCAACGCCGCCGCCGCCGCCGCCCAGGGTGAAGGCGGGCCGGACAATGACCGGGTAGCCAATGCGGTTAGCAATGGCAACGCAGGTTTCAATGTCATGGGCGGTGTCCGAGGGGATGGTGGGCTGGCCGATTTTAGCCATGGCGTCCTTGAACAGCTGCCGGTCCTCCGCCTTGTCGATGGCATCGGCATTGGTGCCGATGAGGCGGACGTTGTGCTCCTTCAGGAAGCCTTCATGGTCCAGCTCCATGGCGATGGTCAGACCGGTCTGCCCGCCCAGGCCAGCCAGCAAGCTGTCCGGCTGGGTTTCCAGAATGATCCGCTTGATGGTTTCCGTGGTCAGGGGCTCCAGGTAGACCGCGTCGGCCATGGCGTTGTCGGTCATGATGGTGGCGGGGTTGGAGTTGACCAGGATGGTCTCCACCCCCTCCTGCTTCAGCACCCGGCAGGCCTGGGTGCCGGCGTAGTCGAACTCAGCGGCCTGGCCAATGACAATGGGGCCGGAGCCGATGACCAGTACCTTCTTGATGGATGTATCCTTCGGCATTACAAGCCCTCCTTCATCATCGCAGTAAAGCGGTCAAACGCGGTCAGGCAGTCCAGGGGCCCGCCGTGGGCCTCGGGGTGGAACTGGAGCGAGAACGCGTGAAACTCAGGGTAATCTACCCCTTCACAGGTGCCGTCGTTGACATTGACAAACCGCAGCTTGCCTCCGGTGCCGGCCAGGGTGGTCTCGTCCACGGCATAGCCGTGGTTCTGGCTGGTGATGGAGACCTCGCCGGTCTCCAGGTCCATGGCCGGCTGGTTGGCACCCCGGTGGCCGAACTTGAGCTTTTTGGTCTTCGCCCCTGCGGCCAGGGCCATCATCTGGTGCCCCAGGCAGATTCCAAACATGGGCAGCTTGCCGAACAGTTTCTGAATCTGCTGGATGCAGAAGGGGTTGTCCGCCGGGTCACCCGGGCCATTGGAGAGCATCACGCCGTGGTGGCCCGCTGAAAGAATCTCCTCCGCAGGGGTGTTGTAGGGATAGATGGTCACCTTACAGCCCCGGGCCAGCAGAGAGTTGGCAATGCTCTCCTTGGCGCCGTAGTCCAGCAGCGCCACCGAGAAGGCGGCCTCCCCTTGGGGCATACGGACCGTGACTTCTTTTTCACTGGTGTTCTCCACGGACTGGGTGACACGGTAGGCCTTCAGCGCCTCCCAGTCGGGCTGGCCCTCCTCCGTGGTAATCACTGCGTTGAGGACGCCGCCATCCCGAAGCAGCTGGGTGAGCATCCGGGTATCCACCCCGGCGATGCCCACCACGTTCTGGGCTTTCAGAAAGGCGTCCACCGTTTCCTCACATCGGAAATTAGAGGGGGTTTGGCAATATTCCCGGACCACCACGCCGCCCATCTGGCAATGAGGGCTCTCTTTGTCCTTGTGACAGATGCCGTAGTTGCCAAACTGCGGGAAGGTGTAGACCACCAGCTGCCCGTAGTAGCTGGGATCTGTCAGGCTTTCCACGCAGCCGGTCATGCCCGTGGTGAAGACCAGCTCGCCCATGGCGGTGCCGGCGGCGCCGAAGCTGTGCCCTTCCAGAACCTGACCGTTTTCCAAATAGAGATATGCTTTTTTCATCGTGTCCCTCCATCCATGTATCAGGAATCAAACGGTTGTTTTTTTGGGGAAAGTATCGGGGAAAAACGTAATTTTCTAACGTTTAAGTATACCGGAAAATTGATCCGGCGTCAATGTGGAACTGGATGCCCCGGAAAAAAACAATGCGGGTAAAGTTTCGTATATTTTGGTAGAATTGACGAGAAAAAGTGAATAATTATGGAAATATACGAATAAATATTCAATCCTCATAAAAAACCGGGGGAAACCAACGCGGTTTCTCCCGGTTTGCGGAACCTCTGTCAATAGAGGACCATGTATTTTGCGATTTCCCAGCTGGAAACGCGGGTGCAGTACTCCTCCCACTCTTTTTCCTTGCCGGCGATGTACTGGGTGTAGATATGGGGCCCCAGCACCTCCGCCATCAGGGGGTCGGCCTCCAGGGCGTCCAGGGCGTGCTCCAGGGAATCGGGCAGGTCCTCAATGCCGCAGGCTGCCCGTTCATCGGCGTTCATCTCAAAGATGTTCTCCGTGATTTCCTCCGGAGGGGTGAGCTTTCTCTCCATGCCGTCCAGGCCGGCGGCCAGGCAGACGGCCAGCGCCAGATAGGGGTTGCAGGAGGGGTCGGGGTTTCGCAGCTCCACCCGGGTGGACTGTCCCCGGGCGGCGGGGATTCGGATCAGGGCCGAGCGGTTGGAGGCGGACCAGGCGCAGTAGCAGGGAGCCTCGTAGCCAGGCACCAGCCGCTTGTAGGAGTTAACCAGCGGGTTGGTGATGGCCGCCATTCCCTTCACATGCGCCAGCAGACCGGCGATGAAACTGTATGCCGCATTGGACAGGCCCTTGGGATCGCTCGGATCGTAGAAGGCGTTCTTTCCGTCCCGGAACAAGGACATGTTGGTGTGCATCCCCGAGCCATTGACCCCGAAGATGGGCTTGGGCATAAAGGTGGCGTGCAGACCATTCTTCTGGGCCAGGGTCTTGACCGCCAGCTTGAAGGTCATGATGTTGTCCGCAGTGCGCAGGGCGTCTGCGTACTTGAAGTCAATCTCATGCTGGCCCTGGGCCACCTCGTGGTGGCTGGCCTCGATCTCAAAGCCCATCTGCTCCAGGGACATGCAGATTTCCCGCCGCGTCCCCTCCCCGTGGTCTAGGGGG
>ERZ827101.1872-NODE-1872-length-21499-cov-16.272710_pt1 | contig 21499 bp, 22 predicted proteins | sample MGYA00519869_ERZ827101 | MGnify/ENA primary metagenome ERZ827101 (study PRJEB31778, sample SAMEA3449256) | human gut metagenome | biome: human gut; feature: human-associated habitat; material: faeces | place: United Kingdom | collected 2010/2012 ...
AGAGGGCGAAGTAACGGGCCAGCAGCCCGGCGTCGTCCGCCGTGCCGACGATCTCGTCTTCCGTAAGCCGCTCGACGCGCACGAGGCCCGAATCGTTCAGAATACGTTCCATCTGCTCCGCGGCTTCCAGAAAGCGCGTCACGGCGTCCGGGTCGCGCATCTCCCGCGGGACGATGAAACCCCGGCACAAGACGGACGAGGCGCTCGTCTGCCGCATCCGCTCGGGCGTGGTTTTCGTGACATAGAGGTAGCACGAATGGCGCAGGTAGGGGCGCTCGTTGAAGTGGCGCTCGTAGGAGCGCGCGAGGAAACTCCGCTCGGAGCTGTCCTCCGGGGCCTCGTATCGCTCCTCGATAAAGAAGTCCTGCTTGTGGACGACGGTGTAGTCCGGCAGCACCTTCAGGGCTTTGAGCCATGCGCCGTGCAGTGCTTCGTACTCCTCGCCCGTGAGGGTGAAGAGTTCGGGCAGGATGACGCGGTAGGCCGTGGTGATGTCGGCGAACTTCGAGATGATGCAGTTGTTCTCGACTTTCAGAATCGGGAAATAAGAGCCGCAAACCGACCGAGGAATAGAAATAGAATAATCCTGCATACACGCCCGTATAAGGCGTGTTTTTGTTTTATCCGAAGTTTTGCAAATGTACCGATTTTCCTTGAAAAAAGTTGTACCTTATTTGTACCTCATCGCAGTATCTACGCTATTTTCCATATATTTGGGACAACTAAGGCACTTATTGCTACATAAATGCACTTAACGCTACCTATTTCGACTTAAATGGGCTCCAACATTTACCTGCAAAAAATCTGCGAACAATGCGGCAAGGAATTCACCGCCCGAACGACTGTCACGCGGTTTTGCTCCCATACGTGCAGCAGTCGGGCATACAAGGATCGCACCCGAAAAGACAAGGTAGAAAAAATTAAGACCGACACTATTCGGATCAAAACCAAGGAGATCGGGGAAATTCAAACGCGGGATGTACTGACCGTATCGGAAGTGGCGGCATTAGTCGGCTGTTCGCGGCGCACAGCATACAGATTGGCCGCAACAGGAACGATCAAGAGTGCCAACTTGGGCCAGCGGCTCACGCGCATCAGACGCTCAGAGGTAGATTCGTTCCTGTCGCTCCCGGCAAAACCCGCCCCGCAAGAGAAAGAGTACGAAATTTCAGAATGCTACACCGTCGGCGAAGCCCTACGAACATTCGGTATATCGGACAAGACTCTCCGTGACATCCTAAAGCGGAACGGCATCCCGAAGTTTCAGCGGGGCAAGTTCGTTTACATTCCTAAAAAGTTACTGAATGAAATTTTTAACTAAATTCGCATATGGCTGTCAAAGTTAAACTTCTGCAAAAGAAGATTTCGGGAGGGCGCAAAACCCTCTACCTCGATTTCTACCCCGCAATCATCAGTCTCAAAACCGGGAAGGAGACGCGCAGGGAGTTCCTCGGCCTGTATATCCACGAGAAGCCGAAAAACGCCATCGAGAAGCAATACAACGCCGAACAGCTGAAACTCGCCGAGGCGATTCGTCAACAGAAAGAGAACACTCACAACAAGCCGGAGATATACAACGAATACGAAAAGGAGCGGCTCCGGAAAAAGGAGCTGGGCGACCGCGATTTCGTCGAATATTTCCGCAGGACGGCAGGCAAACGTTCCGGCTCCAACCACAACAACTGGATGTCCGCACTAACCTATCTGGAACAATTCACAGGCGGCAGGGTGAAATTCGCCGACCTCAGCGAGCAGTATCTGGAAGAGTTCAAAGAATATCTGCTGACCACCCAGAGCGTCAAGAGCAAACGGAAAAAGGAGCCGCTGTCGCAAAACTCCGCCCTCTCCTATTTCAACAAGGTCAAGGCCACTTTGAAGCAGGCATACAAGGAGGGAATTTTACAAACCGATCTGAATGCGCGTGTGGATTCCATAAAAGCGGCCGAAACGCGCAGGGAATACCTCACCTCGGAAGAATTGAATAAATTGGCTAAAACGCCTTGCAAGGATGATCTGCTGAAACGTGCCGCCCTCTTCTCCGGATTGACCGGACTGCGTTTCTCGGACATTGAAAAACTGACTTGGGGCGAGATCGGGCAGGACGAGTCGAAAGGCTACACCATTAATTTTCAGCAGAAAAAGACCAAAGGCATCGAAACGATGCCTATATCCGAACAGGCGTTCAGCCTCCTCGGAGAGCAGCAGAAGCCGGAAAGCCGGATATTCGGAGGACTGCGTTCGGCATCCTACCACAGCAAAGACCTGCGGGACTGGCTGAAAGCGGCAGGAATAACGAAGCACATCACGTTCCATTGCTTCCGGCACACGTTCGCTACCCTGCAAATGTTCCTCGGAACGGATATTTTTACCGTTTCAAAGATGCTCGGCCACCGCGAGATCAAAACCACCCAGATATACACTAAGATCGTGGACGAAGCCAAACGGCAGGCAGCAAACCGGATCAAGTTGGATTTATAATTTCAGATCCCATTATGGACGAATTCACACAACTAAAAAAAGAGAAAATCTATAAAACACTCTCCAACCTCGGCGAAGATATCAGCCTTACGGAGTGGAGCGATACTCAATGGTATGAACTCAGGGGATATTCCACGGAAGAAGCCCGGCAAATGGTGTTTGAAAAATACAGGGCGAAACTGCTCAATGACGATGAAATTACACAGCACATTGTCGGTTACAGGGAGGCCTATATTGCATTTGATGAAGATGAAGAATTCGACGAAGAAAAATACAATGTAAGCTACATAAATAATCTGGCAACCACATTCTCCGCCATTTGTGAATTTTCTATAGTAAACGGGAAGTTGGTCGATCCCAAAGGAAAATTCAGACAAATCATAGACACATTTACTGCCTATGAGATCGTACAGGGCCTTGTCCGGGAGCGAGCGTACAAAGAATCCCAACTGAGACGATATGAAACCTTGAACGGACAGATCGAAACCAAGGCCGAGCGATTCGGCAGAGAGGTTAGCCAATACGGATTTCTCGACCTGCCCAAAGTGGCCTGCCTCACGGAAAAGTCCCAAGCGAAATTGATTGAGAAAATTGCGGGTCAGAAAGTTCCGTATGCCGTCGCAATGTTTGACTACATAGAATTCATTAAACATCTACAGGACAATTATTTTAAAACAAAAGACCAACTATATAGAATGATTTCTAAATTGCTCTGTTCGGATATAGACGGTAGGGTGGTCAAAGGCAATATCGCTTCGCTGAGTGGCTACAGCGGGGAAAACAAAAAGAGATACACCGCCTATCAACACACCGAAACGGTAAAAAACGATTACGAAGCGTTGAAATAGGGAGTACTCCCCCATTTTTGCCCCCAAAACACCTTAGTCTCTTGCGGCATGTTTAACCAAAATATGTCGCATTATGACTGAGAAATTCACTTTCGACGATCTGCCTATGGCAGTGAGTCAGCTTACCGACAAGGTAAATTCGATCTATTCCATGTTGGCCCGGCATTCCATGCCGCAGGAATCACCCCAAACCGAGGATAAGCTCTTGTCCGTTCGTGAGGCCTCCACGTTACTGCGGCTGACCGTCCCCACCATTTACAGCAAGGTGTCGAGGGGCGAACTGCCGTGCATGAAGCAGGGCAACCGACTCTATTTCTCGCTGTCCGAGATCACTGCACACCTCAAATCGGGCAAAAAACGATCCGCTGCCGAGCTGACCGCCCAAGCCGAGGAATTCTGCAACCGCAAGGAAGGAGGGCGTTATGGAAAATAACCGCACTGACCGACAGCCCCGCACCGTTGATTTTTCATTATTCGACCAAATCGAGAAAGCCGTCCCCGCATACGATCTGGACAAAGCCATTCAAAAGAGGGATTACCGAATCGACCTGACACAGCATTACGCCGATGCAGAGTATCTGCTAACTGTCGATGGAATCGGGATGCTCGCCAAAGGCGACATCCAAGCCGTGAAAGGCAAGGCGAAGCAAGGCAAAACATTTTTCATCACGGCATTGGTCGCGGCCGTACTGAACGGAAAGTTCGGGGCGTTAAAGGCCTCCGGCGAGGACTATCGTGTTCTGATCGTGGACACGGAGCAGAACATGAAAAACGTGGCAAGGAACGCTCGGAAAATACACCGCTTGTGCGGGTGGCCGGAAAATGAAAATCATCCCCGATTCAGCGCGGTCGCTCTGCGCGGGTACAACACCGACGAACGGCGGGAGATACTGGAGGGCGAAATCGCATTGCTCAAGCCCGATCTGGTGATACTGGACGGGATCAAAGACCTGTGTCGCAACATTATGGACAACCCCGAAAGTACTGACGTTTTGGATTTGCTGTCGCGGCTCAGCCAAGACAATAACACAGCAATCTGCTGTATCCTGCACGAAAACAAGAGTTCGACGGACAGCAATATGCGGGGACATCTTGGGACGGAACTCATCAACAAATGCACCGAAGAGTACCAAGTGACCAAAAAGGACAATGTGATCACCATAGAGCAGACGGTGAGCCGGGATGCGCCACTTTACGACAAATTGGAATTTACGATCGAAGAGGACGGAATGCCATCGGAAATTGCTATTGCAATAAAAACACACAAAAATTCGATCCGAAAAACAATCGCCAAGACCGATTACTGGCGGCAGTTTTTCATTAACCAAAGCAGTTACACCAGAAAAGAGCTGCACCGTATCATTATGGAGAGCGGAGAGAAAAACCGCACCAATGCCTATGCGAAAATCAGAGCTGGACTCAACGAAGGCAAATTGACCATCGACGAAAAACAAATCATCACGCTCACACAAAAAGAGGATTCGATTTGATTGTGCATTGTGTTGTGTATGCGCCTATATAGGCGCTTATACACATACCACAATTTTATGCAGGAGAAACCGCCCCTTGTGGCTGTCCCCCTAACCATAAAAACAGCAGACAATTATGAAAAACAGATTGGATGTAAAAGTTAGTTTATTTCAGAACTGCAAAGCCAGCGGAATGCCCGTCCGCGAAATTTTCCTGTGCGATTTTTTATCCGGATCCACGTTCCGTGCGAAATACAAAACAACCGTAGACAGGTATCGGGCCGCTGGTGACGAGGACAAAAACCGTTTAAAAACGAGTCTCCCTGCCGTTACGGTAAGCGGAACATTCAGCAAGCGGAACAGTGCGGAGTTGATCGCCCACAGCGGTCTGATCTGCATTGACATCGACGAAAAGGACAATCCGGATGTCGCGGAGTTCGACCGTCTGAACGAACTGATCAGCATCATTCCCTATGTGGCCTACTGCGGACACTCCATAGGTGGAAAAGGCTATTTCGTCATTATCCCTATAGCCTCTCCGGAGAAGCATAAGGAGCATTTCGAGGCTCTCCGACAGGATTTCGCCCGATGCGGCATAACGATAGACAAGAGCGGCAAAGATGTAACTCGCCTGCGGATTTATTCCTACGACGATACGGCCTACATCAATCCTTCCGCCGCCACTTACGAACGAACAGCAACCGTCCGCACCATATACACGGCAGCCGACCATAATAAGCCCCGCATTTCTACACCGAAAGAAAAAATCCCGAACGCTCGGAAAATCGCATCGCGGATTGCAGACCTCATCAGAAATGGAACAGACCCCACAGCGGTTTATGAAAACTGGTTCGAAATCGCCTGCGCCCTAATCAGCGAGTTCGGAGAGAGTGGGAGGACGCTATACCATATGGTCAGCCAAAATTACCCGGACTACAATCCGGATAAGGCCGACCGGCAGTTCGATGCGGCCCTGAAAAAGGACGGCTACTCTTATCACATCGGAACATTTTTCCATCTCACAAACGGGAAATAAGGCTGTATTCCAAATAAATACAGGATCGCATATAACCACCCTTATTTCAATTCGGGGCCATTCCATATGGATTTATATGGCATAAAAGATTAGGTGCGGCAGATTGAATGAAAACACCCTTTACGCGCACAATCTGCCCCCCCCCAATGATAACCGAGGTTTAATAACCTCGGTTTTTCATTGCCTATTCTTCGCCGCATTTCAGGCGTGTGCTCTCCGCGCGTAAATTCACGACAGGATCGAAGATGATCCACACACTTTCAACATCCCGGAATATTTCCTATCTTTGAGGTCGAAAACATATTGAATAGCGTTTTGCTATTGTTATAGGCACAGAAAACGACCAAATTTTAGAAGCCTGCTAACAATAAGTGAAATGCCTACGTTTTGCGTGGGCATTACTTGTTGGGCTTCGGGTGCTTGGTCGTACCTCTGTGCAGACATCTAATGACCCACGCATTTTTATAGCAGGGTCGGAGAAACAGACTGACCTATGGAGTACGACAAAAACGGGCAGATTCTACGCGAGTTCTATGCCCGGCACGACTTGACCGATTGTTTTGAACGCGACAACACCTACCTCGAATCGGCATTCGACGAGATCAATCGAATCTGGTTCGACAACCTCTACAAAATAGACGAGGTTAACTATCTGATGATTGCCGAAGCTCCGTTATGGGGCAAGTCCAAAAGTTACATTTACAATCCTGCTACACCATTCACCCAGTTCTTTCAAAAGAGCGATCTGGAATATGTCTTAGGCACGAAAATCCGCGACAAGGCAGAATTTATCGACCGTTGCAACCAAATCGGCCTGCTGATTATCGACATCTCCCCATTCGCCCTCAACACGGAGGATACGACCATTAATTACCGCCGGAAATCCAAACTGAATCCTCATGGTATCACCAAACGCGAATACCGTCTACTGATTCAGGAAACCCTGCCGACATTCTTCGACTGCAAAATAAAGGAACTCGTTCCGAAGGCATCGAGCGACATCAGAGTATTTTTCCGCTATGCACGGGTAAAAAACATGTTTCAGAATATTGTGGTTGACACTCTAATAGCCTCCAATATCATCACATCGCAAAACCCTATTCTGGAAATATCGAACCCGGCAGGAGGTATTAACCGAAGTAAATTTAAGAAGATTATAGATGGCAGAGAATAAAATCAAATAATGGCGTATGCTGAAGTGTTATCTTTTCTAAATTACTCTGGTTTCTGAATTCAGGTTGAGCCACAGCTTCGAAACAAAGATACGAAGGTTATTTCATTCTCATAAGGATTAGATTGTACGAATATATTATGCCTGCGTAATTCAGCAGCGATGGTGTTGTTTGATACAATCAAGGATAGTCAAATATTCTACGTAAAATCCATCAACTGTTACGAATTATCCTTTATATTTATTATTTTTGTAGAAAACAGACTATAGTATATGGGAACTATAAAAATTGAAAATGAACATTCTCTGAAAGAAGCTTTTAGATCAGGGGTGAATTTATTTGTAGGAGCTGGTTTTTCCATTGATGCAAAAAATAAAAAGGGAGATAAATTGCCATTAGGAAAAAAACTTAGCTTTAGAATTATGTGAAAAATTTGGCAAAAAGGCAAGTGATAATTTGCCAAAGATTTCAACATTGTTGGAGAAGACAAACCGTGCGAATTTCTATAAGTTTCTTGTTGAAAAATTCACGGTTGCAGAATTCCCAAAATATTATTATGCTATAAATAAGCTGAATCTTACGGGTGTTTATACTACAAATATTGACAATCTTATCTCAAAAATAGTTTCTGCCAACCCTCAAAGATATTTACATAATCAGGCACAAAATGGAGTACCTACTGACAGCAAAGCCATACCATATCTTCCATTACATGGAAGTGTTGAAGATGCTGAGCCAAATTTTGTTTTTGATGTTGTTTCTTTGGCAAATATATATAATGATGCTAGTAGAATATGGTCCTTTCTGAGTCATGCGGTGGAGAAATACCCTACAATCTTTGTTGGATATGGGCTTAATGATAGTTCTACAATTCAGGCCTTAACATCTCAAAAAACATTTAATAATGCCCAAAAAGAAAAATGGATATTATTGATTGAAGATGACGAGGATGACAGAGAATACTATAAATCTTTGGGTTTTAGCATAATAATAGCTAATACCAAAGAGTTCTTAGAGTATATAGAGAATGTTTCTTTAGATCAGGGAGCCATAAACTCCAAGAAAAAAAGTGACGAATTGATCTCCTTGTTAAAAGGAAACTTAATTCCAACGAGCATAAAAGGTCAAGTAGTAAGACCTATAGACGAATTCTTTAAAGGACAAGCACCAACATGGGGAGATGTCATTAATAATAATATTTATAAAACATCTCATTACAATACGATTCACAACTCTATATTTGTTCCCGACAAGCACATTATAATAACTGGAGCTCCGGTTACAGGAAAAACCACATTGATGATGCAAATAGCATACAATGTGAAATATAACGGGGTGAAGTTAATATTTAACAACCTAACATTATCAAGTGCTGAATATTACAGCAAATTAATCGGAGATAAAGTAGCTCTTATTTTTATCGAGAATTTCACGGATGATATAAATGCATTCCTAAAGTTGGCAGAATTAAAAAATGCGAAACTTGTGGGGGTAGATAGAAGCCACAATCTTAATATGGTAAATCACAAATTCCCGACAAGTAAGTATGAAATAATAAACGTAACGCAATTAACAGAATCCGATACACAAAATATATTTGATTCTTTGCCTCCGTCGATTCGAGGAAAGTCGATCAAAAAGGAACAAAGGAATCAATATGAAGATGATTCTATCTTTGAATTCGTTATAAGAAATATAAAAGGCCAAAATGTTGCAAGCCGGTATGATGGAGTTCTTAAAAAATTGGAGCGAGAACATCACGAGTTAGCTGAGTTTTTAGTGCTTTGCGGCTATATGCATAGTTCTCGTGTTCCATTGTCTTTTGAGGTGGCATGTAGTTATTTTAGTGATCCCAATCAACTATATAATTATAGAGAGGTACTTGAGATGAGAAATGATCTTGATGACCTATTGAAAGATTATTATAGTAATGAATTGTTGGATCAAGATATGGATTTCTATTATCCCCGATCTTATTTTATAGCAGAATCAATAATAAAAAGTGCTCCCAGAGATGTCTTAAAACAGGTAATGAATAAGGTAATCGACAGAGTACCAACGGTGCAAATATATAATTATAACACCTTTAAGAAGCATGCTTTTGATAAAAGCATTGTTTCAAAAGCATTTCCAGACTGGAAAGAAGGCAAGGAATTTTATGAGAGAGCCTTTTTGTATGACTTTAAAAACCCATATGTCTTGCAACAAGGTGCGTTATATTTATCTATGAAAAAGAAGTATCATGATGCTTTTTCTTGGATTGATAGAGCCATAACAATGACAAACAATAAACACTTCTCAATCCGTAACTCTCATGCGATAATTTTATTTGACGCTAACTATAATGTAGATAGCACTGATGCGGAAAGACAGCTAGATGCAAGTATGGATATTCTTAGTCAATGTATTAATTCTGATCTACGAACCACGTTTCATGCAAAAACATATGCAGATCAAGCCGTAAGGTATTATAATAAATACGGAAATGATAGAGCTGTTTCATATTTGAATCAAGCTAAATTATGGCTTGAGAAAGAAATTCAAGAGAGAGGATGGGATTATGATGTAAGGAAACAATTGGTTAAAATTGATGATATTTTGAAACGCATTTAGTAAAATGGAAATCAGATCTAGAATTGACTACTTTGTACCTCATTTGTACCCAAAAAGGATTAATAGTCTAAATATTAACTGATTTCATTTTCAGAATCGGAAATTTCGATTCCAAGGTCGAGGTTTTCAGGGTTCCGCGCATAGGATTATGGTTTTACGGTTCTACGAAAGCGTAAAAGCCGCCTGATGGCCCGACGGTGGACGATGCGCCGCGGATGCCGGCGCGAGGCCATGAGCTTCTGAAGCCCGTGGGGGCCGAAACGGCGGTTCAGGTAGAAGGTGCCGCCCGTGACGGCAAGGCCGGCCGTGAGGGCGAAGAGGATGCACAGGCCCTGCGGGACGCCGCCCATGTACATTCCGGCGAAGCAGACGAAGACGCCCAAAAGCCCTGCGACGAACAGCACGAGGTACTGCGCCGTAAGACCTTGGAATTCAACCTGACGGCCGACTCCCTTGTTCACTTGGTATTCGCCCATCGCTTAGAGGAAGAACGAACGTAAGACCGTACCTACGATCACCAGAAAGACGCACGAGAGGAACAGCGCCGTGGCGGATTTGGAGGCATCTGGGTCGCCCGACGAGAATTTCGAATAGACACGAACACCTCCCACAAGACCCAAAATCGCCGCCACGGCGAAGATCAGCTTCGTGAGCGGGTCGAAGTAGGAGGTTACCATGTTCGTGGCCTCGCTGATGCCGGCCATGCCGTTGCCCTGCGCAAAGGAGGCGAGCACGGAGCACAGGGACAGAATCATGAAAATTGCTCTTTTTTTCATCGTTCAAGTAGTTTGGTTAAGGGTGTGAAAAAGGCCGCAGCCTGCTTTGGGGGCATTCTGCGACCGGATACATCGTATTTCCTGCTGCGGGAAAGGCGTCAGCCGTATTCGTTATTCCATTTCATAGTCGTTCGTTCATTTTTAAGCAAGGGCCCGGATGTCGAAGTTGGCGATGGCCTGCAGCTCCTCGGCCGTGGCGTCGCCCATGACAGCGCGCTCTCCGAAGTCCAGCTCTCCGAGCATCGCATGAACTTCCGCATCGCGGAGTTCTGCTCTGGCGGGGAGAGCAGGAAGCGGAGATCGGGTGTCGGCGGGAGCTTCGGGCTCCGCAAGTTCGCCGTCCTCGCCGATCGGGGGCTGCACGACGAGGCCGCTCCAGGGCTGCATCGCCGACTTCGGGCGCTTTGCCGGTGCGAATATAGCCTCGTCCCCGTCCGATGCGGGTCCGATGTCCGCTCCAGTCCGCTCCAGTCCGCACCGATATGATTTTGAGATCAGAATTTCCGGGGACCGACGGGGTGCAGGGACGGCCTTCGGCGTGTGAGGTTCAGCCTTGTGCCCGGCGCGACTTTTCTCTGGGCCCTTCAGGCTGTCGACGACGTATGATGCGAGCCGCCCCCGGAAAAGCAGCTGATCCAGGCATACGACGCAGGCGGCAATAAGAATTATGCTGTTCATGGAAGAAAGTATTTAGACGATGTTATGGTCATTCTGCTCCCGATGCAGCTGATTGATCGCATTGCGGAATGTAGCCAGATGGTGCTGCAGAATATTCTCCACATAGGCCGTTGCTGTCAGCTGACTATTGCCGGTTTTTGCAACGATCTCCAGTATTTTTTGCTTCGTCGTTCGGTTGACATAAAGAGTTGCTCTGGATTCATAGTCTATCGGTTTGAAAAATAGACGTTTAAATCTGAGAAGTGATTTTTCGGAAGAGGAAGCCCCTACTACCGGAGCGTCGGAGCCGGACGAAGCCTTGAATAACGAGCGCATACGCGCAAAACAGTTCTTTTTCATGTTAGATAAGGTTTTTAGTGCCTTTCTGTTTGTAAATTCTATTGATGTCGTTCTTGTACAGTTCGAGATGCTGCTGCACGATATTCTCGACATAGGACGTGGCTGTCATATATTCACTGCCGATTTTCTTGACCACCTCCAATACCTTTCGCTTGGTGTCGATACTTACATATAGGGCCGAGCGAACGTGGATATCATGGCGTGTCATATAAGTCTGCTCAAAATCCGGAATGACAATTTTCTTCCCGGATACAGGTTCAGTTGTCTGAGGCTGTTCCATCGAGGGCCATTCATCGCTATTTTCCGTTTGCACGGCAGGCATTGTACAATCGTCGGTTTGCTCCTACAGGAAGGGTGCCGGAAGCGGCATTTCTCGTTTATCGGGCTCTTCCGGTCTCTGGTCCCGGATGAAATCCTCACGGTCATCGGCCGGAAGAGGTGCCGGGGCATCGGGACGCTTTGGGCGCCGCCAATGCTGTATCAAGGAACTGATCCCGGAAATAGTAATCCAAAGAAGTGTCAATCCGAGCATAATAAGACCCAGCATCTTCAATAAGCGCAGGTCGGATAAATAATCGTTCAACATAATTGAAAAAGTTTTAGATGATGTTATGGTAATTCTGTTCTTGATGGATGCGGTTGATCTCGTCGCGGAACATTTCGAGATGGTGCCGCAAGATATTATCCACATAGGATGTCGCGGTCAGTCGCTCGCCGCCGATTTTTTTCAGGACTTCAAGGATTTTCCGTTTCGTAGGGGCACTGACATAGAGCGAGGCGCGGAGGTCGTAATCCACCCGGGCAAGAAATGTTTTTTTATAGTCGGGCAAGGTCATCGAACGCCGCCGTCGTATGTCCGGTACGGGAGCACTCTCCGGCTTCACATCCTGCCTTTCGGATACGACCGTTCCGGAAGGCGGAGAGTCGGGCTTTGAAGAATCTTCAGGTGCTGCGACAACGGATGCAGGAGGATTGTCGGCCTCTTTCGATACGGATTTCCTAATGACATTTGTCGAGGGCGGAGTCTGTCCGCTAATCATCTGCCGAACGAGTTCTTCGTCGATCCCGACATTGAGTTTCGTTGCCATCGTTATCGGATTTTAAGTATCGACAGAATTTCACCGGCTAATGCTTCGATCTGTGCTTCCTGGGCAAAAGAACGCTCCGGAGCCAAAAGTGTCGAACGCCCGACGCCCGTACCGTCCGGAAGCAGCTCCTTGTTGAATTTCGAACGATACGGAATATGTGTCTGCAGCAATGACAAGCCGAGTTGACCGATAAGTGTTTCGTATTGTTCATAGAGAGGTGTTCGTTCCCGGCGGTCGAGCATAGTCCAGAAGAGACGGATGTCTTTGAGATGAACGGCCTCATTTTGGACCAGCGACAAATCGAAAGTTCGGGCAAAGGAGAGCGTACTGCCCATAACGACCTTGTCCGCCTTCATGGGAACGAAAAGACAATCCAGAGCCGAGAATATCTCGATGACACCCGCCGTATTGACCGTACCCGGAAGATCGTAGAGAACAATCGCAGGTAGGTAACCGCTGTCCCGGAGAAACTGGGATTCCCGCTCCGGCGCTTCGGCCGGAGTGCAGGCTATGACGGGCCAGAGTTTACGGCCCGTGGCTTTGAATTGGCGGATCAACATCAACTTATAATACTTGCTGTTTTCCAGAACAGATAGTTCCCTCTCGCGCTGCGCATGAACGGACCATTGGGGATAGTCGCAGTCCATGACCAACACGTCATGCCCCAGTGTATAGTGCAGATAACTTGCGAGCAGCACCGTAAGCGAGGATTTGCCTACGCCGCCTTTCTGATTGCAGATTGAAATGCTTGCTGATTCCATCATTTTTTGATATTTAGAGGTTTTTATTGTTTTGCAGAAAGGATAATTTCCATATTTATAGCTATTTATATTCCGATTCAGATTTCTGGAAATCTATATTTTTCTATTTCCGTACATCCCCGGATTTATCGCTGACGATAAAGTTGAAGAAGTTGCCAGAGAGCTATAAATTCAAGTATCCGAATAATGAAAAATTCCTTTCTGCCGCAATATACAACAAGGTAAAACGCTTCCGAACTAATGTCCGCTCCAGTCCGCTCCAGTCCGTTCGCCGGGCTTTTTTTCGGCGCCCGACGGTTGTAATATTGCAGTGGGAAATTCCCCGGCTTCAAGACTCCCGCCAGCCGTTTATCAGAATCTTCGATCGAAGTTTTCGGCAGCGGATCTTTCGCCTCACTTGAGGCGAGCGAGCTGTACCTTTGTCCGACAAATTGGCATTTGTCCGACAAAGGTGCTCGCTCTGCGAGGCCGGGGTCGCTCCCAAGTCGCGACCCTTTTTTTACCGATATTATGGATACAAACCGAAAACTGACCGACAAGACCGGAAAGAAGCCCCCAACGCCGAGTCATAAGTACTCTTTCCGGCTTAATGAAGAGCAGAACATTCGCTTCAACGAACTGCTTTGCAAAGCTGGATTGGAACATAACCGCAGCCGGTTTATCGTCAAACGCATCTTCGAGGAAGAGTTCGTCGTCATCAAACGCGACCCCTCGAAAGTGCAGTTCGTCGCGCGGCTGAACGACTTTTACTTCCAGTTTCAGAAACTGGCTAATAACTATAATCAGATTGTAAAGGTCATCAATGCGCACTTTTCCAACGTCGCAATCCCGCATCAGATCGCCATGTTGGAGCAGCGGACGCGTGAGCTGAAAGCCCTCAGTATCGAGATTCTCAACCTCGCAAAACAGGCTAAGGAGTGGTTGCGAATATAAGGTCGGGATCCTCGCCCGGTGGGGCTCTGTATTACAATAAGGAGAAAGTAGACCGGGATGAAGCCGAAATCCTCTATTGGCAGAAGATGCTTGAACCGTTCGACAAACACGGACGAATGGATGTCGACGCCTGCATGGAGAGTTTCCGGCCGTACCTCGAAGCCAACTGCAGGACGACCAATACGGTATTCCATGTCTCGCTGAATCCTTCGCCGGAAGATAAACTGACCGACGAACAGCTCCGGGAAATCGCAAATGAATACATGCAGAAAATGGGCTACGGAAATCAGCCCTATATCGTCTTCAAGCATAAGGATATCGACCGCGAGCATTTGCATGTCGTATCATTACGAATCGATGAGAACGGCCGTAAGTTATCCCACGATTATGAAGCCCGGCGGTCAATGGATATCCTGCGCTCGTTGGAGCAGAAATACGGCCTGCATCCGAGCGTCAAGGGGCAGGAACAGACGGACAGGGAGGGCCTACGGAAAGTGAATTATCCCGAGGGGAATGTCAAGCAGCAGGTATCGTCCGTCGTGCGGTCGTGCCTGCGCAATTACAAATGCTCCTCCTACGGGGAGTTGCGCACGCTGCTGGAGCAGTTCAACGTCTCGGTCGAGGAGCGGACGGGAACCATCGACGGGCGCAACTATGCCGGCATCGTCTACGGAGCCATGACCGAGGACGGATACGGTGTCGGCACGCCGTTCAAGTCGAGCAAGATCGGCAAGGACGTAGGTTATCGGGCTTTGCAGAAATACTACGAGAAATCGAAATGCCAACTGAAAGAAGAAGGTGCACTCGACCGCTTGCGACAGTGCGTCCGGGATGCCATGAGTCCGTATAATACGCGGGACGAGTTCCGGCGGCTGCTCAAGGCCGACAATATAGATGCTATCTTCCGGATCAATCCGGTAGGTAGGATTTACGGGGTGACGTTTATTGACCATAAGGCCGGTATCGTCGCCAACGGTTCGCTGCTGGGGAAAGAGTTCTCGGCCAACGCTTTCGACGAGTTATATCCGGCGCCGAAGGAGACGCGGCAGGTCGCAGAACAGCAACGATCGGAACAAAAACAACGAATCCATACAGTAAATCTCATTTCAGGAGTCGTGGATACGCTGTTGGATTTGGCTGACACGAAGGCTTATGAAGAGCAGCAAAGGCAGATACAACGTCGCAAAAAACGACGATTACACAGATAATGCAATTGAAATTTTGCACGCTTGAGAGTGCTCCCTGAATTCAAGATTATGAGGAATTCGATACTATTTGCAGGATGATGTAAAAATCTTGCATTTATAAATAATATTTAGCACTCACACTTCAAAATCTACATTATGGGCGCACATATCAAATTTAGCACGAACATCGTTATTTTAAGGATTGGCTTGAAGTCGATGTAGATTGGAATTACCCTTTTTCTTCCCCGAATCGGAGAGATTGTTAACGCTTGGATATGGATTGAGACGAGTAGGTTTAGCCGCACGGATATAGAGAAAATATTAAATTCTGACGGGCAGAAAAGTTTACTCTGAAGGAAAAAATGATCCGGGCAATATTTACGCAATATTGAGTTTAAGGGATAGAAATGCTTCATAGAAAATAAGAACCAGGACGTTTTGTCCCGGTTCTTTGAAATTTTATTATCCTTCCGATTACCCAAAGGGTATATGAGTTGCGGGACAAATATTATTTTTGAGCTTGCATGTCAAAAAGTATCGTTGCTCCCATTTTGAGTTCGGAATATTTGAGGAAGGGTTTTTCCAGCTCCTCGCCGTCAAAGGTCATGCTGCCGACGTATCTGTTTTCCGGAGAGTTCTCCGGGGCTTCGATCGTAATGTCGTTACCGTTTTCGAGGTGGATTACTGCTTTCCGGAACAGCGGCGAACCCACGGCATACTCGTCCGATGCGGGGCATACAGGATAGAACCCCAGTGCCGAGAAGACGTACCAAGCCGAAGTCTGCCCGTTGTCCTCGTCGCCGCAGTAGCCGTCGGGTTTTGCGGAATAGAGTCGGTCCATCACCTCGCGCACCCACCACTGCGCCTTGTGGGGTTGTGCGCAATAGTCGTAGAGGTAGATCATGTGCTGTGCAGGCTGGTTGCCGTGGGCGTAGTTACCCATGTTGGCCACCTGCATTTCGGTAATCTCGTGGATGCGCGCGCCATAGTAGCTGTCGTCGTAGATCGGCGGCACCACGAACACCGAGTTGAGCATCTGCGTAAAGTCCTTGCGGCCTCCCATCAGGTCGATCAAGCCGCCGATATCGTGAAATACCGACCATGTGTAGTGCCATGCATTGCCCTCTGTGTAGGCGTCGCCCCACTTGTAGGGGCTGAACGGTGTCTGAAACGTCCCGTCTTCGTTGCGGCCCCGCATCAGACGGGTTTCGGGATCGAAGAGGTTTTTGTAGTTCTGTGCGGCTTTTTCCAGCCGCTCCGCATCTTCGGTTCGGCCCAGCTTCTTCGCCACCTGTGCGATGCACCAGTCGTCGTAGGCGTATTCCAGCGTCCGGGCGGCACTCTCGTTGATGCCCGCGTCGCAGGGCACATAGCCCAGCGTGTTGTAATACTCATGTCCGAGGCGTCCCGTGGAGCTGACCGTGGGGTGCACCTTGTCACGTCCGGAGAGCATCGCCTCGTAGAGCGTGGCAATGTCCTCCTCGGGAGTGACGCCTTTAAGAATGGCATCCGAAATGACCGATGCCGAGTTGTTGCCCACCATGCATCCGCGATGTCCGGGCGAGGCCCATTCGGGCAGGAAGCCGCTCTCGCGGTAGGCATTGGCAAGGCCCGCCTGAATCTCGGCGTTGACCGAAGGATAAACGAAGTTCAGCAGCGGGAAGAGGCTCCGGAAGGTGTCCCAGAACCCCGTGTCGGTGTACATGTAACCCGGCAGCACCTCGCCGTTGTAGGGGCTGTAATGCAAGATATTGCCGTTCTTGTCGATCTCGTAGAACTTGCGGGGAAAGAGCGTCGAGCGGTAAAGGCATGAGTAGAAGGTGCGGTATTGATCCGTAGTGCCGCCCGTGACCTCGATTTTACCAAGGACTTCATCCCAGCGGGCCTGCGCCTTGTCTTTCACCGTTTCGAAATCGTCCTTGCCCAACTCTTCGAGGTTCTGCACGGCCTGCATCTGCGAGATGAACGACGAGGCAGCGCGTGCTGTTACCTGCTCTCCGCGCCGGGTTTCGAAACCTACCCGCACAAGGGCATGTTCGCCGACTAACTGCTCTCCCCCGACCGGCTTTTCGCCGTCATAAATCTGGAAATCCCGGATCTTCCGGTCGAAGCGCACGATAAACCAGTTCTTGAAGTTCTCGGGCACGCCGCCGCTGTTGCGCGTGCTGTATCCCACGACAGTCCGCCTGTCGTGCATGACCCTGATGTAGGATCCGCGGTCGAAAGCGTCGATCACTACGCCCGACTCGTCCGACTCGGGGAAAGTGAAACGCATGATCGCCGCACGTTCCGTCGGGGCGATCTCCGCTTTGATGTCATGGTCGGCAAGGTAGACCGCGTAATAGTAGGGGCGCGCCTCCTCCGACTGGTGCGAGAACCAGCTTTGGCGCGACTCCTCATTCACTTTATCCTTCCCGCGCACGGGCATGATGGAAAACTGTCCGTAGTCGTTGATCCACGGCGAGGGCTGGTGAGTCTGTTTCAGGCCCCGGATCGTGTGTGATCCGTAGGTGTAGATCCATCCGTCGCCCATCTTGCCCGTCTGGGGCGTCCAGAAGTTCATGCCCCACGGCAGGGCGACAGCCGGATAGGTGTTGCCCGCCGAGAGCGTGTAGTCCGACTGCGTACCCACGAGTGTCGAGACATACTCCGAGGGACACGGCAAGGGTTCGTCGCAGGGAATTGCAGCGGAATGTTCGGTGCGGTTTTCACAATTGCTGCACAAGACGGCGGCAAGCAGCAGAAAAGAAACAGGTCTTATCATGGCAGTTTGGATTTGTTGGTTAATTTATAGAGTTCAGCAAATCTGTTTTTCCTTCGTTGACGAGTTTGAGAATGAGTTCTCCGAAAAGGGTGTTCTGCCACGCGAACCATGCGCGGGTGTAATCCGCGGCGTCGTGGCGCGAGAAGGACTCGTGCATGAAGCCCGTTCCGGCGTCGGTGGTCATCAAGGCGATAATGCAGTCGCGGATCTCCTCGTCGTCGGTCGACGTGAAGGCACGCATCATGATGCTCATGGGCCAGATCATCTCCACACCGATATGCGGACCGCCGATGCCTTCGCCCGCCGCGCCGCGCCAGAAATAGGGATTGTCGTCGCTCCAGACGAAGCGGCGGGTGTTTTCATACACGGGGTCCGTGCGCTCCACATCGCCCAAGTAGGGCATCGCCAGCAGCGACGGAACCCATTGTAAGGGAGAAAACGAATGTTGGGAAGTTTGAGTAAGTTGATGCATTTGGGCTACTATATAGGTCTGACAAAATATTGCCGTTTAATATAATAGTTCCACAACTCAGGGAGATTCCCTCCCTAAAAACTCTTTTTTTTTGATTTTTACAGAAAATAGAAAATCAGAGACCCCTAAAAAACGGCTGGACAATTATATTTCAGTTAATAATATCACTACCAGTAAGAGCAGGTAATCTTTCAAAGACAAGCGTAATTTCATCGCCGCCTGCTGTAATTCCCGGTCTACTTTCTTGAAGTTGATGCATAGCATGTCGGCAATTTCCTTGTAGCTTTTTCCCTCCAATTTATGAGCGATGAATATTTGTTTTGTCAATTCTGGCATTTGCTCCAGTTGCTTACGACATATCTCGATGATTTCCCGCTGGAATAATTCATCCGGATTGCAACTTTCGATCGTGCGGGTATAAAAATCCATCACTCCGCGCTCTTTCATCAGAATTTTCTCATACACGGCTTTTCCCGTATATCTGTCCCGACGATATTTCAGGCAGCGTTTTTTTACGACACCGAAAAGATAGGCTTCTATGCTTGTAAACTGGACTGCATCCCGATTTTCCCAAATTGTCATAAAGCTGTCGTGAACAATATCTTCTGCGGTGTTTGCATCATGGACAAGGCTATATGCTATAGCGTATAATTTTCGCTGGTACAAGCGAAATAACTTTTCGAAGGACTGCTGGGTCAGTATGCTGGTATCCGTTTTCACTGCAAGAACAAAGATAACAAAAAATTGAGAAGATTATAATGCAAAAATATTTTTACCCATATAATTGATTTGCAGCGTGTTGATTTAATAAAAAAATTTATTTGCAAAAAAAAGACATTTTTGGGGAGGGAATCTCCCCGAGTTATGGAACTATATATATAGACACAACGATACTATAACAGAATGGAAAGAAAAATTACAGATGCAATGTTATTCCGTTTCTTCGCAGAGCAAACGACTTTGGAAGAAACCGATCTGATTTCGGCTTGGCTGAACGAAGATCCGGAGAAGAATCAAAAAGTTCTCGATGAAGCATATAATTTATATATCTTGAGTATCATGTGCGCGCCCGGCCCGGAGGCGGATATCAATAATTCACGCTTCAGGCTACGCCTCGGGTGGTCGAAAGTTCTGCGTTACGCCGGCGTCGCAGCCGCTATTTTACTGATCGGCATAGCTGTAGACCATGCTCTTCTGAGCCAGCGCACCAACAAGTGGTTACAACAGCAAACGACCGTCGAGGTTCCGGCAGGACAACATATCCGTTTGACATTGGGAGATGGCTCTGTCGTAGAACTTAATGCGCAGAGCCGCATCGTTTATCCGGCCATTTTCCCGAAAGGCGAGCGGCGCATCCAGTTGAGTGGCGAGGCTATTTTTAATGTCACCTATAACCCAGACAGCCCATTCGTCGTAGAGACTTTCGCTTGTGATGTAGAAGTATTGGGAACGCATTTCGATGTCGTTGCCGATGAAGCAGAGAAGCGTTTTTCAACGGCCCTGTTCGATGGTCGGGTTGCTGTAAAGAACAAGATGGACGGTAAATCCGTCATTTTGCAGCCTAACGATATTGTCAGTCTTCAAAACGGAGAGTTGCTCGTATCGAAACTTGCAGACAGGGATGATTATCTGTGGATGGACGGCATTATCTCGGTGAGCGGAATACCGTTTCGTCAGTTGATGAGTAAGTTGGAGCGTAGCTATAATGTGAAGATAGATATTCAGCGCGAAACCATGCCTGTCATAAAATACAAGAGTTTGAAAATCCGGGTTTCGGATGGCATAGACCACGCATTGCAGATGTTACAGCTTGCGTCGGATTTCACTTTTGAACACGATGCTGCTGGCGATGTAATCATCATTAAATAAACCTAATTATCAACTCAAAATTTTTTAGAAGCCTATGACGTAAACCACAAGCTACCAACTTAAAACATTTACTTCCTGATATGAAAAACCGATGAGTGGGCTAACACTCATCGGCGTATAGTTCAACCAGGAATATTAACCGATTTCCAACCATTGAACCAAATTCAACAAATGTATGAATAAAAAGATTATTCAGCAAATTTGCTTGTCTTGTCTTTTCGTTCTTACTGCCATCTGCATCTCCGTTACCGAGGTGCAGGCACAGACGCAGAAGGTTTCCATCAAGATGGAAAACGTGCGTATGAAGCAGGTAATGACAGAGATTGAGAGGCAGACAAAATTTCTTTTCGGAATCAATGATGATGTAGATGTAGACAAACTCGTTACGGTAAATGTGACGAATCAGTCCTTGGAAGCAGCTCTCGACCAAATGGTCAAGGGGACGGACATCACCTATCAGATCAGTAGCTCCAACATCATTCTCTCCAAGAAACCGGCAGAGCGCCCAGTTAACATTTCCGGAACTATCCGCGATATCAACGGCATTCCGATCGTCGGAGCGACCATTGTTATCCGGGGCACCTCGGTCGGCATCAGCAGCGGTGCTGACGGTACCTTCTCGCTTCAGATACCCCCCCCCGTTTCCACCCGACAGTTGGAAGTCAGCTATTTGGGTTATGAGACATTGGAGGTCAATGTGGGCAACCGTACTTCTTTTGACTTTACGCTTCAGGAGTCGTCCGCCGAGATCGAGCAGGTCGTGGTCACTGCTCTTGGTATTAAGCGTTCGGAGAAGGCCGTAGCCTACAATGTTCAGCAGATCAAGGCCGAAGACATCACGACCGTCAAGGATGCCAACTTCATCAACTCGCTGACGGGTAAAGTGGCCGGTGTCACGATCAACGCCTCATCGTCGGGTGTCGGCGGTGCCTCGAAGGTCGTACTGCGCGGCAACAAGTCTATTTCGCAGTCTTCGAACGCCCTTTACGTTATCGACGGCATTCCGATGTACAACT
>ERZ827101.1910-NODE-1910-length-20959-cov-11.838835_pt1 | contig 20959 bp, 16 predicted proteins | sample MGYA00519869_ERZ827101 | MGnify/ENA primary metagenome ERZ827101 (study PRJEB31778, sample SAMEA3449256) | human gut metagenome | biome: human gut; feature: human-associated habitat; material: faeces | place: United Kingdom | collected 2010/2012 ...
CGGTAGATAGCGGCCAGCCCCTTTCTGGTTGGTTTTCTCTCAAGTCAATTTTACCAAAAAGGGGCTCCGCTTTCTATACCATATGAGTGATTTCCGGTTTCAGCCATGTCCGGGAACCATTGCAATTACTACTCTTTTGGAGTTTTGCTCATGGCTGCTGAGAGAAATATCAGGAGGAGAACCGCATGAAAACAAATACAACGCAGCTTGTTGTTAAGATTGAATTAATAATGAAAAAATTAATTGATAATGAAATAGAAACGTGATACAATGTTTTCGACAAAGAATGAGATTCTTTGAAGGTAAAACCTGAAACAATCTACCAAAGAATTTGCGTATTTTACGATTCCTGCTTTGCTGCGGCGGAGGTAAACGGATGTGCTGATATTGGATAGCTGCAAAGCGGCGGCACCAAGGTACAGCCCCACGTACGGAACAAAGTGATACAAAACAGCCCGGACGTTTGGACGTCCGGGCTGTCTGCTTCGCAGGACGCACGATACATGGCTTGCCCCTGTATAGAAATGCGCCCTTGTTGCCAAGGGATTTATATGAGCGAAATCTGCTCACCATCTACAATAATGAGGTATTCCAGAATAAGGTACCGGACCTGCTTACCAGCCGTGGCTTCGGGTAGGTGATTTCTCCTCTAACGGCACCAGCCACCGAATCACTTACTACCAGCAGAACCGGGTCTGCCATTTCTTTTCGAGTTTAGAGGCGAAGGTGTTTTATCAGTTTGAATGGAACGACAAAGTAATTGATATCAACGAACAATATCCTTTGCTGCCAATCGGGGATACCATCCGCCTTGCGGAACAAATGGGCATCAGCTATCCTGCTCAGTATCATAAAAAACGCAGGGCGCGCCAGCCGGACGTCATGCATTGTCAGGTGCCGGTAAGATGCGCAAACAGTCGGCGGACAGCCCCACAGTTTTTTCTTATGGTATAGAAAAAATTGGTGGACTTTTTTCAATGGTACCGATACAATCAAAGCAGATCGGTGGGAAGGAGACGGACGTATGACACTGAAAGATATTGAGTATTTTGCGGTGATGGCACAGGAGAAAAGCATTTCAAAGGCGGCGGAGCGGCTGTTCGTGGCTCAGCCGGCCCTGAGCCAGTGTTTACAGAAACTGGAAAAGGAGATGGGCGTCCGGCTGTTTGTCCGCAGCAGCCAGGGCGTCCGGCTGACCAGTGAGGGAGAGTGCTTCCTTATTTTCACGGAAAACGTGCTGCGGGAGCGGCAGGATCTGGAGAAGCGGGTCCAGGACGCGGAAAACGCGGAACACGGCAGCATCAGCGTGGGCTTTACCGGCACACAGGCTACCTATGTGCTGCCTTACATCCTGCCCGCCTTTCAGGAGAAGTACCCCAACGTCTCCATCACCCTTGTGGAGGCCACCAGCGACAAGATCGAGCAGAAACTCCTGCGCCGGGAGGTGGAGGTGGGGATTCTGCACCTGCCGGTGCTGCGACAGGAACTGGACTATTTTGAGATCAGCCGGGACAACATGGTCATCATTCCCCGCAGCTGCAGCCGTTTCCAGCCGTACATCTATTATAAGGAGGGGAGCACGAAGCCCTATCTGCGCATGGACTTTCTGCGGGAGGAACCGCTGATTCTGACCCGGGAGGGCCAGCGTAGCCGCCTGGTCTGCGACCAGCTGCTGGCCAACGCCGGCATCGTCCCCCATATCAAGCAGACCAGCCGAAACCTCAGCACCCTGGACGCATTGGCGCAGGTGGACTATGCCTCCACCATCATGCCGGAGAAGCAGATCTCCTCCCAGCTTCGCCGCCGGGGCTGCTATCAGATCGACGAGAGCGTGGCGGAGCCCTACTCCTTTGTGGTGGCCACGCTGCGGGGCGCCTACCTGTCCATCCCCGCCCAACGCATCTGTGATGAGTTCCGTAGGCGGCAGTACACCTTCTGAACTATAAGTGTTTCATATCCTATACAACGCTTTTTGGTATTTTTCACTTCTTGCCTTCTTTGCTACACTGAGAGCGTCAATAACCGCGCAAATTTGCGGCAGGAGGTAGAACAATGGAAATCAAGAAGCCTGCGGTGGCCGGCACCATGGAGTCCAGTGACTGCCAGGTCACAGTGCGTCCCGGATCGGGAGAGGTCAGTATTGACCTGCAAAGCGATGTCAAGGTGATGTTCGGCGATTCCATTCTTGCCACGGTCAGTGCCGTGCTCCGGGAGATGGGCGTGGACGATGCCGACGTGGAAATTGTGGACAAGGGCGCCATGGACTGTGTGATCCGGGCCCGGACCCAGTGCGCTGTCAGCCGTGCTGCTGAGACGCCCTATGACTGGACGAAGGAGGCGGCGTGCCATGGCTGAGAAGACCATTCGCCTGAAAAGAACGGGCCTGTATGCCTCCGGCAGTACGCCGGTGAACATGATCCAGGCCGTGTTTTATAATGAGGACATGCTCATTTACGACCTAGAGGACTCCGTCCCCGCGACGGAGAAGGACGCCGCGCGCCTGCTGGTGTACCAGATGCTCAAGGAGCACCGTCCCAAGGACAAGTATGTGGTGATCCGAGTCAACGGCATCTACTCCGAGTATCTGGAAGAGGACCTGCAGGCTGCCGTCCGGGCCAGTCCCGACTGCATCCGCATCCCCAAGGTGGAGTACGCCAAGGAGGTGCAGGCCATCTCCAGGCGCATTGCCCAGATTGAGGAGGAAGTGGGCCTTGAGGTAGGTAAGATCGAACTGATCTGCAACATCGAGTCCTACATGGGCGTGCTGAACGCCGGAGAGATTGCCAAGGCTGATCCCCGGGTGGTGGCGCTGGCCGCCGCCGCCGAGGACCTGACCGCCAGCCTGAAGGCCCAGCGCACCAAAAAGGGCCTGGAGATGTTCTATTCCCGCAATGCCATCCTGATGGCCTGCCGCGCCGCCGGCGTGGACGCGCTGGACATTGTGTTCAGCGACATCAACGACGAGGCGGGCCTGCGGGAGGATACCGCACTGGCCAAGAACCTGGGCTTTGACGGCAAGACCGTGGTCCATCCCCGTCAGATCGACATTGTGAACAGCTATTTCACCCCCAGTACCAAGGAGATCAAATACGCCCTGCGGGTGCTGGCCGCTGTGGAACAGGGCAAGCAGGAGGGCAAGGGCGCCGTCACGCTGGACGGCGGCATGATCGACAAGCCTATGGAACTGCGGGCCCTGACCACGCTGGCCCAGGCCAAGGCGGCGGGCATCAATACGGATGGGATGGTGATTTGAGATGAAAAACGCAGTAGGACGTGAACTGCCCCAGCAGGTGGGCGGCTATCAGGTGAGACCCTATACCGGCGCCTATGCCGGTGAGCCTTCTGCCGCTCCGGTCCATACCAGGCGGTGCGCGGGACATACTACCTCCGACACCACGAAGATGGCGGAGAATCTGGAGGACGCCATCCGCCGGGTGGGCCTGAAGGACGGCATGACCATCTCCTTCCACCACAGTTTCCGGGAGGGCGACAAGATCATCGGCCAGGTGCTGACTGCCATCCGCAATCTGGGCATCAAGGGCCTGAAGTTCGCCCCCAGTGCCGTGGTGAATATCAAGAACCCCTCTATTGTGGACTTTGTGCGGGACGGCACCATCGACCGCATCGAGGCCAGCGGCATCCGGGGCGAGTTGGGTGACGCGGTGCTGGCGGGCGAGTTGGAGAATCCCGTCATCCTCCGCCCCCACGGATCCCGCCCCCGTGCCATTGAAGCCGGGGAACTGGAAATCGACGTGGCCTTCATCGGGGCATCCGCCGCCGATGAGTACGGCAACGCCACCGGCCAGATCGGCCCCAACGCCTGTGGCTCTCTGGGCTACTCCTTCATCGACGAGCGGTCCGCCAGCAAGGTGGTGGTCATCACCGATTATCTGGTGGACTATCCCTGCGTCCCGGCCAGCATCGGCCAGCAGTACGTGGACGTGGTGGTGAAGGTGGACGAGATCGGCGACCCTGCCAAGATCGGCAAGGGCGCCACCCGTATGACCAAGAATCCCCGGGACCTGATGATCGCCCGCCGTTGCGCCGACATCATGGCCGCGTCCCGCCGTTTCCAGAATGGCTTCGGCTTTCAGACCGGCGCCGGCGCCATCCCCATTGCCTGCACCAACTATCTGGCGGAGCACATGGAGGAGCGGGGCATTACCGCCAGCTTCGCCCTGGGCGGTATGACTGCCAGCATCGTGGAGATGTACAAGAAGGGGCTGATCCGGGTACTGGAGTGCAGCCAGAGTTTTGATGCCGTAGCTGCCCGGGCCATTGCCGAGTATCCCAGCGTGGTGGAGATCGACAACGCCGTCTACTCTAACGCCTTCACCAAGGGTGCCATGCTGGATAAGCTGACCTTTGGCCTGCTGGCCGCGCTGGAAGTGGACACCGACTTCAACCTGAACATCCTCACCGGCTCCTCCGGAGAGATGATGGGCGGCCTGGGCGGCGGACCGGACGTGGCTGCCGGGTCCGACATTTCCGTGGTCTGCCTGCCCATTATCCGGGGCCGTACCCCCTCCGTCACTAAGCGGGTCTTTACCTGCTGCACCCCTGGCGAGACCGTGGCGGTGGTGGTTACCGAGGCCGGCATTGCCCTGAACCCCAAGCACCGCTGCTATGAGGAGCTGAAGGAGGACTTGGAGCGGGCGGGCATCCCCACCGTTACCATTGAGTACCTCCAGCAGGTAGCTGAATCCCTCACCGGCGTACCCAAGCCCATCGAGACCACGGACCGGGTGGTGTGCGTGGTGGAGTACCGTGACGGCTCTGTCATCGACGTGATCCGTCAGATCAAGAAGTAAAACTTCTTCCCCTCTTTCTGGACAGCAGCAGCCGTCTCCGACTGCTGCTGTCCGTCCATATCGATGGAAAGGAGAGTAAATATGGAGGAAATGAATGTCCGGGAACTGCAGCTTTCGTTTCTGCCGGAACGGTGGATGCTGGAGGCGTTCCTGGCCGCCCATCACCTGCGGCTGGAGGGAGATGTGGAGCGTGCCTACGGTATTTTCGACAGCGGCGAGGCCCTGCGGGGCTGCGGCTGCGCGGCGGGAAAGCTACTGAAGTGCTTTGCCATTGATGAGTCCCTGCGGGGGCAGAATGGCCTGGGGGCGCTTGTTTCCCGGCTGTGCGCCGACCGGTTTTCCGCCGGATTCGACCAGCTGTTCATAGTCACCCGCCCCCACAACCGGGCGATGTTTTCCGGCTGCGGCTTTTATCCTGTGGCGGAGACGGAGCAGGTGATGCTGCTGGAGAACCGGGATGGCGGCGTGGGGCGGTTTTTGCGGCGTCTGCCCAAGGCTCCGGAGGACTGCGGCAGCGTGGGTGCCATTGTTATGAACTGCAATCCGCTGACCAACGGCCATCTGGCGCTGATCCACCGAGGGGCGGCGGAGTGCGGCTTTCTGTATGTTTTCGTGGTGGAGGAGGACCGCTCTGCCTTTCCTTTCCGGGACCGGCTGGGGCTGGTGCGCCAGGCAACGGAGGAGCTGAAAAATGTGGCGGTTTGCCCCAGCGGACCGTATATGATCTCCGCCATGACGTTTCCCACGTATTTTCTGAAAGAGACGGAGGACCCCTCTGTCCTTCAGAGCGAACTGGACGTGACAGTGTTCGGTAGATGCATCGCACCGGGACTGGGCATTACCCGCCGCTTTGCAGGGCAGGAGCCGCTGGACCCGGTGACCTGGACCTACAATGAGATGATGAAACGGCTGCTGCCCGCCATGGGCGTGGAGTTTCGGGAGGTTCCGCGGACGGAACTGGATGGCCGCCCGGTCAGCGCCTCCCGGGTGCGCCGGCTGCTACGGGAGCACGGCGGCGTCACGGATGCGGTACTGGCCCTGGTGCCCCCCTGCACCGGTGCGTATCTGCTGGAGAAGTACGGGGAGGCCACCTCATGACCCGGGAGGAGATGCGGAGCGGACGGGAGGCGGACCTGACCGCCGTTTTGCTGCGCCGGGAGGAACGGGCCCGGGAGCAGCGGGAACTGCTGGCCAAGGGCGGTTGCTGTCTTGTCAGCTTTACCATGAATATTCCGGGTGCCAGGAAGCGGTTTCCGCTGGCTACCGCCGGGTTCCGGGAGGGCTGCCGGGAACTGGAACTGGTGTTTTCGCCGGAGACGGTACTGGCGGAGCGGCAGGTCACGGGAATCACCGGTGACGAGGCCATGCTGCTGCTGACGGTGCCTCCGGAGGAGGCAAAGCGGCAGACCGTTCAGCTGGAGGAGCGGCATCCGCTGGGCCGCCTGTGGGACATGGATGTGCTGGACACGGCGGGACAAAGCCTTTCCAGAAGTGCCCTGGGCCTGCCGCAGCGGACCTGCCTGGTGTGTGTGCAGCCTGCCAAGGTCTGCGCCCGTGGCCAACGCCATGATCCCGCGCTGTTGTTTGACCGGGCGGCGGACTTGCTGGAGGGCTTTTCCCGGGACCGGGCGGCGGACACCGTGACGGCCTGCGCCCTCCGGGCACTTTTGACAGAGGTGTCTGTAACGCCGAAGCCCGGTCTGGTGGACCGAGACAATAGCGGTTCCCACCGGGATATGGACTACTTTACATTTCTGGACTCCGCAGCCGCTCTCTCACCCTGGTTCCGCAACTTTTTCTGCCTCGGCTGGGAGCGGGACCGTTTGCCGGCAGAGGAACTGTTTGAACAGCTGCGATGGACCGGGCAGCAGGCGGAGGCGGCCATGTTTGCGGCTACCGGCGGCGTCAACACCCACAAGGGACTGATCTTTTCCATGGCGGTGCTGTGCGGCGCCCTTGGCCGCGCCCACGCCGGGGACTGTCGCGGCCCGCTGCCTGCTGCGGAGTTGGCGGAGAACTGCCGGGACATCGGCAGCTGCGCTCTGCGGGATTTCCGGCGCGCCGCTGGGAACACCGCCGGAGAACGCTGTTTCCGGGATCTGCAGATCACCGGAATCCGGGGCGAGGCGGCCGCGGGTTTCCCGTCGGTGCGGGACTGGGGGCTACCGGCACTGCGGAAGTGGCTGGAGTGGGGGGCTGACCTCAACGACGCAGCGGCTGCCGCGCTGCTGGCCCTGATTGCCAATGTGGAGGATACCAATATGATCCACCGGGGCGGTGCGGAGGAGGCCTGGCGACGCCGGCAGGAGGCGGGTGCAATGCTGGAGAATTTGACCTTGAAAACCCTCAGGCTCCGGCTAAAACAGCTGGATCGGGACTATTTCCGAAACAACCTCAGCCCCGGGGGCTGTGCGGATCTGCTGGCGGTGACGCTGATGCTTCATTTCCTAAGTACGGAGGGCATCACGGAGTGAGGCTGCCCGGAAGGTTAAGAAATGGAAAAACATCTTAGGCCTGCTCAAAAAACATATTCCTTGATTTCCAACCTTTTATTTGCGATAATACAATAGAATCTGGAAATTGAATGAAAAGAGTTGTGGATGGGAAGAAGCCGCCTGACCGCAAGCTGCACCGTCCGCACTTGTAGTATGACGTGCGTTTTTTGCAGTGTGCTCTGTGATTACTGCAGAGAATGCGTAATTCCCGCAGGACTGTGTGGGCTGTCAATTTCAAATGGAATTTCCCTGAGATGCCGTACCATGAGGCACGGCATCTTTTTTCGAGTCTTTTCAACAGAAACCACTGGGATGGAAACAGAAGAAAGACGGATTGCCCACAGCAAAAAAACAGCACCTCTGAATGTTCACAATTAAGTTCAAAATTTAAACTCAAAGTTTAAATTTTGAACTTAAATAAATAGGGTTCGCCCAATAAGCAGAGACGTCGAAAAAATTTTTACATATTTTTAGAAAGAATGGTGAAATGCAAAAGAGAGAGGATGAATTTTGAGCAAGATATGCAAAACGCAAGAACAAAAATTCATAGAATCATCCAAAAAAAATTCTCCTCTGAATTTTGAAAGAAATTCTCTTTCTTTGGAAAAGAAATTGCTACGTATAAAGGCAAAGGTGTTGAGCACCTGACTTTTTATGGAGGCGAAAGATATGTTACTGTTGAAAAACGGCCTGGTCGTCACCGGCGACGGCAGAACCATGTATGAGAAGGGCAGCGTTCTGATCGACAACGAGGGAGACATCGCGTATGTCGGCGAGCGGATTGATTCTCAGGTGGAGGCGGCTGCGGAAGTAGTGGACTGCACCGGCAAGGCCATCATGCCCGGCATGATCAACCACCATCAGCACGGCGTCACCTACGGCCCCATTTTTGCCAGCGGCCTGAAGAACTACGGTAAGGATCGCATTCAGGAACTGCTGGACCGCAACCTGCTGCAGGGCCACACCACCGTCATGAACGTGGATGGCTTTGCCACCATGGAGGAAGTGGAAGCTACCCAGGCGGATCACCCTATACGCATCAAAACTGCCACCACCCACCTTCCCATCAACTATCAGGCGGCGTTGGAGTGCGATGGCAAGGGCCTTTCCCTGGTCCATGAGCACATGACTGCGCAGAGAATGATCGAGCGGGGTGCTGTCTGTATCGGCGAGGTCGGCGGCGGCCACACCCTGGGCGGCGGCGGCCAGGATTACCTGTACATCCCTAAGAAGGTTAAGGAAGTCAAGGGTATCGACATCGACTACATGCAGGCCCGTATGATGAAGCTGGCGGTTCTGGGCCGCTTCATTGAGAAATCCTACTACAACCGGGACATCGTGGCTGCCGCGCTGAAGGAAGCCAAGCTGGACAGCGTCATGACTCCCGAAGAGTGCCGCGACATCATCTGGGAGAGCACCTACGCCTCCGTCCAGGTGGCCCTGAACGGTTACAGCGAGGCTGCCAAGGAAGCCATCCGCCTGGATGTGCCTCTAATGTGCCACAACGCGCCCACCTCCATGAAGCGTGTCCACGAGGTGGCCAAGATGGGCGTGAAGCACTTCATCGCCTGCCACTCCAACTACCTGTTCACCACTGAGGAGGCCGTGGAGAACGGCAAGTTCCTCCACGAGCACTATGGCGTGATTCTGGATGCCGCCGTTCACGATCCCTTCGGTCAGAAGCACCTGGTTGCCACGCCGGACAACCTGTTCGCCTTCTATGAGAACGACCTGATCGACGTGCTGTCCACCGACTTCGCCAACGGCCAGTGCGACTCCATGCTGAAGGCCATCGAGGAGGCCGTGAAGCGCAACCTGGTGAGCCTGCCCAAGGCTGTGGCGCAGGGCACCACCAACGTCACCGAGGCGCTGCCCCGCATCGCTCCCCGTCTGGGCCTGCTGGCTCCCGGCTACATCGCCGACGTCATCGTGGTCAACAATCCCAACTTCTCCGAGGTCCAGCGCATCTACATCGGCGGCAAGCTGATCGTGAAGGACGGTGTCAAGGTCTGCAACGACGCACCTACCCGCTGGTAAACCGGGGTTCCGGAAACAGTCGGAGGAACACGAACATGAATTACAATCTGGTTACACCGCTGCCCCAGGAGGACATCGACCGGCTGCGCATTTACGACACGGTTCTCATCACCGGTAAGATCTATGCCGGCCGGGACGCCGTCCTGCCCAAGGTCCTCAAGTGCATTGAGGAGGGGACGCTGGAAGAACACGGCATTGAACTGCAGGGCAACGTGGTGTTCCACACCGCCGTCAGCTGTGCCGGCATCGGCCCCACCTCCAGCAACAAACTGGAGATTGAGGAGTCTATCCGCCCCCTGTCGGAAAATGGTGTGAAGCTACACCTGGGCAAGGGTGCCCTGAAGCCTGAGACGGTGGAGGCGCTGAAGGAGAACGGCTCTGTGTTTGCTGTGACGCCCCCGGTCACCGCCCTGTTTTTCGATAATATGAAGAGCAAGCGGGTGGTGGCCTTCCCGGAACTGGGTATGGAGGCGCTTTACGAACTGGACGTTGTGGATTTCCCCGCCATCATCGCCATCGCGCAGGGTGAGTCCATCTTTGACGGAGGAAAGTGAACTATGGTTACATACGAACAGCTGAAACAGGCTGCCGCGGACACTCTGGTCAAGGCCGGTTCTTCTTTCCGTCCCGATCAGATCAAGGCGTATGAGAACGCCATCGCCACCGAGACCAATGAGCATGCCAAGTGGGCGCTGGAGCAGATTTTGCAGAACGCCCTGGTGGCGGACGAGAAAAAGTATCCCCTGTGCGACGACACCGGCATCCCCCATGTTCTGCTGGAGATGGGCGAGGAGGCGGTGTTGCCCGCCAACTTCCAGGGCGCCATCCGGGAGGGCGTGGTGGACGGCCTTCGCCGCCTGCCCGGCCGCCCCATGGCGGTCAAGGGCTCCGATCTGGAGCGCATCAGCCAGGAGGCCGGCCTTTACGACGACCCCGGCATGCTGGCCATGGCGCCGCTGCAGGTCCGCTCCATCCCTGGCGACAAGATCCGCCTCACCGTCATGATGTACGGCGGCGGCCCGGAGATCCGGGGTAAGACCCTGCGGGCGTTCCACCGCCACAGCGTGGACACCGTGAAAAACGAAATGATCGCCTGGGCCACCGAAAGCGCGGAAAAGCTGGGCTGCCTGCCCTGCGTGTTCAGCTTCGGCATCGGCCGCAGCAACTACGAGGCCGCGGCACTGTCCATGGAGGCTATGGCAAAGGGCGACTTCGGCGTCCAGAGCGACTTGGAGAAGGAGATTACCGCCGCCCTGAACGAAAAGCTTTTCGGCGCCATGAGCCTGGGCGGCAACCACACCGTTCTGGCCACCTTCGTCAAGGTGGGTCCCCAGCGGGCCAGCGGCGTTCGGGTGGTCTCTATGCGCTGCGGCTGCTGCTTTGACCCCCGCCGTTCCACTACGGAACTTTAACGCACCGTTCCTGCCGGAATTCCCTGCAAAAACATTTCAACAGATCATGTTTGGAGGAGTATTATCATGAAAATCAATAAGGTTCTTTGCACAGAGGTCCTCACCGGCTTTTACATGGATGACAAGGAAGCCATCAAGCGCGGCGCTGAGGAGGACGGCTTCATTTACAAAGGCGACCCCGTGACTCCCGGCTTCAAGCACGTCCGTCAGCCCGGCGTTGCCGTGTCCGTTATGTTCGTGCTGGAGAACGGCGACATCGCTTACGGTGACTGCGCTGTGGCCCAGTATGCCGCTTCCGACGGCCGTGAGGTCCCCAACACCGGCGCCAAGCTCATCGAGGTCATCAACAAGTACGTGGTTCCCTATTTCGAGGGCATGGACCTGACCAACTTCAAGCAGACCGCCGAGACCTTTGACCGCTATGAGTTCCCCGGGGTCGGCCGCCTGCCCGCCTCCATCCGCTACGGCGTCACCCAGGCCATCCTGGAGGGCGTTTCCAAGATCAAGCACTGCACCATGTGCGAAGTGGTCCTGGAGGAGTACAACCTTCCCATCGACCTGACTCCCGTCCGTCTGAACGCTCAGTCCGGCGACGACCGCTACCTGAACGTGGATAAGATGATTCTGAAGAAGGTCGGCATGATGCCCCATGGCCTGATCAACAACGTGGAGAAGAAGCTGGGCGCCGGTGATGGAAAAATCTTCCTGAATTGGATTGACTGGGTCACCCACCGCATCAAGGAGATCGGCGAGCCGGATTACAACCCCGTCATGCGCTATGATATGTATGGCACCATCGGCTATTGCTTCGACAACGATCTGGGCAAGGTACTGGAGTACCTGCTGAAGATGGAGGATATCTGCAAGCCCTATCAGGTGTTCTGCGAGATGCCCGTTGACCTGAAGTCCGACGCCAAGCAGATGGAGGGCTTCAAGTATCTGAAGGCCAAGCTGAAGGAAAAGGGCTCCACCATGAAGCTGATCATCGACGAGTACGCCAACACCTACGAGGACATCAAGCGCTGGGTGGACAACGAGGCCATGGACATGGTGCAGGTCAAGACCATCGACCTGGGCGGCATCAACAACATCATCGAGGCCGTGCTGTACTGCAAGGAGCACAACATTCTGGCCTATCAGGGCGGCACTTGCAACGAGACCGACCACTCCGCCATTGTCTGCGTGAACCTGGCTGTGGCTACCAAGCCCTTCGCCATGGCTTCCAAGCCCGGCATGGGTGTTGACGAGGGCGTCATGATCGTCAACAACGAGCAGCAGCGCCTGCTGAAGATCCTGGAGGCCAAGCAGAGCGGTAAGATCTGATCTGGCTGCTCCTGGAAATCAAAAAAGCAAGAAAGAAGGGAAGGCCCGTGATTCAATTTCAGACAGACCTCTGCAAGGGCTGTAAAGCCTGTGAACGTATCTGCCCCATGGGCGCCATTGCGGTGGTTGACCACAAGGCCACCGTGGATTCAGATCGATGCGTCGGCTGCCTGTCCTGCCTGCGGGAGTGCAAGTTTGGCGCGGTGATTAACACGCTCCGAAAGGTGGCGGAGGATTGGGTCACCTGCAAGAACTGCGGCGTCAAATGCGAGATTCCGGAAGGAAAAGTGGGCGCCTGCAAGCGCTTTACCAATGAGGGAGGCCAACTGGTCCGGAACCGACCGCTGGCCATCCCCGACACCACGGAAAAGGATGCCGAGCGTGTGGCTATCAGCCGCCCGCTGATCACCGCCGTGGGTGCCGGCGCCGCATATCCCGACTACCATCCTGCCCCCTACATCGTGGAGGAGGAAGTGGACGGCTTCGACGTGGTCACAGTGGTCACCGAGGCTCCCATCTCCTATAGTTCCATGATGGTCAAAATCGACACCAACATCCATCTGGGTGACGAGGGCGCTTTGGTCCGCCGCAACGGCAAGCCCGTGGGCGCCGTCAGCGCAGAGCAGTACGGCTCTCAGATCCTGATTTTCGGTGGCTGCAATCGGGTCAAGGGCCCCGACGGCAATATCGTGGTCAAAACCATGGCCGAGCTGGGCAATAAGGAGCCGGTGGAGGTCAGCATCGACGGCGGCGTGAAGCTGACGCTACAGGTGGGGGAGGTCCCCATCATCAACGGCCAGCCGGACACCAAGATGCGTGTGGGCTGCGGCGGCGCCTGCTGCGGTCTGTTTGCAAAGCACCTGGGCAAGCTGGTGGATGAGGCCATCATTCTGGACCACCACATCACGGGCCTGTTCACCTGCCATCCCGCCGGTGCTGAGCAGCTGCCTTACAGCGGTGTGACGCCTGTGGGCCGTCTGACCACGCCCGGCCGTTACTTCTTCGACCACGGCGACGGCTGGGGTGGCACCAGCATCCAGAACCCCATCGACGCCATCAAAAGCATTGATATGAGCATCGCCCGGGTGGGCATGAAGATCCTGGTGGCGGAGACCACCTGGCGGAAGATTGCTCTCTTTGAAGTGGGCGAGGACGGAAAGCCCCATCCCGTGGATATTCCGGAGGATCTGGAGAAGTTCCGTCAGCTGGCGGCGGATGCCTGCGAGGACAGCCGCGTCAGCGCCATGTACTATGCCGGCGTCGGCGGCAGCGCCCGGGCCGGCGTCACAGTGGACCCCATCCGCCTGACCCGCGCCGTCCACAGCGGCGACGCCGAACTGAGTATTGCCGGCGCCAAGACCTTCGTGATGCCCGGCGGCGGCATTACCTTCCTGGCGGACGTGGAGAAGATGGTGGATCACCCCTTCAACTACACGGCCTCCCCCGCGGTGGTCGCCCCCATCGAGTATACCATCACCAAAGAAAAGTACAGAGAGATCGGCGGCCATATGGAGGCCATTCGTCCCAAGCGGGAGGTCCTGGAGGAGGGCCGGTTCGAGTACATGAAGCTGAAGTAAGCCTTTCAGCAACGAAGGATAAAAGTAGAAGGAGAGAGCCATATGGAACAGCTGTACAGACAACTACCGGATGGGCGCATCCTGCTGGACTATGGGCCTATGACTCTCTCCGTCTGCGCAAAAAAGAACGGTATCAGTCGGCCGGATGCGGCAATTCCCGGAATTCAGGAAGCGCTATTGTCCTTTGAGGCGCTGATCGAATACCTTCCTCAAGCCAAACGCTTTCTGAGCCAGATAGAAGGCGCACTGCCGGAATCTGCGCCGGATGTATACCGAAAAATGGTCACGGCTGTCCGACTGCTGAACGATTCTACTTTTACTCCCATGGCAGCAGTGGCCGGCTCCTTCTCCGATGTGATCCGGGAGAAAATTCTGAAGGCCGGAGACGCTGATTATGTGGTGGTGAACAACGGCGGTGATATTTCCTACTCCACCGGCAGCGCAGCCCCGTTCCGGGTAGGCATCGTCAGTGACATCGCTAAACGGAAGATCACCCATCAACTCATTATTCCCGAAAACAGCAATACGCACGGTATTGCTACCAGTGGATTCGGCGGCAGAAGTCTGACGAGAGGAATTGCCTCGGCTGTGACAGTCATCGCAGAAACCTGCAGTCTTGCTGACGCCGCAGCTACGGATATTGCAAACCATACTTATACGGAAGACCCGGCAATTCGGACCTGCTTGGCCGAGGAGATTGACTATGACTCGGACATTGCGGGGCTGACCGTGGTTTGCGGAGTGGGTCCGCTGGATAAAGAAACGATCCATGCCGCCCTGCGGAATGGATTTCAACGGGCAAACCAGCTTTATGAGATTGGGATGATCCAAGGTGCTGTTTTGTTCGTTCAAAACAGTTTAACTTGCTATCCCCTGAACTTGGACTTATCTGAAATACATTGAAAAATGGACCGGACTCTTTGCGGGTCGTTCCTTTATGATAATTTAGTGCAGAGGAGAATAACACTATGGTAAATGTCTTGATTTTGGCAACCATCGCCATTTCCGTAGCGGCAGGCTATAAATCAAAAATCAACACAGGTCTGTTTGCGGCTGTCTTCGCTTATCTGATCGGTTGTTTTGTGATGAATATGTCGTCTAAGGCTGTAATTGCAAAATGGCCAATGAGTACGGTTTTCGTGGTCATGTCTGTCAGCCTGTTTTACAATTTCGCCCTGGCCAACGGTACGTTGGAAAAACTGGCCCGGTATTTGCTCTATGCATTCCGGAAAATGCCCCGGATGCTGCCCTTGGCTCTGTTCCTGTGCAGTGTGTGCATCTCGGCCATCGGCGCCGGGTTCTACACAGTAGTGGCGTTCATGGCTCCCATTTCCTTGCTGGTTTGCAAAGAGGCCAAGATCGACAAAACTCTGGGCGCAATGGCTGTTGTAACTGGCGCCAGTTCCGGTGCTACGCTGGTCATCAGTGGCAGCGGCATTGTGTTCCGCAGTCTGATGGAGGAGAATGGCGTCGCCAGCGAATTGGCTTTTAATTACACGATGATCATGTTCGCGATCAGCGTCAGCTGCTTCCTGTTCTGCACACTGTTTTACTGCTATGTTCTGCGCCGGAACTGGACAGTGGATCAAAGCGTCAGCTTCACTAAGCCGGAAGCATTTGACGAGACGCAGGGAAAGACACTGTGCCTGATGTTGGTAATGGTCGTATTGGTCCTGATTTTCCCCATTCTCCACCTCCTGTTGCCTAACGCTGCAATCATTACCTTTATCAATGGTAAAATCGACATCAGCCTGATCGCTATTCTCTTCTCTGTTGTGGCTCTTATCATGAAGCTGGCTCCCCAGAAACAGGTGATTGCTATGATCCCCTGGAATACTCTGATTATGATTGGCGGCGTGGGAATGCTTATCGGTGTGGCTGTTGAGGCTGGCACCATTGATATGCTAAGTTCTTGGATCGGGGCCAACATCCCCGTGTGGCTGCTGCCGGCGGTGATTTCTTTGGTGGCTGGTATCATGAGTTTCTTCTCCAGCGCACTGGGTGTTGTTGCCCCCACGTTGTTCCCCATCGTCCCCGCTCTGGCAGCTTCCAGCGGTCTCAGCCCGCTGATCCTGTTCTCCTGTGTGGCTATTGGCGCTCAGAGTTCCTCGATTTCTCCCTTCTCCAGCGGCGGCAGTCTTGTGTTAGGCTCCTGCTCCACGGAGGACGAGCGGACAGAGATGTTCCCGCAGACGCTCCTGCTCTGCACACCCACTGCAATCCTTTTTGCTGTTGCATATAACTTTATTGTCTCTCTGATCCTTCCTGTATTTTTGTAAGGGGATTGTTCCGGCGGCGTTTCGGCGCCTCCTGTACTGGTTTCCGGAATAAAAACATGACACTCAGAAAAGGAGAATCCAAATCATGAGCACGGTGAATCTGTTTACCCCAATCACGATCAACAAGCTGGAGATCCCTAACCGCATCATCATGTCTCCCATGTTTTCAAACTCCGCCGGACCCGGCGGCGTGGTGACCCAGGATACCATTGACCACTATGTGGCCCGCGCCCGTTCCGGTGTCGGCCTGATTATGACGGAACACACCAGTGTCTGCCCCAAGTACATCCACGGCGGCCGCCGCCTCCAGTGCAGCAACGACGGCCACGTAGAGGGCCTGAAGCGGCTGGTAGACGCCGTTCACAAGGAGAACTGTCTCATCGGCCTTCAGATTGCCCACGCCATCCACAACAGCGGCAAGGTGCCGGCGGACCTGACCCATGACGAGTGCCTCTACATGATCGACCAGTTCGTGGACGGCGCCCGCCGGGCGGTGGAAGCGGGCTTTGACGCCATCGAGATCCACTGCGCCCACACCTATACGCTGGCGGACTTCCTGTCCCGCCGCACCAACACCCGTACCGATGAATTCGGCGGCGACATCTATGGCCGTATGCACATCCATCTGGAGATTCTGGACCGCATCCGTGCCTTGGTGGGCCCCGACTATCCCCTGTTTGCCCGCTTCAGCGCCGAGGAGTTTGTGGTGGGCGGCAACACGCTGCTCCAGACCCGCATTTTCGCTAAGGCTATGGAGGAGCACGGCATCGACTGTCTGGACGTTTCCTGCGGCGTCCGCTTCGACGACTCCCCTGTGGAGGGCTACTCCGACAAGCGGGGCAAGCCCACTGGCGAGTATCCCGACGGCCCCAACGTCTACCTGGCCGAGGACATCAAGAAGCACGTCTCCGTCCCGGTGATCACCGTGGGTAAGGTAGGCAACAATCCCGAGTTCGCCGAGTCTGTCATTGAAGAGGGCCGGGCGGACATGGTGGCCATCGCCCGTCCCATGATCGCCGATGCCATGTGGGTTCAGAAGGTGAAGGCGGGCCGCTACGACCTGATCAAGCGGTGCCTGGCCTGCAACGAGTGCCTGTACCGCGGCATGGACCCCTACGTCCACTGCATGCGCTACACCTGCCAGAACACCTGTCCTGCCAATGTGGAGATTCCCCTGTATGTGGACAGCGTGTACCATGGCAAATGCGGTAACGCCTACTCCATTATCCAGCGGGAAAATCCCCTGCCCACCATCTGCGGCCGGGTCTGTACCCATATCTGCGAGACCATGTGCAACCGCCAGGTGAAGGTGGATTCCCCCGTCTCCATCCGTGCGCTGAAGCGCTACGCCTGCGATAAGCTGGTGGAGCAGGGCGAGGCCTTCCCCGTGCCCCAGACCGCCCCTGCCAACGGCAAGCGGGTAGCCGTGGTAGGCTCCGGCCCCTCCGGTTTGTCCTGCGCCTTCTACCTGCGGCTCAACGGCTACGCGGTCACGGTGTTTGAGGTTCAGAAGGAACTGGGCGGCGCGCTGTACTACGGCATCCCTGCCTACCGGCTGCCCAAGGAGCTGCTGGCCCGGGAACTGGATGTGTACCGCAAGATGGGCATTGAGTTCGTGACGGAGAGGGCCCTGGGCAAGGACTTCAGCCTGGAGAGCCTCCGGGCCGACGGCTTCGACGCTATTTTCCTGGGCCTGGGTGCCCAGCAGGGTAAGATTCCGCCCATGGGCAACGGCGGTGCCAAGGGCGTTATGAGCGCGCTGGGCTTCCTGCGTGCCGTGGTCTCCGGAGAGGCACCCGATGTGGCTGGGAAGAACGTGGTGGTCATCGGCGGCGGCAACGTGGCCTATGATACGGCCCGCAGTGCCAAGCGGCTGGGCGCTGCCACCGCCCAGGTGTTCTGCCTGGAGGATGCGGAAACCATGCCCGCCGACAAGGAAGAAGTGGAGGATGGTGCCGCCGAGGGCGTTTCCACCAACCCCGGCTGGGGTCCCGTGGAGGTGCTGACCGACGCCGCGGGCGCTGCTACCGGCGTGGTGTTCAAGCAGTGCCTGTCCGTTATGAATGACGGAAAATTCGCACCGACCTTTGACGAGGACAACCGGATCTCCGTCAAGGCCGACTATGTGATCGCCGCCGCTGGCCAGGGTGTCATCCTGCCGGAGAAGGTGGAGGGCGAGCTGGCCAAGATCACCCACGCCCGCGGTATCACTGGCCGTCTGGCTGGCCACACCGATCTGCCCTATGTGTTTGCTGGCGGCGATTGCTTGGGCGCAGGCCGCCTGCTGAACGTGGTCACCTGCGTCAGCGCTGGCAAGGTCGCTGCCGGTTCCATTGACGCCTATCTGGGCGGCAACGGCCAGGTGGTGGCACCCAAGTCCGGCGAGCGGCTCAAGACCCACGAACTCAACGAGGAGCCTGTGCCCCGGGCGGAGGAGAAGTACGTGCCCTATCGGACCGTTTCTGACGATCCCTTTGCTCCATGCTACCGCGGTCTCAGCGACGAAGAGGCCCACTGCGAGGCAGGCCGCTGTCTGCGTTGCGACGCACTGTCCCAGATGGAAATTCTCTGATCATACTCCCATTTTACAGCCCGGCAGCTGCGGCGAGAGCCGCGGCTGCTGGGCTGGCATCTGTTTGCGGCATTGAAAAAAGGCAGTTGCTGCGTTATAATACTGTCGAAAAGTGCGTCTCTCCGGCGAATGTGCAACCTGCGGTGTGTTGACGGGATCGGTATAGACCAGTCTAACCAGCAGAATGGAGGACGCGTCCGGCTTCTACCGGCAAAACGCATCGGACAGATTTTGTTTGCAGATGTGTGAAAAGGAGGGTATTGTCGTGTTTCGGATAGCCTGTATTGGATCACGGACTGCGGAATTCCGCGATATGGTCCCCGATATTCTTCCCGCCAGCCAGTATCAGGTGGATGTGAGCGAGTCTGTGTTGGACGAGGCAGTCCGCTTTGCCCACAAATATGAGCAAACGGGCTACGACCTGATCATCAGTCGGGGAATCACCTCAAAAATGATCCAACGGGCGGTGTTTATTCCGGTGGTGGCCATCGACATCACCTATTTTGATATTATCAACGCCTTGTATGATGCCAGCCTCTATGGCGTGAACATGGAGTATTTCCATTATAAGGGAGACGGACCCCGGATCGAGGATTTGAACGGAATGCTGAAAATGCTGAGAATTGACCGGAGCCGCCTGCGTGTCAGGGCCTTTTCCACCGGTGAGGATGTGGTCAGCTTCTTACAGGCCATGAACCCGGGGGAGACGGTGGTGATTGCCACCGGTAAATTCGTCATTGACCGGGCCACCCACCTGGGCTTTCGGACAGTCACCATTTCCTCCCGGAAGGAAGCATTCTATAACGCGCTGCTGGAAGCCCGCCAGCTTCTGGAGGTGAGCCACCGCAGCAGCGTCCGATGTCAGCAACTGCAGACCCTGGTGGACAGCTTTTGCTCCGGACTGATTTTGCTGGATGACCGGAAAAATGTGGAGTATGTGACGGATCAGGCCCTTCGCCTGCTGAAGCTGGACCATGTGAACGTCATCAGCCGGTCCTTTCAGGAGGTGTTCGGCAGAAGTCCCCTTCGGGACATCTTTTCCGCTCAGGCCCGCCGGTTCCGGACCGACAGCGGCTATGTTACTGCGGAACTGCACCAGCTGTTCTGGAGTTCGGAGAGCAACGGCTACGCCATCTGCCTCCAGTTTTCCACGGAGAACCGCAAGATAGCCGTGCAGAAGCGCAACGTCGCGGACACTACCTTTGTGGCGAAGTACAGCCTGTCGGACATGCTGGGAAAATCCGCCGCCATTGAGCAGCTGCGCAAGAAGGTGACGCTTTACGGCAAGTCGGACATGACGGTGCTGATCTGCGGGGAAAGCGGAACCGGTAAGGAGATTCTGGCCAACAGCCTGCACAATGCCTCCCCCCGCAGCAGCGCGCCTTTTGTGGCCGTCAACTGCGCCGCCCTGCCCCAAAGCCTGCTGGAGAGCGAACTGTTCGGCTACGAGGCGGGGGCGTTTACTGGGGCGAAAAAGGAAGGACATCTGGGCCTGTTTGAGCAGGCAAACGGCGGAACGATTTTTCTGGACGAGGTCTCTGAGATCTCACTGGGGGCGCAGGCCCAGCTGTTGCGGGTCCTGCAGGAGATGACCATCCGGCGGGTGGGCGGCACTCAGAGCATCCCGCTGGATGTGCGGGTGATTGCCGCCACCAACAAGAACCTGTGGGAGCAGGCACAGGCGGGGAAGTTCCGGGAGGACCTGTTTTACCGGCTGAATATGCTGTATCTGCACATTCCGCCGCTGCGGGACCGCCGGGAGGATATCCCTGTGCTGTTCCGCTCCTTTATCGACCGCTACAAAGGTGAAAAGGAAATCGTGATTCGGCCGGAGGGCATGGACTGGCTGCAAAACTATGAATGGCCCGGAAATGTCCGGGAACTGCTGAGCTTTGCCCAGAAGTTCTCCATGCTCTTGGACGAAAGTCAGGACAGCACCCAGCTGATCTCGGAACTGCTGGAGGAGTTCTCCCTCATTCGTCGGCCCAGCACCGGCGGGAGCGAAAAGCGCTCTGAGCTCGTGCCTAACGACGGGAGGTATATCACCATCCCGGTGGCTACGCTCAGTGAAATGGAACTGAGTATCATCCGGGAACTGCAGAAGCGCTATCCCAACATGCGGGCCAAAATGGCGCAGGATCTGGGAATCAGCCGCACTAACCTGTGGAAGAAACTGAAAATCATCGAGGAACAGAACTGAGGCGCCTGCAACCCTGTTTCCGCAGAACGGCAGAAGTTAAAACCTCCGGCTTAGCTGTAATCTCATTAACTCATTTAAGATAGGCGACAGACCAGACTGTGCACAAGGCGGTCTGGTCTGTGTTTGCAAATAATAGAATAAGTCGCAAAAAACACTTGGCAAAACAGAAAAAATAGGCGGCTACGCCTTGAGAGCAATAGAGATGAGCAAAACAGACGGAAGGAGCAGCCCGCAAACAGGCAAATGGGAATCA
>ERZ827101.1919-NODE-1919-length-20879-cov-3.218018_pt1 | contig 20879 bp, 20 predicted proteins | sample MGYA00519869_ERZ827101 | MGnify/ENA primary metagenome ERZ827101 (study PRJEB31778, sample SAMEA3449256) | human gut metagenome | biome: human gut; feature: human-associated habitat; material: faeces | place: United Kingdom | collected 2010/2012 ...
CGGTATTTCGACATTTCTTAATCAAAATACTGTCAGGCGAAGGTCTGAACGGTGATGCTATTGGACCTATTTTATAATTGATAATCATACATATTGTACATATGGAAATTATTAATATAGGTGCTACAAATAAAAGTTTGGGAAGTAGTATAATTGAAGAAAATAAAACGACAAATGTTAATAAAAAACATGTAATATAATGTTTACAATGAATTCCACCGATGTTAATTCTTAAAAATAAAAGCAAAGTCAAAGAAACTAAAAATGATTTAAAATAACCTAAAAATCCAAAAAATATACCAAAAATTATAAGTTTTGAAAATTCGTAGAAGATACTAGTCAGTACATATTTTACCATTGCAATATCGTAACTGCTGTAGTCGTATTCGTCTTTTAACTCATCTATAAGACTTTGCATATTAATTCTCCATTCTGCTGCCATACGATTTACGGCAGGAATAGTAATGAAATAAATTCACACTAAAACCACACCCAAAGATGTGTAGAGTATAGAAAGATATTTGTCGAATTAAAGAAAAAAAGTAAAAGGTATGCTATTTGGAAGAAAAAGTTAAAAAATAGTTTAAATAGATGAAAAAAAGTGCGCATTTCCTTACAAAAACATACAATTTAAAATAAATAACAAGAATTTATGCGTAATATTTGTTAGATTGAGATATAAATTAATACAAAATTTAGAATAAAAAGATAAATGTGTGTATAATTCGCATGACAGATTATATATAGGAAGATGTACAATTTAATAAAACAATTGAAAAAAATATCTGAGTTTGCTATACTCTTATCGGCAAACAAGCGTTCTTAGAGTTGAAAAAGCAGAATAATATAAAAGCTCATCAACGCGATGCCATTCGCATTGCGCAAAGCTGCATGCTCATGTCGCGCTGTCGCGCTATTCATCTACACATGAATGTGTCTGATTGCGAGCAAGCTCCCATCAGCCAATTCAGTGTATCTGAGCATCGCTTGTAGGAACGCACATATAGGGAAATATTAAACGTTTAGAAGAGAGGATTTGAATTAATGAAAAAAGGTACAGCTTTAAAAGATATTTTTAATGATTTTCTCAAAAATGAATTAAAAGATATTGCTAAGCAGAAAAAGATAAGAGGATATTCAACACTTAATAAAGAGCAGTTAATTGATAAGATTGTAGAATATATGTTGAATGACGAAGAAGTACAAAAATATTTCCAGTATCTTACAAATGAAGAAATTGAAGCAGTAAAAAACGAAATTACTTCAACTGAAGGTGGAAAGTCTAACGATGCCTTATATGAAAAATTATATGCAGCCGGTTATTTGGGCGGAATGAATAATGGTGAAATAGTGGTGCCGGTAGAAGTTCAGGCAGTACTTGAAAAAATAGAAAATAAAGAGTTTAATGAGAAACGTAAAGTGACCAGTTTCTTATTAAGCAGTTTGAGAACAATGTGTGTATTATATGGAAAGATTTCGATAGATTTGCTTATGCAGATTATGAAAGATGGAATTAATTATAATGAAAGCACAGAAGAGTTAATTAACAGAATTGAAAGTATACCGGAAGTATATAATGAATTTGAAGTTAATGATAATGTTGTATCTCATAAGAGATTATCTGATTCAGAAGACAATTCTATAAAAGATGAAAGTAAATATTATATTCCAACTGTTGAGGAAATAAATACAATAGGTGTTTATGGAGAACTTCCTAATGGCCCTTCTAATGTTGAATTAGTAAGTTCTGTAGTTAAAGAAAATACCGGCGAAAAGAAAGCAGTAAGAAAGGTAATTTCTAATCCTACAAGAATAGATGATTCAATTCCTTGGACATTTGACAATATGGGCAAAAGATTAGTTAATCAGCCGGTTGTTAAGACAAAGAAAGTTTATCCTAATGATAAATGCCCTTGCGGAAGTGGAAAGAAATATAAATATTGTTGCGGAAGATAGAGGTGAATGACAATGTGGTTGGTATGTGCAATTTTGTCATCTGTATTTGCAGCTTTAACATCTATACTTGCTAAAGTTGGAATAGATGGAGTTAATTCTAATCTGGCTACAGCCATAAGAACTCTGGTAGTTTTAATTATGGCATGGGCAATGGTATTTCTGACTAATAATCAGTCGGGAATTACAGAAATAGGAAAGAAAAGTTGGATATTTTTGATTTTGTCAGGGCTGGCCACAGGAGCTTCATGGTTGTGCTACTATAAAGCATTACAGATGGGAGATGCGTCAAAGGTAGTTCCAATAGACAAATTAAGTGTAGTGATAACTTTGATTATGGCTTTTGTATTTTTGCATGAAGATTTTACATCAAAATCAATTATAGGATGCATACTTATCACGTCAGGAACTTTGTTCATGGTTATTTAGAGAATATAAGATATAGAATAAGCAGTTTAATATGCCAAAGAAGTTTATATTAACTATAACGAACAACAGTTTTATAAATATAAAATACACTTTTAGTAAAAAATCAGAAGTAATATTGCGAATTTAATAAACGCAATATTGCTTCTGATTTTTTTTGTAAAGACACCAAACACAAAATAATTAGAAGATTCTATATTATAAAATAGATTAAACTGCAAATAAATATAAAAATAAAGGAATTGTGAATAGCGATAAAAGAGTTGTTAAGAAAATAGTTCTTGAGACTAGTTTGCTATCCAGGTCAAATTCTGTTGCAAATATAAGTGCGGTATTAGCAGCAGGCATTAAAGACTCTATAAAAAATACATTTCTTATTAAAGCAACTTTAATAAATAATTGAAATAATGGATAACAAATTAGTGGCATTATAATAAGTTTTACAAATGTAAATAAGTAAACTCTTTTGTCTTTAAATATTTCGCGGATTTTCATAGATGCTAAAGTTGAAACTATAAGCATCATTGCAAGCGGTGATGTGAGACCGCCAAGTATTGATATTGCATTGGTGACAGGGACAGGAAAATTTACGTCTAATGCATAAATTACAATAGAAAGTAGAGAACATATTATGCCTGGTGATAATATGTTCTTTAGTGTAAATGCCATTTTTTTAGCGGTTCCATATCCTATTACAACTACGCCATAAGTAAATGTGCAACACGTAAATATTATATTAAGAATGGCAGCATAAAATACAGCGGTAGTTCCCTGTTCAGAGCCAAATGCAGCCTGAATAACAGGAAATCCCATAAAACCTACATTTGAAAAAGTAAGCATAAAAATATAAGCACCTTGTGTATTAAAAGGCATCCTTATTAACTTTATTATTATATAACTGATAATAGGTAATATTGCATATAAAACAATTGAAGCAATAAATACAAATAGAACCGTAGAGCCTTTAGGGCGTTGCGTCATAGATAAAACAGAATCTATAGTTGTCATAGGTAAAGTTATATTTACAACAAGTTTGTTTAATTTTTTATTAGTAAGTTCATCAAAATACTGCAATTTGTATGCCAGATATCCGGTGCATATAATTAAAAAAAGCATAATGAGCTGATTAAAAAGAACGGATATATTTATCATTTGAAAACCTCCGAAATTTGTAAATGTGTAGATAGTCATTAAAAATATTATCGCTAAAACGTTAAATAAGCAATGTTTTTATTAAGTGAAAAAATTCTCGGATTTGTGCTATACTTTACATGATAGAGCAAAAGCATAAAGGATTGATGCTCATTTTGTGAATGACTTAGGAATATTCACAGAGCTATTTATAATCTGCCTTTACCTATAATATTAATTTTACTTTAGCAAAGGAGACATAAAATAAATGGAAAATTACAGTATGCATCTTCCAAGTTATTCAATTGGAGATAAAGTATATAATAAAATACCTGAAATTTGTGAGCCATATGGTACAAAGGTTATTGCTATAGGTGGGCATAAAGCAATTGCAGCCGCAAAGGATAAAATAATAGCAGCCTGCAAAGAATCAAAATTAGAAATATTAGATTTTATCTGGTATGGTGGAGAAGCAACTTACGAAAATGTAGAAAAATTAATGGAAAATGATTTGGTAAAACAAGCAGATATGATTTTCTCAATTGGTGGAGGAAAATCAACAGATACTGGAAAATGTCTTGGGGTAAAATGTGGTAAACCTGTATTTTCATTCCCAACAATAGCGTCAAACTGTTCTGCCTGCACAAGTGTTTCCATTATGTACTATCCTGATGGAAGATTTAAAGAACCGTTTTTCTTTCAGGCACCACCGGTACATGCATTTATTGATACGGATATTTTAGTACATTCCCCTTCAAGATATATGTGGGCAGGAATGGGTGATACTATGGCAAAGTACTTTGAAAGTTCAATGTCTTCAAGAGGAGAAGAATTAAATCACTATACACAGATGGGTGTAGATGTAAGTAAAATGTGTTATGAACCGGTTCTTCGATATGGAAAAGAAGCAATGGAATCAAATAATGCGCAGGAAGTTTCATATGCCTATGAACAGGTTGTATTAGCAATTATAGTTTCAACAGGTATTGCATCTATATTTTTGACAGCGGAGCATATAATTGATTACAACACAGGACTTGCCCATGCAATATTTTATTCTCTTACGGCATATCCGCACATAGAAAAGAATCATTTGCACGGAGAAGTAGTAAGTTATGGTGTATTAAATTTGCTGCTTGTAGATAAGAATGAAGAAGACTTTGAAAAAGTGTATAAGTTTAGTAAAGATGTAGGTCTTCCAACATGCCTTGCAGATTTAGAATTTGGAAAGGACAAGTTAGAAGAATTGGCTGAAAATGCAGTTGCCATGAAAGATATAGAGCATAATCCTTATAAAATTACAAAAGAAATGGTTGCCTGCTCAATGGGCAAATTAGAAAAAATGAAATAGTAAGAAGAACTTTGGAGGTGGTTTTATGAAAAAGAAAATCAGTATTATTGCATTATGTGTAGCTGTTGCAGGAGTTATAGCTTATTTTCCAATAAAGACTGCACTTGGTGGTAATGATGTAATGTCACAATGGGGCAAAATTTTAAGTGATGACAGCAAAAATGAAACATCAGGAAGTAAAGGTAAATTTAGAATTGCAACTGACGGACCGGCAGCACAAACATATTCTGCATCAGATGAAATATTTGAGTGTGGGAAAGATATTTTAATAACTAAAAGGGAAATAGAAGTTTCAAAGGCTTTTTATATGCTTAAGGGAGAAAGTGAGAAGACGGCAGAAAAAGAAGCTGTAAAATACATGGAAGAATTTAATGCAATGTATGTTAAGGCAATAAAAGCAGGTTTTGATGTTACAGATGAAGAAGTGGATAATTATATTACTGATTTGAAGAAAATGTCAGATGAAGCTGAGAATGCCGATGATGTAAAAAAAGTGATAGCACAGTTTGATTCAGAAGATGAGTATTGGGCTTATGAAAAAGAAGTATATCAGAAGCAATTGCCAATTCAAAAGTACGTTGAATCATTGGAAAGTGATTATGTTAAGAAGTCAGGTACGGATGTAAACAATGAGTCGGGTACAAAAGCGTGGAACAAAGAGTTAGATAAAATTAAAGAAAAAGCAGCAAAAGAGCAGAAGTACAAAAAAGTAAAATCTGTAAAAGATATAGATAATAAATTCGTTAAGTAATTAAAAAAGATGCCGGAATTGTGGTGCGTAGCACTCAATAGTTTCGGTATCTTTTAGTATATGATTAATTTTTATTTAAAAATAATGTAAGCCTAAAATCCACTATCACAAATTTTAAGTAGAAATAAATTTTGCTTCACGGCAAAAATTAAAACGTATAGAAAATATAAGTTAGTGTAAAATTTTAGGTGGCAAAAATATAAAAAAATAATTGACTTACATTTTTTATAGCGTTATAATTCAGAACAACGATATAGATGACCATTAAAACCGTTGATGCGGAGGTAAAAGTGAATCGTGCACTTACAGAGAGCAAGGGCTGGTGGAATCCTTGCAGAACGCAGCTCACATAAATGGACCGCAGAGGGCACAGAACAAAGCATTATATTTGTTAGTATTCTGTGACGTGAAGGCATACGTTAGTTGCACAGAGTATGATAGTACTCGTTGAGTGTGTAAGAGATTTATCTTACGAATCAAGGTGGCACCGCGGAATATTATTTTAGTATTTTCGTCCTTGATGATAACATTTTGTTAAGTGTTATTGTTAAGGATTTTTTTTATGCAATAAATACTCTAGAGGTTATCCAGATTGTTAAAAAACTCAAAGTAAAGAAAAGGAGAAAAAAGATGAGAAAGATGAAGAAAGTTTTGAGCGTTTTATTAACAGTAGGAATGGTTGCAGCAGCATTTACAGGATGCGGAGGAAATGGAAAAAGTGATTCAGGAAGTGCTGATTCAAAGGACACTAATGGAGATGGAAAAGTAAAAGTTGGTGTAGTTTCAATGATTGAAAATGGAGCTTTTACAGATATGAGAGATGGTATTATTGATGAATTAAAAGCACAGGGATATGAGGATTCACAGATAGAATATAAATGTGCAGCAGGCGATTCAACAGCACTTACAACAATTGTGACAAATATGACAGATGGAACATATGATATGGTATTTACTATTGCCACACCTCCTACACAGGCTATGGTTAATACAGAAACAGATACACCTGTATTTTTCTGTGCTGTATCAGCACCTGTAGCAGCAGGAGTAATTACAGACATGGATAAACCTGATAAGAATGCAACAGGAACATCTAATGCAATTCCTGTATCAGACATTATTGATTTTGCTCAGTCAGTAACACCGGCAAAGAAGGTTGGTATCATTTATAGCGGAAATGAGGATAATGCAACAAACACAGCAAAACAGTGTGAAGAATATTTAGACAAAACAAGTGTTGAATATGTTGAAAAAACAGCACCAACATCAAATGATGTAGAATCTGCAACAAATGCATTAGTAGCAGAAGGTGTAGATATGATATTTATTCCAAATGATTCAATTATTCAGGACGGAATTAGTACATTAACAGATATTTGCAAAGAAAAGAAAATTCCAACATATTGTTCATCAGCAACAACAGTTGTTTCAGGCTGTTTTGCAACATTAGCAATTGATGATAAGGGAATTGGTAAGAAAACAGTTGATATTGCAATGGACTATGTAAATGGAAAGAAAGTTGAAGATATTCCGGCACAGGTTGTAGGAATTGATTATTGCACAGTTAACAAAGCTACAATGGAAGTATTAGGAATTAGCGAAGATAACATTAAAACAGATTATGAAGTTAAGTTAATTGAGAACTAAAGAGGAACAAAGATGATTGAATTACAGTATTATATATCAAACATTCCGGATTGCTTGATCTATGGATTGTTGGCAATGGGAATATATATATCACTTAGAATATTAGATATACCTGATTTGACAACAGAAGGAAGTTTTGGATTCGGAGCAGTTATTTCAGTATTAGTTGCATTAAACGGACACCCTATTCTTGCATTATTTGCAGGAATTGTGGCAGGAGCAGTAGCAGGAGCAATTACAGGTTTATTGCAGACTAAGTTGCAGGTACATCCTGTACTTGCGGGAATAATAACAATGAGTGGATTGTACTCGATAAATCTTGTATGCTATTCCCTTACGGAAAAAGGTGCAACAACGAACTTAAGTTATAACAAGATTACTATATTTGAAAAAGTAAAAGAGATATTTGCAATTCGAGGACAATTTGAAACAAGTGTTGTAAAATCAGTAGTTAGTTTGATAATTGTAATCGTAGTTTTATCATTAATAATATGGTTCTTTAAGACACATATTGGACTTTGTATACGAGCTACAGGAGATAATCCTGATATGGTCAGAGCATCTTCAATTAATGTTGACAGAACAAAGATTATAGGACTTATGCTTGCAAATGCCTTAATAGGACTTGCAGGAGCAATGGCATCACAAAGTGTTGGATATGCAGATATAAATACAGCAAATGGAACACTTATATATGGCTTGGCTGCAGTTATTATAGGTGAAGCCGTATTTGGAAAAAGAGGAGCAACTATTGGAATGATTTCAGCAGTTGTAGGTTCAATTGTTTACAAAATAATTGTTGCATTTGTAATTAGAGAAAATTTATTTGGAGATTTGAGCAGTAATCTTATGAAATTTACATGTGCATTAATCGTAGCAATTACACTGGCGGTTCCTGCAATAAAACAGAAAATTGCAGAGACAAAACAGAGAAAGGCGGCGAAATAATGTTAGATATTCAGAATATTTCAAAGACATTTGAAAAAGGGACAGTAAATGAGCATGTAGCAATTAACAATATGAGCCTTAAGTTAGAAGATGGCGAATTTGTAACAATTGTAGGCTCAAACGGAGCCGGTAAAAGTACATTGTTCAATGCTATATGTGGTAGTTTTATGGTTGATTCAGGTCATATTTTGCTTGATGGGAAAGACATAACTTATGACAGTGAACATTCAAGAGCAAAGGTTATTGGAAGAGTGTTTCAGGATCCGATGAAGGGAACGGCTCCTAATATGACAATAGAAGAAAATCTTGCTTTGGCATATTCAAGAGCATCTAAGGGCTCAAATCCATTTGCGAGAGCGATTACAAAAAAGAAAGTTGAATTTTTTAGGGAAAATCTTGCCCGTTATAATATGGGAATTGAAGATAGAATGAAAACAAAAATAGGTTTGCTTTCAGGAGGACAAAGGCAGGTTGTAACACTTATGATGTGTACCTTATCGATTCCTAAACTATTACTTTTAGATGAACATACGGCAGCACTTGATCCTGCAACAGCGCAGAAAGTTATGGATATCACAAAGACAATTGTCAGTGAAAATAACATAACTACAATGATGATTACGCATAATATGAAGCAGTCATTAACAACAGGAACAAGAACAATTATGCTTGATTCAGGAGAAATACTTCTTGATTTGTCAGGAGAAGAAAGAAAAAATATGACAATGGAAGATATGATTAAGATGTATTCCATGAAGAAACAAAAAGAATTTGACAATGATAGAATATTGTTAAGTTAGCAATTAATTAATAAGAATAATAAATCCACGAAGATAATTAATGGTTTGAGCATTAATATTTACTTTAAGCCAAATAGTCTTTGTGGATTTTTTTGATGCAAATTAATGGGAGTTGAAAATAATTAAAAAATTGTTTACTGTAATATTATGTGAAAAAATGAAAGGTCTGGTAGAAAAATGAATAAGAATAAAATTCTGATAGTTGAGGATGAAGAAGCTATTGCAAAAATGATAGCAATAAATCTAAAAGTGTCAGGGTATGAGACAATGATATTTAATACAGGTGATGAGGCGGCCGAGTCTTTAAAAGAAAAGAATGATTATGATTTGGCAATTTTAGATATAATGCTTCCGGGAATGGACGGATTTGAATTATTAGAAGTAGTAAAAAAATATAATATACCTGTTATATTCCTTACAGCAAAAGACGATTTAGATTCAAAGATTCAAGGTCTTACAAGTGGAGCAGACGATTACATAGTAAAACCCTTTGAGATATTAGAACTAATTGTAAGAATGGAAAAAATTCTTGAACGTTCCAACAAAATAGGAAAGTTAATAAAAGTTCTTGATTTAGAAATAAATGTTGATGAACATAAAGTAAGAAAAAATGGTGTGGAAATTAATTTGAAACCAAAAGAATTTGAACTATTAGTTGTTCTTGCAAAAAATAAAAATATAGCTATTTCTCGTGAAAAACTTTTGAATATGGTATGGGGTATAGAATTTGAAGGTGAAACGAGAACTGTTGATGTGCATATAGGACAGTTAAGGAAGAAGTTAGGATTGACAGACTATATAAAAACGGTATCAAAAATCGGATATAGGTTAGAAGATTAGTATGTTTATCATGAATGGAGAAAACAAGTGAAATTAAAGACTAAAATAATTATTAGCAGTTGTATGGCAGTTATGATGGCACTAGTATTAAGTGCAATTGTTATATGGAGATTTTGGTATGAAAAAGCAGATGAACAGGCGGTTTTTCAGGGATATCAGAAAAGCTATGACATAATTAATGCAATGGAAAAAAGTATACAGAATTTTACAAAAACAAAAGAAAAAAAGATTGCCATTAATTACTATTTAAAAAGTCAAAATGATAAATATAATATATGCTATTTTAATAATGATGTTATTGAAACACAGGAAAATGATAGTGAACAAAGAATTGATGAGAATCCTGAAATTAATGAAAAAAAGCTATATGAAGAAACACAAACCCAGAATATAGAAGACAAAACAAAAAATACTTATGCTAATAAGAATGAAAGAAATCAGAACACAATTGAAGAGATTTTTAATCCTACAACTTTTACGTATGATGATTTGTCGGAGTTAGATTATGAAATATATGGTAATAATACAGAGAGAAGCCTGTCTTTTTGTAAAATGAAGAAATCAGGAAGAAATTATGTTATATATTCTAATTACATTAATCAGAATATATCCGGTTATTATTTCTATCATATAGAAGATATAACATATGTGAAAGAAGAAATGATACAGTGGTTAATAGTGATGTCAGAGATTATTGCATTTATTGCAATAATTACGATGGGATATTTATGGCTTATTTTGACTAAAGCGCTAAAACCGTTAAAAGAACTTAGTGATAAAGCAAATCATATAGCAAAAGGTGATTATAGCGAAAGAGTTAAAGTGAAAGGAAATGATGAGATAAGCCTGCTTGGAAACAATTTTAACAGTATGGCAGAAGCGGTGCAAATGCGAGAAAAAAGACTTGTTGAATCAGAACAAAAGAAAACTTTGTTCATGGGAGACCTTACACATGAACTTAAAACACCTATGACTGCAATATTAGGATATGCACAGACATTGCTTACAGTAAAATTAAGTGAAGAAGACAGGGAGGAAGCTTTAAATTACATAGTTGAGCAATGCAAAAGATTAGAACGAATGTCAAAGAAAATGACCAGATTATTAGAATTAGGACAAAGCAATGATTTAGAAATAAAAAAAGAAAAAGTCATAGATTTATTTGAAAATGCAGTGAAGTCATGTGATGGAATAATAAAGGATAAAGAAATTTCAGTGAGGGTAATAGAAAATGGTGAAACATACATGATGGATTTAGATTTGATGACAAATGTTTTAATTAATCTTATAGACAATGGTATAAAAGCAAGTCAGAATAAAGCAGAAATTATATTGGAAGCAAATGAAAATACAATAAAAGTAACTGATTTTGGAAAAGGAATACCAAAAGAAGAACAGAAAAAAATTTTGGAACCATTTTATATGGTTGATAAATCAAGAAGCAGAAAAAACGGAGGTGCAGGATTAGGACTTGCGCTGGTTAGTGCTATTTTACAAAAACATAATGTGAAAATATTTATTGAAAGTGAAGAAGGAAAAGGTAGCACATTTATACTTGAATTTCCTGAATAATAACAATTTACAATTTGATTACAATTTGAAGAATACTTGATGAAAGAGTCCATGCTAGTATATTCGTAGAGAATAACCGGTATGGACTTTGTAATTTTATAAGAACTAATAAATTAAATATAATTGACTATACTTTGAGGCAAAATTAGCCGGCGAATTAATGGTGGTAATACATAGCAGAATGGAGAAATGACAGATGAGAAAGAAGATAATAGTTTTAGGTTTGATAACAGTTTTGATGTTTACAGGGTGTCAGAAGGCACCTGAAAATTCGATAGTTAAAAAGAAAAGTTTTGACAATATGATTAAAAAGGCACAGGACGAAAGTAATGGTTCAAAGGATGTAGCGGGAGTAGCAGACAATTATACTATATATGAAAATGAATTTACGGACGAAAAGTTAGGGGTAAGTGTAAAGGCAAATGCAAAAGTAGAAATACCGGCTACGGACAAATTGTCAGTTTACAGAGTAAAGCAAAAGAAAATAAGTCAGAATTTTATCGATAAAGTCGTAAATGCACTTGGCATTGAGAATCAAATGTATGACGGAAGTATGCTAGATGCTAAAACTAAGGATGATATAGCAAAAGAAATACAAAGATTAAAGAAAGAAATGAAAAGCTTATCATCATCAGATGAAGATAAAATAACTAAGAAAGAAGATGAATTATCTATAAAACAATATGAAAAAGAATATAAGAATGCACCAGAAAGTGTGAATATGGACGAGTACAAGATGGATATTAAACTAAACAAAGTGGATGATCTGGTAAAAAAATACAACAACAGTGAGTTTTATGAATGGGTGACCAGTCATAATAAAGGGGGAGATTATATGTATTGTATCGGTGAAGCAAACGACGGAAGCAAAAAATCTATTTATGTTCAAAATAATAAAAATTATGGCAATTGTTTCAGATATTTTAGTAGTAGAAATGTATACGGTTTCCTTAAAAGTGTAGCAATAGGGGATTACCTTGATACAAATTTAGGAATGTGGCCGGCAGATGAAAAACCGTCTATGGAAAACTTAAGATTAGTAGGAGAAGAAGAGGATTATTATGACAATATATTCAAATATGAAAAGGAATATAAAAATGAAAAGACAACAATAAGCGCAGATGGGGCACAGCAGATAGCAGATGATTTTCTTAATAAAATAGATTTAAAGGATTTTACATGCAGTAAAAATCAGTTGGTTTATGAAATGATTGAGTCAGAAGGAACCGAACATGATAGAGGAGCAAGAAAAGCTTATTTCTTAAGATATTTAAGACAGGTTGATAATGTTCAGGTCAATAATGAAAGTGGAACAAAATTTGCTGACAGTGGCTCGGGAGATAACTATCAGAAATTTATGTGGCCCGGGGAAAGTATAGATTTTATTATAAACGATGATGGCATAGTTACATTTAATTATAATACGCCAATAGAAATAACAAAAACAGTAGTAGAAAAAAGTAATTTAAAAAAATTTGATGAAATAAAAGACACCTTTGAGCAAATGATTACAACTACGAATTCAGTAGAAAATTCAGAGGAAAAGATAGATATAAATGTTAATGAAGTAGTTTTAAGATACATGAGAATAAGTGAAGAGAATAGTTTTGATACCGGATTGCTGGTTCCGGTATGGGAATTTTTGGGAACAAAAGAGAGCAATTATGAAAAATTAGATTCATCAGAAGAGAAAAATTTGCTCACAATTAATGGAATAGACGGAACAGTTATTGATGTACAACTGGGCTATTAGGAGGATAATATTGAACAGTTTTGAGACAGATATAAAAAGAACTGTAATTTCCATGCCTTTTGTTGTGGGGATTATTTTAGAAATCGGCATTTTATGGGTGGCAGGATTTGACTCGGATTTCTTTAGAATGTTGATTCCGGTAATTGCAACATTGCCTTATTCGACGGCATGGCTTAATGATTATGAGAGTGGTTATATAAAATTCTATGTGTCAAGAACGGGTATACGTCAGTATATATATGGCAAAATTTTAGCAAGTGCAGTTAGTGGTGGATTAGTGGAAGTGGCAGGCTGTGCTATTTATCAAATGCTTAAGGGAAATATAGGCGAAAAAATTAATTTACAGCTAATATTTGTATCAGGAATGTTGTGGGCAGTTGTTTCTGCAACAATGGCTGCTTGGTTAAAAAGCAGATACATAGCATATGGAGGTTCTTTCGTAATTTATTATCTTTTAGTAATTTTACATGACAGATATTATGACAAAGCATATATTTTTTATCCTTATGAATGGATAGAACCTAAAAACAAATGGGTATTTGATGAACAGGGAATAATAATTTTAATTACAGGAATTATGCTTATAGTCGTTTGTATATATAATCTTCTGTTAAGGAGGTGCATAGAACGTGTATAGAATTAAACAGATATGGCTTGTAGCAATGAGTAATTTTAGAAGATGGAGGAGAAATCCACAAATAATTATGGTTTTCTTTTTAGGGTTTATAGTTTCGTTTTTATTGTCAGATAAAGTAGTTAAATTTGCTCAAAGTAAAGATACGGTAATGCAGGTTGTAGAGCCTTTTATATGGACATTTGGAGATGCAACATCAATACTTGTAATTTCGTTATTATTGTTATTGCTATTCGCAGATATGCCAAATTTGAATAATGATGTACCTTTTATGCTTATAAGAATAAACAGAATGGTATGGATGGTCGGTCAGATTGTATACATGATAATGGCGACAATAGTATATGTAACTTTTATATTGTTTTCCACATGCATTTTATCGGCATCAACAACTTATGTAGCTAATATGTGGAGTCCGACAGCAGCAATTCTTGGATATTCAAATATAGGAAATACAATTAATATTCCGGTATTTGTAAAGGTTATGGAAATGACAAATCCGTATTCATGCATGCTTCACATCTACGGCTTAATGATAGGATATACAGTATTGCTTGTGAGCATAATTCTATATTTCAATTTATGGAAAAATAAAGGTGGAATGATAGGAGGAATAATATACAGTGGATTTGGATTTTTAATGACACCAAATGTAATAGCGGGAATTTTACACATACCTAATGAAAGAATGAATATAGCAAATATTATTTTCGGGTGGATTTCTCCTTTAAATCATGCAACATATTATATGCATAATTTCGGCTATGACAGCTTACCAAGACTATGGGTATCATATGTATTTTTCGCAGGTGCAGGCATATGTTTTTTTATTTTATCATTGGTGAAAATTAGAAGTTATATGTTTAATTTTACAGGAACACAAAAATAAAAGAATAATTAAATAATGGTTATTGAGTAAAAGGAGTACGGTGTGGAAGAAAATAAAGGAATTTTGGTAGAACATGTTTATAAAGCATTTGGAAAAGAAAAGGTTTTAGAGGATGTAAATATGAAAATCGCTCCGGGACACATATATGGTGTTGTTGGAAATAATGGAAGTGGAAAGACAGTTCTTATGAAATGTATTTGTGGTTTTTTAAAGCCTGATAGTGGAAGCATATATGTTAATGAACAAAGAGTAGGAAAGGATTGTGATTTTCCTGAAAGTGTTGGAATAATTATTGAAACTCCCGGATTTCTACCAAATACAACCGGATATGGCAACTTGAAAATCCTAGCAGGATTAAAAGGAAAGATAGGCAAAAAGGAAATCAGAGAAACATTAGAAAGAGTTGGACTAGACCCGGATATGAAAAAGAATGTTTCAAAATATTCATTAGGAATGAGACAAAGGCTTGGAATTGCACAGGCAATTATGGAAAATCCGGATGTTTTAATCTTAGATGAACCATTTAACGGATTAGATAAGGCTGGCGTAATACAAATGAGAAATCTTCTAAAAGAATTAAAAAATCGTGGAAAAGCAATAATGCTTGCCAGTCATAATGCAGCAGATATAGACGAGCTGTGTGATGAAGTGCATGAAATGGAGGATAAGTGGAAATGGATTGGATGAGAAAAATCATAAATATATTATTAATCGTCATATTGGTGTTTCCTATAGCAAATGTAAATGTACAGGCTGAGGCTGTTGATGGCGTAACCGCACAGAATAGCGATGAAGTACCTGATGTATGCATAAAAAATGTTGAGTTTTCTAAAGAAAAAATTAAGTCAGGTGATAATGTTATTACAAAAATTCTGGTAGCTAATAAGGGAAAGAAGGCAGAGGCAAAAAATATAACGGTTTCAGTGGCAATTGAAAGTGAATTTATACAAATAGCTGATAAATCGGACAGTATGATGATTGACAGACTAAAAGCAGGAGAGAATAGAGAAATCACATTTAATTTATTAACAAAATCTACAACTCCTTCAGGAACGTATTATTTAAACATAACAACTGAATATACAGATAAAGATGGAAATTCCTATAGTAATTCAGATAAGGGAAAGCTTGTTGTAGGACAGAGAACAAAAGTTGATTTTGATAATCTTATTATTGATTCACAGGCAAAGGCAGGAGACAGCATAGCAGCAAGTGTAAATGAATTTTGGAAACAGTAAATTATGCAATGTACGGGCTAAAATAAGAGGGGACGGATTAAAAGCAAAAGGAACACTTTATATAGGAGATATAGAACCGGGACAAATGGGGTCAGGAAGTGTAGAGATACAGGTTTCGCCTATGAAAAAAAGTGATATGAAATATGGAGTTACAAAGGGAACAGTTACATATTATTACGAGACAGAATTTGGCAAAAAGAAAAAAGTTACAAAAAGTTTTTCTTTAAAAATAAAGAAGGCTGATAAAGATGATAAGAAAAAGAACGAGGATGAAACAGAACCTACATTTCAGCCTAAGATAATTGTTGATTCATATAAGTGCTCAAAGAAAAATATATATGCAGGAGAAGATTTTAACGTTGAAATAGTTTTAAAAAATACAAATAAAACAATAAATGCAGAAAATATGATGGTAACAGCGGGAAGCGAAAATGAATCTTTACAAATAAAAAGTAAATCAAACAATGTTTTTATAGACAGTATTCCTGCTAATGGAAGTACAATAGTAAAATATGATATTTCAAGTGCAAATGGAATACCAACGGGGCAATATACATTGAATTTAACAATGAACTATGCAGATGAAAATGGAAATACATATGACTCAACAGGTCAGGTAAAAATAAATATAAACCAGAAGACGAAAGTACAGTTTGATTCGCTGATAATTTCTGATGAGGCAGAAATTGGAGATACAATTGAGGCTTCAATAAATGCCATAAATCTGGGAAATGAAAAAGTGAAAAATGTAAGAGCTCAGCTTAGTGGTGATGGACTATGCCCGCAGGGAACAATATTCATAGGGGATATTGAACCAGGACAAATAGGGAATGCTTCCACAAATATAGATATTGTCAGAATGAAAGAAAATGGAAAAGGATATGGAACATCTAATGGTATAGTTACGTATTTTTATGAAAATGAAAGAGGTGAAGAGGAAACAGTAACACAGGAATTTCAGATTGCTATAAAAGAGTTATCAATTTCACAAGATGATGGAAATACAGGTAACGATACTAAGCAATGGTGGATAGCTATTGTTATAATAGTAGTTGTTTTAGCAGGATTTGGTATTTTTGCATTGGTGAGTACAATTAAGAGAAAGAACGGGTAGCACTTAATGGGAAAATTAAAGAAATTGTTAAAACTAAGAAAACAAAGTGATACAGTAAAGCTGATTATGCTGATAATGATATTGGGAATTGCTATGCTTATAGGTGTATTTTATGAAGGGGTTAAAATATATATTGATTTACAAAATGAAGTTGAATATATAATTGTACCTCAAAGTAATCCGGTAACAAAGAGGCAGATAGATGAATTGAGGCAAATAGATAATGTAAAATGTGTTACACCGCAAAAAGAAAAAAATGTAACAGTTTACATTAACGGAAAAAATAGTTTAGTTAAATGTTTTCAGATTTCAGAGGAATATATGGACAGAGTATATGGAATAGAAAGAAAAAAAGGAATGCAAAATTTTTATTTAACTGAACAATGTTATGAAGAAATTAAAAATAGTGCTTTAGATGGAAGAATTATGGAAAATAAATTTAAAAGCAAATATGTTATTGGAGAAAAAACAGGAATTGCAGAATTTAATTGTATTAAAATAAATGATAAAGAATTAAATTGTGGATTTACTTGTGAAAAATCTTCGTATCTGTATGGTGAAGATTCAAAAATACGAGTATGCGTGTCAAAATCTGATTTTACGGGAGCAACCACAGATGCATTGGAAAAAGCAGGATATTCCATAGAAAATAAAGAAAAAGTTATAGAAATTGAAAATGACAGAAACATTAAATTAATTAGAATAAAATATCAATTGCTTATTGTGATTCTATGTTTTGTATATGCTACATCAACAATTAAGATGCTTAAAATAAAGAAAGTTTAATTTTGCTAATTGTAAAATCTCTATATTAAAATTTTCCATAAATTTTACTTCAAATATATTTGAATTTCACTATCCTTTGTTATCATACAATTGCAGGCAAAAAGATTAAGTTTAAAAGCCAATAAGTTAATATTTTGATATAAGACATCTTAATAACTCCGTGTCACTAGTCAGTCAGGGAAACTAAATAGTGTTAAATAAGATGTCTGAAGTGAAATTACTATGTAGTTTCACATAAAAACACCTACATCAGGAAATGACTCATTTCTTTTTCATTCAAATATTTATGCGGGTGCCATATCAGATATGGCACCTTGCATAGGAAAAGGGAAATTTCTTGGCAGTAGGATGTTAAGATTGAAGTTGAAGCACTTGATGAAGAAGCTTACAAAACAAAAATTAAGGCTTATTCAATGGAAGGAATGCCGGATGTAGTAAGTATTTGGAGGCAGCCATCATTCTCAGATGAAGTTCTTTATGCAGGGGTAATGGAACCATTAAACGAAGAAGAATATCAGGATTATGGATTTATTAATGGTTCACTTGACGGATTCAAAAAAGATGGAAAGTTATACGGATTACCAAGAAATACAGACGTAGCAGATTTCTATTATAATGAAAAGATGTTTTCTGACAATGGTTGGAAAGTTCCAAATACATATGATGAATTACTTGACCTTGCTAAGAAGGTAGACAATAATAAGGCTTAGCTACATTTACTTGACAATATATAATCATAGCGATATAGTATGGAATGAAAGAACTATACCCCTACAGGGTATGAGAAAGAGGCATAATTATGTATAAAACAGTTGTAAAAGTAGATGGAATGATGTGTGGAATGTGTGAAAGTCATGTTAATGATGCTGTAAGAAAAGCAGTTTCATTAAAAAAAGTAACATCTTCCCATGGCAAGGGAATAACGGAAATTATTTCAGAAGACAAGATAGATGAAGAGGCTGTAAAGAAAGCTATTGATGATACAGGATATAAGGTATTGTCGATAGAAACACAACCATATGAAAAAAAGAAGTTTTCATTATTTGGAAGAAAATAATAAATTAGAGATACCTGAAATTACACAAAAAAGTGTTTTTTAGGTATTTTTTATAGAAACAACATATTTATGCAAAGATTTTATTTTGGTAGATTAAAAAAGTAGGAAAAAGTAATAAGTAATCGGAAAAGTCAATAAAAAACAGTTGAAGATATTTGTATTTATATTAAAATATATAGTAGGGTAGTTTAATAAAATAATGATGGGTCGCAAGATGCAATTGGCATTGTTGTGTGTAATGTGTATGCATTATAGATACGAAAAATAAAAATGATGCAAACAGATAAAATATAGACGATTTTTATTTAGGAGAAATGAAATATGTTTATAGGAATATGTGACGACGATAATATAATGAGGGAAAGAATTGAGAGAGTATGTAAAGACGTCACTAAGAATTACGATGAAGAAACAATTATAAAAAAATATAAAGACGGACAGGAAATTACTGATCAGAACATAGATATTTTGATACTTGATATCGAAATGCCTATGGTCGGCGGTATTGCAGTAAAAGAAAGATTAGAGAATGCAAAGAGCAATACAGTAATTATTTTTGCAACCAGCCATGAAGAAATGATGGCACAGGCATTTGGAGTAAATGTTATAGGATTTGTTACAAAAAAATACATAGAAGATCAGTTGCCGATAGTATTAGAGAGAGCGTTAAAGATAGTAAGAGGAACAGTTCTTATAGAAGGTATAGATAGCAGGAATATTGAATACATTAAATCAGAACATATTTATTGTAATTTATATCTTACAGACGGACAGGAATTTTTACTTAGAGAAAGCATGAAAGCGTTAGAGGACAGACTGGAGGTTGTTGGTTTTATAAAGATTTTCAGAGGATGTCTGGTTAACATGGAGCAGGTGGAAGAAATGAAGAATGGTAAAGTGTATATGCATGGAGGAACAGTTCTTCAGATTAGTAGCAGATTAAAAGCGTCTGTCGAGAAAAAATACACCAGCTTCTGTATAGAGAATGCGAGGTTTTGCTGATGATTTATGGATTAAAGGTGTTAAGTACATTTTTAAGCTTCATTAAATACATAGTATTTCCAATTGGCATTATGGGATTTAATTTACGAAAGAGTAAATTAAAATATGCAATAATACCTATCTTAGGTTTGACGGCTGCTTATTTGTCTAATGTAAATAAGCCTACTGTTACAGCAGAAGTTATATTCCAAATAGTAATACTTTTAATGCTGTTTGATGAAAAAATACAAACTATTATAAGAGGATTCATTATAGAGTTTGTTTTAGTATCGCTTATAGATTTAATGGTTTGGCTGATACTGGTTGGAATTACCTCACTTGGAAATGATTATGCTGATTATGAAAGAAAAATTTTTATCTATGGAAATTGCATAGGATTTATAATTATTTTTTTAGCAGCATTATTTTTGTACAAAAGAAGAAAAGATATTGCTGAGGTAATCAGAAATATAAAGATTAAAGAACTTATCTTTGTCATTGCAGTAATGGGAACACTTGGAATTGTGGTTGCATGCATACAGGGAGCTTATTTAGGTGAAATGACGTTAAGTATTCAAAGAATGGCTATGATTGTAGCGGTTATATTTTTAGTCATAATAATTGCCATGAGTGTTATGTTTGTGTATGTAGTAAACTCAAGAAAAATCTTAATGGAAATTAATGATTTGAATGAAGAGTGTATGAAATACCAAAAAAATTATTATGAGAGACTTATAACGGAAGATAGTGAATTAAGGGCTTTCAGGCATGATGTTAATAAGCATTATAATGCAATATCAGCATTGTTAAATGAAAATGATGTTGAGCAGGCAAGAGACTATGTAAATGAACTAATAAATAGAAAAGATGTACATTTTACGTATAAGACAGGAAATGTGGTTGCGGATTACATTATTAATGGCGAAGTACAGGCAATCAAACAGGAAAATGGTGATGATGTTAAAATTCAGATTCTTGGAAAATTCCCACAGTCAGTAGGAATAGAAC
>ERZ827101.1923-NODE-1923-length-20833-cov-2.741650_pt1 | contig 20833 bp, 16 predicted proteins | sample MGYA00519869_ERZ827101 | MGnify/ENA primary metagenome ERZ827101 (study PRJEB31778, sample SAMEA3449256) | human gut metagenome | biome: human gut; feature: human-associated habitat; material: faeces | place: United Kingdom | collected 2010/2012 ...
TGTGAAATTCGGTGTCAGAGACCTTTTGGCAGGTATCATCACTATGACGGCGTTGTTCTCCATCAATTTGCAGATTGCAGGCTCCAATCTGGCGGTAGAGCGTGCCATCGGTACGATTTATACCTCCGGTCCGATTATGGCTGTGATGGGCAATTCTACCCTGATGATGCGTAAATTTGTAGTATCCTTGCTAGTAGCTGTGATTTTCAAATTCATTCTGGATTGGTATCTTAAGACAAAAAGCGGCATACTCCTGCGTGCAGTTGGTGATAACAGCACACTGGTAACCACCCTTGCAGAGGATAAGGGCATTGTAAAGATTATCGGGCTGACGGTTGCAAATGCACTCGTTGCCTTCTCCGGCGCGCTGGTCTGCATGGAGCAGAGAGCCTTCTCCAGTACCATGGGGACAGGGCAGATGGTTTTTGGCTTGGCGGCGGTTATTATCGGCACAACCCTGTTCCGCAAGGTTAGCTTTGCAAAGGGCACTACGGCAGTTCTGGTCGGCAGTGTGTTCTATAAGGCTTGTATTCAGGTGGCAATCAGCTTGGGTCTGCCCGCAAATCTGATGAAGCTGGCAACGGCAGTGCTGTTCCTGATTATTTTGATTCTTGGTAATAAACAGAAGGGTGGTGCGGAGCATGCTTGAGCTAAAGCATATCAAAAAAATCTATAATCCCGGCACCATTTCCGAAACACTGCTGTTTGAGGATTTTAATTTGACTGTGCCCGACGGCGAATTTGTTTCGATTGTCGGCAGTAATGGATCGGGTAAAACCTCCATGCTGAATATCATCTGCGGCAGCATCCCCATTCAGAAGGGAGAGGTGCTGATTGGCGGCAAAGATATTGCAAAAATGAAGGATTTTCAGAGATATCGCACCATTGGGCGTGTCTATCAGGACCCTTCGGCAGGCACCTGTCCAAATCTGACAATGCTTGAGAATATGTCTCTGGCGGATAATAAGGGCAAGCCCTTCGGTCTGGGCAGGGGTGTGAATAAGGCAAGAGAAAATTTCTATAAGGAACAGCTTTCCATTCTGGGGTTGGGTCTGGAAAATAAAATGAATGTCAAGCTGGGGGCGCTTTCCGGCGGACAAAGACAGGCGGCAACGCTGATTATGGCAACGCTGACTCCGATTGAATTTCTGATTCTGGATGAACACACCGCTGCACTTGACCCCAAAACGGCGGATATCATCATGGAATTGACGAATAAGGTGGTGCAGGAAAAGCACTTGACGGCAATGATGGTAACGCATAACCTGCGCTATGCGGTGGAATACGGCAGTCGTCTGATTATGATGGATAAGGGCCATATCGTGCTGGATAAGGCAGGAGAAGAAAAGGTCAATACAAAGGTGGATGATATTCTGGATATCTTCACGAAAATCAGTATCGAATGTGGAAACTGACTGGGAGCTGCATATACAATCCTCGGATAATTTCGTCCGAGGATTTTTTCTGTGCTTTTCACAGGAATCCGTTTATGGTATACTCAGAGAAAATGCAAAAGATAGAAGGTTGATGGGAATTAAGATGAAGCATTTAATTGACAAATTGGGGAGAGAAAAAGCCCTCACCAAGACGGAGTGGATTACCCTGCTGAATGGCAGAACGCCTGATTTGGCGGAATATCTTTTTGCAAAGGCGAGAGACATTCGCCATCAGCATTACGGCAGGGATATCTATATTCGAGGGCTGATTGAATTTACGAATTATTGCAGAAATAACTGCTATTACTGCGGTATCCGCAGAGGGAACGAAGGACTGAAACGCTATCGGCTGACGGAGGAGGAAATCCTTTCCTGCTGTGAACAGGGGTATGCCCTCGGCTTTCGTACCTTCGTTTTGCAGGGCGGCGAGGATCTGTATTTTACGCAGGAAAAAATGACGCATATTATCTGTTCTATGCGTGAGAAATACCCCGATTGTGCGATTACGCTTTCCATCGGGGAGAGGGAAAGGGAAGAATATGAAGCGTATTTTGCGGCAGGGGCGAACCGCTTTTTGTTGCGGCACGAAACGGCAAACGAAGCACATTATCGTACGTTGCATCCCGCGGAGCTGGATTTAAACCACCGCAAGGCTTGTCTCCGGAACCTGAAGAAAATCGGTTATCAGGTAGGAAGCGGCATTATGGTTGGCTCGCCTGGGCAGACGGCAGAGCATCTGGCGGAGGATCTGCTGTTTCTGAAGGAGCTGAATCCCCACATGATTGGCATTGGACCCTTCATTCCCCAGAAGGATACGCCCTTTCGGGAGGAAAAGGCAGGTACATTGGAACTGACACTTTTCCTTCTGGGACTTCTGCGGCTGATGCTGCCAAAGGTGCTGCTGCCCTCTACAACGGCACTCAGCACCATTCATCCGGATGGGCGGAAAATGGGGATTCTGGCAGGGGCAAATGTTGTCATGCCGAACCTTTCCCCGCAGGAAAACAGAAAGCTTTACAGTCTGTATGATAACAAACGCTCCATGGGGGATGAAGCGGCGGAGGGGCTTGCCCTTTTAAAGGCAGAGATGGAATCCATTGGCTATCGGGTGGTCAGCGCCCGCGGAGATTCTCTGGTAGAATAGGAGGAAAAAATGGGACTGAACAATACACCGTTGTCGGAACGGATACATATCGGGATTTTCGGCAGAAGAAATGCAGGAAAATCTAGCGTTATCAATGTCATGACAGGACAGAATTTAGCAATCGTTTCTGATGTGGCAGGCACAACAACAGACCCTGTACAGAAGGCAATGGAGCTGCTGCCGCTTGGGCCTGTTGTTATGATTGATACCCCCGGTCTGGATGATGTGGGGGAACTTGGAAAAATGCGCGTAGAAAAGGCATATCAGGTTTTGCAAAAAACCGATATTGCCGTTATCGTGATAGATGCGTCTGTCGGGGAAACGGCGGAGGATGCGGCAATTCTTGCAGAAATTCAAAAGAGAAGCATTCCGTATATCATCGTAAAAAACAAAGCGGATTTGACGCAGAAGCAGGATGGAGAAAATGAAATTTTCGTCAGCGCAAAAACGGGCGAAAATATTTCCGTCTTGAAGGAACGCATTGCTGCGTTAGCACCAAAGGGGGAGAAGGAACGCAGAATTATCGGGGATTTACTGGAACCAAATGATTTTGTGGTTTTAGTTGTGCCGATTGATTCCGCTGCGCCGAAGGGCAGGCTGATTTTGCCGCAGCAGCAGACGATTCGGGATATTCTGGAGGCGGGCGCGGTTTCGATTGTCGCAAGAGATTTTGAGCTTGCGGAAACGCTGGCAGCCCTTGGAAAACGTCCGAAGCTGGTCATCACGGACAGCCAGATTTTCGGGAAGGTTTCTAAAATCGTACCGGAGGATATCCCTCTGACCTCGTTTTCGATTCTGATGGCGCGGTATAAGGGCAATCTGGAGCAAAATGTCAAAGGGGCGAGAGCCTTGGAGCAGTTGAAGAATGGAGATACGGTACTGATTTCCGAGGGCTGTACCCATCACCGTCAGTGTGAGGATATCGGAACGGTCAAGCTGCCCCGTTGGATTCGGGAATATACGGGGAAGGAATTGCAGTTTCAATTTACAAGCGGCGGCACATTCCCTGCGGATTTATCTCCCTATGCGCTGATTGTGCATTGCGGCGGCTGCATGCTGAATGAAAAGGAAATGCAGCACCGACTTTCCATAGCGAAGGAGCAGGGCGCGAAAATGACGAATTACGGCATCTGTATCGCCTATATTCATGGGATTCTGGAAAGAAGCCTTGCGCCTTTGGGATTATAAAAAACAGAAAAAGAAAGCAGACACCATAGAATTTATTTCTACGAATGTCTGCTTTTTGTTTATCTTCTGTAATTTCTTCTTCTGCGGGGTCTTTGTCTGCGCAGCTGCTTTCTGCGCTGATAGCTTCTGTAGCCGATGAATCGGGTGATGCAGAAAATAAGAAGGAGAACGATTGCCGCAATCCCCACACCGATGGCGACCCTTTTCACCATGCCGGAAAGAGAGGATTTATCCAGCTCTGCCTTCTGTGTATCTGTCAGCGCGTCTACAGCATTCTGTGCAATCAAATCAACGGTTTGCGTTTTGCCATTATAGGAAAGCTGCAATGTGCCGAGGGTCTGCCCTTTTTTGACTGCGCCCTCTACACCTTCGGGAATATCCGTCTTTACGGTAACGGCAGAGGCATCCGTTCCCTTCGGCAGGGTGTAATACACATCCTCGCTTGGTGCAATCGTCACCTTGCCTAAGGCAACGGCTTTTTTGTTATAGGTTTCGGTTACAGGTACGGTTGAGGTATAGTCGCTGACCGCGGCAATCTTCACGGATGCGTAATTTGCAAAGCCGTAATCGAACAAAGCAGCGGTATCGGTATAATGCTCCGCACCATTGCACTTCATCACAACGGCAATCAGCGTCAGCCCGTCCCGTTCGGCGTATGTCACAAGTGTATTGCCTGCCTCAACGGTATAGCCTGTTTTGCCGCCGATGGCATCCTTATAATAATAGATGGAATTGGGGTTCAGCATCTGGTGCTGTCCATGCAGATAGCGGGTTTCTGTCTGTAGATTGGTCGGGGGAATTTCGTAATCGGTTTCGCTCATCATGGAACGATATTCCTCGTGCTTGAGCAGCTCCCTTGCAATCAGCGCCATGTCATGTGCGGTGGTGTAATGGTTTTCATCAAACAGTCCATTGGCGTTGACAAAATTTGTATTTGTACAGCCGAGCTCCTTCGCCCGCTCCGTCATGTGCTTGGCAAATGCCTCCACAGAGCCATCCACATATTCCGCTACGCCGTTGGAGGCTTCGTTTGCGGAACGCAGAATAATTGCACGCAGCACCTGCTCCAAGGTTAGTGTTTCGCCTTCGAGGATGGCAATATGCGCACTGCCGGGCTCAATGTTGTAAACGGCATCGTGGGAAAATGTGATTTCATCCGTCAGCTTGCCGTTTTCCAATGCCAGAAGAATTGTCATCAGCTTTGTGATGCTGGCAGGATACATTTTTTTGTCTGCATCCTTATCATAGAGAATTTCCCCGCTTGCCGCATCTATCAGAACGGCGGTTTCTGCGGCAAGGCTCAGCGTATCGTTCGCGGTGGTCTCATCTGCCTGCGTTTCGTTTGTTTCATTTGTTTGCGTTTCTTTTGCTTGGTTTTCTTCTTCTGCAAAGACGGAATAAGAGGGGAGAGCTATCGTAAATGCCAATAAGAACGGCAGGAATCGTGTCAATCGTTTTTTCATGTGAATCTCCTATATATTTGAAAATTTATCTTATATGTGATATAGTTATTTCGTATGAGTATCTGCGTTTCCGAAGGAAACGGCAATACCTTATTTTATCACATGAAACGAAAAAGAAAAAGAGGTTTGTATTAAAGTTGCATGAGAATACATTTTTTAAAAAAATCGGAACAGAACGCCTGAAGCTTCTGGCAGTGCTGCTGTTTTTTCTGTTCAGCGGCATCTGGTACAGCCATAGCTTTGCAACGGGCGCATTGGAAATGGGAACACCTGCTTCTGCGGAGAAAATCACCGAAAAACGGGAAATAAACGCAGAAAATGATGCAGGCAGGTTGAATATCAGCACCGCAACAGCGAAGGAGCTGACGCGCCTTTCCGGCATTGGCGAGAAAAAGGCGGCGGAAATTGTTGCGTATCGGGAGGAAAACGGCGGCTTTTCTGATATCGCGGAGCTGATGCGTGTTTCCGGTATCGGAGAAAAAACCTTTGCAGAAATACAGGATGAAATTACAGTGGGAGAATAAGGAGGCTGAAAATGGCGTATCAGATTTTAGTGGTGGATGATGAAAAGCTCATCGTAAAGGGGATTAAATTTTCCTTGGAGCAGGACGGCATGGAGGTCACTGCGGCGTATGATGGGGAAGAGGCTCTGCAAAACATCAAGGAAAAGAATTTCGATTTGGTGGTGCTCGATGTGATGCTGCCGAAGATGGATGGGCTTGAGGTTTGCCAGCAGACAAGAGAATTTTCACAGGTACCGATTATTATGGTAACGGCGAAGGGCGAGGATATGGATAAAATTATGGGGTTGGAATACGGCGCGGATGATTACATCACAAAGCCCTTTAATATTCTGGAGCTGAAGGCGAGAATCAAAGCCATTCTGCGCCGCAGTGTGAAAAAAACACCTGCCGAGACACAGGAGAAAAAAGTTCTGAAGGCAAGAGACCTAGAACTTTCCTTCGACAGCAGACGTGTATTTATCAGCGGAAAGGAGGTAAACCTGACCGCGAAGGAATTCGACCTTCTGGAGCTGCTCATGGAAAACCCCGGAAAGGTTTACAGCAGAGAAAAGCTTCTGGATACCGTCTGGGGCTATGATTACCCCGGTGATGTGCGTACGGTGGATGTACATGTGCGCCGTTTGAGAGAAAAAATTGAAGTAAATCCGAGCGAACCGAAGTATATTTTTACAAAATGGGGAGTTGGTTACTATTTTAACTAAAGCGACGAAAGAAAAGAAAAAGCTCCCGTTTATTTCTCTGCGCTGGATTATGCTTGCAGGCTATCTGGTAGGGGGGATTGTTCCGCTCCTGCTTCTGGCAAGCACCATTCTTCACTCTGTTCAGGGATATTTCTTGGATGAGCGGAAGAAGGTCCTGCTCAGTCAGGCAAATGTTATCTCCGGACAGGTTACATCCTCGGAATTTTTGTTTGATGAAGAAAACCGCAGCGCACTGGAGGAAACCATTTTGGAGACCAGTCAGGAAAAGAATTTTCGTGTTATGATTTTAGATTCCTCCTGCCTGGTAACCTATGATACAGGCTATGAGGATGTCGGGAAAACGCTGCTTCTGCCTGAGGTTGTGCAGGCATTACAGCATAAGGATACCGCAAAGGAGCAGAAAAACGGTACGGTTTATGCCGCAGCCTCTATTGTTGGTGCAGGTGATACGCGTGTTGGTGTTGTGCTGATTGTAGACAGCTTGGCAGATGTGCATGATATTCTTGGAGATATCGGCAAGGAGGCATATCTGCTGTTGGGAACGCTTGTCCTTCTAGTGCTGATTGTGATGGTTATTATTTCAAAGGTCTTTACAGAGCCTGTGAAAAATCTGATTGACGTTATTCGCAAAATGTCTGAGGGGCATTTTGAACAGCGTGCAAAGGTCAGAGGGATTGTGCATAATGAAATTGTGGATCTTGCGATTTCCTGTAACCAGATGGCAGACCAGCTGGAAAAGGTAGAATCCAGCCGCCAGCAGTTTGTTTCCAATGTATCACATGAGCTGAAAACGCCTTTAAGCTCCGTAAAGGTGCTGAGTGAATCTATTTTGCTGCAGGAGGATGTTCCGAAGGAAATGTATGTGGAATTTCTGCATGATATTACCTCTGAGGTTGACCGTATGACTGCAATCATCAATGACCTTTTGACGCTTGTTAAGCTGGATCAAAAGGAAATCCCCCTGAATTTTAAGGAAACAAATCTTACGCAGATGATGACGGATATTATCAAGCGCTTGCAGCCGATGGCTGATGCCAAGCATATTTCTCTGCAATGGGACGCATCGAAGGAAATCCATGCAGAGGCAGATGAAATGAAGCTTTACCTTGCGATTTCTAATTTGGTTGATAATGCAGTGAAATATACCCCGGAGGAAGGAACCGTAAAGGTTTCTTTAGATGCAGACCATCAAAACGTATTTATCAGCGTGGCAGATACGGGCATTGGGATTCCGGAGGATGAGGTCAACCGTATTTTTGAACGCTTCTACCGTGTGGATAAAACAAGAGACAGAGAAACCGGCGGCACGGGGCTTGGGCTTTCCATTACCCACAGCACCATCATGATGCACAAGGGCAGCATTAAGGTAAACAGCAAGGAGGAGGAAGGCACGACCATTCTGGTGCGGATTCCTCTCAAGCAGCCGACCACACACGGATAAAGGAGGAATTTTATGACACAACGAAAATCTTTGGCGCGAAAGCTGATTGTCCTGTTTATTGTGCTGGTCATACTGATTCCCTGTTCCGTTCTGGTGTATGATACCGTAGTTTCATCGAATGAGGAAAGAGTAGATTTTTATTATATGATGAGTGACGGCGGCATGGGTGCTCTGAAAAAAAAGATTCCCCGAACGGACAGGGAGGAAATGCTGAAAAACGTGCTTGCGATTTTACAGGAGGACCCTAATGCGGATGGTGCGACAGCTTCTATGCCGCAGAATCTGGAGATACGCTCTGTTACAGTGGATTTTTCCGAGGAATATTTACAGATGAATGATTTGGAGGAGACTATTTGCCGTTCCTCTGTCGTCTGGACGCTGACCTCTCTGGATTTCGTGAAGAATGTACGAATTCTGGTAGAGGGTGAGCCGCTGAAAAATCAGAACGGTGAGGCGTATGCGATTTTCAACAGAGATAATGTCTGGATAGATACGGAAATTTCCGCGGAAACCACAGGCTACGCAATTCTGACACTGTATTTCGCAAATGCGGAAGGCACGGATCTGGTAGCGGAGGAGCGTGTGGTAGAGGTAAACGCAAACCAGACCAGAGAAAAAACCGTTTTGGAACAGCTGATTGCAGGACCGGAGGAAAAAGGCAGTGTTGCAACGATTCCTGTCGGTACAAAAATCAAGGATGTAACCACAACAGATGACGGCACCTGCTATGTCAATCTGAGCGAGGAATTTGTGCTGAAGCACACCGGCGGCGAAAGGGAGGAGCTGCTGACGATTTATTCGATTGTAAATTCCCTGTGCGAGCTGGATCAGATTGACCGCGTGCAGTTCCTGGTAGAAGGGAAAAAGCTGGATACCTATAAGGATAATTTGCAGTTCAAAACGCCGTTTACCGCAGTTGACAGCATCAGAAGACTTGAGGAGAAATAAGAGGAGAACAGAAATGAAGCGTCCGATACTCTGGACAACAATTTTCATGATTTGTGGAATATATATGAGACTGGGCATATCGAAAGTGATATGTCTGGTCTCTTTTCTTTTTCTGCTCTTTTTTATGTTTCGTTTTGTGATAAACAAGAAAAAGCCTGCTTATCTGCTGCTTCTGTTCTTTGTTCCGCTTGGATTCTTTTCAGCAGGGGTGCATTGGCAGGCAGAGCAGAGCCTTTTGACAAAAACCGTAACAGGCGAGGGCGTGATTCTGGAAGAAGGAGAAACCACCTCCGGCAATCAGAAGCTGACCCTTCGCTGTAGTCTTGAAAAGCAGGAAAAGCCCTGCAAGGTCTATGCCGTCTGGATAGGAGAGGAACGCTTTCAGGAGGGAGAGCGGGTTGCCTTTTCGGGTGAAATCGTGCCGTTTTCCAAGCAAAGCTACCCCGGCGGCTATGATGAACAGCTGTATCTTCTGACAAAGGGCTATGAGTATAAGCTTTATCCGGAGAAAATCAAAGTAACGGGACAGGATACCTCTCTTTCCGTTCGGCTTGCGCGGGCCAGAGCGGGTGTGCAGATGGTTCTGGATAGAATTTTGCCTGCGGAGGAAAGCGGCTTGATGCAGGCGGTGCTGACGGGGGATAAGGAAAAAATTCCTGATGAAAGCTATACTTTATACAGCAAGGCAGGTGTCGTGCATGTGCTTTGCATTTCGGGGCTGCATTTGTCCATATTGGCGCTGTATCTGGCATTTTTTCTGGAAAAGGCTCTGGGAAGGAGCAAACGCACCTCCGCACTTGTGACGATTTTTGCTGTGTTTGCCTTCCTGCTTTTTATTAAATCCTCCCCGTCCTCCTATCGCGCAGCATTGATGATTACGGTTGTGCTTCTGGGCAGAGCGTTCTATCGCCTGCCGGATGCGCTGAATACCATGGCGATTGCGGCGTTCCTGCTTCTGCTTTTTCAGCCGCTGTATCTGTTTCATGCAGGCTTTCAGCTTTCGTTTCTGACGGTATTCGGCATCTGGTTTGGTATAGGCAGAATGGAGCGGAAGAAAAAGAAGGACAGGGGTAAGTTTGATTGGCTGAAGGAAAGTCTGCTTGTCTCCCTTTATGCATCTCTGTTCAGCTATCCTGCGGTGGCGTATTATTTTTCCTCCGTCTCTCTGGTCGGCATTTTCGCGAATCTTCTGATTGTGCCGTTGAGCGGCTTGCTTCTGGGATTCGGACTTCTGAGTGTCTTGCTTGGTGCAGTCTGTCTGCCTGCGGGCATCTTTGCAGCAGGGAGTGTCTATGCCATTTTGCAGGCTTTCAAAATTGTCTGCACAGCACTGGTTCGTCTGCCCTTTGCGTATGTACTCGTTGGGTGTCCATCCTACCTGTCCATTGTGCTGTACTATGTCCTGCTGTTTTTCGTTCTGGAATACGGCGGCAGAAAGGGCAGCGGGAAGGTTGGGGCGATGCTGAGCGCGGCACTGTTCTGTGCGGTGTTTGAAAATCCGCTGTTCCGTAAGGAAAATACGATTGCCTTTCTGGACGTAGGACAGGGCGATGCAGCGGTGATTTCTACATACGATGGCGCGGCATATCTTGTGGATGGCGGCGGGAAATTCGAGCAGGATTTTGGTGAAAATGTCGGAAAGCGCGTTGTCTTGCCCTATCTGGAATATCTTGGGGTGTCCGCACTGGACGGTGCGTTTCTTTCCCATCCGGACAGCGACCACATGACAGGTCTGCTTGAGGTTCTGGAAACCCTTCCCACAAAAGGACTCTATCTTTCTGATTATGCCTTTGCGGAAAATGAGCAGACCGATTTGCTGAAAGAAATGGTGGAAAAATACAATATTCCATTGTATACTATAAAAACAGGTGATTCCTCTTTAGGGGATACGTTCCTTTGCTTATATCCGACAGGAGCTTCTGCCGGGACAGGAGAGGAAAACCAAGGCTCTATGGTGCTGCGCTACAGCTATGGTGATACAAAGGTGCTGTTTACGGGGGATATTACCGCGGAGGAGGAACAGCAGCTTTTGGCGCAGAATATTTCGGCGGATGTGCTGAAGGTGGCGCATCATGGCTCAAAATACAGCTCGGATGCCGCTTTTCTGGAAAAGGTATCGCCAAAGGCAGCAGTCATTTCCTGCGGTACGAACAATGTATACGGACATCCGCATAAGGAAGCCATGGAACGTCTGCAAAAAACGGGTGCCGAAATTTTTCGTACGGATGAGGATGGAACCATCCTTGTGACCATAGGGAAAGACGGTGCAATGAACATAGAAACCATGACGGAAAGGAAACCGTTATATGAAAACATTAAAGAAAAACTGGAAAAATCATGAATTTAGCCGTTGCTATCTCTTTTTCGGCGAAGAAACCTACCTCATTCGGGAATATGAAGCGGCACTGCGCAAGGCAATTCTGCCCGATGGCGCGGAAATGATGAATGAGGACAGCTTCGAGGAAAAACGGGCAACTGCGGCGGCAATCATGGATGCGGCGGAAACCTTGCCGTTTCTGAATGATAAACGTCTGGTCATCGTGCGAAACAGTGCTTTTTTCCAGAAGGGTGGCAGAAAAGAGGAGGGTGAAAAGCTCAAAGCCTTTCTTTCTAATCTGCCCGAAACGGTCTGCCTGCTTTTCATTGAGGAAAAGGTAGAAAAAAACAATGCGCTTTATAAGGCAGTTGTCAAAAACGGACAGGCGGTTGAGTTCAAAAAACAGGCGGAAAAGGACTTAGGCACATGGATAAAACAGCGCTGTAAAGCAAACGGGATGCAGATGAGCGATGGCGTACTAAATCTCTTTTTGCAGACAGTGGATCATGATATGGAAAATCTGGATGGCGAGCTGCAAAAGCTGATTGCCTATAAGGGAGAGAAAGCAGAAATCCGCGCGGAGGATATTCGTGCAGTCTGTACAGTTTCTCTGGAGGCGCGTGTGTTTGACCTTGTGAAGGCGGTGGCGGAAAAGCATCCCGAAAGGGCGGTTCAGATTTATCGCACACTGCTTTCCATGAAGGAATCCCCGTATATGGTGCTTTCGCTGATTACCAGACAATTTCGTCTGATTCTGGAAACGATGCTGCTGACGCAGAACGGTCTGACACAGGAGCAGATTGCGGCAAGGCTGGAGTTGCGCGAATTTGCGGTGAAGGAATATCAGCGGCAGTCAAAACGCTTCCCCGTGGCAGGCTGGAAACAGGCAGTCAGAGATTGCCTGCAAGCGGATTTGGATATCAAATCGGGCAGGGCGGCAGAGGAAACCGCAGTAGAGCTTTTAATTATGAAATATGCTGCGTAACAGAATCATTCCAAAGCAGGTTGTCATTTATTCCTTTTGAAATGTATTTTTTTCGCCCAGAAAGGTAGAGCGGCAGATGCTGTTTTTTCCGTATTTTTTGCGGATGGCATCCATGGCGGCATCTGCCTTTTTTTGTTTGCTCCAATCCTGCTCCAGAAGGGAAAGCTGTATACAATCCTCTTTACAGAGCTTGCCCGCGCGCACCCCCAACAGCCGCAGAGGTTCACCCTTCCAGACCTCATCAAAGATTTCCGCCGAGGCGGCATAAACCGCATTGGTGCAGTCGATGGCATTTGCCAGTTGCTTCTGGTGAGAATAGACCTGAAAATCGGCGGTTTTCAGCGTAACCGCGATTTCTTCGGCACAAAGCTTTTCCTGCCGCAGACGCATGGAAACGGTTTCCGATAAAGCCAACAGAATTTTGTACGCAGCTTCGCGGTCGGTCACATCAAAGGGGGTTGTGGTGCTGTTGCCAATAGATTTGCTTTCGGAAACGGAGGGGGCAACGGGGCTGTCATCTATCCCATTTGCATAAGCGTGAAGCAGCTTGCCAAAGCTTTTGAATTCCTTTTCCAAAAGCTTTGGCGGATACGCAGCAAGCTCGCCAACTGTGCGAATCCCCATTTTTCGCAGACGCGGTGCGGTACGTCGCCCGACCATGAACAAATCCTCAATCGGCAAGGGCCAAAATTTTGTTTCAATTTCCTCGGGGAAAAGGGTGATGCATTTATTCGGTTTTTCCAGCTCGCCTGCCATTTTCGCCAAAAGCTTATTGGTGCTGATGCCGATATTGACGGTAAAGCCAAGCTCTGCAAGGATGCGCTTCTGAATGGCTTTTGCGGCTTCGATTGGAGTGCCAAACAGGGCTTCCATTCCTGTATAATCCAGAAATCCTTCATCTATGCTGAATGGCTCAATTCGGTCAGAATATTCCGAAAGAATATCAAACATGGCACGAGAGCATTTGGAATACAGCGCAAAATCGGGTGGATAGGCAATCAGATTCGGACATTTCTGCAATGCCTGTATAATCGGTTCACCTGTCACAATGCCGTGTTTTTTCGCAGAGGTAGATTTTGCCAGAACAATGCCGTGACGATCCTCTATACTCCCGCCAATGATGGAGGGAATGGTGCGTAAATCGGTCGGTTCTCCCTTTTTCAGAAGGGAAACGGCAGTCCAACTGAGATATGCACTGTTGACATCAATATGAAAAATAATTCTGGTCATGAGAACCCTCCTTTCCTAAAATACGAACATACTTTCTGATAGCATATCACTTTTTTTGTCATTTTTCAACGAAGAAAGAAATTTTTTCGTTTCGGTATTTCTTGAAAGCCGCCGTAGTTGCCTTTATAATGTAAAGAAAAACGAAAGGGTGAAGCAGTATGATGAAAAAAAGAACCCTGGGCTGTATTTGTGGAGGGCTTCTCTTAGGGGCATTTCTTTATTGGCAGAATAATGGATTGATTCTGACAAAAATGACATACCGAGGGGAGATTCCTGCCGGCTTCGACGGCTATAAAATTTTGCAGATTGCGGATTTGCAGAATAAGGTATTCGGGAGGAGACAGGAGCCGCTCCTGCGCAAAATCGAACAAAGCTGTCCGGATATTATTGTGATTACCGGAGATCTTGTAGATAGGCATGAGAACAGAACAGACGTAGACGGTGCAATGGAATTCATTCACGCACTGGTGACCTACGCGCCCGTGTATTTTGTCAGCGGCAACCATGAGCATCAGAGCGGCGAATGGGAAATTCTGGAGGAAGCATTGGTTGAGGCCGGGGTTACGGTGCTGAATAACGGAAAATCTGTTATCGAGCGAAATGGAGATACGATAACACTGCTCGGTCTGGCAGATAAAAAGGCGAATCGGCATTATGATTTGCTTCTGCATAGCCTGATGGCAGGGCAGGAGGACAGCTTTAATATTCTGCTTTCCCACCGACCGGAATTATTTGAAACCTATGTACATGAAGGATTGGATCTGGTCTTTACAGGGCACGCGCATGGCGGACAGATTGTGATTCCCTTCTTCAGACAGGGGATTTTTGCGCCGCATCAGGGCTTTTTCCCGAAATATACAGAAGGAATGCACGAAAAGGACGGAACGGTTATGATTGTCAGCCGCGGCTTAGGCAACAGCAGCTTTCCTTTCCGTATTTTCAACCGTCCTGAGCTGATTGAGGTAACACTGCGGCAAGAGGGAAAATAACCGCAGAGGGACTTGTACGGCGGAGGCTTTTTTGTTAAAATAAAGATAACTTAAATTCAGAAAGGAAGAAATCGTATGAATCCTATCGTAACATTTGAAATGAAGGACGGCGGCATCATCAAGGCTGAGCTGTATCCGGAAATTGCACCCAATACAGTCAATAATTTCATCTCTCTGGTGAAAAAAGGCTTTTATGACGGCAAAATTTTCCATAGAGTGATTCCCGGCTTTATGATTCAGGGTGGCTGCCCTGAGGGGACAGGCATGGGCGGTCCCGGCTATCATATCGCAGGCGAATTTAGCATGGCAGGCTTCAAAAATGACCTGAAGCATACCTCCGGCGTACTTTCTATGGCAAGAGCAATGCACCCTCACAGCGCAGGCTCTCAGTTCTTTATCATGCATGAAACCTCTCCGCATCTGGATGGGCAGTATGCTGCATTCGGTAAGGTGATTGAAGGGATGGATGTAGTAAACCGTATTGCCGAAACAAAAACAAACAGACAGGACAAGCCTCTGGAGGATCAGGTTATGGTGAAGGTAACCGTAGATACCTTTGGCGTGGACTATCCCGAACCCGAAAAAATGTAATTAAAAAAAAAGAAAACAAAAACGAATCGAACTCCTTTGGAAATCGGTTCGTTTTTGTATCATTTCATAAATATAGTAATAAAATTTTTGTCGGATAGAAATTTTAGGAAAAACTTGATTTTTTTATAAAAGTATACTATAATATCATTCAGTCACGCTGATATGGCTCAGTTGGTAGAGCAATTGATTCGTAATCAATAGGTCGCGGGTTCGAGTCCCGCTATCAGCTTCTCGCACCCGAAGATTTTCGGGTGTTTTTTATTGTAAAATGTTTTTTTGAAAATATATAATTTGGTATTGTATTATTTACATTCGTTTGATATAATGAACAAAATAAAGACTTTCCGCATTTTACTTTATAATTTTGGAGGTAATACAAATGACGAGTGAAAAGAAAAAGGTATTTGGTTTGAGTTTTCTGAGTGTTTTTCTCTGGGCATCTGCTTTTCCGTTGACGAAGGTGGCACAGCAGCAGTTTACGTCCATTCCTCTGGGTTTTCTGCGCTGTACGGTCGCAGCAATTTTTCTGATTATCATAGGGAAATGCTGTCATATCCGCCTGCCGCAGAAAAAGCACATTCCTTTGTTCTTTGTATCCGGCGGTCTTGGCTTTACGGGCTATATGATTACCTTTAACACAGGTATTCTGACACTGACCTCCGCAACCTCCAGTATTATCATTGCGGTAACCCCGATTCTGACTGCAATCGTAGCATCCAATCTATATAAAGAGAAAATCAAACCCATCGGCTGGGCGGCAATCGCGGCTGCGTTTATCGGTGTGCTGATTCTGCTTTTGTGGGAAGGCGTATTTTCCATCAATATCGGTCTTATCTGGACAGTCGGTGCGGCAATCGTATTCTGCGGCTATAATATCATGACAAGGAGGCTTTCTGCAATGGGCTATAATGCCTTAGAAATCGTAACCTACAGCATGATTTGCGGTGCCATTCTGCTTGGTTTCTGGGCGGGGGATGGACTGCATCAGCTGGCAGGTGCAAGCGTGAGCCACATCATTGCACTGATTTATCTGGGGGCTTTGCCCTCCGCAACGGCATATTTTACATGGGGCAAGGCAATGAGCTACGCGGAACGCACCAGTGAGGTAACAAACTTCATGTTTGTGACACCATTACTTTCCACCATCATGGGTTTTATCATTCTGCATGAGGTGCCAAATGCAGGCACATTTATCGGCGGCGCGATTATTATTATCAGTATCGTAGTCTTTAACCTGAAAGGGAAATGATTTTAAGAGGGGCTTAGATGTCCCTCTCTTTTTTTGTTTGCATTTTTGCGAAAAATGGTGTATCGTGTCTAAAGAGAAAGAAGGGGACAGCTTTGACAATACAAAAGAAAAAGGTCATCGGGTACAGCCTATTTACCATATTCCTTTGGGCTTCGGCATATCCGCTGACAAAAATTGCGCAGACACATTTTACGGTTGTGCCGCTGGCGTTTCTTCGCAGCTTCATTGCGGGGAGCTTCATGCTGTTCATCGGGAAATTCCAAGGAATGGCACTGCCGAAGAAAAAGCAAATTCCGTTATTCCTGCTTGCGGGGGCGCTTGGGTATGTGATTTATACGGTGGCAATGAATATCGGCTTGCAGACATTGCCTTCCGCAACGTGCAGCCTTCTGGTTGCTACATCTCCGATTATGACGGCAATAATTGCATCCAAGGTGTACCAAGAAAAAATCGGTCCGGTAAGTTGGATTTCAATTTTTATTGCTTTTTCAGGTGTTATGATTCTTCTGCTTTGGGACAGTCATGGCACGTTTTCCATTGATGCGGCAATGCTCTGGATGCTTCTTTCTGCCGCTTCCTGGGCAGGCTATAACATTATGACAAGAAAGCTGGTTGCCATGGGCTATACCTCCGCACAAATCACCTGTTTCAGCATGCTTGGAGCAGCGCTGTGGCTCTGCTTTTCTGCTATGCAGGGCTTTCGGGAGATGGTAACTGGAGAGCCGAAGCATTTTCTCGCCTTGCTGTATCTCGCAATCATCTCTAATGCCGTCGGCTGTATCCTCTGGGCGAAGGCTCTGGCGTATGCGGAAAAAACAAGCGAGGTGGCGAACTTTATGTTCCTTTCGCCGCTGCTGTCCACTCTGATGAGTTTTCTGCTTCTGCATGAGGTGCCGGGGATGGGAACCTTTGTCGGCGGCGCGATTATCATCTGTGGTCTGCTGCTTTTTAATCTGAAAGGGCAGAAAAAGGAATAACCGAAAAGAGAATGAAGAAAGAAAAGGATAAATCCTCATTTTTATTTGAAGATTTACCCTTTTTTAATTTGCTTTATTCTGTTGTGGGATTAGTATGCTCTGCCCCAGTAAACCATGTGCTTCGCAGGCTTGCCGCAGCATACGCAGACATCAGAGATTTCTTCCTGTTCAAAAGGAATACATCTGCTGGTTGCCGCTGTTCTTTCCTTGATGGCATCCTCACAGGCCTGATCGCCGCACCACATTGCTTTAATGAAGCCGGGTGTTTCGTTGATGATTTTTTCAAATTCATTCATTGTTTTTGCAACGTAGGTTCTGGATTCACGGTGTTCGGTTGCTTTTTTCAGCATATTTTCGTGAATTTCATCCAGAAGGGCAGGAACTCTTGTTTCCAGCTCATCCAGAGAAACGAAAATCTTTTCTCCGGTATCTCGTCTTGCCAGAACACACTGATTCTGTTCAATATCCTTGGGGCCGATTTCCAGACGAACGGGAATCCCCTTCATTTCATATTCGGAGAATTTCCAGCCTGCGGATTTATCAGAATCATCCAGCTTTACACGACAAACCTTTGCCAGTCTGTTTTTCAGCTCAGCTGCTTTTTCCAGTACGCCTTCCTTTTTCTGCGCGATGGGAACAATCATCACCTGTGTTGGTGCGATACGAGGGGGCAGAACCAGACCGCTGTTGTCACCATGCACCATGATGATTGCACCAATCATACGGGTTGTCATGCCCCAGCTTGTCTGGTGTACATACTGGAGCTTGTTTTCCTTATCGGTATACTGGATGCCAAACGCATGCGCGAAGCCGTCACCGAAGTTATGGCTGGTGCCAGACTGCAGTGGCTTCCCCTCATGCATCAGGGATTCAATGGTAAAGGTGTGTGCTGCACCTGCAAAGCGTTCCTTTTCTGTTTTTTCGCCCTTTATAACGGGGATTGCCAGTACATCACGGCAGAAATCCGCATAAATATTCAGCATCTGGATGGTTCTTTCCTGTGCCTCCTCTGCGGTTGCGTGTGCGGTATGACCCTCCTGCCACAAAAATTCCATGGTTCTCAGGAAGGGGCGTGTTGTTTTTTCCCAACGAACAACGGAGCACCACTGATTATACAGCTTGGGCAGGTCTCTGTAGGACTGCACGATGTTTGCATAATGCTCGCAGAACAGGGTTTCGGAAGTGGGACGGACACAAATGCGTTCCTCCAGCTTCTTTTCGCCGCCGTGGGTTACCCATGCAACCTCGGGCGCAAAGCCTTCTACATGATCTTTTTCCTTCTGCAGCAGGCTTTCGGGGATGAACATAGGCATATATACATTTTCTACGCCTGTTTCCTTGAAGCGGTCATCCAGCTGTCTTTGCAGAAGCTCCCAGATGGCATAGCCATAAGGGCGGATGATCATGCAGCCCTTCAAGCTGGAATATGCCGTCAGGTCAGCTTTTTTTACAACGTCCGTATACCACTGGGGAAAATCCACTTCCATATCGGTGATGGATTCTACAAATTTCTTTTCTTTTGCCATTTGATTTCCTCCTTAAAACTTTTCTGTACAGAGAATTTCTGAAAATAAAAAAAGCCTTCATCCCTCTGAAAAGGGACCAAGGTCATTCGGCGGTGCCACCCTTATTGATGCAAAAACGCATCCTCTCAAAGCCGTTAACGCCGCACTTACGCCGCATTTTCCCTGCGGAACTCAAGGGGCAGGTTCAAAAAGGCTTGCCGAGGCTCACATCAACCGCCTGTTTTCTGGGGGCAAGGAGGCTTTTTTACTATTCCCTGTCATTGTTTTTCACGGTTTCTATGATACCCCGAAAAAGCAGGCTGTGTCAAGGAGAAAGGGAAATTTCTTAAGAATTTCTTTCGGATTTTGTTAGAGGACTGCAAGATAGATATGATGGAAACGAGGAAACAGATTAGAAAAGATAGAAAAAGATTAGATACATGACTTTACTTGAAAGTAGAATTTCCCTGTGGTATGATACATCTATATCAGAAAAATAACCCGAAAAAAGGGAAAGGATAAAGAAAAATGAAAAAAATTTTGATTGTTGTGGATATGCAGAATGACTTTATTGACGGCTCTCTCGGCACACCTGAGGCGGAGGCGATTGTAGACAATGTGGTTGCAAAAATCAACACCTACACCAAGGATTGCGTGTATGCAACCAGAGACACCCATCAGGATAATTATTTGCAAACGCAGGAGGGTGAAAACCTTCCCATTGTGCATTGTATCGAAGGCACATACGGCTGGCAGTTGAATAAAAAGGTACAGGCGGCTCTGGGCAATGCCGTTGTGATGAATAAGCCATCCTTCGGCTCTTGGGAGCTGGCAGATATGATGGTCATGGAATTTGCAGGACTGCCTGCGGAAGAATGTGAAATTGAGATTATCGGTCTTTGCACCGATATCTGCGTGGTTTCTAATGCGCTGATTTTAAAGGCAAGACTGCCTGAGGTGAAAATCAGCGTGGACGCATCCTGCTGTGCAGGGGTAAGACCCGAAAGCCATGCGGCGGCATTGCAGACCATGCAGATGTGTCAGATTCATGTGCGGTAAAAAGCACCTTTTTGCAGAAAGAGAATCTTTTTTATAGGAATTTTTTTGTAAGGACGTGAGGGTATGAAGGACGAAAGATTAGAAAAGCTGGCAGATGTGCTGGTAAATTATTCAACAAAGGTGAAAAAAGGCGACCGCGTTGCTATTTCCGCGGAGGATGCGGCATTGCCGTTTATCAAGGCAGTCGCAAGGGCGGCAGTGAAAGCGGGCGCGCTGGTGGAATATTATATTGACGTTCCCGATGTGGATGCGGAGCTTCTGAAAAATGGGACAGAGGAGCAATATGCCAGAGAAAATATTCGTTTTGGTGCCTGCGCAAAAAGCGATGTCTGGATCAGCGCATGGGGCAGCGAAAACACAAAGACCATGCAGTCCATCGAAGCGGAGCGACTGAAACAGAAGCGTCTGGCGAATAAGGACAACCGCAAGATTTATTCCGAACGCATGGGAACGGGTGAGCTGCGCTGGTGCGGCACACAGTTCCCGACCAACGGGGATGCCCAAAATGCAGGCATGAGCCTGGAGGAATATGAGGATTTCGTTTACACCGCAGGCTATCTTTACGAGGAAGATCCTGTTGCAAAATGGCAGGAAATGGCGGCATGGCAGGAAAAATGGGCAAGCTATCTGGATGGAAAGAAGGAACTGCATATTCTTTCTAAGGATACAGATATTTTCGTGAACGTGGCAGGCAGAAAATGGATTAACTGCTGCGGGGATGCCAATTTCCCTGACGGTGAAATTTTTACCTCTCCTGTGGAGGATGGGATTAACGGCTATATCACCTTTTCCTATCCCGCCATCATGAATGGGAATGAATTTTACGAGGTACGCCTGACGGTAGAAAAGGGACGCATTGTGGATGTTTCCTGCAAAAATGAAGAAATGTTGGACACCCTGCTGTCCTATGTGGACACCGATGCAGGCTCCCGTTATTTCGGCGAGGTTGCCATCGGCACGAATTACGGGATTCAGCGGCACACGAAAAATATCCTGTTTGATGAAAAAATCGGCGGTTCCATGCACATGGCGATTGGCGAAGCCTTTCGGGAGGCAGGCGGCAAAAACGAATCTGCTATCCATTGG
>ERZ827101.1925-NODE-1925-length-20825-cov-15.343284_pt1 | contig 20825 bp, 19 predicted proteins | sample MGYA00519869_ERZ827101 | MGnify/ENA primary metagenome ERZ827101 (study PRJEB31778, sample SAMEA3449256) | human gut metagenome | biome: human gut; feature: human-associated habitat; material: faeces | place: United Kingdom | collected 2010/2012 ...
GCCCAGCTGGCGCTGTTTGAGGCCGAGATCCGGCTGGCGCTGGAACTGGACAAGCCTATCATCGTGCACGACCGCAGCGCCCACGCCGATGTCTACGCCCTGCTGAAAAAGTACCGGCCCAAGGGCATCGTCCACTGCTATTCCGGCAGCGCCGATGATGCGCTCTGGCTGGCAGAGCAGGGGCTCTACATCGGCTTTGGCGGGGCCTGCACCTTCAAGGGGGCCAAGCGTGCCGCCAAGGCCATTGCCGCCCTGCCGCTGGAACGCATCGTCCTGGAAACCGACTGCCCCTATATGGCCCCGGAACCTGTCCGCGGCACCCGCTGCGACAGCTCCCTCATCCGCTATGTAGGCGAGTATATCGCCAGCATCAAGGGTGAGGAACCGGAGCAGGTGTTCCGGCAGACGGTGGAGAATGCCTGCCAGGTGTATAACCTCTCCGTCTGAAACCGGCAGCAGCCGTGCACAGAGGGCAGGTTGGGCAGAGCAGGCCTATCCGTTATCTACAAAAGCATTATGCTTCTGTATAAATCAAGTAACAAACTACAAATTGTCAATTAAGGAGATATCACTTATGAAAGCTCGTATTCCGCAGCACCGTGAATTCATCATCAACTTCCCCGACACTGTTGACAACGCCAAGGCCAACGAGGGCTGGGCAAAGCTGCAGCAGATCGTGGAGGACTACAAGAAGGACCACAACGGTGCTTCCGTCTACGCACCCAGCTTCATCGAGGACTGCGAGCCTGCCGTCAAGAAACTGCAGGAAGAGTATGGTTTCGAGTACACCGTTGAATACGTGAAGTAAGTTCTGAGTTTTCAGTATATTGCATTAAAAAGAGCAGAGCGTCTGGCCAGTTGGCTGGAGCGCTCTGCTCTTTGTTTTATTCCAGGTACTGCGGCAAATTCCATGAGCCGTGCAGTACACGGTGGATCTCCACCACCTTGACGTTCTCATTGACATGGTAAAACACCAGATACTGGTCTGCCACCAGCTTGCGGTAGGTCGGGTCAAGGGCATAGACTTCACACATCCGTGGGGTATCCCCCAGCTTTGTGATCTTTTCCCGCATTTCTTTCAGCACACGGCGGGCCGTTTGGGGATAGAAGCCGGACAAATACCGGGCAATGTCATTCAAGTCCTGTACAGCAAGGGGCAGGTATTTGATCTTATACGTCATACTGTTCGTGGAGCGTCTCCCATACGCTTTCATGCTCTGTCCACTGCGTGTTGGGGTCTGCCGCCTGCTGTTTTGCCTTGGCAAGCTCCTCGGCAACATACCGCTGGTGCATGAACTCCTCATACTTGGCGTAGTCCTCAATGTTGATGAGGACGGATTCCCCACGACCATGATTTGTGATAATAACATGATTGTGGTCTTTCAACATCTCTGAAATTTCAGCGTAGTGGTTGCGCAGATCACGGGATGGGCGAACAAATGTCTGCATCATAAGTGACACCTCCTGTCAAAAGCATTGTATCACATTATGACTACATATACAAGGATCATTACAATCGTTTTATTTCAGTTCCATATTGATGGACTTTTCCGTAAAGCCATAGTTCCGGTACATCTCATACGCCATTTTATTTTTAGCGTTCACCTGCAGTTCAATGGTGTCACATCCCTTTTCCGCTTTGAGCTGCTTCACCTTATCAAAGAACTGGTGCCCGATGCCCTTCCCGCGATACGCCTCATCCACCGCCATGGTGCTGACGAACAAAATATCTTTCGTCACCTGTGCCGGGCTTTCCACATGGCGCTTGAAGACTTCCAGAACACCAACAACGATGCCGTCCGTCTCGGCAATATACCAGCTGTCCCCTTTCAGGAGTTCGCCAAACAGTTCCTTTGTGATCAATGGGCTGGCCGGCTTGTAGACATCCGGCCGCCACTCGACATGCATCTGCTGGACCTGATCCATAATAGCAGAAAATCGGTCATAATCCTGCATCTGTGGGGTACGAATCGTAATTTTCATCTCGTTTTCTCCTTGTTGTATCAAAAATACCCTGTCTGACACGGTTTCGGGTCCAGACAGGGTATTTTGAGTTTCTTTTCAGTTGCCCGCTTCCACCTTGCTCAGCAGGATACGGTCATTGTCCAGGGCCTTGCCGGCATTCTCGCGGAACTTTTCCAGCAGGTCGTCCACGGTCATCTTACTGCGCTCCTCGCCCTTGACATCGAACACGATGCGGCCGCCGTCCATCATCAGGGTGCGGTTGCCCAGCTCGAGGGCCTGATGCATGTTGTGGGTGACCATCAGGCAGGTGATCTTTTTCTCTGCCACGATGCTCTTGGTCAGCTCCAGCACCTTCTCCGCCGTGGCAGGGTCCAGGGCGGCAGTGTGCTCGTCCAGCAGCAGGAGCTTGGGGGTAACGAGGGTGGCCATGAGCAGGGTCAGCGCCTGCCGCTGGCCGCCCGAGAGCAGACCCACCGGCTGCTTCATCCGGTCCTCAAGGCCCATGTTCAGCAGGGCAAGTTTTTCCCGGAACAGCTCCTTATCCTTGCGGGAGATGCGGGAGAAGATGGCGTGGGGGGCGGTTCCTGCCCGGAGATAGGCCAGCGCAAGGTTTTCCTCAATGGTCATATTGGGGGCCGTGCCCTTGAGGGGGTCCTGGAACAGGTGGCCGATGACCTTGCTGCGCTCATACTCGGGCGCAAAGGTAATGTCCTGCCCGCCCAGCACGATGCTGCCTTCGTCGGCAATGAAACCGCCGGTGATGGCGTTGAACATGGTGGATTTGCCTGCGCCGTTGGAGCCCACGATGGTGGCAAAGTCGCCTGCCTCCATGTGCAGGCTCACACCGTTCAGGGCCACTTTTTCGTTGACGGTGCCGGGGTTAAAGGTCTTGTGCAGGTTGTTCAGTTCCAGCATTTCCATCTCAGTGCACCTCCTTCCGGGCATTGTGCTTGCGCTGCTCAAAGGCAAACTTTGCCCGGATGGCGGGCATCGAGATGGCCACAGCCACGATGAGGGCGCTCACCAGCTTCATGGCGGCGGCGGGCACATTGAAGCGCAGGGCCACGGCCACGATAAAGCGATACAGGCAGCTGCCGAACACCACGCCCAGCACCCGGCGCACCATGGTGCGCTTGCCCACCAGCGTTTCGCCGATGATAAGGGAAGCCAGTGCAATGGTCACCATGCCGGTGCCCACGTTGATGTCGCTGCTCTTCTGGTACTGGGCCAGCAGGCCGCCGGAAAGGGCGGTCAACGCGCCCGAGATGCACAGGCCCACTGTGATGGTGAAGGCCGGGTTGATGCTGGAGGCCCGCACCATGGCGGCATTGTCGCCGGTGGCGCGGATGGAAAGGCCCAGCCGGGTGCCCAGGAAACCCACCATGGCGGCACAGGCGATCACAATGACCGCCGCCGCGATGACCAGCTTATACCAGCCGCCCGTAAAGGCCAGTGCGGATTTTGCCAGCGAGAATACCGTATCGGTCTTGACAAGGGACATCGTGGACGAAAAGCCCATGACCGCCAGATTGATGGTGTACAGACCGGTGTTCACGATGATGCCTGCCATGATGCTCTCAACACCCAGACGTGTCTGCAAAAAGGCGGTGACAAAGCCCGAACACACACCCGCTGCCATGGCCGCGAACAGGGCCAGGATGGGGTGGCCTGTCAGCGCCACCTGACAGGCCACGGCACAGCCAAGGGTGAAGCAGCCATCGGTGGACAGGTCGGCAATGTTCAGGATCGAATAGCTCAGAAACAGCGCCAGCGCCACCAGACCGTAAATGCAGCCCAGCTCCAGCGCCGTCTGGATCACGTTGAGCGAAAAGATACTCGCCAGCATGGTTGATGTACTCCTTTTTAGAAATTCTCCTGCGTGGTCACTACCACAATTTCGGTGCAGTAGGGCTTGAAGGCTTCCTTAATCATGTTCAGGGTATTGTCGTCCATGCCCAATGCTGCGGCCGTTTCTGTATTGATGGTCACGATGCCGTTGTCGAAGGTCTGATAGGGCAGGTCGGCGGTGGTCTTACCCTCGCAGAGCAGCTCCACCACCATATCGGCGGTGGCCTCGCCCAGCTGGACGTAATCCACGCCGTAGCCCACAAAGGCACCGTTCAAAGCAAAGCTGTCCGCGCCGGTGAAGTGCTGGATCCCTGCCTCCAGGAAGGTCTCATAGATGGACAGCTCGGCGGTCATCACGGTGTTGTCGGTGGGGGTGAACACTGCCTTGACACCGGCGGCCACAAGGGCCTCGGCAGCCATCTGCACCTCGGCGGTGGTGGTACCGTTCTTTTCAATGTACTTGATGCCCTTGCTGTCGCAGAACGCCTTGGCATCGGCGATGGCCTGGGTGGAGGCATCCTGGCTCAGGTCGTACAGCAGGCCGATGGTGTCGATGTCGGGGTTGATGGCAGTGATGAGGTTCATAATGGCCTCGGTGTTCAGGGCATCGGAGGTGCCGGTGATGCCCTCCTCCCCGTCAAACCCGGCGGAAACAGGATCGGTGACGGCAGAGTAGACCACAGGGATGTCGGTGTCCTCCACAGCGGCCAGCATGGTGGCGGCGGTGGGGGTGGCCACGGCCACAATGACATCTACCTGGTCGGCCACGAGGTCTGCACCGATCTGGTTCAGGTTGGACTGGTCAGCCTGGGCGTTGGCGTAGTAATCGGCATAATCGAAGGTCACGCCCTTCTCCGCGCCCACCTCATCCAGGCGGCTCTCAACAGAGGCCACGATCTGGTTCAGGGATGCATGATCCACATAGTTGACGATGCCCACCTTAAAGGTCTGGCCTGCCTTAGAAGCGGCGGCAGCGGAACCGGCAGCGCTGGAAGCGGTGCTGGATGCTGCGGCAGAAGAGCCGGAGGAGCCGCAGCCGGTCAGGCCCAGTGCGGATACGACAGCGGCTGCGGCGGTAGCCTTCAGGAAGCTGCGGCGGGAGATCATGTTCATGGTTTTCATAGCGGTTGCTCCTTTCCCGGAGCGGGCGGCCCAAAAAATAAAACCCGCTCCACCTGCGGAACGGGTAAAATAAAAACGGCCCCGTCCCTGTGTGTTCATCCACAAGGACAGAGTCGAGAAATTCGAATCTGCGGTGCCACCTTGCTTGCTCCGCTCGTCTTCCCACCATGGAAAACTGCAGGAGCCCCTCAACGGAGAGCCAACACTCCCCTGCCCTGTAACGGAGGCTTCCGTCCCAAGCTACTAAAGGCACTGCCCTGTTCGCCCGGCCCTCGGCGGCCCACGAACTCTGCCCCGCTCTCTGCCCGTTTTCACCATTCGGGCTCACTGTAAGTGCGCTTGCAGGTTCTCTTCCGCCTCATCGGTTTGTTGATTGCATTATACGCTTTATTTTCATAAAGTCAAGAGGGAATTTTTCATTTTTTGGGCCACAAAGATGAAATGCTTCTTGGATGTTCCGCAGCAGCCCTCCTGCCCAAATCTCCCCGGTGCGGCCCGGGCAGCTCTGCCGGGGCAAAAGAAGCCTTCTTCCAGCCATAGGTCATACTTTCTCTCCGCTCCGGGACGCATTTCCACTTTCAGTATCCCCGTTGCTGCGCACAAAGTTCGCAGTTTCTGCCACAGATTCCACACTATTTTTATTCTTTTCCCGAGTTTTGCTCTAAATTCTCTTCAAAGGGCTTGACAGAAAAATGTTTTTTGCGATAAACTAATTCTATGAAATATTTTCGTTGTATCCAACGATGTCAAACATGCAACTCGGAGAGGACACTACCACCATGTCGATGACCCTGAATCCCGTCAACGAAGCCGCTTTTCAGAAAGCTGTACAGTCTCTGGAGACCCTGAACCGGGCCGCCGTGTTCCACCCCACCGGCACCGGCAAAAGCTGTATTGCCTGGAAGGTGGTGGAGGCTCACCCCCAGACCACCTTTTTCTGGCTGGTGGCCGGTGCACAGCGTCTGGCCCTGCGGCAGGCAGAGCTGACACGCTACAACGGCGGCACCCTGCCCGGCAATGTCCGCTTCTGTGATTGCGAAAAGCTGGCCGCCGCCACCCCGGAGCAGTGGGTGCGGCTGGGGGAGCAGAAACCCGGCTGCATCGTGCTGGACTGCTACCATGAGTTGAGCGCCGTGTGTTGGGCACAGTCGGTGCAGAAGCTGCTGCGGATGTGCCCCCAGGCAAAGGTGCTGGGGCTGGGTGTGCCCAACGGTGCCCCCGTCTGCGCCGCCGCGCAGGAGCTGTTTGCCGACTGCATCGTCTCCCACATGACTGTGGCCGAGGCCATGGCCGCCGGGACCATGCCGGTGCCCTCGGCCTATGCAGCCCTGCTCTGGCCTCAGGAGGAGGAGCTGGCCACCCTGCGCGCCCGGATCAAAAATCTGTGTATGCCCAAGGGCGACACCTCCCTGCGCGTTCAATATGAAGAGCTGAGCTGGTCTCTGCGTCAGGTGGAAAACCTGACCGTTCTGCTGCCCCGCCTGCTCAGCGATACCAGCGGCCATTATCTGGTCCTGTTTGAATCCGCCGCCTATCAGGAAAAGCTGGGCACGGAGCTGGAACAGCTGCTGCGCACTGTGGACCCTGCCGTCCGCTTTTACGCCGCGGATCACGCCTGCTTTGCGGATTCTGCCGCCGTGGAGACCTTCCTCTCCGATACAGCCCCCGGCCCCAAGGTCCTGCTCTGCGTCAACGCGCCGGGAGTCCAGCAGCCGCTGGAGGGGCTGGCCGGGGTCATTCTGGTGCGCCAGTCCAGCCTGATGTCCACCTTCAAGCAGATGCTCTGCCGCGCGCTGGTGGCTGCCGGCAGCCGCAGCGTGCCGGTGTTTGACCTTGTGGCGCAGTTCGAGGGGCTGGGCAACGGCCGCACCCTGCAGCGTGACTGCACCGAGGCCATGACCAGAGCCGGCAGCAAAACGCCGGGCTTCCGGCAGGAGCGCCCCATGCAGCAGACCTACCGCCTGTACGGCAAGCTGCGCCGGGAGATGGAGGCCCGCTGGGAGGTGCTGTGTCAGGCCGCCGCCGATGCCTCCGCCAAAGAGGGCACCCTGGAGCTGCCCCGGAGCTATACCATCCACAGCGGCGTGCCCGTGGGCAAGTGGCTCGAGCTCCAGCGGCAGGTACAGGCCGGGCAGCGCCCGGGCCGCCTGACGGCTGAGCAGGCCGCCAAGCTGGAAAAACTGGGCATCCGCTGGAACCACCGGCTGGAAGCTGCCTGGGAAAAAGGCTTTGCCTCCGCACAGAAATACCGCACCGAGCACGGCGACCTGCTGGTGCCGGTGCGCTACCGCGATAAAAATGATTTTGCACTGGGCGAATGGATCGTCTACAACCGCCAGCGCTATCTGGGCGGCAACCTGACCCAGAACCGCATCGAGCGGCTGGAAGCCATCGGCATGGTGTGGAGCACCTCCAACGACCTGTGGGAGCAGAACTATGCCGCCGCCACCCAGTATTATCTGGAGCACGGCGATCTGGAAGTACCCATCAAGTACGAAACGCCCTCCGGCTTCGGTCTGGGGGTCTGGCTGGGGGCCCAGCGCGCCGCTCACAAGGCAGGCGAGCTGCCTCAGGAACAGGTGGAGCGGCTGGACGCTCTGGGCATGGACTGGACCAACCGCAACGACCGCAAGTGGATGTCCCTGTACGATGTTGCCGCCGCCTACTACCATGAGCACGGCAACCTGAACGTCCCCTCGGAGTATGTCACGCCGGACGGAGTACTGCTGGGCAAGTGGGTGGCGCGCCAGCGCTATGCCTACCTGAACCCGGACCGGTCCAGCGCCCGGGTCACCCCTGAGCGCAAGGCCCTGCTGGACAAACTGGGCATGGTGTGGGAAAAGTATGACCCTTGGCAGGAGCGCTATGATCTGGCTCTGGCCTACAAGACAGAGCACGGCGATCTGGAGATCCCCTCTGTCTACAAGACCGCCGACGGTGTTTGGCTGGGCAGCTGGGTCAGCCGCCAGCGGCAGGCCCTGAACTCCGGCAGCAGTGCCTTGAGCAGTGAGCGCCGCAAGCTGCTGCGCATCCTGTTCAAGGGCGAGCGCCGCCCCAGTGATCCCGCTGCTGACCACGGCACCGTGCGCGAGGCCAACTGGGAGCGGAACTTCCGCAGTGCTGCCCGCTACGCCCGCAAGTACAAACATCTGCTGGTCCCCGCCAGCTATGTGGACAGCGATGGTGTCCGGCTGGGCGTGTGGATCTCCAACCAGCGTGCAGCCCGCAAGAACCGCCCGGATTCCTATCAGGTCACGCCCGCCCACATCAAAAAGCTGAACAGCATCGGCATGGTGTGGGATGCCCGGGATGCCAAGTGGGGAACCGCCTATCAGCAGGCCAAGGCCTACTACAAGGCCCACGGCAACCTCCACGCCGCCGCCAACTACAAATCCGACGAGACCGGCTTCTGCCTGGGCGACTGGCTCCGCCGGATGCGGGAGTGGGATACCGCCCACGACCCCAAGCTCACCCCTGAGCGCCGCGCAATGCTGGATAAGATCGGGATGGAGTGGAGCGAATAAGAGAAAAAAGCCACCGGTTTTTACCGGTGGCTTTTCTGATGCAGATTACAGCTGATCCAGCTCCTGCTGCAGCTGGGCCAGCGCATTGCGGATGGGCAGATGCTGGGGGCAGGCCGCCTCGCACTTGCCGCAGCGGACGCAGTGGCTGGCCTTTTCGGCATCGGGGAAGTGGGCTTCCCACTGGTGCTTGATGGCCTCGGGCTGGCCGAACATCCCCAGCTTGTTCCAGATGCTGAAGTTGTCCGGGATGTCCACCCCCATGGGGCAGGGCATACAGTACCGGCAGCCGGTGCAGCCGATCTTGATGCGGCTGTGCAGGAAGGCGGCGGTCTGCTCCACCGCGGCGGTCTCTGCAGCGGTCAGCGGCTCAAAGCGGGCAAAGGTGTCCAGGTTATCCGTGAGCTGGTCCTCGGCGCTCATGCCCGAGAGGATCACATGGACGTTCCGGTGGCTGCCCACCCAGCGCAGGGCCCAGGAGGCATCCGAGGCTTCGGGCCGCAGGGCCCTGAGGGGTGCTTCGGCCTCCGGGGGCAGGTTTGCCAGCGTACCGCCCTTGATGGGCTCCATGATGATGAGGGGGATGTTCAGCTCCTCGGTCAGCTGATAGCCGCGGTCACCCGAGATCTCCTCGGCACGGTCATCGGTGTCCAGATAGTTATACTGCAGCTGGCAGAAATCCCAGGGCTGATCCCGCAGGATGTGCTCAAGGCCCGCCGCGTTGTCGTGGCAGGAGAAGCCGAAGCTGCGGATGCGGCCCAGCTTTTTCTGCTCCCACAGCCAGTCCACGATGCCCATTTCCTTGGCCCGGTCGTACCGGGCGGCGTGCAGGGAGTGCAGCAGGTAGAAGTCGATGTATTCCACGCCCAGCCGCCGGAGCTGCTCTTCAAAGATGTGCTGGGCCTCCTCCAGGCTCCCGCACTGCCACAGCGGCATCTTGGTGGCAAGATAAAAGCTTTCCCGGGGCCACTTTGCAATGACCCTGCCCACAAAGGGCTCGCTCTGGCCGCCGTGGTAGGGGTAGGCGGTGTCAAAATAGTTCACGCCCGCATCCCGCGCGGCGTTCAGCAGCGCTTCGGCCCGGGGCTCGTCAATGGCTCCCTCCGGTGTGGTGGGGAACCGCATACAGCCATAGCCCAGCAGGGAGGTGCGGATGCTCTCCCCTGCGCCGTTCTGCTTTTTCCATGCTCTGTATTCCATCTCTTTTGTGCAGCTGGCTGCCGTGTTCCAGCCGCTCCTCCTTTTGTCCCCAGTATACCGGAAAAATCCCGCGCTGACAAGAAAGATGTTCCGCTTCTTGTTCTGCCGCCGGAAATATGGTATACTTATAATCCAAATTTTATCATGTTATCAACTAAATCAGATAGCGCTAAGGAGTATCATGGAACCTTTCAACACCCCTTTGAAGATCAGGGAGATCTCACTGCCCCACCGGGCAGTGTTCGGCCCCATGGCGGGCTTTACCGATGCCCCGGCCCGGCGGCTGATGGCCCAGCACGGAGCCGGTTTTACCGTCAGTGAGATGGTGTCCAGCCGGGCGCTGGTATATGGCGACCACAAAACCGTCAGCCTGCTCAAGGCCGAACCCAACGGTGCCCCCTACGGCGTGCAGATCTTTGGCGAAGTGCCCGAAATCATGGGGCAGGCCGCTGCCGCCGTGGAACAGTACGCGTTCGATTTTCTGGACATCAACATGGGCTGCCCGGCCCCCAAGATCGTCTCGGGCGGGGCGGGCAGCAAGCTGATGCTTGACCCCGACCGCTGCGGCCGCATTGTGGAGGAAGTGGTCAAAAACACCTCCCGCCCCGTCACCGTGAAGATGCGCAAGGGCTGGGACGCGGAGCACGTCACGGCCGTGGAATGCGCCAAAGCCTGTGAGCAGGCGGGCGCGGTGCTCATCGCCGTCCACGCCCGCACCCGGGAGCAGATGTACACCCCGGGCATCGACCCGTCCATCATTGCGGCGGTGAAGGATGCCGTCCATGTTCCCGTGCTGGGCAACGGCGATATCCGCACCGCCGAGGATGCTGTGCGGATGGTGGAGGAGACCGGCTGCGACGGCGTGATGATCGCCCGGGCCGCCCTGGGCGATCCATGGCTTTTTGAGCGGGTGAACGCCGCGCTGGAGGGCCTGCCCGCCCCCAAGGAGCCGAACCTGCAGGCCCGGATGAACGCCCTGCGCCGTCAGGTGGAGGAGATGGTGGAGCAGAAGGGCGAGTTCGTTGCCATGCCCCAGGCCCGGGCCCAGACCATGCACTACATGAAGGGCCTGAAGGGGGCCGCCAGCCTGCGGCGCTACTGCTGTGAGCTGAGCCGCCTCTCTGACCTCGACCCCCTCATCGACGCGGTGTTCGAGCAGCAGCGCAGGGCCGCGCAGGACCCCGATGACACCCGCGAGGTGCCGTTCCCGTAAGCGGGAAATTTCCGATACTGAAAAGAGGACTGACGCATGACTGCATTTCATTCTTCGCCCCGGATGCTGGGACAGAAGCAGGATAAGTTCTGGCTCACCGTGGGGCTCTGCGCCCTGACAGCCGCCCTCATCTTCCTGCCGTTCTATCTGCTGGACGGCGGCTTTTTCCACTATGCAGGCGATTTCAACAGCCAGCAGATCAGCTTTTACCGCTACATGAACGGCTTTCTCAAGGGGGCAGGCTACCCTGCCGGATACGGAGGCGTGAAGAATACCTTTTCCTGGGCAACTGACCTGGGCAGCGGAACCATGAACGCCTATTCGTTCTACCTGTACGGCTCCCCCTTCTTCTGGTTTTCCCTGCTCTTCCCGCAGAACTGGCTCCCCTACCTCATGGTGCCGCTGCTGGTGCTCAAGTTCGCGGTGGCGGGCGGCGGCGCGTATCTGTACCTGCGCCGCTACGTCAAAGACCCGAACTTTGCGGTGCTGGGTGCGGCCCTCTACGCCTTTTCGGGCTGGGGGCTGTACAACATCTTCTTCAACCACTTCATCGATGTGCTGGCCCTCTTCCCCTGGATGCTCTGGGCACTGGATGAGACCATCTACGAGCGCCGCCACGGGTGGTTCGCCTTCTGGGTGGCGGTGAACCTGCTCAACAACTACTTTTTCTTTGTGGGGCAGGTGCTCTTCCTTGTCATCTACTTCGTCTGCAAGCTCTCCGCCGGGGAGTTCCGGCTCACGCCCCGCCTCTTCGGTCAGCTGGCCTTTGAGAGCCTGCTGGGCGTGGCACTGGGCTTTGTGGTGCTCTGGCCCACTGTCCTCAGCGTGCTGCAGAACCCGCGCACCATCGATCTTTCCTCCGGTTGGGGCTTTCTGACCTATTCCAAGCCCCAGCAGTATCTGGCCATCCTGCTGAGCTGGGTGCTGCCCCCGGATTCCCCCTATATGACCTCCATCTGGTCTGAGGGCATCATCAAATGGACCAGCATGACAGCCTATCTGCCCCTGTGCAGTCTGGCCGGTGTGGTGGCCTACTGGCGTGCCCGGCAGGGCGACAGCAAAAAGCGGATCATTGCCGTCTGCATGGTATTTGCGCTGGTGCCCATCCTGAACAGCGCGTTCTATGCCCTCAATTCCAGCTACTATGCCCGGTGGTTCTATATGCCGGTGCTCATCCTTGCGGCCATGACGGTGAGCGCGTGGGAGGACCCCAGCCTCGACCTCGCCCGCCCCGCCCGGAGCATTGCCTTTGTGATGATCGCCACGCTGGCCTTTGCACTGGTGCCCGTGCAGGATGCCACCACCAAAGAGTGGAGCCTGAGCGTGCTGCAGAATCCGGGCCAGTACTGCGCCGTGCTTGCCTTTGGTCTGGGCGGGCTGGCCGTCTACCATTGCATCTGCAGGCGCTGGCAGCAGCGCAGGGTCTTTGCCCGCCGCCTGCTGGCCGGTGTGCTGGCGTTCAGCTGCCTGTTCGGCATCGTCCACATCGGCATTGGCAAGTTCGGCCAGTGGAACACCGACAGTGACCTTGTGGAGCAGTACATCAACGCGCTGGCCCTGAAGGAGGATCTGCCCGAGGGCGACTGGCGCATTGACACCTACAAGACCCACGACAATCTGGGCCTGTGGCTGGACAAGAGCTGCCTGCAGTATTTCGGCAGCACCGCCGCTCCCAGCATCCTCAGCTTCTACCCGGCACTGGGGGTCAAGCGGGATGTGCGCAGTCAGCCCGAGCTCTCCAACTACGCCCTGCGCGGCCTGCTCAGCGTCAGATACCTGCTGACCACACTTGCGCATCAGAAGCAGTTCCGCGCTGAGGCCGATGAGGGCTGGGCGTATTACGATACCCTGGACGGCTATGTTCTCTACGAGAACCAGAACTACGTTCCCATGGGCTTCACCTACGATTACTACCTCACCGAGGCCCAGTACGAGGACACCGTGACCCCCACCCGCTCCAACCTGCTCATGCGGGCACTGGTGCTCACTGAGGAGGATGCGGTGGCCTACGGGCAGTACCTCACGCCCCTGCCCACGGCAGAGCTCAACGACCTGACCTACACCCGCTACACTCAGGACTGCGCCGACCGCCGGGCCTCTGCCTGCACCGCCTTTGAGATGACCAGCGCAGGCTTCCACGCTGAAGCCACGCTGGACAGGGCCAACCTGATGTTCTTCTCCGTGCCCTACGATGACGGCTTCACAGCCTATGTGGACGGGCAGGAGACCGAGATCCTGCGGGTGGACGAGGGCCTGATGGCCGTCCTCTGCCCCGCCGGAACGGTCACCATCGACTTTGTCTATCAGCCGGACGGCATCCGCCTGAGCCGGACTGTCACCCTTGCCGCCCTGCCCGTGTTCCTGCTCTACACCGGGTACTTTGCCTGGGACGAAAAGAAAAGACGGAAGCATTAAAAAAGCCGCCGCTCCAAAAAGCGACAGCTCAAAGAAAAGCTCAAATGAAAGAAGGTATCCTATGGGCCCCTGGTATTACGAGGTCGTCAGCTTTGACGGCGATTATGTCAACCTGCGCCGCACCGACATTGAAAGCGATGAGCTGAATCCCGTTGCGCTGGCCCTGCTGCCGCCCGAGATCGAGGTGGGCAGCAAGGTCAAGTGCGAGTATTTTCAGTATGAGGTGATCGGCTGAACCTCTCCGTCATCCCGGCGGGATGCCCCCTCTCCTAATAGGAGAGGCAAGCCTCCCTATTAGGGGAGCTGGTGCGAAGTGCCTGAGAGGTTCGCCAGCGCCGCCGCCAGCAGCATTCCGATGGGTGCGCTGATCCAGCTGGACATCCAGAAGCCTGCAAAACCGATGCGGGGCACCAGGATCACACAGGCCAGCAGGTTCAGGGCGATCTGCCCCAGGCTGGAGGCCAGATACAGCCCCATCTTCTGGGCACCGCGCAGGCGGGCCTCGAACAGATGCTTCTGTGCCACAAACAGGTAGGTCACCGACTCAAAGGCCAGCATGGTGCAGCCATAGCTGGCCGCTGCCGGGTCGGTGGTAAAGAGCCGGAGCAGCGGCCCCCGCAGGCCGATGCAGACCGCCACCACCCCAAGCGAATACACCAACAAGATCCGCCGCCCTTCCCGCAGGCCCTCTTTCACACGGCCCGGCTGAAGGGCGGCTGTGTTTTGCGCAATAAAGAACACTGTGGACTGCACAAAGCCGAACACCGGCATCAGCAGCAGGCTGGACAGCTTGCCTGCGCAGGAGAAGCCTGCAATGGCTTCCACACCCAGGCCGCCCAGCAGCCCCTGTTTGACCGTGGTGATGATGGTGCCGCTGGCCTGCTGGACACTGTTGGGGGCCGACAGCCGGAAGATATCCCTGGCATAACGCGCCTTGAGCATCCGGGGCGAGAAGGCCGCGTCCATCTGGGTGCGGCGCAGAAACGCCACCATGTAAACTGCGCCCGCCACCTGCGCCGCCGCTGTGGCAGCCGCCGCACCGGCCACCCCGAAGGGCCCCACCAGAACAAGGTCAAGCACAATGTTCATCACGCTGGTCGCCACAATGACCTTGAGCGGCGTTTTGGAATCGCCGCAGCCCATGACACACTCCTTGCTCAGATCATAGGGCATCAGAAATGGCAGTCCCAGCAGATAGATGTGCCCATAGAGCACAGCGGTATCCAGGATCTCCGCAGGCGTGTTGATCAGCCGCAGCAGGGCCGGCAGGGTCACAAAGCCCACTGCCGTGGTCAACAGGGCGATGACCTCATCCACGAACAGCAGGTTGTACAGCAGCTCGGTCATCTCATGCTTTGTGGCAGTGGGCTTGCCCGCCGCCACCAGCAGGCCGCCGCCCAGCTCCATGCCGCCGGAGATGAACAGAAAGATCATCAGCACCGTGGAAGCGTTGGACACTGCCGCCAGCGCATCGGCATCCAGCCGCAGGCCGATGATCATGGTATCGGCCACGGCGTAAAACTGTGTTGCCACCATGCTCAGGATAATGGGCAGCGCGTACCGCAGCAGCGCGGGCCGCACTGCCCCGGTCAGCAGAGAATTCTCTTCGTTCACACAAACACCCTCTTTTCACAAAAAAATAAAACCCGCAGGGAACCTGTCGCCCAGGCCCCCTGCGGGTTCTTTTTCAGTTGCGCCAGCAGGAGTCGAACCTACGATGGGGGAGTCAAAGTCCCCTGCCTTACCGCTTGGCGATGGCGCATTATCGTTATTTTTCTTTTCTTTGAATCATCAGGTAGCCTTATTGGTCACCTTATAATTTCAAATTCAGCAAGAATTGTGTGTGCTTTCAAGAGATTACTATGCTATTTTAACTGAACATTTGCATTGTGTCAAGACGATTCGCTCTAAATTTTGCTCAAATGGTCACCTTATCATAAGGCTACCACATCCAGTGTTATGCTGGTGTAGTAGCCTTTTTACATTTAACTTTAACAGAGTGCTGTTATTAATCCTCTTTGATTTCCATATTCTCTAAACCAAACTCTACACACAACTGAATCAGCTCATTGCGGCTATGTCCAGTACGAGCAGTAATGGCATCCAGACGCTTTATAGTATCTTCTGAAAGGCGCACAGAGACAACGGCAGTCTTACCCAATGCAGCCCGGCGAGGACGAATTATCAGTTTTTTATTTGAATAGTTCTCCATAATGCACCTCTTTCTACTACAAGTGTAGCCAAAAGAGATTGAAATTTGTAGACTACAATTATAAGAATCGCACTATAAGTGTATATATTTGTAGTTTAATGATGTATAATTAATTAAAAGGGAACGGAGGTGTGTAAAACAAGCTAATCGGTGCAATTTGCTGATAAGAACTTAGGGAGGAATCAAATTATGAAAAAAAGAATATCTGCACTAGCTATAGTTTGGATACTGATAGTGTCTATCTCTTTAGCTTCCTATGCTTCACCCAGATTAAATATGAATGTGTTCGAGAATGCAGAGGATATAACCGTAAAATATGATGATATGTCAAAAGCAACGACAATAAGCTCAACTTCATTGTTAAAGGGTGAAGGAGACATTCGACTTGATTATGACTACGATTACGTATCTATCTATCCAAGGATTATTGCAATTACTTCAGCAGATGAATACACATGGAACATTGACTATTTTGCAAAGAACTGGATGTTTATAGAAAAGGTTTCCATAAAGGTTGGAGAGCATGTATATACGTTTACGGATTTTACAACCAGCAGAAAGGTGTACTCCGATGGAACAATTCAAGAGCATCTAGCATTTGCCATTACAAATGATTCTACATCTTTTATGCAAGATTTAATTGAGCATCGCAATGAGAAAATAAAAGTTCGGTTAAGTAGTGATTCGGAACGAGTTGACTTCTTTTTACCTGATAATGTAAAAGATGGTATGATTAACGTGTATAACCTTTATTCGATGGCAGGTGGAATGAATTATGAGAACATGAAACTCATAACAGCGGTTGAAGATACGAAAGTTACAATGCGTTCTAATTGAGATTGGAGATAATGCGATGAAAAAGAGATTTGTTTCTTGTATGATTACAATGGTACTAGCAATATCTATTGCAGTATCAGCATTTGCAACAGAAAATCTTAATTTGAAAGTTTTTCATGGTGAGGATGATATTACGGTTTTTCCATCTACAGATGGAGATGTTACTATTAGTGTTGATTCGATGGGAAAAAGTACAAAAGGCACAATCGTGGTTAACAATACCATTGTTCATTTTCTCCCAATGGTGATTGCTTCTCAGAAGTATGATCTGTTTTGTGTGACAGTTGTCTTTTTTTCACTAGATAAAGCCAATATTAATGAAATCTATTTTAAAATTGGAAATAATCTTTATCAGTTTGGAAAGATACAGATGCAAAATGCATGGGACAATGAGTTAAACTGTTACAACGAAACAATGATGTTCCCAATTGATAGAAACTCTATTAATTTTATGGAAGATTTTGAAACACATAGAGATGATTCAATTGCTGTCGCTCTAGTTAATGGAGAACAATATATAGAATTTGAACTTACCGACGATGTAAAAAATGGATGGCTACATTTATATGATTTATATAAAAAAGCAGGTGGAACCAATAAGGACAATCTGGATATGGTTTGGCTTTATAGTTCTGGTACCTATAATGCACAAACAGTTTCTTAATCGAAGAGGTGATATTGTTTGAACCGTAAAAGATTCTTTTCATTTTTCTTTACACTTCTTATCTCTGCATCCTTCCTTTTGGGTGCGTCCGCATTAACAGATGAAGAATCAGTACAGAGAAAACGGGCCTACTATGCAGGAATTGACAGCACAGTACAACTTTTATCAAACCATCTTGGAAACTTGACGGATGCAACGATTGAAAGAGTCGTTGTGACATCATTGCAGGATTTTACCAGTGAAGACGCTGTAAAAGCAAATGTACAATACGAATCAGACAAATTCCTGCTTTCTGGTTATACAGTGGAAGTTACAATTCAGTTCTCTGCAAAAGAAGGCGAAAACAAACAGGAATATTTGTTTGACCACTATCTTCCAGCTGGCACACTTTACGATTTCACTCCAGCTTCAAATTCCAACGCTATAACATTCAACTACAATAGTACAGTCTCTTATTTGTCTGATTATGGAAAACTCATTGGTAATGATATTGCAAAATTAGATATTCTAAGAACCACATATTACTTAGACATAGACCTTAACGATTACAAGAATAGTGGATACTCGCTTGCACTTCCGTACGTTAAGTCTCAAGGTTCCGATGCCAAGACCACACCAAGTGAAGTCTCTTCTGCAAACATTGCAAGTGCACCTGTTGTAGAAGAAGTAAAAACTGAAACACCTACTCCTGTTGAAGCATCTACATCAACATCTTCACAACCATCCCAAAGCGTGTCTGCCCCCTCCAAATCAACCAGTACATCCTCTAGCAGTACCTCAACATCAAAATCCACTGTAAAAACGGCTCCTTCCACCGCTTATAAAAAAGTAGGCCTCCTAGTGTGGATTCCCACAAACGGCGGGAAACGATATCATAGCAATTCCTCTTGTAGTGGTATGATTAGTCCCAGAAGAGTTGATCTTGGTGAAGCACGGTATTTAGGATTTACTGCCTGTGGAAGATGTTATAGGTAAGCATTTCATTTATACAATATCAATTCCTAAAAGTAACATTCTGCCGCATTTTCCGCTTTATTTTCCCAAAAAGTATTGACACCACCCTCATAGCATGATAAGATATCATCGATTTTGAGAGACAAAGCGTGTCAGAGTCTTTTCAAAGCAAATTACCTGGGACCGCCCATCGGGGCTAAGGCCATACGGACAGCCGGGTCCACTGCCGACCGGCGGCGCAAGCTGCCATTATTGATTGAGTTGAAAGCTCAAATTTTATAAGTTGGTTCCTTTACAGCCATGAAATTGCGCAGAACGTGCGCAGACTTGTGAAACGGTCAATAAGAGTAGTAAAAGTGTAATTGCTATATAGACTCTCGTCATCCCGTCTTTTCGAACCATGCGGAGGTTTTCCCCAGTGTCACCGGGGGCTTTGTCTGCATGTTCAGAACGCTTTTTCAAGCGCAGGTCTGCACCAGTGTGGTGGGCCTGCGCTTTTTTGCTGCGCCGGAACCAGGGACGGAGGAGAAAAGATGAGTGAGAACCGTACACGGTTCCGGCTGGATCAGCGCCGCGCGCCCATTTATGAGGCGCTGGAGCAGTTCCGGCAGATGCGTGTGGTACCTTTTGATGTACCCGGCCACAAACGGGGCCGCGGCAACCCGGAACTGACGGCCTTTCTGGGCCAGCAGTGCGTGGGTGTGGACGTGAACAGCATGAAGCCGCTGGATAATCTCTGCCACCCGGTATCGGTCATCCGGGAGGCCGAGGAGCTGGCCGCCGATGCCTTTGGCGCGGCCCACGCCTTTTTAATGGTAGGCGGCACCACCAGCTCTGTGCAGAGCATGGTGCTGACGGCCTGCAAGCGGGGCGATGAGATCATCCTGCCCCGCAATGTGCACCGCAGTGTGCTGAACGCACTGGTGCTCTGCGGCGCGGTCCCTGTTTATGTGAATCCCGAGGTGGACAAGCGGCTGGGCATCTCGCTGGGCATGAAGCGGGAGCAGGTGGCCAAGGCCATCAAGGAGCACCCCAACGCCGTGGCCGTTCTGGTGAACAACCCCACCTACTACGGCATCTGTTCCGACCTGCGCGCCATCGTGAAGATGGCCCACGAGGCCGGGATGCTCTGCCTGGCCGACGAGGCCCACGGCACTCACTTTTACTTTGGCAACGGCCTGCCCGTTTCCGCCATGGCTGCGGGGGCCGATATGGCCTCGGTCTCCATGCACAAGAGCGGCGGCAGCCTGACCCAGAGCAGCCTGCTGCTCATCGGGCCCAATGTGCATCAGGGCTATGTGCGGCAGATCATCAACCTGACCCAGACCACCTCCGGCAGCTATCTGCTCATGTCCAGTCTGGACATCTCCCGCCGCAACCTTGCCCTGCGGGGGCGACAGGTGTTCCATCAGGTGGCGGATATGGCCGAGTACGCCCGGGAAGAGATCAACGCCGTGGGCGGCTACTATGCCTTTGGCAAGGAACTGTGCAACGGCAACTCTGTCTTTGACTTTGACACCACCAAGCTCAGCGTCCACACGCTGGACATTGGCCTTGCCGGCATTGAGGTCTACGACATCCTGCGGGACGAGTACGACATCCAGATCGAGTTCGGCGACATCGGCAACATCCTAGCCTACCTCTCCATCGGCGACCGCCCCCAGGAGATTGAGCGGCTGGTCAGCGCTCTGGCCGAGATCAAGCGCCGCTACCACACCGACGGCACCGGCCTGCTGAGCCAGGAATACATCGACCCCGTGGTGGCTGCCAGCCCGCAGGAGGCCTTCTATGCCCCCAAAAAGAGCCTACCCCTGCGGGAGACCGAAGGCATGGTCTGCAGCGAGTTCGTCATGTGCTACCCGCCGGGCATTCCCATTCTGGCCCCCGGCGAGCGCATCACCAAGGAGATCCTGAACTATATCGAGTACGCCAAGGCCAAGGGCTGCAGCATGACCGGCCCTGAGGACCCTGATATTTTGCACCTGAACGTTCTGGCATAAGGAGGGAAAACAGATGGAGTTTTGGTTTTCGGAATTTCACACCCCCGATGTGAAGCACAGCATCCGGGTGAACAAGCAGCTCTACTCCAAGCAGAGCGATTATCAGCGCATTGATATTTTTGAAACGCCCGAGTTTGGCCGGGTGCTCACACTGGACGGCAATGTGATGCTGACCGAGCGGGACGAGTTCATCTACGACGAGATGATCGTCCATGTGCCCATGGCCGTGCACCGGGAGGCAAAGGATATCCTTGTCATCGGCGCAGGCGACGGCGGCGTGGTGCGGGAGCTGACCCGCTACGACCGGGTGGAGCGCATCGACCTGGTGGAGATGGATCCCCAGGTGGTGGAGGCCTGCCGCGCCTACCTGCCCGGCAACGCCTGCCGGATGGATGACCGCCGGGTGCACATCTATTTTGAGAACGCCCTCAAGTTCATCCGCCAGTGCGAGGAAGAATACGACCTCATCATCGTGGACTCCTCCGATCCCTTCGGCCCCAGCGAGGGTCTGTTCACCCGTGAGTTCTACGGCAGCTGCTTCAACGCCCTGAAAGAGGACGGCATCATGGTCAACCAGCAGGGCAGCCCCTTCTACGCCGAGGATGCCAACGCCATGCAGCGCAGCCACAAACGCATTGCTTCCACCTTCCCCATCAGCCGGGTGTATCAGGCCCACATCCCCACTTTTGCAGCGGGCTACTGGCTGTTCGGCTTTGCCAGCAAGAAGTACCACCCCATTGATGATCTGGATGCAACCGCCTGGAAGGCCCTGAACATGCGCACCCGGTACTACACCACCAAACTGCATATCGGAGCATTCTACCTGCCGGCTTTTCTGGAGGAGATGCTGCGGGAAGTGGAGGAACACTGATGC